>Ga0207703_10000255_pt1 | contig 60030 bp, 46 predicted proteins | sample KBSSwiS12_FD_184304 | JGI IMG/M metagenome (GOLD analysis project Ga0207703, IMG submission 184304) | Switchgrass rhizosphere microbial communities from Kellogg Biological Station, Michigan, USA - KBS Switchgrass S1-2 (SPAdes) (version 2) | ecosystem: Host-associated > Plants > Roots >... | reverse complement strand
ACGGTCGCTGATCTGAGGTTCGCGAAACCGCTGGACGAGGAACTGATCAGGAAGCTGCTGACAAGCCATGAGGTTGCCGTCACGATCGAGGAAGGCTCGGTCGGAGGCCTCGGCGCACACGTCCTCACGCTCGCCAGCGACACCGGCCTGATCGATGCAGGCCTCAAGCTGCGCACCATGCGCCTGCCCGACACGTTCCAGGACCAGGACAAGCCCGAGCTGCAATATGCCCAGGCCGGGCTCGATGCCGATGCCATCGTCGACACCGTCCTCAAGGCGCTCCGCCACAACTCCAACGGCGTCTTCGAGGAAGCGCAGCGTGATGCGGTTTAAGGGCGCCCGCGCGCTTGTGCTGTTGATCGGTTCCGTCGGCCTCACCGCCGCGGCGCCGGTGCCGACGGGCACGCTCACGGTCCAGATCAACAATGTCCGGAATGCGAACGGCATTGTTCATGTCGATATCTGCCCGCAGAAGCAGTTTCTGGGCGATAACTGCATCTATGTCGGCGATGCCCAGTCGCATGCCGGCGTCACGACGGTAACCGTCCATAACCTGCCGCCCGGGCAATATGCGGCGCAGGTTTTCCATGACGAAAATCGCAACAAGAAGGTCGATCGCGCGCTGTTCGGCATACCCAAAGAGGGCGTCGGCTTTTCCAACGATGCGCGGATCAGCCTCGGGCCGCCGAAATGGGCTGATGCGAAGTTCGATTTCAATGGGCAGCTGCAGACGATCACGCTGAAGATGCGGTATTTCCTAGGTCCATCGGGTCCCGCCGCGCGTTGAACCCTGGCATGCGTTCACCCATAACCGAGATCGTCTCCGCCAGCATCCGGCGGCCCTGGCTGACGCTTGGGCTGTGCCTCGTGCTGACGGCGCTTGCATTGGTGTTCGCCGTCAACCGGTTCGACATGACGACCGACACCGCGGCGTTGATCTCGCCCGATGTGGACTGGCGCAAGCAGGAACGGGCGATGGAATCCGCCTTCCCGCAGCTCAGCGACGTGATGCTGGTGGTGGTCGATGGCCAGACGCCGGAGCTTGCCGAGGATGCCGCGGCGAAGCTGTCGGCGCGGATGGCAGCCGATCACGCCCATTTCCGGCTGGTCCGCAGGCCCGATGGCGGCGACTATTTCGCCCGCGAAGGCTTGTTGCTGGGATCGCGCGAGGATGTGCATCAGGCGACTGCCGCGCTGATCGAAGCACAGCCGTTGCTGGGCCCGCTCGCCGCAGATCCCTCGCTGCGCGGGGTCGACAGCGCGATTTCCGCGATGCTCGACGGGGTGGAAGCGAAATCGGCCACGCTCGACCAGATCGACACGCCGATGCGCGCGTTGGCGGAGGCGACTGAAGGGTCGCTCGCCGGCAAGCCGACATATTTTTCCTGGCAGCAGCTGTTCGGCGCCAAGTCTGGCGCACTCAGCCCGCCGAAGCGGCGGTTGATCCTTGCCCAGCCTGTCCTCGATCACAGCGCGTTGATGCCCGGCGAAGCGGCGAGCGACGCGGTGCACGCGGCTGCCGGCGCGCTTCAGCTCGATTCAGCGCACGGCGTCTCCGTCCGGCTGACCGGCGAGGTGCCGCTCGCCGATGAGGAGTTCGCGACACTGCAGGAGAATATCGGCGCGGTCGGGCTGGTGATGTTCGCCGCGATGCTGGTGACTCTCTGGTTCGCGACCAGGTCAGTGCGGCTGGTCGCGGCGATCCTCGGTACGATCGTCATCGGGCTGGTCGTCACCACCGCGATCGGGCTGCTTGCGGTCGGGCGGCTTAACCTGATCTCGGTCGCGTTCATCCCGTTGTTCGTCGGGCTCGGTGTCGATTTCGGCATCCAGATCTGCGTGCGCTTCAATGCCGAGCGGGTGGCGGGCCTGGAGTCCCGAGCGGCGCTACAGGCGGCGGCGACGGCGCTGGGCGCGCCGCTGCTGCTGGCGGCGGGCGCAGTGTTCCTGGGCTTCGGCGCCTTCCTCCCGACCGCCTATATCGGCATTGCCGAGCTTGGCGTGATCGCCGGGCTCGGCATGGTGATTGCGCTCGCGCTCAGCGTTACCTTGCTGCCGGCGCTGGTATTGCTGCTTCGGCCGGGCGTGCCGCACCGTGACGTCGGCTTTGCCGAACTGGAGCCTGCGGACCGCTTCCTGGAGAAGCACCGCAAATATGTGCTCCGGGCGTTCGCACTGTCGATGGCGGTGAGCATCGCGCTGCTCCCTCTGGTCGTGTTCGACTTCAACCCGCTCCATCTGCGCGATCCCAACGCGCCGTCGATGCAGGCGCTCGCGGACCTGACCCGCGATCCGGACCGCACGCCGAACACGATTGACGTGCTGGCACCGGGCCCGAATGCCGTGGCGGGCCTTGTCCGGCGGCTGTCCGCCCTGCCCGAAGTAAAGCAGGTGGCATCGGCCGACAGCTTCGTGCCTGACGACCAGGCAGCGAAGCTCGCGTTGATCCAGGACGCATCGCTGCTGCTCGACCTGACGATCAACCCGCTCGATGTGGCGCCAGCACCGGGCGATGCGGAGCTGGTGGTATCGCTTCAACAAGTTGCCGGGCGGCTGAGCTCGGTCGCCGGGCCCGACAAGAGCAAGGGTGCCGCCGACGCGCGGCGACTAGCCGCCGCGTTTGGCAAGCTGGCGTCGTCAACGCCCGAGCGGCGCGCGGCGGTCAATGCGATGCTCTCCCAGCCGCTGACGGTGATGCTCAATCAGATCCGCTCTACGCTCCAGGCCGAGCCGGTGACCCGCGAGACGCTGCCGCCAGATCTGGTTCGCGACTGGATCGCCCCCGATGGCCATGCCCGGCTGCAGGTCTTTCCGAAGGGCGATGGCAATGACAATCAGGTGATCAAGCGCTTCCGCACGGCGGTGGCGACGGTGACACCAGCGATATCAGGTCTGCCGGTTGCGACCCAGGCGGCCGCCTCGACGGTCGCAGGCGCCTTTGTCCAGGCCGGGGTGATTGCCTTTCTGCTCGTCAGCCTGCTGCTTTTCCTGGTGCTGCGTAACGTCCGCGAAGTGGCGTTCACCCTGGCGCCGGTGGTGCTGTCGATCTTCCTGACGCTGGCCACCTGCGTCATCATCGGGCAGCCGATCAATTTCGCCAACATCATCGCCTTTCCGTTGCTGTTCGGCGTCGGTGTCGCCTTTCACATCTATTTCGTGATGGCGTGGCGCGGCGGCGCGACCGACCTGCTCCAGTCGAGCCTGGCGCGCGCGGTACTGTTCAGCGCGCTGGCGACGGGCACCGCGTTCGGCAGCCTGTGGCTGTCGCATCACCCCGGCACGGCGAGCATGGGCAAAATCCTGATGATCTCGCTCGCCTGGACCTTGATCTGCGCTCTGGTGTTCGAGCCGGCCTTGCTCGGGCCGCCCTTGAAGGCGAAGGAAGAGGGCGAGCCGGCTTCCGCCTAGGGCTTGGCAGGTGCGGGCGCATCCGTCGGCGCGGTGTCGGACGGCGCGGCTGGCGTTGCGGGCTGCGCAGCCGGATCGGCCAGCGGATCGTCGAGTGGGCTGGCCTGTCGGGCCGCGGGATCGCCCAACGGATCGTTCAGGGGATCAGTTGGGGTGCCGGTCTTTGCGGACCTGCTGTGCAGCGCCTCGATTTCCGCGGCGCGGTTCTGCAGATAGACAGAGCGCAGCGTGGCATAAGGATCGACCGCGCTATCGAGCAAAGCCTTGAAATCCGAATCCGATTCAGCGCGGTCGTCGATGCCGCTGATCACGCCCCTTGGGATTTGATATTCGAGGCGATCGAACGGGTTGCCGATGGCGATCGGCAGGACGAAATCGTCCCCCTGGCCGGCGAGGAGATCCCGCAGCGTCGTCGGGCCGATGATCGGCAGGAACAAATAGGGGCCCGGGCCGACGCCATAATAGCCAAGGGTGTTGCCAAAGCCGTTGTCGTGGTGCGGTAGCCCGATATTGCGCGATTTGGCGACATCGATCAGCCCGCCAATTCCAAGCGAGCTATTGATGACGAAGCGCTCGAAGGTCTTGAAGGCTCGGCCCGGCTTGAGCTGGAGCAGGTCGTTCAGGAAGACGATCGGCTCGCCGAGATTGCTGAAGAAGTTGCGCAGGCCGGAGCGCACCGGCTTGGGCACGACATGGCGGTAGCCCATTGCGACCGGGCGTATGAAGGTGCGGTCGGCAAACTGAAAGCCGGCGAACAAGTGCCGATTGAGGCCTTCGAGCGGATCGCCAGGCGCATGGCCGACGACGGTGGCTTTGACCACTAGCGACGTGGTCGCGTCTGGCACGGCAGCGTCGCTCGCGGGATCGACCAAAGGGTCGAGCGCGATCGCAGGACCTGCGGTTGTCGTTGCCGGCTGCTCAGCAGCCGGGGCTGGCGGCGTAGCCTGCTCACCTGATTGCGACTGGACCTGCGCAGCCAGCGCCGCAGAGGCGACGCTTTCGGTTTTTTCCGGAGTCGCGCCGAGCAGCGCGATCGTCGGCAGGACCAGGCCGAGGCTCAATTGTCACCCTTGGCCGCGAGCGCGTCGAGATGCTTGATCAGCGCCTTGGCGCCACCGGTCGCCAACACGCGCGAAAAGTCCGAACGGCGCGTGGCGAGCTGGCTGATCGAATTGCGATAGAAAACATCGACGATCTTCCAGCTCCCGCCGCTCGCCCGCAGGCGATAGGCGATCGCGACCGGCTGATCATGGGGAACGATCAGCGTGGTGCGGACGAGGCTGTCAGTGCCGCGCGTCTCGACCTTCGGATCGACGGTGAACTTCTCCCCCGAGAAGGAATCGAAATTGACGGCATATTGGCCGATGATCATGCGGCGGAAGGCGGCGACGAGCGCGGTCTGATCCGCCGGCGCGATCGTGTTCCAGCTTGCCCCGACCGTCAGCCGGGTCATCAGTGGCACGTCATAGACGCGGTCGACCACTGGGCCGATCGCGGCAGCACGGCCGCGCGGGCCCATTGCCTTGCCGCCCTTCATGATCCCGATCAGGCCGTCGCACAGCGACTGAACAGGCGCGCGCGCGGCATCGCTCGCCTGGGCGAACGCGGCGGGCGCAGGCGCTACGAGCGCTGCGACAAGGGCTGCGGGAATGATGTTACGCATACAAACAGGCTCCAATATTCCCCGCGCCGTCATCTACCGACGCGGTCCTGTGAAATCCACCCTCGGCTGTGTCACGCGTGATACACGCACCAACATTAACGGGACCGGGCTCAATTTCGCCCTTTTGTATCGGCATAGTCGTCGCTATCTGGACGCTAACGGCGAACACATCGCCGGTCCGTGGGGCGGCTACGTAAACCGGAATAGGGGCTGGGCTCGGGTTGATGACCGCCGAAAACACTGCTGTGCTTCGTGTAATCCTGGCCAAACCGCGCGGTTTCTGCGCCGGGGTGGTGCGGGCTATCGACATTGTCGAGCGCGCGCTCGATCTCCATGGCGCGCCGGTCTATGTCCGCCACGAGATCGTCCATAATCGCCATGTGGTCGACAAGCTCAAGGCCAAGGGCGCGATCTTCGTCGAGGATCTGTCCGAAATTCCGGCCGGTTCGCCGACGATCTTCAGCGCGCATGGTGTCGCCCGCTCGGTGCAGGACGATGCGCGGCTGCGCGACCTGCCGGTGCTCGACGCGACCTGCCCGCTCGTCACCAAGGTCCATGTCCAGGGCCGCCGCTATGCCAAGGCGGGCCGCACTTTGATCCTGATCGGCCATGCCGGCCATGCCGAAGTGGTCGGCACGATGGGGCAGATCGACGCGCCGATCCATCTCGTCTCGACCGCGGCCGAGGTGGAGGCGCTTCCGCTCGCGACCGATACGCCGGTCGCCTATGTCACCCAGACCACGCTCAGCGTCGACGATACGCGGAGCGTGATCGCAGCGCTCAATGCGCGGTTCAGCGATTTAGAGGGGCCTGACGTTTCGGAGATCTGCTACGCGACGCAGAACCGCCAGACGGCGGTGCGCGATCTTGCGCGGGTCAGCGAGTTGCTGATCGTAGTCGGCGCCGAGAACAGCTCCAATTCCAACCGGCTGCGCGAGATCGGCGTCGAGATGGGCGTGCCGAGCTATCTCGTCGCTGACGGCACCGGGGTGGACCCGGCCTGGCTCGAGGGTGTATCAGCTGTCGGCATCACCGCCGGCGCGTCGGCACCCGACGAGCTCGTCGATGATGTGATCGCGGCACTCGCCCGGCTTCGGCCGATCGAGGTGTCGCAGCTCGACGGTGTCGAGGAAAATATCGAGTTCAGCCTCCCGGCCGAGCTGAGAAACGTACGGCCTCGCGCGGTTGCTGCGAGCGCGAATTAGGACCAGATCGATGACTCTCCCCCTTTCGCAGATCGCCCGTATCGGCGCCTATACGCTGGGCCAGCATATCAAGGGCGGGCGCTATCCGCTGGTGCTGATGCTCGAGCCGCTGCTGCGCTGCAATCTCGCCTGCCCGGGCTGCGGCAAGATCGACTATCCTGATGCGATCCTCAACCAGCGGCTGAGCTTCGAACAGTGCATGGAGGCGATCGACGATTGCGGCGCCCCTGCCGTCTCGATTGCTGGCGGCGAGCCTTTGCTCCACCGCGACATGCCGAAGATCGTGCAGGGCTATATCGCGAAAAAGAAGTTCGTGATCCTCTGCACCAATGCCCTGCTGCTCAAGAAGAAGATCGACGACTATAAGCCGTCACCCTTCTTCACCTGGTCGATCCATCTCGATGGCGACAAGGGCATGCACGATCACGCGGTCGATCAGGACGGCACCTATGAGGTGGCGATCGAGGCGATCGAGCTGGCCAAGGCCAAGGGCTTCCGCGTCCAGGTCAATTGTACGGTGTTCGACGGCGCCTCGCCCGACCGGCTCGCCGCGTTTTTCGACGAAATGGAGAAGCGCGGCGTCGAGATTACCATCTCGCCCGGCTATGCCTATGAGCGTGCGGCGGACCAGGAGCATTTCCTCAACCGCACCCGCACCAAGCAATTCTTCCGCGATGTCTTTTCGAAGGGCGATGGCGGCAAGAAATGGACGTTCACCAATTCGCCCTTGTTCCTCGACTTCCTCGCCGGCAACCAGACCTATGAGTGCACGCCCTGGTCAATGCCGCTGCGCACCGTCTTTGGCTGGCAGAAGCCGTGTTACCTGGTCGGCGAAGGCTATGTGCAGAGCTTCAAGGAGCTGATGGAAGGCACGAACTGGGACGATTACGGTGTCGGCAAGTATGAGAAATGCGCCAATTGCATGGTGCATTGCGGCTTCGAGGGCACGGCTGCGACCGATTCGATCCGCCATCCGCTGAAGATGTTCTCGATCGGGCGCAAGGGCGTGCGCACCACCGGGCCGATGGCGCCGGATATCGATCTCAGCAACCAGCGTCCGGCGCAGGATGTGCACTCATCGCATGTCGAGCGGGAGCTTGAGATCATCCGCAAGGCCAATCCCAAGGCTGCCAAGCACGTCGCCAACGCGGCGTAGCGCGTGGAAGGCGTGGCCGGCGTGGATGCCGGTTCGGATCAGCGCGGGTAGCTGAACCGGGTTGCGGGCCAGCGAGGCGAGGACTGCGCCGAGCGCCATGCTACCATCTGGTTTCATGCCGACAAGGGCGGCTGGTGGGAGCACCTCATCGGCGCTGTCCGAGATGACCCTGATGATGGCGAAGGGGAGGTTGTGTCGCGCGGCGACCCGGGCTGCGATGTGTGATTCCATGTCGACGGCGAGGGCGCCGGTCGCTTCGTACAGCGCCTGTTTCTGAGCGGCGCTGGCAACGATTTTATCGCTGCCGGTTATCGTGCCAACATGAGCAGCGGCCAAATGTTGTCGAAGCGTTTCAACTAGATTGCTTCCCCGGCGAAGGCCGGGGCCCAGTTGGGGGACCTGCGATACTGGACCCCGGCCTTCGCCGGGGAAGATGCTTCCGAGGACGAGATCGCCCGCTTTCAGCTCAGGCGCTAGTGCACCTGCCAAGCCGCAAGACAATATCGCAGTGGCGCCCGCCGCAGCCCCCTCGAGCTCCCGCTCCAGCCGACTGCCATCGCCGCCGCCAACTACCACAACCACCCCCGGCCGGCGCAGAATCCCGGCCTCCTTGTGCAAGCCGGTCGCGACGAGGATCGTCACATGCCGAACGCGACGCGGCGCGTGTTGGAGCGTTTGAGGTTGCGGTAGCGCGCCATCGCCCAGAGCGGGAAATATTTGGGGTAGCCGTGATAGCGCAGGTAAAACACCCGCGGAAAACCGCCGCCGGTGTACATCTCCTGACCCCAGAGACCGTCAGCCTCCTGGTTTGCCGCGAGCCAGGCAATGCCGCGCGCGACGGCGGGGGAGTCCACCTCGCCCACCGCCATCAGCCCGAGCAGGGCCCAGGCAGTCTGCGAGGCGGTCGAGGGCGCCGGGGTGTAGCCGGCATAGTCGAGCGCATAGCTCTCGCAATCCTCGCCCCAGCCACCGTCCGGATTCTGGATCTCGGTCAGCCAGCCGATCGCCTTGGCCACGATGGGTTCCTCGCGGCCGACGCCGGCGGCGTTGAGCGCGCACAGCACTGACCAGGTGCCATAGACATAGTTCACGCCCCAGCGGCCGAACCAGCTCCCGTCGGGCATCTGCTCCTTGGCGAGGAAATCGAGCGCCGCCTTCATTCGGACTGAATCGCGCCCTTCACCGAGCTGGGCGAGCATAGACACGCAGCGCGCGCTGACGTCCGACGTCGGCGGATCGAGCAGTGCGCCGTGATCGGCAAAGGGCAGATTGTTGAGATAATGATAGCTGTTGTCGGCGTCGAACGCGCCCCAGCCGCCATCACGGCTCTGCAAGCCGACGGTCCATTCGACGCCGCGGTCGATCGCCTCGGTACGGTCGACGCCGTCAATCGCGCGAGCGCGGTCCATCGCCATCACCACCACGGCGGTGTCGTCGAGATCGGGATAATGCGCGTTGTTATACTGGAAGGCCCAGCCGCCGGGGCGGACATCCGGCTTCTCGTCGGCCCAGTCGCCTTTCACGTCGAGCACCTGAAGCGGTGCGAGCCAATCGAGCCCACGCCGCGCCTGCACTTCGGCATCCTCGCCGCCCGCTTCGAGCATCGCGTGGGCGGCGAGCGCCGTGTCCCACACCGGCGAGACGCAGGGCTGGCAATAGGCCTCATCCTCTTTGATCACGAGGAGCTTCTCGACCGATGTCCGCGCGATCGCGCGGGCAGGATGATCCTCCGGATAGCCAAGGCAATCGAACATCATCACGCTGTTCGCCATCGCCGGATAGATCGCGCCGAGACCGTCCTCGCCGTTCAGCCGCTCGAGCACGAAATCGACACAGGCCTGGATGGCGCGAGCCCGGGTCTTTTTCGGCCACAGGCCATTGGCTGCCTTCAGCACCACATCGAGCGCGTTGAAACCGTGGGTCCACAGCCATTTCGTATCGGCAGCCTTGGTCCCCGGACGGACCTTCTCACCGGTATAAAGCTCGTCGACCTTCACGCCGAGCGCGTTGCGGGCGACTGGCTGGATCGAGCACAGCACCAGCAACGGCACCACCACGGTCCGCGCCCAATAGGACATTTTGGAGAGGTGGATCGGGAACCAGCGCGGCAGCAGGATCAGCTCGGGTGGCAGGGTCGGCACCGTCGACCATGGCCCAGCCGCGAACAGGGCAAGCTGGATGCGGGTGAAGACATTGCTCGCCGCCGCGCCGCCCGCCGCGAGGATCGCGGCGCGGGCGCTCGCCATGTGCGGCGCATCGATCGAATCGCCGATCATCTTCAGCGCATAATAGGCCTTTACCGAGGCGCTGACGTCGAAGGCACCGCCATGGAACAGGCCCCAGCCATGGTGCTCGGCAGACTGGATGCGGCGCAGATAGGTGGCGATCTTGGCTTCGAGCCCGGAGTCGACCGGCTCGCCGAGATAGTGACGGAGCAGCACATATTCGGCCGGGATGGTCGCGTCGGCTTCGAGTTCGAATACCCAATGCCCGTCGTCACGCTGCTGCGCGGCGAGCGCGGCGGTGGCGCGATCGACGGCGGCCTCGACGGTGGCGAGCGGCGCGACGGCGCCGGCTATCTCGGAAAAGCCCTGATGCATCGCGCCCTATTACCCCGCCATCGCGCGCCGCGCCACGGTTTCGCCCGAGCGGAGAGCGCCCTCGATCGTCGCGGGCAAGCCGGTATCGGTCCAGTCGCCGGCGAGGAACAGGTTGCGCCAGCGCGTCGCAGCGGGCGGACGCTTGGCATTCTGTTCGGGCGTGGCGGCGAAGGTCGCGCGCTTCTCCTTGACGATCTGCCAGGCGGGCATCGGCGCGTCGATCGACAGGGCGGCGCAGATATCCGCCCAGAAAGTCTGTGCGAGCGTCTCGCGGTCCTGATCGACGATGCGGTCGGCGGCACTGACCGTCACTGACAGGCGATCGGGGAAAGCGAAGAGCCATTCAGCGGTGCCGCCGAACAGGCCGAGCATCGGTGGGGCAGCGGCAGGCGCGGCGAACGCGAAATGACCATTGACGATCGCGCGGAAATCGTCGGGCGCGGCGAGATCCGGGACAAGGGCGGTCGCGACCCAGGGCGGCACGGCGAGGATCACCGCCTCGCTCGCCTCAACCGGTTCGACTTCAGAGCCCCAGTCGAGCCCGGTCACCAGGTCGCCGTCGAATGTCATCGCACGAAGGCGTCGCCCGAGCGTCACCGGCGTAGCGCGTGCGTCGAGCCAGGCCAGGGCAGGCTCGATAAAGGCTGCGCCAAGGCTTGGCTCGGCAATGCGCGGCCGCATCGCGCGGCCGCCCTTCGCGACGGTCTCGCGGAGGACGTTCGCTGCCAGAAGTGACGAGCCCTCGGCCGGGGCGGTGTTGAGGGCGGCGAGCAGGATCGGCTCGATCAGATGCGACCAGACTGGCCCCTCCGGCTCGATACGGGCATCGATCCGCCCCTCCTGCTTCGCCAGTAGCCGGGCGAGCGGCACATAATCGGCCATTCGGGTGCCCGGCACGCGCCGGGCCGGCGCGGCGATCCACCACGGGATCACGCCGTCATTGATGCGTACCGTCCAGCGCGCGCCACCCTTCAGGTCCTGGAAGGTGAAATCGGCGTGGTCCGGCCCCGCAAGCGGGGTGGTTGCACCAATGCTCTCCCTGAAGCGCGCGACGGCCGGGTTGCCCGAGAGCACCAGATGATTACCATTGTCGATCGTCAGCCCGAGCTGCGGATCATGATAGGAGCGGCACCGCCCGCCCGCCTGCGCTGCCGCCTCGGCGATCGTAACCGGCAGGCCCGCCTCGACCAACGCCACGGCGGCGGAAAGGCCCGCCAGCCCGGCACCGGCAATCGTCGCGCGGCTGAAACTCAACGGATCAGCCACAACCGCGCCACCGTCCAGAGCAGCCCGAGCTTCGACACCTTCACGCGGTGACGCGGCGGCTTCCAGCCGATCGCCTCGGTCTGGTGCAGCACCTTGGCATAGGCCGCCTCCATCAGGCGGGGCGCGATCAAATGGCCGCGCGGGCGGGCGGCTAGCAGCGCATGGGCCTTGCGATAATGATCATGGGCAGTCGCGGCGACGGCGCGGCACGCAGCGTCGATCCGGGGATCGGCGACGACATCGAGCGGCGTGGTGAAAGGGATGCCCGCCGCGGCGATCGCCTCGGCAGGCAGATAGACGCGGCCGATGCCGGCATCCTCGTCGATATCGCGCAGGATATTGGTGAGCTGGAGCGCACGGCCGAGATGATAGGCAAGCTCGATCCCGGGCGCCTCGTCCATGCCGAACACCCGCACCGAGAGGCGACCAACCGCCGAGGCGACCCGGTCGCAATAGAGATCGAGCTCGGCCATGGGCGGCCAGCGGATGTCGCGATCGACATCCATAGCCATGCCGTCGATCACCGCCTCGAAATCGGCACGATCGAGATGGAAGCGCCGCACGGCCTCCGCGACCAGCGCCGCCTGGCCGGCGGGGCCACCGGCGTAGAGCGAATCGAGATCGGCGCGCCACGCGTCGAGCGCCGCCATCCGGCCTTCGGGGTTGCCCTGCTGATCGTCGGCGATATCGTCGACCAGCCGGCAAAAGCCGTAGATCGCATACATCGCCTCGCGCTCGGCCTTGGGCAGCACGCGCATGCCGGCGTAGAAAGAGCTGCCCGAGACCTGCTTCTGCAGCGCGGCGGGCGTGGTGTCGGGGTTCATGCGGCGCGCCGGAAGAAGCTGCCGGCAGCGGCGCCGGTCGCGAGCAACGCGGCTTCCCAGGGGCGGTGATGCACGCGCTCGCTGAGCGGATCGCGGGTTTCGAGGCGGCCGCACAGGCTGACGGCAAGGCGGTGGATGATCGCGACCTCGGCGGCGAGGCGGCGATCTGCGATCATGGCGCTGAACCGTGCCGACTGATCGAGCAGCGCCCGGGTCGGCGCGACAAGCGAGACGATCGCTTCCCGCAGCGCCGGTGTCGCAGAGTCCGCGCCGAGATCCTCGATGCGTGCGCCGGTTGCGGCGAAGGTCGCCGCGGGGATGTAGACCCTGTCGATCGTTTTATAGTCCTTGCCGCAATCCTGCAGGTGGTTGATCACCTGGAGCGCGGCACAAAGTGCGTCAGACGCCGGCCAGGTGTCGCGATCCTCGCCGTGAACGTCGAGCACGTAACGCCCGACCGGCATGGCTGAATAGCGGCAATAGTCGATCAGCCCGTCCCAGTCGGCATAGCGTTTGACCGTGCAGTCGCGCTCGAAAGCGGTCAGCAGATCATGGGCATGAACCGGATCGAGCTTGCGATCGGCCATCACGGCGGCGAGGGCAACCGCTTCCGCAGTACCCTCGGGGTCGCCATTGAGCCCGGCGCGCATGCGACCGAGCTGCGCGAGCTTCTCGGGCGGCGGCAAGGTCTCGTGATCGGCGATATCGTCGGCCAGCCGCGCGAAGCGATAAAAGGCCATGACCGGCGCGCGATGTTCCGGTTTGAGCAGCACCGATGCGACGGGGAAATTCTCGTCGCGATGGCCCTTGCCCGAAGCGAGATCGGCGGGATCAGCCATCAGCGCATCTCTGCCGCCTGAGCGCGACCCTTCCACATTCCACCACGTCCCCGCATATGCTGCCACGCCGATAGCAAGGTGCAGCCGGCGTAGAAAGCGGCGATCAGCGGCAGCGCAATGCCCCAGAGCGGCGAGCGACGATAGAAGCGTGCGATCGGCTGGAAGGAGATCGCCATCAGCACCCAGGCGGCGAGGCCGGCGAGGCGCGCCACGCCGGTGCCGAACAGCGCCAGCGCCGGCGGAGCGCCATAGACGAGAGCGAGGCCAAGCAGCGTACCGGCGAGCATCAGCGGCGAATAGCGGAGCTGGGCGTACGCCGAACGCGAGATCATCGCGGCGATGACTCCAGCCCCGTCATAGGGCCGGATGCTGCGCGAGCGATCGGTCAGGCCAAGCCAGATGCGCCCCTGCCGCTTCAGCAGCGCGCCCAAAGTGCAATCGTCGATCAGCGCGGTGCGGATCGCGGCGATGCCACCCGCTCTTTCGAGCGCTTCCCGCCGCACGAGCATGCAGCCGCCGGCCGCACCACCAATGCCATTGGGTTTGTTCACCCGCCCGAACGGGTAGAGCATCTGGAAGAAGAAGACGAAGGCGGGAATCAGCGCGCGCTCGGCGAAGCTGTCGCAGCGCAGCTTCGCCATCAGCGAGACCAGAGCGAGGTTATTGGCCTCTCCGCGCGCAACAAGGGTGCGTAGCGTGTCGGGGGCGTGCTCGATGTCCGCGTCAGTCAGCCAAAGATACAGCGGCGCATCCCCTGCCTGTTCGACACCCTGCGCCACGGCCCAGAGCTTCCCGGTCCAGCCGGGGTCTAGCGGTTGGCCGGTCAGGATCTCGAGCGGATGCATGCCTTTCAGCCCGCGCGCGATATCGGCGGTGCCGTCGCTGCTCGAATCATCGACTAGGATCACCCGGAAGTGGCCCGGATAATCCTGGGCGATCAGGCTACCGATCGAGCGGGCGATGACGTCCGCCTCGTCACGCGCCGGAACGATAGCGACCACCTCAGGCCAATGCGTCGGAACGGGCGGCAGATCATTCGTGTCGCGTTCGCGGGTCAGCCAGAAGCCCCCATGTGCTAAGACGAGGCCAAGCCAGATCGCGAGGCTCAGCAATCCGATCGTCGTCCAGATCACCGGATCATGCCCGCCTTGCGGAACCAGTCGATCGCATCGGCCAGCGCCTGTTCCCATGGCCGGGCGCTATAGCCGAGCTCGCGTTCCGCCTTGGCCGAGCTGAAGAACATGTGATGCTTGGCCATCTTCAGCGCATCGACCGTCAGGAAGGGTTCCTTGCCGGTGATCCGCGCCAGCGCCTCATTAGCATAGGCCAGCGGGAAGAGCGGTCCGCGCGGCAGGCTGACCGTCGGGGGGCGCCGCCCGACGGCCCGGGCGACAGCGCCGAGCATCGCGCCGAGCAGCACGTCCTGCCCGCCCAATATATAGCGCTCGCCGATCCGGCCCTTGTCGAGCGCGAGCAGGTGGCCGGCCGCGACATCGTCGACATGAACGAGGTTCAGCCCGCTATCGAGAAAGGCGGGCATCTTGCCGTTCGCCGCCTCGACGATGATCCGGCCGGTCGGAGTCGGACGGACGTCGCGTGGGCCGATCGGCGTGGAGGGATTGATGATCACCGCGGGCAGACCCTGCTCCGCCACCATCTGCTCGACCAGCCGCTCGGCCACGACCTTGCTGCGCTTATAAGCGCCGACCGCCTGTTCGGGCGTCGCCGCGCGGGTCTCGTCGGCGGGGCCATCGAGCAAAGGCTTCAGAGTGGCGACGCTGCTCGTATAGACCAGCCGCTCGACGCCGGCGGCGAGCGCGGCGTCCATCACTGCTTTGGTGCTGGCGAGGTTGTTGCGGACGATCTCCTCGGGATCGGGTGCCCAGATCCGGTAATCGGCCGCGACGTGGAACAACCAGCGGACGCCCCGCATCGCGGCGGCCATCGCGGCGGGGTCGCGCGCGTCCCCCTCGACGAGAGTACCCGGGAAGTCCTGCAGATTGGTGCGCGGGCTCGAGGCGCGGACCAGGCCGCGAACCTGCCGCCCCTGCGCCGCGAGCGCCCGCGCCACCGCCGACCCGACGAATCCCGACACGCCGGTGACGAGGACAATATCCGACTTCTGGCTCACCCGAACTCCGCGCCCTTCGATCGCGCGCTCTACACAGGATGCGCGGCGGACGATAGGGAGGCGGGAATGGAGCCTGTTTCTTTATCGTCATGCCGGACTTGTTCCGGCATCCAGCGATCCGCAGGCGCCGCAACGGCGATGTGCGCGGCACGTTGGACCCCGGAACAAGTCCGGGGTGACGGGGGCGGGAGTTCGGTCTTCGTTCGCCTCGGGTGGACATGATGCTCGCGGCAATCACGGGCTGGGCCCTGCTCGCGATCGCGACTATCGGGACCCTCTATACGATCGCGGCAGGAATCGTACTGCGGCGCTTCTTTGCCGTGCAGCCAACGCCGCACCGCCGCGCCGAAGCTGTCACCCTGCTGAAACCCCTCCACGGCACTGAACCGCTGCTGGGGGCGAACCTCGCCACCTTCCTCGCCCAGGATCATGACGGACCGATCCAACTGCTCTGCGGCGTGCAGCGCGCCGACGATCCTGCGATCGGTGCCGTTGCGGCGCTGAAGGCAAGCCACTCCGCAGCGACGATCGATCTGATAGTCGATCCAACCAGCCACGGCGCCAGCGGCAAGATTTCCAACCTCATCAACATGATGCCCCGGGCGGCGAACCCGGTCGTCATTCTCAGCGACAGCGATATCGCCGTCGAACCCGATTATCTTCCCTGCATCCTCGCCACACTCGATCAACCCGGCGTCGGCGCTATCACCTGCCTCTATCGCGGGCGTGGTGACGCCGGCTTCTGGTCGCAGCTCGGCGCGGCTGGGCTCAGCTACCAGTTCCTGCCCGGCGCCGTGTTCGGCATCGCCCTCGGCCTGGCGAGGCCTTGCATGGGATCAACCATCGCGATGCGGGGAGAGACGCTCGACCGGATCGGCGGTTTTGCCCGCTTCGCCGATGTGCTGGCCGATGATTATGCGATCGGCGCGGCGGTCGAGGCGCTAGGGCTGCAGGTCGCGGTACCGCCGATGCTCGTCATCCATGGCTCGGACGAGCGCAGTCTTGCCGAGCTGTGGCGGCATGAGCTGCGCTGGAGCGCCACAGTGCGTGGTGTCGTGCCGGGTGCTTTTGCCGGATCGGTGATCGGGATGCCCTTTCCGCTCGCCCTGCTTGGCGCCTCGCTCGCGCCCGCGCACATGATCGGCGCGCTGATTGCCCTTGCCTCGCTCCTCGCTCGTATGCTCATCGTCCGCGCCGTCGACCGCCAGGCAGGTGCCCGAACGGCACCTTTATGGCTGCTACCGGTGCGCGATTGCCTCACCTTCGCGATATTCGTCGCAACCTTCTTCACCCGTTCGGTTGATTGGCGCGGACAACGGCTTAGAATGGGGGCAGACGGCCGGATCACGGCCGACCCGGAGATTTCCGCATGATGCGTACCCTGTTTCTGCAAGCGCCCTCGTTCGACGGTTATGATGGGGGTGCCGGCGCGCGCTATCAGATGAAGCGCGAAGTGAAGTCTTTCTGGTATCCGACCTGGCTCGCCCAGCCGGCCGCGATGGTCGAAGGATCGAAGCTGATCGATGCGCCAGCGCACGACCAGAGCTGGGACGATATCAAACACGAGTTCGACGAGCGCGACCTCGTCATCCTCCATACCTCGACGCCGAGCTTCAACCAGGACATCCGCACCGCTGCGCTGATCAAGGAGCGCAACCCAAAGATCATCATCGGCTTTGTCGGCGCCAAGGTCGCGGTCGAGCCAGACAAGAGCCTCGCCGCCACGCCGCACGTGGATTTCGTCGCGCGCGAGGAATATGATTTCACGATCCTCGAAATCGCCCAGGGCGCGCCGCTCGCCACGGTCGACGGCATCACCTGGCGCGCGCCCGATGGTGCGTTCGTGCGCAACAAGGACCGCGCGATCATCGAGGATATGGACGTCCTCCCGATGGTCTCACCGGTCTACAAGCGCGACCTGACCATCGAGAAATATTTCGGCGGCTATCTGCTCCATCCCTATGTGAGCTTCTATACCGGGCGCGGCTGCAAGAGCAGATGCACCTTCTGCCTGTGGCCGCAAACGATCAGCGGGCATAATTACCGCTTCCGCTCGGTCCCCAAGGTGATCGAGGAGGTGAAATACATCCTCGAGAACATCCCGGAGACCAAGGAGATCTTCTTCGACGATGACACGCTGACCGACAATCATGACCGGGTCGAGGAACTGGCGATCGCCCTCGGCCAGCTCGGTTTCGGCAAGAAGGGCTTCGGGGTTTCGTGGAGCTGCAACGCCAAAGCCAATGTGCCGCGCAAGACGCTCGAAGTGTTGAAGGCGAACGGCCTGCGGCTGCTGCTTGTCGGCTATGAGAGCGGCAACCAGCAGATCCTGCACAATATCAAGAAGGGCCTGCGCACCGATGTCGCGCGGCGCTTCACCAAGGATTGTCACGAGCTCGGCGTCGTCATCCACGGCACGTTCATCCTCGGCCTGCCCGGCGAGACCGAGGAGACAATCGAGGAGACGATCAACTATGCCAAGGAGATCGATCCGCACACCATCCAGGTGTCGCTGGCGGCGCCCTATCCCGGCACCTTCCTGTACAAGCAGGCGACCGAGAATGGCTGGTTCGACAGCAGCAACGACCTGCTGACCGACGACGGCAACCAGATCGCGCAGCTCAGCTATCCGCATCTTCCGGCAAGCGTGATCTTCGACAAGGTCGAGGAATTCTACAAACGCTTCTATTTCCGCCCGTCCAAGATCTGGTCGATCGTGTCCGAGATGCTGCGCGACTGGAACATGATGAAGCGCCGGCTGCGCGAGGGCGTCGAGTTTTTCGACTTCCTGCGCCGCCGGAAAGAGGCGGTGTGAATTCCTCCTTCTGGCCGACGGTCTTCGGCATTCGCTCATTGCGTTCGAATCTCAACTCCTTCTCCCCCTGCGGGAGAAGGTGGCCGAGCGCAGCGAGGTCGGATGAGGGGGAGTGAGGTTCGGAACTTCAATAAGAGTTCCCCTCACCCTTCCCATCGCTTCGCGATGGGCCCCTTCCCTCTCCCACAAGGGGAGAGGGAGTAAGTGAAGCGCCTGATCGTCACCTCGGACGATTTCGGGGCCGCCATCGCCGTCAACGAGGCGGTCGAGCAGGCGCATCGTGATGGCATCCTCACCGCCGCCAGCCTGATGGTCTCTGGCGATGCCGCCGCCGATGCCGTCGCACGCGCCAGGACCATGCCGAAGCTCGGCGTCGGGCTGCATCTCGTGCTGGTCGAAGGCCACCCGACCCTGCCACCCGAACAGGTCCCCGACCTTGTCGACGCGACCGGCCATTTCCGCACCGACATGGTCCGCGCCGGCATCACCATCTTCGCGAAACCCGCCGCGCGGCGCCAGCTCGCGGCGGAGGTGGAAGCGCAGTTCGCCGCCTTCGCCGCGACCGGCCTGGAGCTCGACCATGTCAACGCGCACAAGCATTTCCACCTTCACCCGACCATCGCCTCGGCCATTCTCCGGACGGGGAAACGCTATGGCATGAAATCAGTCCGGGCACCGATCGAGCCGCGCGACGTGCTGGCGAAGATCGAACCCACCCACGGTGTGGATATTGCCCGCGCCTGGGCCCTGCTTGTCCGGAGGCGGATGCGCGCGGCGGGCATGATCGTCCCCGATCAGGTCTTCGGCCTCGCCTGGTCGGGTGCGCTCGATACGGGGCGGCTACAGGGGCTGATCGCGAATCTGCCGGACGGCCTGACCGAGATCTACGCCCACCCCGCGACCGACGATGCCTATCCCGGCCATGCGCCCGGCTATGCCTATCGCGCTGAGCTGGCCGCGCTCACCGACCCTCTTGCGCGCGAGGCGATCTCGCGCGAGAGGATCACCCGGGGGAGTTTCAAGGACTTCGTTTAAGAGCCTCGCCATGAATATCGCCAACGGCTTTCGCCATTTCGCCAAGCCCGAACCGGTCCCGCCCGGACCGATCCGCCTCGGCAGCCCCGAGCACCGCGCCCTTTTCTGCCAGACCATGCTCGAGACGCACGACCCGTATAAGCCGGCGCTGATCGACTGGCCCAAGCTCGAGCCCGATACCCGCGACAAGATCGTGTCGCTGCCGATCTGGGACATCGCAGTCGCGACCGAAGGCCGGGCGGGGATGAATGTGAAGACCTTCGGCGAGGATATCGCCGATCCCCTGCTCAAGGCCGCGGTCGACATGAACGGCTTCGAGGAGAGCCGGCACAAGATCGTCCTCGCCGACATGGTTCAGGCATATGGCATCGAGCTCGCGCCCGAGCCTGAATATAAGCGCCCGCGCGACCGCGAATTCGCCTTTATGCGCACCGGCTATTCGGAATGCATCGACAGCTTTTTCGGCTTTGGCCTGTTCAAGCTCGCCAAGGATTCGGGCTTCTTTCCCGAGGAGCTGGTCGATACCTTCGAGCCGGTGATGCGCGAGGAAGGGCGGCACATTCTGTTCTTCGTAAACTGGGTCGCCTGGTGGCGCCGCAACATGCCGTGGTGGCGCCGGCCACTGTTCGAGGCCAAGGTCCTGATCGTCTGGATGTTCCTGATCGGCGAGCGGATCAGCATGGCCAAGGGCATGGGGGACGACAACACCAAGGCGCAGGAGAATAATTTCACCCTTAACGGCTCGAAGGAGCTCGGGGTCGAGGTGACATTCCCCGAACTTGCCCGTATCTGCCTGTCCGAGAATGATCGTCGGCTGGCGCCCTATGATCCGCGTCTGATCCGGCCACGTTTCGTGCCGGCGATGATGCGGCTGGCGTTACGGTTCGCCGGTCGCTCGGGGGGTGGAGAGAAGGCCTGAAAATTTTTGCACGTGTGGGCATGCTGCTCGCGACCCTGGCCGGATTGGCGGCGGCGATATGGGCGTTCGGTTCGATCGGCTTCGACAGCGTCATCGCGGTCGCGGGGCGGATCGGGATCGGCGGCTTCCTGCTCTATTGTCTCTGGTCGATCGGCGTGTTTGCGATCCTCGGCGCTTCCTGGCTGGCGGTGGCGCCTGGGGAGAAACTCGATCAACTCGGCTGGTTCACCTGGGCTCGGCTGGTGCGCGAAGCGGTCTCCGATCTGTTGCCCTTCTCGCAGATCGGCGGCATCGTCGTCGGTGTGCGCACGCTCCTGCTGCGCTCGATCCCGGCCTCCCGCGTCTATGCCTCGTTCGTGGTCGACATGACGACCGAGATGGCGGCACAGCTCGTCTTCACCCTGTTCGGGCTGGCGATGATGATCACCATGCTCATGGAGGGCGGCGGCGCGGTATCACTGCGCCCGCTGATCCTTGGCGGCACGGCGGTGATGGTCGCGGTGATGGCGATGTTCTTTGCCGGCCAGCGCCCCGCGATCGCCCTGGCCGGCCGCATTGCCCAGCATTTCCTGCCGGGATCGGCGGTGGCGACCACGGGCATCACTGACGAACTGCGCCGCATCTATGCCTCGCGCGGACGGGTGATACTGGGCTTCGCACTCAATCTCGCCGCCTGGATCGGCACCGCGATCGGCAGCTGGATCGTGCTGTTGATGATGGGCGCCCATATCTCGATCTGGTCCGCGCTGACGATCGAGAGCCTGATCTTCACGCTCAGGAGCGTCGCCTTCGCGATTCCCGGCGCGCTCGGTGTGCAGGAGGCGGCATACGCACTGGCCGCGCCGCTGTTCGGGCTCGCGCCCGAAACCGCGCTCGCGCTGTCGCTGGCGAAACGCGCCCGCGATGTGAGCCTTGGCCTGCCGACCTTGCTCGCCTGGCAGCTCAGCGAGGCACGCGCCGTGTTGCGGGCTTCGCGGGCTAAGGTGGACCGCGCTTCAACGGGGTGATTTCCTGGCTGTTCCTGGCTGATATTACCGCAATTTTTTTGCTGGCTGTTATGTTGGAGCCAGAACCAGAAATTATGGTTTTACTTCATATGCTTGTGAGTCGCTGGCTGTTATCTGATAACAGCCAGCAAACAGCCAGCATGCCGGCTATTCCGCAGGATAACAGCCAGCGCCGATCGTTCATCGATTCGACAATGAGAAAGAGCTGACGGCACCGACGAGCAGACCGTCCGCTCCGATACTGTCATGCTCCATTGCCGCGTTGAATCAGGGATACGACCCCATTCGCACTTATTCGGTTCCGTCTCTCGTTGAGGCCATGCCGATCTTCTGGCAGCCTCCTGCACGAGATGCGTGACGGCTGTCACGCTCGCGGCGGCGGTCGCGTTGCTAGAGCCGATTTCGCAACAGGATCGAGGATTCCTATGACCAAAATCCCATGACCGAAGCCAGCATGAGGATCGAAACGGCCATATGATCCCGAGATCATGAATACCGACCCCGCTCGCACGCAATTGCTCTCGATCATCGCCCATGCGCGCGCGGGAGCGCTCGATCATGCCTGGGCGATGTACGGCGCCCTGGCGCCCGGCCTCGAAGCCGATCCCGCCGCGCTCGCGGTCAAGGGGCGGCTGCTCAAGGACATGGCCCTGCGCACCTCGGGGGCGGAGCGGCAGCGACTCTATTGCGACGCGGCCGATGCCTATCTGGCGGCCGCCGATGCCGGACACGCCACCTATCCGCTGATCAACGCGGCGACCCTGTCGCTGCTCTGCGGCGAGCATGTACAGTCGCAGAAACGCGCGCGCGACACGCTCGACCGGATCGAGCGGAATCCCGGCGAGCCCGAGACACCCTATTACCGCGCCGCCACAAGGGCCGAGGCCCTGTTGCTGCTCGATCGCGAGGAAGATGCGCAAAGCGCGCTGGCGGAGGCGATCGCGCTCGCGCCGACGGCTTGGGAGGATCATGCCTCGACGCTCCGCCAGTTCGCGATCATCCTGGCGGCGCAAGGCCGCGGCGCCATTTGGCTTGACGCACACCGGCCGCCACGCTCGCTGCACTTCGGCGGCCATATGGCCTTTCGCGCCGAGTCCGGCCTGACCGCGCTGGAACGGGAGATCGCGGCGGTGCTCGAGGCGGAACGGATCGGCTTCGGCTATGGCGCGCTGGCGGCCGGCGCCGACATCATCGTTGCCGAGGCGCTGCTCAGGCGCGGGGCGGCGCTGCATGTGATCCTGCCCGGCGGAGTCGAGGGCTTTACCGCGGTTTCGGTCGATCCCCATGGGCGCGAATGGCGCCGGCGCTTCGATGCCGCCCTCGGGCGCGCGGAAACGGTCCGTGCGGTCGAACCGCATGCACTGCCCGACGAGACCATGATTGCGCTCGCTGACGAGATCGCGATGGGGAGCAGCCTGATCAACGCCCGCCTGCTCGCCAGTGAGGGCGTTCAGTTGCTGATCCTGCCCGAACCCGATGAGGGCGGCGAGGAAAGTGCCTCCGCCCGATCGCGCGACGCATGGTCGCGGCTTGGCCGCCGGCAGCACGTCCTCCGTGCCCCGCGCGAGCCGATCGATTCGCCGTCCGACACGCTCATCGCTGCCGCGCGGCGGCGGATCGCTGTGCTTTCAATCCGCACCGCTCTTGCAGGTGAAGAAGAGAAGGCGTGGCTGGTTGCGCTCAAGGCCAAGCTCGGGCGCTGCCCAATACCCGATGTGCCAGCGGTCTTTACCGGCCAGGAGGTCGAGCTCGGCTATGAAAATATCGAGCATGCAGCGAAGGCGGCGACGATCCTGGCCGGCGAGACGCTCCGGATCGGGGGACATTATGGCATAACCGGTCAGCTCGAAGATCCCTTCGCCGGAACGCTCCGGCTGGTCGGCCGCGCGATCGGCCTCGCGGGTGCCGCCGCCGCTTCCGCGCCGGGAGGCACGGTCTGTATCACCGAGGATTTCGCCGCGGCGCTCGCAGCGGCGGCGCCCGATAGCTTCCGCGCCGAATTCGTCGGCGAGCTTGGTGCAGCCGGAAGCGACACACCGATAGGCCTGTTCGCGCTCAAGCCGCTTTCATAGGACCAATTCTTCGAGCCGGCTGGGCGCAACTATCGTCAGCCCGTCGCCATCGCGGCGGATGATGCCGCGCCGTTCCAGACCATTGATCGCGCGCGACGCGGTTTCCCGCGTGGTCGAGACGCGGAGTGCGAGATCGGCGATGACCGGCGCCGGCCGTATCGCCATGTCCGCCCGGCCCCGCGCCTGCCGGAGCAGCTCGGAATAGACGCGGCCGATCGCCGACAAAGCCGCGCGTTCATACATGCGCTCAGTGGTCTGGCGCAGCCGCTTGAGCAGCATCCGCGAAAGCGCGAGGCCGATACTGCCATATTGCTGCGCGAGCAGCGCCAGATCGCCCGACTCCAGAGCGAGCGCCCGAACTTCGTCAACCGCGACCACATCGGCATCCTGCCGCACCGCTGCAATCTCGCCGAGCGTGCCGAACAGGTCGCCGGGGCCGAATTCGTGGAGCAGGATGATCTGGCCCTCGGCGGCATAAAGCAGCGCATGGGCCCGGCCGAGGATCAGCAGATAGGTGAGCGTCAGCCAGTCGCCCTGGCGCAGGATCACGGCCTGGCGCTCGAAAGAGCGGAGCCTGCCGCGCCCCAGCACCTGCTCCGCGACCTCGCCGGGGCAGGCGAAAACCCGGCTCACGAAGATCCTGACGGTTTCATCCTGATTCACCCGGGCTCCCCCTGCCGCGCCCGAAAGCAGAGCCCAAGGGCCGTGACTTGGCAACCGCTTTTGCCACCAAAACCGACCGATAGATTCCAATCGAAACGTTTCGCCGGCGCTTGCACGCGGCTATCAGCAAGCCATGGACATTGACGACGCGCCCACTGCCATCAATCGCGCGCGCCAGGCTTTCAAGGGGGGCAGGTTCGACGTCGCAGCGGCGATCGTCGACGAAGTGTTGAAGGCAGAGCCCGCCTGTCTCGACGCGCTCGAGGTGAAAGCCATGGCGCTTCAGGCACGGGGCGATCGCGCCGGGGCGGAGCGGACGTTGCGCGAGGCAATCCTGGCGGCGCCGCAGCGCCACTGGCCCTATGACGATCTTGCCCGCCTCCTGCTGGATTCAGACAGGCCGGCCGATGCGGAGATCGTAGTGCGCGCCGCGCTGGCGGCGGACGGCGCGAACGCCAATGCGCACGCGATGTTCGGCGTGATGTTGTCCGAACGCGAAGACTTGATGCCTGGCGCCTGGCATTTGCGCCGGGCGATCGCACTGGCCGGGCGGCATCCGCAATTGCTGGCCGGGCTAGGACGCAATCTCGCGCGCCAGGGTGCGCTCGAGGAAGCTGAAGCGTTGTTGCGCGAGGCTGTGGAACGCATGCCCGATCAACTCCTGCCGCGCGTCCATCTTGCCGAGGCCGTCGAGCAACGCGGGCGGCTTGACGAGGCGAGGGCCTTGCTCGCGGCTGCCGGGGTCATCGCACGCAGGCAGGGCAAGGATGTGACGCAGCAGGAGGCGACGCTGGCGGCGCGCACGGCTGACTGGCGAACCGGCCTGACGGCGCTCGACGCCGTGGGCGATCCCGCCGGTGGCGCGCTGCTGCTGCGCGGCCGGTTACGCGACCGCGCGGGACGGTTCGACGAGGCATGGGCTGATTTCGAGCTGGGCAAGGCGAAGATCGCGCGCGCGACCGGCCGTGTTTATCAGCGCGGCAAGGTCGAACGTCACATCGCCGAGCTACGCGCCTTCTTCTCCGCTGAGCGGTTCGCGGCGTTGCCGACTGCCGGGGTGCGCAGGGATGTCCCGCAGCCGATCTTCATCCTCGGCTTTCCCCGCTCGGGCACGACCTTGACCGAGCAGGTGCTGACCAGCCACTCGCGCATCCGCGCCGGCGGCGAACTTCCCTTCACCGTTGAGCTGCGCGACTTTGCGGCGCTGGCGACCGGCGCGCCATTCCCGGCAGGGCTCGGCGCGCTCGCGGCCGCGGACCAAAGTCATCTCCCGGCACTGTTCCGCGACTTCTATCTTGCCCGCGCCGAAAGCCACGGCCTGCTGGCGCCGTGGGCGGATTACTTCACCGACAAGATGCCGCTGAACGAGCTGTATCTGCCCTTGCTGCGCATCGCCTTTCCCGAAGCGCCCGTCGTCGCAGTCACACGGCATCCGCTCGACATAATGGTTTCGGTGATGGCGCACGACATGACGCACGGGTTCAATTGCGGCTATGCGCTGGGCGACGCGGCGCATCATTTCGCGGCCGTGTCGGCACTCGATGCCTATTATCGCGATGGGCTCGGAATCGCCCGGCACCAGCTTGTCTATGAGCGATTCGTCGCCGGGCAGGAAAGCGAGACCGCCCGGTTGATGGCCCATCTCGGGCTGGAGATGGAGGCTGCGCAACTGCGCTTCCACGAAAGCACCCGTTTTGCGCCGACGCCAAGCTATGCCCAGGTTCAGGAGCCACTGAATGACCGGTCGATCGGACGCTGGCGTAACTATGCGCGGGAACTGGAACCAGTGCGCGACGTGCTGGACGAGGCCATGACGCGGGCCGGTTATACCGGCTGAAGCGCCTGCGCGATGGGAGCCGCGTAGCCAACCAGCAGGTGCACCGCGTCGGATGACGGCCGCACGACCATCCGCACACCGAGGGCGGTGAGCCCGGCCTCGTCGATACGCGCCGGATCCAGGAGGCGCAGCCACACCCGGCTCGATGCGGCTCCGGCCTCGATGACATTGGCCCGGCCGCCGAGCGCGGCGAGCCATGGCCCTCCGTCCAGGGTTTTCGGCACGATCCGGGTTGCCGCCTGGCGCATCTCCATCGCGACGCCGTCGGCGATCGGGCCGAGCACCACCTGGAGCGCCTCAGCCGAGGGCCGGATGAAACCGCGGGCGCCGAGTTTCTTCAGGCGCGGTTCGTCGACCAGCGCCTGATCGCGCACCACCAGCCTCAACCGGGTGGTGCAGGCATCGATGGTGGCGAGATTGGCCGCGCCGCCGAGAGCAGCGAGGAAGGCGGGGCCGCGCTCGCCGGCCACTTCACCGACCTCTTCACCGATCGCCTCCAGCTCGCGACCCGGCGTTTTGAGATCGAAGCGAATGATCGCGAAGCGGAAGATGCCGTAATAGAGCGCGAAATAGACAAGGCCGATCGGGATCAGCAGCAGCGGGCGTGTCGCCTTGGAGAAGTTCAGCGCATAATCGAGGAAGCCGGCCGAGAATCCGAAGCCGAGCCTGACCCCGAGCAGGTCCATCAGCGCCATCGCAAGCCCGGTCAGCACGGTGTGAATCGCGTAAAGCAACGGCGCGAGGAACATGAAGGTGAATTCGATCGGCTCGGTCACGCCCGTCAGGAAGGCGGTCAGCGCCATCGAGGTGAGCATGCCGCCGACCGCCTTGCGGCGTTCGGGCAGCGCCGAGCGGTACATGGCGAGGCAGGCGGCGGGCAGGCCGAACATCATCACCGGGAAGAAGCCGCTCATGAACGCGCCCGCGCTCGGATCACCGGCGAAGAAGCGGTTCAGATCGCCGGTCGCGCCGTGATAATCGCCGATGATGAACCAGGCGACGTTGTTGAGGATGTGGTGCAGCCCGGTCACGATCAGCAGCCGGTTGAGCACACCGTAGAAGAACAGGCCGATCACGCCCGAGCGGGTGACGAGGCCGGAAAGCCCGTCCACCCCGCCTGCGATCGTCGCATAGCCGAAGCCAAGCGCGACAGCGAAGATGAGCCCGGCCAGCCCGGACAGGATCGGCACGAAGCGGCGCCCGCCGAAGAAGGACAGATAGTCGGGCAGCCTGATCGTCGCGTAGCGATTATAGGCGGCGCCAGCGACGAGGCCGGACAGGATGCCGATCGGCACCGACAGCTTGGCGATCGCCTTGGTGCGGTATGCGTCGCCGGCCAGCGCCGCCGCGTCCTTGGCGAGCGATGCGATCACCTCGCCCGGCACCGGCAGCAGCGTCGCCGCACCACGTGTCGCGACCAGATAGCAGACCACGCCGGCGAGCCCCGCCGCGCCGTTGCCGTCGCGCGCGAGCCCGACCGCGATGCCGAGCGCGAAGAGCAATCCGAGATTGTCGAAGATCGCGCCGCCAGCGGCTGCGACGAAGGGAATGTCGAGCAGATCGGGCTGGCCCAGCCGCAACAACAGGCCGGCGATCGGCAGGACCGCGATCGGCAGCATGAGCGCACGACCGAGCGGCTGGAGCGATTGCAGCGATGGCTTCATGCGGCTTTCTCCAGTGAGGCTTGCACGAGCGCGCGCACGGCGGCGGCGTCGGGCGATGCCAGCGCCCGTATCGCCAGATCACGGCACCCGACCAGATCGAGAGTACGAACCAGCGCCTTGGTTTCGGCGATCGCGGTCGGCGATACCGACAATTCGCTCACGCCGAGGCCGAGCAGGACCGGCACGGCATCCGGCACGGCGGCGAGCCCGCCGCAGAGGCCGACCCAGCGACCCTGTGCTTTCGCGCCCTTCACCGTCTCGGCGATCAGACGAAGCACCGCCGGATGCAGTCCGTCGAGCCCGGCGGCGACCGCCGGGTTGGTGCGATCGCGCGCGAGTGCATATTGGCTGAGATCATTGCTGCCGATCGAGAAGAACGCAGCGTCGGCCGCAAGCTCGGCCGCCATCAAAGCCGCGGCCGGGGTTTCCACCATGATGCCGAGTTCCGGCGCCTCGACGCCGAGTTCTCGCGCCAACCTGTCCAGCAGAACGCGCGTGTCGCGTATCTCGGCGCGATCCGCGACCATAGGCAGCATGATCCTGAGAGGTCCGTTGCTGCGAACGCGGAGTAACGCCCGAAGCTGCGTCTCCAGCAGATCTGGTCTGGCGAGTTGCAGCCGGATACCGCGCAGGCCGAGCGCCGGATTCTCCTCGGCCGCCATCGGCAGCCAGGGCGCTGGTTTGTCGGCGCCGATATCGAGGGTGCGCACGATCAGCGGACGATCGCCGAGCGCATCGGCGATGCCCTGATAGGCGGCATGCTGTTCGGCTTCATCGGGCGGATTGATGCGATCGAGAAACAGGAACTCGGTCCGCAACAGCCCGCAGCCCTCGGCGCCCAGGGCGACGGCACGGCGCGCCTCCTCCACCGAGCCGAGATTGGCGGCGATCTCGATCCGCATCCCATCGGCAGTCCGGCAGTCTTCGTGCGCGCGCGCCTGCGCCGCCTGGCGATAGGCGAGGCGCGACGCACGACGGGCATGGGTTTGCGCGAGGATCGCAGCGTCCGGGGCGATCAGCAGCTCGCCCGCACCCGCGTCGAGAATGAGTTCGGTGCCGTCATCGATCCGCAGCACATCGGTACCGAGCGCAGTGATCATCGGCAGATCGAGACCGGCAGCGATGATCGCCACATGCGAGGTCGCGCCGCCCTGCCCCGTCGCGATTCCCGCCAGTCTCGCATCGGCAAACGCCATCAACTGTGACGGGAAAAGTTCGTCGGCGATGAGGATCGCGCCCGGCGGCGGAAGCGCCGGCGTGGCGACCGTGCCGGCCAGCGCGGCGAGGACGCGACGCTCGATGTCCCGTAGATCATCGAGCCGTTCGGCGAAGCGCCGGTCGTGGGACTGGCGCAGCGGCTCGGCGAAACTGGCGATCGCGGTGCGCCAGGCGAAGCCGGCGCTCTTGCCGGCATCGATCGCGCGGTCGGCGGCGGCCGCCACCGCCGGATCATCGATAAAGGCCAGGTGCGCGGTGGCGATCGCCGCCTGTGGGCCCTCGCCGCCGGCGTTCGCGGTGAGTTCGGCGCGGACCACTGCCTTGGCGGCGGCCAAGGCAGAACGCTCGGCGACAGGATCAGCGGCGCTTTCTACGACCTCGATATCCGTATCGCGCAGGACGAAGGCCGGGCCGATGGCGAGGCCGGGGACAGCGCCGACGCCCTGCAGCCGGGGCGCCAGCGGTGCTATCGGTGGCGGCGGCAGAGCGGGCGCCGCAACCGGGATCGGCAGCAACTCGCCCATGCCGCTTTCGATCAGTTCGGCCAGCGCCGCGACCGCCTCGACGGCCTGTGGCCCTGAACCTTGCAGGCGAAGCGATGCACCGTGCGACAACGCCAGAGCGAGCATCGCAACCGGGCTCCGGGTTGAGGCACTGCGCCCGTCCGCGTTGAGCTCGACCTGCGCATCGAATTGCGCGGCCGCCGCCGCCAGCCGGGCAGCTGGGCGCGCGTGCAGGCCGTGCGCAAGCGGCAGCCTGATCTCGCGTGTCGCTGTGATCGCTGCGGGCATGCCGCCCGATCCGACGGCGACTCCCATGGGGCGTAGCACGAGCAGAGGTTCACCGGCACTGATCGGCCCAGCGGACGGGAAGGACATGATCTCGAACGCGTCACCATTGGTGATCACCAGCGGCGTGACCAGACTCCGCGCGCGCCGGGCAACCGCATCGAGATCGAAGGTCACGAGCAGGTCGCCGGTCGCGACACGCTGCCCCGGCGCGACATGCGTTATGAACCCCTCGCCTGCCAGCGCGACGGTTTCGAGCCCGATATGGAGAAGCAGCACCGCGCCGCCATCAGCGTCTATCGTGACCGCGTGTTTCGCCGAATGGACGGTGCTCACCACCCCATCGACCGGCGCGACCAGCCTGCCCTCGGCCGGATCGATCGCGATGCCGTCACCCAGCATCTTTTCAGCGAAAACGGGGTCCGGCAGTTCCGGGAGCGGCGTAACCCAGCCTGAAAGCGGGCTGCAGATCGTGATGGTCATGGCGCGGGCTCGAGGGTCAGGCGGTCGAGCATCCATAAGGGTGCGGGGCCCGACTGAGTGAAGGTCATGCAGAGATCGTGATGGCCCTTTTGCGGCTCCACCCTGCCGGAAAGGCGGGTGACGCCGCTATTGCCCGCTGCCGGCGCAAGCGGGATGGTCGCGATCACGGGCCCGTTACAACCATCGCGCCGCACCAGAAGCTCACCCGCAGCTGTGGTGGGCTTGGCGAAGACCACGTTCTTGAGATCGGCGCCGAGCGAGAAGTTGAAGGGCAGGCTGCCGACCTCAGCGCCAATGGAAACCGTTCCGGAGAGCGGCGCATCATGCCATATCCAGCAGGGGTGCATGATATTGCCCCACAGGACCCGGCGTTTGCCCGCGGTCGGACCATCGTCCTCAAGCCTGAGCGCAACGCTTTTGCTGCACAGCTGCATCTCGGAAGCGGTACGCGTGCGGAGCAAGGCGGGCGCGATCGTCCAGCTTCGTGCGGTGCCGAGCGCCGCGCCATCCGCAAAGGCCTGCACCTTCAGGCGCGTGCCCGATGCGATATCCAGCGGCGCCGCCACTGTCGGTGAGGTCGCGGCAGGCGCCGATCCGTCGATCGTGTAGCGGAGCGTGCCGATGCCGGCAGGTTGATCGAGCGTAACGCGAAGTCCGTCGGATGCCTCGGCGAAGCGCGCGAGCGGCTCGAGCGGCGTCTCGTCATAGGCCAGGCCCATTGCCTTGTAGCGGGCGAATTCGGCGACCAGCCTTTTCGAGAAATCGGGCCAGTCCCGCGCCGCCCGCGACCAGCCGAGTTCAGCGATCACCGCGGCGCGCGGCCACAGCATCCTATCGGCATAGGCGGTGGTGCGGACATGTTCAGTCCAGAGATTGCCCTGGAGACCGAGAATGTGCGCCCGTTCGGCCGGAGCCAGCCCGGCCGGGGCGGGATCGAATGCGTAGAGTTGTTTCCAGTCGATTGCGTCAGTGCGCCCGGGTGGCTCGTCGCCGGAATCGCTCTGGAAATGGTCGAGATAGAGGATGGGCGACGGAGAAACGACCGCGTCATGCCCCGATTTCGCCGCTGTGACCGCGCCCTCGATGCCGCGCCATGACATCACGGTCGCATCGGCCGGCACTTCGCCTTCGAGGATCTCATCCCAGCCGATCAGCCGCCGGCCATGCTTCTCCAGATATGAGCCGATCCGTGCGGTGAACCAGCCCTGCAGCGCGGCCTCGTCCTTCAGGCCAAGCGCCTTGATCCGCGCCTGGGCGCGCGGATCGGCCTTCCATTGTTCCTTCACCGCCTCATCGCCGCCGACATGGATATAGGTGCCGGGGAACAGCGAGATGACCTCGTCGAGCACGTTGTCGAGGAAGGTGAAGGTCGAATCCTCGGTATTGAACAGGTTCGGCAGCACGCCCCAGTCGGCGCTCGGCGCAACCAGCGGACGCGCTGTCGAGCCCAGCTCGGGATAGGCGGCGACAGCGGCGGTCGCGTGGCCGGGCATCTCGATCTCGGGCACGATCGTGATGTGGCGCTGTGCGGCATACGCGACAATGTCGCGGACTTGGGCCTTGATGTAGAATCCGCCATAGCGCACCGGCTTCCCGGTTTTCGGATCAAACCCTGCCGCGCCCGCGGGCTGGCGCCAGGCGCCGATGGACGTCAGGCGTGGATATTTGTCGATTTGCAGCCGCCAGCCCTGATCGTCGGTGAGATGCCAGTGCAGGACGTTGAGCTTTTCCATCGCCATGCGATCGATCAGCTGTTTCACATAGGCAGGCGGCTGGAAGTGGCGCGCTGAATCGAGCATCACGCCGCGCCAGGTGAAGGCGGGCGCGTCGTCGATCGCCAGCGCCGGGACGCGGCCATTATGTGAGGCCGCGATCAATTGCCAGAGCGTCGTCGCGCCGTAGAAAAGACCGGTATCGGTCGCCGCCGAAACGATCACGCCGGTCGAACTGACGCGCAGGCGATATGCCTCCGCGCCGGTGATCGCGGCATCATGCCGGAAGCGGATTGCGCCGCCTTTGGCCAGCGCCAATGTCGGGCCTCCACTACGGGCAACAAGATCGGCCAGCCGCCGCGCCGCGGCGATGCCGCCGGCGTCCGCGGCATCGATCCGCGCGTGTGCAAACAAAAAGCTGCCCGCCTGCGGGGTCACCGCCGCAGGCAAAGGCAGCAAGGAGTGCTCGGGAGGAGCAGCCCATACCGCCGCCGGCATGCAGAACAACATGACGGCGACGGAGAGGGAACGGCGCATCGGGTGATCCTAGACGTTACGGTCGATGCGCGACAGGCTTAGAAATGAACCTTGCCGCCGATCCAGAATGTGCGGCCATTGTCGTAATAGGCCCGCGGGATCGAGGGATCGCCGACGAAATAATAGAGCTTGCGGTTGAGCAGGTTCTGGGCGTCGGCGGTCAGCGCGAAATTCTTGGTGACGTTCAGCGTGAAGGAGCCGTCGAGCGTGCCGAAATCATCCTGCCACATCGGTGTCGACCGATCGATTCCGGACCGGAATTTCGAGCGGAACGTGTAGGCGAGGCGGGTCGAGATCAGCTTGTTCTCGTAATAGGCGGTCACGTTGAAGGTATGCTTCGAATTGCCGTCGATCACACCGCCATCGGCCGTCTTGGCATCGGCATAGGTATAGTTGGCGAGCATGCCGAAGCCGCCCCAGATCGGTTGTTGCCAGTTGATCTCGACGCCCTTGTTGGTGCCCCCCTTGCCGTTGACCGGTCCAGTGAATTTGAAGATCGCCCCCTGCGGATGCTGCGGCGTTATCAGGAACTGGGTGAAGCTGGCGCTGGTAATGTAGGAGCTGATGTCGAGATAGAAGAGATTGACCGACAGCAGCGACTGCTTCCCATAATACCATTCGGCCGCGACATTGAACTGCCAGGCGCGGGTCGGGTTGAGATAGGGATTGCCGCCGGCAGTGCCGCTCAGCGCAAGATCGCTAACCGTGAACGCTCCGGCCAGCTGCGCATAACCCGCGCGGGTCATCGTCCGCGCAACGCCGGCACGCAGCAGCAGATTGGGCTGGGCGTTGAAGGTCAGATTGGCGCTGGGCAGGAAATCCCAATAGCCGCGGCTGACCCGATTGGTGTCGCACCAACGCACATCGGGCTCGTGTGCGTGGTCCTGCTCGGGACAGAACATCGAATTGACCCGCTCAAGGCCGTGATCCTTCAGCGGATTGGGTGTATATTGTACCGTATCGAGATCGGTATGCACCGCGCGCAGACCGATATTGCCACGCCAATCGCTGTCATTACCGAGCTTGGCCATGGCATAGACCGCTTCGGTCTTCTCATGCACCGAATAGCTTGCCTGCGGGTAGAAGTCGAAATGGCGACCGCCATTGGTAGCGAGTTCGGCAAGCGTCTTCCCCTCGTCAGCGACCGAATAGGGCGGCAGCCCGCCGCCAATGCCGCTCGCATAGTCGCTCGGAGTCAGCTCGCCATTGAAGACGGTACCGAGGCCGATCGTGTTGGTGCCGGAATAGAGGCCGTTTCCAGCCCAGGAATAGGCGGTGTAGTCGACCGAACGGGTATGGTCGGTATAGCGCCCGCCGACCTTGATCGACTTCAGGAAGCTGCCGTCGAACCTATATTCGGCATCGGCATGGACATAGGTCTCTTCATCCGACGAGATGATGCGGCCGCCCCATGACCAGCTGTAATAATTGTTGAGATAGGCAGCCGATTTCGGATCGGTCGGCAGGCCGGGATAGTTGACCGCCGCGCCCTTGTCGCCGAGCTTGTAGTTCACGCCGGTGTTCCAATAGGTTTCCCAGGCGAAAGTGTCGGTCGTGGCACCCATGCCCTTAGTATAGCCGACCTCGCCCGACAGGGTCAGGTGATCCGACGGCTTCCATTTCGTCTCGAGGTTGATCACCCAGGTCGATGAATAGGCCTGGCGGAAGATGTCATCCTGAACCCGGCCCTGCACCGCCGATCCGTCAGCAGCCGTCGCATTCCACGATGCCTGGGTGAGATAGCCGTTGGTCGCCGTGTAATTGGCGAGCGCATAGCCGTTCGTGCCCGGCGTCGAGTTGCTGCCGATCATCCGGCTGATCCAGGCCATGCTGTTGCGGTTGACGTTGTCGGCGTCCATCCGCGTGTAGATGCCGTTGACGGTCACTTCGAACGTGTCGTCGGGCTTGTATTGCGCAGCCACCGTGCCGCCCTTGCGGACGCGCTGCTGGGTAAAATAAGCGGCGCCGATCAGATTGGGGGCAGCGACCGTCTTCCCCGAATTGGCGAAGTTGTCATAGCTCGTATAGCCGAGGAATTCCTGCCCGTCGCGGCGGAAGTCGCGCTTCTGGTAGAAGCCGGCGACGAGCACACCAAAGCTGTCGTCCTGGTTCTTCCAGCTATAGAGGCCCGAGACCTGCGGGTTCCATTTGCCGGCAAGGTCGTTGTAATTCGCCTGTGCGGTCAGGCTGAAGCTGTTGGCCTTGAGGTCGAGCGGCTTGCGGCTGTGCAGGTTGATCGTGCCGCCGGTGCCGCCTTCGACAAGATCGGCTTCAGACGACTTGAACACTTCGAGCTGGCCGACGACTTCGGAGGGCAACAGGCTGAAATCGAAGCTGCGACCGCCCGAGGTCTGGTCGAGCACGAACCAGTCGCCGGTCGCGACTGAATGGCCATCGAGCAGGGTGAGGTTGAGCGTCGGATCGGTGCCGCGGATCGAAACCGACTGGTTCTCGCCGAAGCCGCCGGCATTGGCCGAGCCGGTCACGACATTGACGCCGGTCAGGCGCCCGAGCGAGTCAGCGACGTTCTTGTCCGGAAACTTGCCGATATCCTCGGCGCTCACGACTTCGGAGATCACGTCATTGCTGCGCTTGGCGTCGAGCGAAGCCGCGATCGAGGCCCGGATGCCGGTGACGACGATGTCGTTCGCATCGTCCGCACTCTCCTGTGCCGGGGCCGCCGCACTGGCGGACGCCTGTTGCGCCTGCGCGGGAACGGCGATGGCGAACGCAAGGGCACTTGCGGTGCCGGCCAAAATTGCCTTGTGAGCCTGGATCATGATTGTTTCCCCTTGATGGGTCTTTACATGGTAAAGACCAAAGCACGACCAAATAGCCCACATGAGATACCGCTTTTGTCGCGGCTCGCCTCATGCCAAGCCTGTACCCTGTCATTACGCACGGCAATTCATAAATATGCAATACCAAAAATGATGCCAATTTCATTTTTATCGTTTTTGGTATTGAAGTGGTACTAATGTTGGCTCTAAGAACGGTCCAGACCGGAGGATGAAGCATGTTCGTTGATCGCATTGGAACGCTGGACGGGACGGACACCGCACCCCTCTATCTCCAGCTGCAGCGCGTCCTGCGAAGCGCGATCGAGCGTCAGGTGCTGGCGCCCGACGAAGCGCTGCCGGCTGAGCGCGATCTCGCTGAGGCCTACAAGGTGTCGCGTGTCACTGTTCGCAAGGCGCTTGACGGGCTGGTCGACGCCCGGCTGCTGACCCGGCGTCCCGGTGCGGGCACCTTCGTCGCGGCGCGCGTCGAGAAGAATTTCGCGACCATCTCCTCCTTCACCGAGGACATGATCTCGCGTGGCCGCCAGCCGCACAGCGAGTGGCTGACCCGTACCGAGGGTACGGTCACGCCTGAAGAGGCGATGGCGTTCGGCCTCAGCCCCGGCAGCCCCGTGTTCCGCTTTACCCGCATCCGCTATGCGGACGGGCAGTCGATGGCGCTCGAGCATGCGACCATCCCCGCACAATCGCTTGGGTCGCTCGAGGCGGTCACCGATTCGCTTTATGCGGCGCTCGGGTCCGATCGCCCGGTGCGCGTGCTGCAGCGGCTGCGCGCGGTGCTGTTCACCCCCGAACAGGCCGGATTGCTCGGGATCGAGGCGGGCTCAGCCGGGTTGGAGATTGAACGGCGCGGCTTTACCCAGGACGGGCGCACCGTCGAAGTCACCAAATCCTATTACCGCGGCGACGCCTATGATTTCGTCGCTGAACTGAGCGTCTCGCCGCTCTAATCCAATTTTCGGAGTTGCTGGTTTGTCCGTTGTGTCGCCTTTTCCTGTGCCGAGCGCCGAAAAGACCCTGATGTTCAGCGAGGCCGCGGACGCCGGGCGGGTGGTGCGCATCCAGCGCGCGCGCATCGGCGCCACGTCGCGGGCGCTGGCCGGGGCTTTGCGGCAGACGCCGCCGCGCGCGGTGGTCACGCTGGCGCGGGGAAGCTCGGACAATGCCGGGACCGTCGCGCGCTATCTGATCGAAACCCATTTGCGGCTGTTGACCAGCTCCGCCGCACCATCGGTGACCTCGGTCTATGATGCCGCGCCGGCGCTGGCGGGCACATTGCTGCTCGCCATCTCGCAGTCCGGTCGGAGCCCCGATCTGCTTGCGTCGGCGGAAGCCGCGAAAGCCGGCGGGGCGCGCTTGGTGGCGCTCGTCAATGACGAAGCCTCGCCGCTCGCTGCCGCGGCCGATACTGTCCTGCCGCTCTGCGCTGGTGCCGAGCTGAGTGTCGCCGCGACCAAGTCGTTCATTGCGAGCGTGGCGGCCATGCTGCACCTGATTGCCGACTGGAGCGAAGACGCTGAACTTGCGACCACGCTCGATACATTGCCCGACCTGCTCGACCAGGCCTGGGCGCTCGACTGGTCGCCGGCGCTTCCAGCGCTGGAGAAGGCGACAAACCTGTATATTGTCGGGCGCGGCCATGCGCTCGGCGCGGCCCAGGAGATGGCGCTGAAGATCAAGGAAACCTGCGGCTTCCACGCCGAAGCATTCAGCGCTGCCGAGGTTCGCCACGGACCGATGGCGCTTGTCGGCCAGGGTTTTCCGGTGCTGCTGCTGGGCCAGGACGATGAAAGCCTGCCAAGCGTGACCGCGCTCGCCGCCGAATTTGCCGGGCGCGGCGCGACGCTGATGAGCGCCGGCGTGGATGCGCCGGGCATCCGCTTGCCGGTTCTGGCGGCACACCCGGCGCTGCAGCCATTGCTCCAGGTCCAGAGCTTCTATCGCCTCGCCAACGCGCTGGCCGTCGCGCGCGGCCGGGACCCTGATCGCCCCCCGCACCTCGCCAAGGTCACCGAGACGGTATGACCCGGACGGCATTGATCAACGCGCGGGTGCTGCTGCCCGCCGGCTTTCGCGACGATGTGTGCGTCGTGGTCGAGGGCAGCGATATCGTTGCCGTGTCGTCGGCCGCGCCCGGAGATGCGCAGGTCGTCGATCTCGGCGGCGCCACGCTGGTGCCCGGCTTCATTGACAGCCAGGTCAATGGCGGTGGCGGCAGGCTGTTCAACGATGATCCCGGCGTCGAGACGATCGCAACGATCGCGGCGGCACACCGCAACTTCGGCACGACCGGGCTGCTGCCGACGCTGATCAGCGATGATCTGGCGGTGGTCGAGCGCGGCATCGCCGCGGTGGATGCCGCGATCGAGGCGGGCGTGCCGGGTGTCTTGGGCATCCATATAGAGGGCCCGTTTCTCAGCCCGGCACGGCGCGGAATCCATGCCGAATCGAAGCTGCTTCGGCTCGAGGACGGCATGATCGACCTGCTCGCCTCGGGCCGTCGTGGCCGGACTTTGCTGACGATCGCCCCCGAATGCGTGACGCCCGCGCAGATCGCGCGGCTGGTTGCAGCCGGCGTGATCGTTGCGGCGGGCCATTCCGATGCCCCCTATGAGATCGTCCGGACCGCGATCGAGCATGGGCTGACCGGCTTCACCCATTTGTTCAACGCGATGTCGCAGCTCGCCAACCGCGCGCCCGGCATGGTCGGCGCCGCGCTCGAGGACGATTCGACCTTTGCCGGCATCATCGCCGACGGCCATCATCTCCACCCCGCGACCCTGCGGGTTGCCGTGCGCGCCAAGGGCGTGAACCGGCTGATGCTGGTGACCGATGCGATGCCGAGCGTCGGCTCGGACCTGCCGAGCTTCCCACTGCAGGGACGCGAGATCCGGCGCGACGGCGATACGCTGCACGGCGATGACGGTGTGCTCGCCGGATCGACCCTGACCATGGACCGCGCGGTGCGGATGATGATGGAACAGGGGCGCGTCTCGCTGCAGGCCGCGGTGACGATGGCCTCGGCGACCCCAGCCGCGTTCCTCGGGATCGGCGACCGGACCGGTGCGATCGTGCCGGGCCTGCGTGCGGATCTCGCGGTTCTGGATGAGGCACTCGAAGTGCGGGAAAGCTGGATCGCGGGTCAGCGCGCCATCATCTGACCCAATTGCTTGCGCAACCGGCTCTTGGTGTCGGCGCCAAGCTCGCCGCGAATCCCGCGATACTTGTCAGCCAGATAAGCAGCCGATTCCCCGTCGAACACGAAAGTATCGAACATCGCGCGCCACGCTGAGCGCTGCTCCTCGGGCAAACCCGAAAAGGCCAGCAAGGCGTGCACCATCACATCCATCGGCGCGAGCCCCGGTTGGGGCGGCGGGGCGGCAACCCACCAGTAATTGACGAGGATGCTGATCGAATCGAGCGAGCGCACATGATGCCACCACATATGCGGGATATAGAGCGCGTCACCCGGCTCGAGTTCGGCAACGAGCGCATTGGCCATCGCCTCGGCGGCACGAGGAAAGCGCGCCAGATCCGGCGCATCGGGATCGAACAGGCTCACTGGCGTGCCGGCGGGCGTGAACTCGAACGGGCCGATATACAGGTTGGCGGCCTGATCGGGCGGGAACAGCGTGAACCGGCGCCTTCCCGCGACGGCCACCGCGATGTTGCTCGACATGTCGTGATGGGTGGCGACGCGAACGCGATTGCCGATCCAGATCCGCGGCGGGACGTCGGGGCCGAGCATGTCCAGCCGGTTGGCCTCAGCGAATCCCGGAAAGGCGTCGACAACGTCTACGGCCTGCGCTGCGATCGTCGGCGGCGCGGCGCTCGACTCGGCTTCCCGCAACCGGCCGACGATGCTGGCGAACGGCGCCGATTCGCGTGTGAAGTTGAGCTTGCCAAGATCGTCGCCATAGAAAAGCCGTCCCTCGATTTCGGGCGATCCGATCGCGACGCCCATCTGAGCTCCCCTGTCGAACCCTCCGAGATACAGCAGCGGGTCAGCCGCCCGGACTGCGGGCCAGTGCGCCGCGAGACCGCGCAAAACCAGCGGACGCCGCATTCCCAGAAGCTCCGCCACGCTCGGCGGCTGGCTGGCCGCCTGACAATCTTCGATGTGTTTCGGGGGCATGGATGAAGTCACCTGTGCGACGCGTCTGAGCCCACATTGCAGCACGGCAACCGCCCTGCAAAGCGGGAAGCGCTTCCGGAGTTCGGTTCTAAATGGTTGTAACCCTGCTTATCCTCGCCGTTCTCCCCATGCTATTCGGCGCCAGCGTTGATCGCGATCGCAGTTTGACGGGAGAAGCGAATGCGGCGGCCCTTCATCCATATCAATTTCGCCACCGAGGACGTGCACAGCGTTCGCCAGGCGCAGGGCATTTCGGGAAACATCTCGTGTCGCGCCGACTGGCACCGGGTTCACGCCCTGCGCGAACGCTATGACGCGATCGCGGTCGGCGGAAAGACCTGGAACATCGATCGCCCCCGGCTCACGGTCCGCCCCGAAAGGCTCGGCCGCGAGCCACGCCGCCAGCCGAGCCGCGTGATCTTTGCGGGCTCGCAACCCTGCGCCGTGTCGCAGCCCGGCGCACCCGCCTTCGTCATCAGCTCGCACGACGATGTCGACCCGTGCGCCGTCGCGCTGGCGATGAACGGCCATGACCTGCACGGCCCGCTGAAATCGCTTTACGATCATGGCATCGAGAGCTTGCTGGTCGAGGGCGGCCCCACGCTGTTACGATCCTTTTTCAGCCAGGGATTCGCCGATCTGGTGACCATCTTCGTGCGAGCCGGCAGCGCGGAAGGTGCCGGTCGCGGCGCCCGCGACAGCCTGGGTGGATTGCCACTCGGGTTCCGCGCAAGCGCGTTCGGCGAGGGCTTTCTGCTTGAGTCCGGCATGGCCGAGGCTGTGCGCGAAGCTGCGGTCGCGCCGTGAACACCGGCCGGCCCGTCCGATTCGTCATCTTCGCCGTGCCGCGGACCGGCAGCAATCTGCTGTGCGGCCTTTTGAACGCGCACCCCGACATCCTGTGCCACCACGGCCTGTTCAACCCCGGTGGCGTGCACTGGGCGCGAGATCGGCATGGCAGCGGTAGCGTCGCCGACCGGGACCGCGACCCCGTCGCCTTTCTCGATACCGTCTGGGCCTCCGGCGGCGGCGCCCGGGCAATCGGCTTCAAGATGAACCGGGACGAAAATGGCGAGGCGACCGGTGCCCTGCTGCGCGATCCGGACGTTCGGAAAATCCTGCTCAAGCGCCGAAATCGGGTGCGGACTTATGTGTCCGAGGAGATCGCCCGCCGCACCGGTGTCTGGGAGAGTTACGACGAATCCGCTGACGCGGCGATTCCGCCGCTCCGCGTCGAGGTGGACGATCTCATTCAACATGGCCACCTCAATGCCGCTTATTACGCGGCCTTTGAATCAGCCCTCGAGGCGACAGGACAGGACTGGCTCGAAACGCATTATGAAGCGCTTAGCGAGCGGGACGAGATAGCCAGGATTCTCGCTTTTCTCGGCGTCGAGGCCCACTCAGCCTTGCCCGCTACCAGCTACAAGCGCGGCCCGGCCGACCTGGGCGCAGCGGTCGAGAATTTCGACGAGCTCGCCGGGGCGCTGCAAGGGACCGCGCTCATGGACGATCTCTATCTCAGGGATGCGCCCGAACTCCGTTCCCATAGTTTCACGCCCCAGGAGCAGCACTGATGCTCAATGCCGACATCGCCCCGATCGCAGCCGACAGCTTCACCCGCCACCGCGGCCCGGTGACATCGGTCGCCGCCATTCCAGGACGCGCCGCCGCTGTGGCCGCCGCCTATGACGGCGCGGTTTCGCTGTTCGATCTCGATGCCGGCACCGCCGATCTGCTCGGCTACCACCGGCATCTGGCCAATCATGTGACGGTGAGCGATGACGGCCATTGGGCAGCCTCGTCATCCTCCGACTATGACGTTTACGTCTGGGATTTGCGCGAACGAACCCTGGCCATGGTCCTGCGCGGGCATAGCGACGATGTGGAAGGCTTCACCTTTGCCGATGAGCGGACCGGCGTGTCGGCCTCGCGCGATCGGCGGATCATCGTCTGGGACCTCGCCACCGGCGCCATCCGGCGGACGATCGAGGGGCATGAGAAGGATGTGCTGTCGGTCGCCTGCCGCGACGGACTGATCTATTCGTCGGGCGACGACATGACGCTCAGGCAATGGGATCTCGCCACCGGAAAGCTGCTCCGCACCTGGGGGCCGTTCGAGACCGAGACCGACACCTGCGCAATCGACATGCTCAACCACCGGGTGGTGCTTGGGTGCGACGACGGCGTCATCCGCATCTTCGACAGTCGCGACGGGCGATCGATCGCCGCGATCGAGGCGCATGGCTCAGGGATCAAGAAGGTCGCGGTCTCCCCGGTCAATGGCGACATCTTGTCCTGCGCTTATGATCAAAGGATCACGATCTGGGATGCCCGGTCGTTCGCGCCCAGGGTCGATCTCGAGAACCATGCCGCGAAATGGGAGCGGTCGTTCGGCTGGACGCCCGATGGCGCCGCGATCCTTGCCGGCACCTTCGACGGCACCGTCGTGGAATGGGATGCGGCGTCGGGCCGGATCGTTCGCGAGGTCGGCGGCGCGCCGGGCGACCAGGGCAATGCCTGTTTCAATGAAGCCGCCGCCGCGCCCGATGGCAGCGTCGCGCTGGTTGCTGATGACGGCATGGTGCGGCTGATCCGCCTGACCGACCGCGAAGCCGTACTCACCGCGCGCGTCGCGCCTCCGGGCGGGCGGCGGCTGATGAACGCGGTGACCCGTGATCCAGCGTCGGGACGAGTGATCGCCGGCACGCATGATCACAAGCTGCATATCTTTGCCGGTGCCGGACTGGCGAGCCTGACCGAGGTGGCGCTGGGCCAGGGACCGATCAACTCGATCCGCGTGGCCGGGTGCGCCGGCCATGAGGGGGCGCTGTTCGCCGCCTGTTACAGCGGCGCCATCGTCCGCGTCTCGCCGGACGGACGTGAGGTGCGGGCGCACCTCCTGCACGACGGCGCGGTGAAGGCGCTGCGCCTGCATCCGAGCGAGCCGCTGGGCGTGAGCTGCAGTGCCGATGGCGGACTGCTCGCCTGGACGCTGGATGGCGAGATCCTGCAGCACTTCCCGGGCCACACCGCGATCGTCGACGATGTCGACATCTCCCCCGCCGGCGACCGCATCGCCAGCGCCTCGCGCGATTTCACGCTCAACATCTATCAGGTGGCGGATGGCCGGCTGACCCATTCTATCGAGCTCGGCCGCCGATCGCCGAAATCGCTCTGCTTCTGGGATGCCGACACAGTGATCGTCGGGGATTATTGGGGGGCGCTGCTCAAGGCCGATCTGCGCACCGGCAAGATCACGCGCGCGACGATCGCCGCCAATGGCATCTCTTCGCTGTCGCGCCTGAGTGAGGATCTGGTTGCCTCTTCCTATGATGGCGGAATCTATCTGGTGTCGGTGGCCGATCTCTCGGTTCGCAATGTCTATCGCGCGATGACGCAGCGGCTCGACAAGAGTTTAGCCCCGATCTGACTGTTGTTCTTCCCCGAAATTATTGTCCGTCAGAGGTTCGAGGCGTATTCTCGGCGCACTTCGTCACAGACCATAAAAGGGGATGCATTATGACGCCAAGTAAATGGCTCCCGTCGCTGTGCGCTGTCTTGTTGGTTACTGCGATCTCAACCGGTGACTCGGTCAGATCCCAGACCCCTGTAGGACCAGCGCCCTTGTGCACCGTCACCACCGCCGAGTTCAACACGTGGAAAGGCCCCGGCGGTTTCGTGCCGCCGAACAGCGCGACCTTCGATCCCTCATCGCCCTGCGCCTTCTACAAATGGTCTTCCCAGATGTTTCTCTGGCTGACGACCAGGGATGCGACCGGGGAGCTGAAGATGTTCTCACCCGCCTTCGACAATGCGGTCGAGGACGAGGATACCAGCGCCTTCCAGCTCATCCGCAACACCGCCGGGCTCGGTGCCAGCAACAAGACCCGCGCGATGTTCCGCGTGCGCGTCAACAAGCCCGAGACCCTTGTGCTCAAGTCCGAAAACGGGGTTGTCGGCGACACCGGCTCGACCGGGCAGGCCGGCGGCGGCGTGCTGATCGTCAACGGCAAGTCGATTCCGGCGCCCGGCAAGACCGGGCTCGCCACCTATCCGGTCGTCTATTACGCGATCGAGGAGAATGAGGTGTTCTCCGCGCTCGCGGCCGACTGGCGCAAGGTGCCTTATTATCATGCCGGCTCCAACAAGGGGAATTTCCCGATCACCCTCGACCAGGCGAAGGAGATCCAGAAGGCTGCCGGCAAGCCCCTGCCCAACCTCGCCCAGCTCGCGATCGAGGTGAAGACGGCCTGGGTCGACACAGCCTATCTGACCCGCGACCAGGCCGCCGGACTGATCAAGATCTCGTCAGACGTCCCAGCCTTCTCGCAGTCGCTCAACAGCAAGAACCAGCTGCAGCTGACCTGGGACGGCAAGACCATGGTCACACGCACGCTGGCGATGGTCGGGATGCATGTCGTGGGCTCGGTCAACCATCATCCCGAGATGGTCTGGGCGACGTTCGAATCGCACTTCAACGCGCCGGACGCGACCTATTCCTATCTCAACCGGAATTACGACCCGACCACCCAGACCTGCAAATCCGGCACCTGCCTGAATACCGTCAGCTTCAGCGTTTCGAGCAGCAAGCCGACGATCTTCTACAATGGCCCTGCCGGAGCGCCCGCGCCTTCCGATGTCGTGGTGCAGACGGCATCATCGAGCGACAGCAACACGGCGATCACCTCGACCTCGGCCTCTCTGGTGCCGACCAGTGTCGCCCGCCTCAACCCCTGGGGCAGCCAGCAGCCGGCGACGCCGACGCTGACTGATCCGATCATCCTCAACAACACCCTTCTGGTCTCGCTGATGGACTCGCTCCGGCCGAAGGTGGCCGCATCGGGCGGCAGCGGCCCGACCCTGGCCAATTATTTCCTGGGCGGCGCGATCTGGAGCAACCGCGTCATCCCGCCGCAGCCGGGCAATGTCGAGATCGGATCGCTGTTCGTGGCCAACACGACCATGGAGACCTTCCAGCAGGTGCGGCCGGGCAATCCCGATCCTGAGGCCACGGCGAACAACTGCTTCAGCTGCCATGGCCAGTTCAACTACAAGGACACCACCAGGCCAAAGCCGGGGACCAGTATCAGCCATGTGTTCCCGAACACGGTGGTCGTTCCCTAGGCCTGCCTTTACGTTGCGCCCCTGCCCGTCGCGAACACCGTTCGCGGCGGGCTTTTTTTGTGCTTCAAAACCGGATCGCCTGGCGGTGGAAGGCGCGGGCCATCAGCGGATCGCCGCCATGCGCGAAATAGCGGTCCCGATAGTCGTGCGCGGTGATGGCGTTGACGCTGCTGTTGCTGTGGTCCGAGCCGTAGAGGAAGATGTCCGGCGCCGTGTCGGCGAGCCGGGTGATCCAGTCCTCGTAGAGGCCGCGCTTTTCTGCGAGGCTGTAATGCGTCGCGCTGAAGATGGTGCAGAAGGCATTGCTCCACCAGATGACCGAGCCTTGCTGGTTCTCGATCCGTGCCAGCAGGGCATCGGGTTCGAGGATGCTGCAGAGGAGATATTCGTGCCCCAGAGCGCGGAAGCGTTGCCAGTGGCTTTCGAACGTCTCGGCACCGCCCCAGCGCTCCAGTTCAGCCTTCCAGAGCCGATCCAGCTCGGGCCAATCCATGTTGTCGGGCGAGGCGCCGGGCCAGAGATAATAATGCGCGCCATTCTGCCGCTCGAACAGGGTGCGCAGGAACCGGGGATAGTCGCGGCCATCCCATTCGCTATTGAGCCGGCGCCTGAAATCCAGCGCCTGCTGGCTGTAATCGAAGAAGACGACACGGCTGTCGGCATCGACACCGTGGGTGGCGAGGATATGGTTCGGCTTCAGGCCGGCTGCGACGCAATAGAGGGTGGACACCGGCGAAGTGAAACCGGGCGGCGGTTCTGCGACATCGTCATAGGATTCATAGTTCAGCACGAACACGCCGCGCCCGGCCTTTCCGCTCATATCGTCGAGAAAGCCGAGAAAGTCGGCGGCACCGCCGAGATCGGGCTGGAGATCGAGCAGATGGCCTTCGAGATCGGCGCCGAAGGGCACCAGCGCGCCTGCATCAACGTTCGGTTTGCCGCTTTCGGCCCATGCCTTCAGATCGACCAGCAGGCAGCGATCGGGATCACCGGCGAAGATGAAGTCGCGGCCGGCGACCCACTCTTCCAGCGCATCGAAGAAGCTGCGCGCCTTGCCCCCATTCGGGCCGGCATGTTCCGCGACGACATGGCCATAGCCCTGGACCAGGCCATAGCGGTGCCCCGTCGCCTCGGCTCTGGAGAGAAGCCGGCCGAGATCATGATCTTCGAGGATCTCGCCGGAATAATGCCAGCGCAACCAGGACACGGTGAGGTCGCGCGCCCGGCCCTGGGGCGCGGCGGCAATCGCGACTTCCGGAGACCCCAGCAATCCGCAGATCAGGTCGCGCACATATCTCTCCCTCGACGACGGGCCGGACTCTATCCGCTGTTCCCGGGAAGGAGCAGAGCCGATGCCGCCATTTTGACCGGTAAACCGGCTTGACCGCAACGCTTGGCCCAGCGCGTATGGTGGCGATGGGCGCCAGAATACTCCTGCTGCAGGATGCCGTGTATTTCCCGTCCTATGGCGGCGGCAACAAGGCCAATCGCCTGTTGCTGACCGCGCTGGCAGCGCGTGGTTTCGAATGCCATGCGGTGTCGCGGATGCCCGGCGAGCGCCGCATCCTGGCCGACCGGTTCAGCGCGACCGCGCTCGAGGCGCGCGGCATCGCCGTCGAGACAAGACCGGATGGGATGTCCTATCGCCATGAGGGCGTAGGGGTCGAGGCGCTCGATCTCGCTGCGACCGATGCAGCGGCACGGATAGCGGCCGTGATCGAGACGGTGGCGCCCGACTGGATCCTCGTCTCCGACGATCGCCCGGCCATGCTGCTCGATATCGCGCTCCGCCACGCGCCGGAGCGGGTGGTGGCGCTGGTGCACACCCATTTCCATTTGCCGTTCGGGCCTGAGGCCGAGGCTCTGAATCCCGAGCAGCATGCCCGGTTGCGACGCGCCCGGGGCGTGGTGGCGGTGAGCGAATATAGCCGCGCCTATATGCGAGAGTTCGGCGGGCTGGACTCCACGCTGCTGCACTTCCCGGTGTTCGGCGAGGGGCCGTTCGAACCGGTGGCCCGGCCGGACTCGGGTTACGTCACGATGATCAACCCCTGCCTCGTCAAGGGGCTGCCGATCTTCCTCGAACTGGCCGCGCTCTTCCCGGAAACGCGCTTTGCCGCGGTGCCGACCTGGGGCGGCGACGACACTGTGCTGCGCGATCTGGCACGGCTTCCGAACATGACGTCGCTCCAGCCGGCCGATGATGTCGGCGCAGTCCTGCGCGAGGCGCGCGTTCTGCTGGCACCGTCACTGGTGCCGGAGACCTTCGGCTATGTCGCGATCGATGCCATGTTGCGCGGCATTCCCGTGCTTGCCGGCAATCTCGGCGGCCAGCCCGAGGCCAAGCTTGGCGTGGATTTCGTGCTTCCGGTCGCGCCGGCCTTCAAGACGGAGGCGGGCCATGTCGCGCCAGCCCAGGACATCGCCCCCTGGCGCGCCGCGCTCGACACCCTGTTATCGGATGGCGACGCCTATCGGCGCTGTGCGCTTGCCTCTCGCGCGGCGGCCTTGCGCTTCCTGCCCGAGACCGATGCCGGGCATTTCGTGGCGTATCTGGAATCGCTTTAGGTCACAGACCATAAACGGACTGACCGGAACGAGCCATTCTGCGCCATCCGAAGGCATTGTTTGGCTACTTGGAAGCGGTCACCGGCAGTGTCACAATCGCGTCAGGTGGGAGAGCGCAATGCTTCGGGGACGAAATTGGCATCGTGCAGCGGGGGCGTCAGCGAACGACATTGAAGTCCTTCGATCCGTCTCGTCCGCGACCCTGCCCGCAAGCTACTTTAAATTGCTCTCGTACAGCGACGGGGGCGAGGGACCACTTCCACTTGACCCCTTCTACTTTCAGCTGGACCCGACCAGCGCGGCCATTGCGGCTGCCCGGACCGGAAACCACGGGCGGTCGGATTTGGACGGATTTCTTATTTTTGGCAGCAATGGCGGCGGTGAGTATCTTGCTTTCGATCTGCGCAAAGAAGCGCCTCTTCCCGTGGTTATGATCGATATGGTCGCGGGTCCAAGCAGCGCGAAGCTAGTCGCGTCGGACTTTGATGCATTCCTTGGATTGGTAGGGCGGGACCCGGAGGACAGTTAGGCCGGCAGCTGGCGCTGGGATCATTCGCTAGTGATCGAGTTCACAGCCTGAAGGGCCGCTCGACCGCGGTTTCTCCCTGTTATTGGCAATTAACAGGGAAGGAACAGGGAGGATTTTATTTTTTAGCCCGATTCTGGCCCTTTTGTTGGATTTTTTCGGCAAATTTAACGTGCTTATTCAATGACCTGAAGCCAACCCTCCCTGTTAATTCCATAACAGGGAGGATGTTGGAAATAACAGGGAGCCCTGTTGGACATAACAGGGAGAGCCGCGCCCGTAACAGGGAAGGAGCAGGGACGGGCGGAGCGCCTAGGTTTCGACCGTCATGTGAAAGAGCAAGCCGGAGTTTTTACGCTCCGTCCGGTTTGCACATTGCAACGATTCGGATCGCGGTTGAATCAACGCCCGGTCTCATGCAGCTCAGCTTCGAGATCGCTGCCCCGCAATTGCTCGCTCAGCGCGTCGAAATTGGCGATCGTCTCCCGCAGGGCGACGGGCGTCAGCTTGCGGGTCTGGCCTTCGGGCAGGGCCGGTCGACCCTCGATGCCGAGAAGACCGAGCGCGGGATCGAGTCCATCCCGCGAAAACAAATCCTCGTACCAGAGCTGCGCATAATCCTGGCCCGACCCCCGCAAAGCGGATTCGGTCTCGTGATAGAAACGCCGGTGGAGCGCAACATTCTCCAGCAGCTCGTCGTGGTCGACATGAATGCTGGGCCGCGGCGCGGGCTCACCATGATCGTCATAGACGACCCATTCCCCCGTCTGCCGCGCCAGCAGCAGCGACACGAAGCTTTTGACCCGGTTGCGGCGCTTCAGGATGATCTTGCGTATTCCGGGATCGGGCAGCACCGCCCGATAGGCAGGTTCATGCTGCCAGAGGCACATCTTGAACCCCACCGCGCGCCGATCGAGATTGGTGCGCCAGACGCGGTCGAGGAATTCCACCGGGTCGCTTTCGCGCTCCTCCATGGTGCCGAGGCGGAAATCGCTGCCCTGGAGATGCCGCGCCACGCCGATGACATGCGGATTGAAGATCTCGTGATGGCAGAGAATGTCGGGGTGCGAATTCAACACAGTGCAGAGGAAATTGCTGCCGGTTCTGGTGGCATTGAGAATGACGAATCGCACCACATTGGGGAGGTCTGGCACGGTCCGCTCCATTGAAGATTTCACCGCCACCGCGTAATTCGTTCGGACGAGAAGTGTAGCGCGGCGCCTGTCAAAGGGGAAAGGAACTTCGTCTCCTCATGACGATAGACGAGCGCTACGCGGCGGCTAATGTCTGGGACACCAAGCACCGCGCGATCCTTGCCGTCGGTGACCTGGATCGGTCGAGCATCTGGCTCGAACCGTTCCTGCCGTTGCTGGAAAGCCATGGCTGCCACCAGGTGCTCGATCTGGGTTGCGGCACCGGATATGACGCGCTGGCCCTCGCGCGGCGTGGGTTTGAGGTTGAAGGTATCGACTATGCCCAGGTCGCGATCGACGAGGCGATCCGGCTGGCGGGCGCCGAGGGGCTGGCGATCGATTTTCGACAGGGAGATATCGGGCTCCCTTTGCCCTACGCCGATGGCGCGTTCGATGCGGTGATCAGCAACCTCGTGTTGCACTCCTTCGACGATGCGGCGCTGCGGCGCATTATCGGCGAGGTCGATCGCTGTCTCCGTCCGGGCGGGCTTTTCCTGTTCCATGCCAATGCGATGGAGGATCTCGAGCAGCGGCTTTCGGTGCAGCCGCCCGAACGGCAATTAGGGCCGCGCTCCTTTGTCCTGGCCGGCGGCCAGACCATGCATTTCTTCAGCCGCGATTATTGCGAGACGCTGCTGGCCGACTGGCTGCCCCTCATGCTCGAGCCGGCGACGAGCTTCGATGCCGGTGGCAACCCGATTAAGCGCGTGTGGCGCTGCGCCGTCCGGAAAAGGCCCTGACCAAGCCCGTGACCGGCCGCATCGTCGCCATCGTCGACCCCTATGATGCCGGCTCGATGCTCGCGCCCGCCTTTGCAGAACAGGGGGTCGCCTCGGCGATGGTGGGCAGCACGCCCGGGATAGCGCCCGGGGAAGGCGTGACCTTCGATCCCGCCACCTTCGACACTGTGCTGCCCTGGTACGAGGATATCGCGGAGACGATCGCGGCGCTGCGCGATCTCGGGGTCGAGCGGGTGATCGCCGGTTCGGAGCGCGGGGTCGAACTGGCGGACCAGCTGAGCGAAGCTTTGGAATTGCCGGGCAACGGCACGCGCCTCAGCGCGGCGCGGCGCGACAAGGCCCGGATGATCGAGGAGGTGGGTCGGCACGGCATCCGGGTACCCCGGCAGATCCAGTCCGACAGCCTGGATGAAATCCTGGCCTGGATCGAGGCCGGCGGCCATTGGCCAGCCGTGCTCAAACCGCGCCGCGCCAAGGGATCGGACGGGGTGCGATTATGTGCCTCATCCGATGAGGTGGCGCGCGCCTTCCAGGCCGTTCACGGCCAGCTCGACCGGCTCGGCTTTCGCAACGAGACGCTGCTGGCGCAGGAATTCCTGGCCGGGCGGGAATATGTCATCGACACCGTCAGCCATGACGGGCGCCACCGGCTCGCGGCACTCTGGGCCTATGGCAAGCCGGCGCCGGGTTTCGAATCGATCGGGCTGTTGTCGACCAAGTCTCTGCTGCCACCGGACGGACCGCTCGCGGAGCTGCTGTTCACTTTCGCCGTAAGGGTGCTGGATGCATTGGAGATAAGGCACGGCGCGGGGCATATCGAGGTGATCGTCGATGCGGACGGGCCGGTGCTGGTGGAGATCGGCGCGCGGCTGCATGGCGGGCCGCCGGCGCACCTGATGGCGCGGGCGGCGACGGGGACCAGCCAGCTCGATCTGTTGGTGCAATCCTGCACCGATCCGGCTGCATTTCTGGAGCGCGTTGACGATCGCTATGAGATGACCGGCGGCGCGGTGATGGCGTTGTTGCGGGATGATGATCTGAGAGGCGAGATCGAGGGGCTGCCCTCGGCGCGGATCGTCTGGAACGAAGGCGGCGGTGAGGTTCCGCCTGCAGTGGCGGGTCTGGCCACCTTGATCCATCCCGATCCAGCCGTCGTCGCGGCAGACCTGGAGATCGTCACCGGCGGCATCGCCTGCGAGATGCTCGACCGCCGCGACGCGATCGAGGCCATCGCGCCCGAGTGGCGCGCGCTGCTTGACCGCTCACGCTGCAACCGCGCCTTTAGCGGGCCGACCTGGTATCTGGCGGCGCTCGATGTCTGGCCCGAGCAGATGCCGAGAGTGATCGTCGCCCGCCGGGCCGGGCAACTGGCCGGTATCCTCCCGCTGGTCTGGCAACCCGAGGACGAAACCGCACGCTTCGCAACGCGGCTGAGCGACTATAACGACCTGATCGTGGCGGACGGCGATCTGGCCGCGGCACGACGGCTGATGATCTTCGCGCGGCACCGCTTTCCACATCTCGAACTCAACTGCATCCGGATGGATTCGAATTGCGCGCTGGCCGAGGTGGACCCGCCGGTGCTGGTCGAGAAGAAATCCATCTGCCCGACCGCCGACCTTGCCGGCGGCTATGAAGGCTGGTTCGCTTCGCGCAGCCCCGGCTTTCGACGCGAGCTGGCGCTGGTCATTCGGCGCGCGGCGCGGAACGGCATCGTCGCGCGCCGGCTCGACCCTGAACGCGACGCGGGCGTCGACCCGGCCGACTTCTTCATCGAGATGCAGCGCGCGCGCTTCGGCGAGCGCAGCCTGTTCCTGCGCGATCCGGCGGCGCGGGCCTTTGTGACCACCGCGCTTGGCGCGCTGTGGCGCGAGGGGGTGGTGCCGCTGTTCGGCCTCTGGGCGAGGGAACGGCTGATCGGCGTGAATATCTGCATGCTGGGGGCGGACAGCCTCGGCAACTGGAATGCGGGCTTTATCGCCGACTTCGCCACTTTCTCGCCCGGCATGCTGATGGCGAATGCGGCCGTGAGCGAGGCGTGCGCCCTGGGCCTTGCCGAATTCGACTATCTTCGCGGGACCGAGACGTACAAGCGCCGCTGGTGCTCAGGCCAACGCGAGATCGGACGGCTGCCATGACCGATGCGCCCATGCGCCCCGATCCCTGGTCGATCGGCCTCTATGCCGGCCCCGATCCGCTGCATCTCGCGCCCGCACCCGGTGTCGCCAATCCGGTCATGACGCGCGAACAGGTGACAGATGTGCCGGCCTCCTTCGTCGCCGACCCGTTCCTGTTCCACCATGAGGGCGAATGGCATCTCTTCTTCGAGATATTGAACCATGAGCGGAGGACGGGCGAGATCGGCTGGGCGAGGAGCCACGATGCGATCGCCTGGTCTTATGGCGGGATGGTGCTCAGCGAGGCATTCCACCTCTCCTATCCATGCGTGTTCGCGCATGAGGGCGAGATCTTCATGATGCCCGAAACGCTGGGCGCGGACGCTGTCCGCCTTTACCGCGCCGATCCCTTCCCGACGCGCTGGGTGCCGGTTGCCGATCTGATCCCCGGTCGGATCGCCGATCCCACTCCGTTCCGCTTCGAGGGGCGTTGGTGGATGTTCGCCTGCCCCGCGCCCTATGCCCATGACACGCTCTCGCTCTATCACGCCGAGGATCTTGCCGGGCCGTGGCGCGAACATCCGGCGAGCCCGCTGATCACCGGCGACAAGAGCCGGGCGCGACCGGGCGGGCGGGTCGTGACCTGGGACGGTCGGCTCTATCGCTTCGCCCAGGATTGCGGGCCCCGTTATGGCAGCGGCGTGCGGGCGTTCGAGATCACCCGGCTGACGCTCGATGATTATGCCGAGCGCGAGTGCGCCGAAAGCCCGATCCTGGGGCCGACGGGGGCGGGGTGGAACGGCAAGGGCATGCATCATGTCGATGCATGGCCAGTCGGCCCGGACCAATGGATCGCCGTGGTCGACGGCATTCAACCTTAATCCGAAAGTAACGGCGCGCGGGAATGCCGCCGATCTGGCCCCTTCTCACATTGCGGCCGATTTGATGTTCTTATACATCAAGATCGCTGAGTTTTTCATAAAGTACAGGTGCTTATAGATTTCTCTAAAGGGAGGAGCTTGTCTTGAAAACCCTCACTTTCCTGTTAGGCGCAGGTTCGTTGGCGGCCGCCGCCGCTGTGGCCATGGCTCAGACAACTTCGCCACCACCGCCGCCCTTCGGACCGACAGTCACCCCCGGCCGGACGATCCAGACGGCCGACATGACCAACCCCAATCCGCTGATTCCGGGCGACATCTATCGCAACGGCAATGTCGCGCACCAGGATCTGGCGACCTTCGCGTGGCTCGAGTTCATATCGGCGGTATCGCCCAATGCGCCTGGCGCGCGCGGCGTTCCCGGCGGCAGCTTCGCGAGCACGGGCACCAGCAGCACGCCACCGCTCGTCTGGGAGACCTATCAGCACCGCACCGAGCTGCTTCCCTGCAACGTGTCCGGAGGCAATGCGACGCCGAGGCCGCCACAGCCCTGGGGCGCTCCGCCCACTTATGTCACGACAGTCTCGCCCCCGACGCCGACCCCGACCCCACCACCTCCGCAAATGTGCAGCACCATCACGGTGCCGGGCGGGAACCCCTATAACAATCTCGATGAGGCCAATCAGATCGGCCAGAATATCCTGCTTTTCCCGACCGTGCCTGGGAAGCCCAACCCGGCCACCGACCCCCAGGTGCTGTTCGAGGCGAAGGCCAACCAGTATGAATCCAATTATGTCGCGCAGAATTACCAAAAGCTGATCCCGCAATTCCCGAAATTCCACTTCTCTCCGGGAATCACGCTGCCGAACACCACGGTGGAAGTGAAGGCAGCATGGCGTCCGCTTTCCTCGATCCCGGCGAACCAGCAATATCGCTACCATGTCGCGAATGTGATCACCTATGGCGGCACCGACACCAATCCGGTGCCCAAGGTGGTGCCTTATGCGCTGATCGCGCTGCACATCATCCACAAGACGCCGAACTATCCCGCGTTCATCTTCGCCACGTTCGAGCAGGTCGACGACTTCAAGAACCAGACGACCGGGGCGGCGACCGGCGTCTATTATGTGCCAGCCTATAACTCAGTCGCGTACGCGCTGCCCCCGACCACCACCTTCCCGCCCAGCGGCCAGACGGTGACCAACCCCACGATCAAGTTCTCCACCACCGCGCCCATGGCCTATCCTTACGGCACCAATGGCGTGGCGCTGCCGCTGGGGGCGACCACGAGCATTCCCGGCTCCAAGACTGTGAATGGTGTCGTCACCGTCCCGGTCACCTCGCCGGTGCCGACTGTGCCCGAGGTCGCCACGGTCAATAAACAGGCGCTTGCGGCGATGCAGAAGATCCCGGGTTTCGGGCAGAAATTCGTCTGGCAATATTACAAGCTCACGGGCGTGCAGGCGATCCCGACCAATGACGAAACCACGCGGGATTTCTACCTCGCCAACATCGTGGTCGAAAGCAGCCAGCCGGGTATCCAGCTGTTCCGCGGCTTCCCGCCGATCACGGCCGGCGTGCTGAACAATCAGCGCAACCAGACCAATGTGATCCAATATCAGACTGGCGCCTCCACCCTGGCCCCGACCTTCACCTCGAGCGGCGGCTGCCAGGGGTGCCACGGTGTTGCCCAGACCCAGAACGGGTTCGACTTCAGCTTCCTCTTCTTCGGGGCAGCCGGAGGCGGGTTCTCACCCGAACCCAAGGGGGTGCCGTCCCCAACCGTCGCCCAGGCGCGGCTGGTCCAGAAGAAATATCTCCAATAGGCATTGGGGGCGTGAGGGAGCGGCGGAAATATCCGCCTGCTCTCTCATGATTTTCAGCGCGCGACGAATCCGCTGATAAAGGCGTCGAGATCAGCGAAAGCCTCCTGTCCGCGCGCCAGCCCGGGGCCCTGGACGATGAAGGAGTGGGTGGCGCCCGGATAGCGCTTGATCACCGTGGCAACGCCCGCTTCGGCCAATAGCAGGCCATAAGCCTCCCCTTCGGCGCGCAGGAGATCATATTCGCAGGTCAGGACGAAAGCCGGCGGCAGGCCAGCCAGGCTCGTCGCCCGGATCGGCGCGAGGCGCGGATCATACCGCGCCGCATCACTCGGAACATATTGATCGTAGAACCACAGCATTTCGTCGCGGGTGAGAAACGGGCTTTCGAAAGCGGAAAGCGCTGGTGCGTCGATATCCGCGTCGGTCGCGGGATTGAGCAGGAGCTGCGCCGCGATCTTCGGTCCACCGGCATCGCGGGCGAGGAGACACATCACGGCTGAAAGATTGCCGCCGGCGCTATCGCCGCCGATGATCAGCGGCAGATCCTGACCAAGCAGGCGCGCGGCATTGGCCGCTGTCCAGTTCAATGCGGCCAGGCAGTCGTCGACGGCGGCCGGAAAGGGATGTTCGGGGGCGAGGCGATACTCCACCGACAGCACCGCGCAACGCAGCCGCTCGGCATAGGTGCGGGAGCTCGCATCGGAGGATGCGATGTCGCCGAGCGTCCACCCGCCGCCATGGATGTGCAGCATCAGCGCACGCGGCAGTGCCTTTGGAACATAAAGACGCATCGGGACATCGCCGTCCGGCGTCGGGACCTTATAGTCCTCGACCCGCGCCATCTCGGGGCCGGGCGGCATCATCTTCACGACCCCGGCAAAAGCCGCGCGCATTTCGGCGGCGGGCGTTTCGCCGGGTTTTGGCAAGCCGGCCGCGCTGAACAGCGCGAGCATCGCCTGGATATCCGGATCGATCGGCATGTCCGCCCCCCTGCTTCTCAGGCGTCCCGCATCAGCAGGACCGGTTTGATCACCGCGCCCGATTCCGACGCGTGAACCGCTTCCTCGATCGCCGCGAAGGGATAGGCGCGGACAAGCTTTTCCAGCGGCAGCAGGCCGGCTTTATAATAGCCGATCAATCGCGGGATAAACAGCTGAGGGTCGATGCCGCCCTCCACCACGCCAACGATCCGGCGGCCCATGCTCATGATCGCGGATGGATCGAGCGCCATGGGCATGCCGGGCGGATAGGCGCCGACAAGCGCCAGGGTACCGCGCGTCGCCAGCCTGTCGATACAGGCCTCGACGAGCGCCGGAACACCGGTGGTGTCGACGATGTGATCGAAAGGGCCGGCCAGCCGCGCCATGTCATCGACGGCATCGGTCGCGCCCAGCTCCTGGGCGAGATCAAGCCGGTGGCCGTGCCGGTCCAGCACCGCGATCCGACCCGCGCCGGCGATCTTCGCGGCCATCACGGCGGAAAGGCCGACCGTGCCGGCGCCGAGAATGGCGATCGACTGGCCTTCCGCGACCTGAAGCGTTTCAAGCACGGTACCGGCACCCGTCTGCACACCGCAGCCCAGTGGCGCCAGCAGCGCGAGCGGCAGGTCCCGGTCGATCTTCACGGCATTGTCGACATGCGCGAAGGCATGCGTCGCGAATGCCGACTGGCCGAAAATATTGGCGCCGATCTTTTCGCTTTCCCGCCAGATGCCACCCTGACCGGGCGCGGTTACGCCCAGAAAGTTGCGAGGAAAGAACTCGGCGCAATAGCCCGGCTCGTGATCCTCACAGGCCCGACAGATGCCGCAGCTGTGAAAACTGAGCAGCACATGATCGCCCGGTTCGATGCTGGTGACGCCGGGGCCGACGGCCTCGACGATACCCGCGCCCTCATGGCCGAAGATGCAGGGAAAGGGGACCGGCAGGCCCCCGTCCCGCATCACCATATCGGTATGGCATACACCGCATGCGTGGATTTCCACCCGGATCTGATCCGGTCCGGGTGAGTCCATCCGCAGCCGGGCAAGCCGAAAGGCTCCGCCCGGCGCATCGACGATCGCCGCTTCAATCTCCATCTTTCGGTGCGATCAGAACTTGAAGCCGAACCGCGCATACCATTCGCGCGGCGGGTTGTAGGTGCCGAAGATGGTGCCGTCCGCGATGTTGGAGCCGCCCGACGTCAGGAACCGCTTGTCGGTGAGGTTGGTTGCCCCGGCAGTGAGCGTCCAGTGCGCATTGGGCTCCCTGTAGGTGAGGCTGGCATTGACGATATCGCTGGCCACCCGCTGCAACAGATAGGTGCGCTGCGTATCGTTCCAGGCGCTGGAGGTATGGGTCCAGTCGGCAAGCGCAATCAATGCCCCGCCATTGCCGAGCTTCGCTTCGTAACGCGGGCTGAGATTGACCTTCCAATGGGGGGTTTTCGGAAGATCCTCGCCGAACAATGTCCCCGCCTGGAAGATCGAGGCTCCGCCCACCGCCGCGGCGGCGGCGCTCACTGACGTATAGTGCGCATCGATATAGCCGAGCGACCCGTTGATGGTCAGGCCGTCGACGGGTGCTGCCACCATCTCGAGCTCGAAACCACGGATTCGCGCATTGCCCGCGTTCGCGACGGTCGGCGATGTGCCGATCTGAATGTTGAGCTAGATTCCCTTGTAATCCGTGGTGAAGGCGGCCGCGTTCAGCTGCAAATGCCGGTCGAGCAGGGTCGATTTGATGCCGGCTTCCCAGGTCGTCGCCTTTTCCTCGTCGAAGTCCGGCGCGACATTGCCCTGCGGGTTGGTCAGGCGCGTGGTCCAGCCGCCGGTTTTGTAGCCCTTGGACCAGCTGCCATAGAGCATGACATTGTCGTCGGGGTGCAGCTGGATGCCGACCTTCGGGGAGAAATTGCTGAAACTCTTGTGGTTCATGCCCGGCGTATAGACCCGCAACGGGTTGCTGGGGTCGGGATATTGGTTGGCCTGCGCGCAGGTGACCGGTGCGAACAGCAGGGCCTGGTTGGGAGAGACATTGCCGTTCGTGTCTGAGCAGCCGAACAGTTTGTAATCAAAGCCGTTCAGCTCCTGCTGGCCGCCTTCGAACTCTTTTTTCTCATGGGTATAACGACCACCAAGCGTGATCCCGATCAGTTCGATGGGGCGATAATCGAGCTGGCCGAAAAAGGCGTAATTCTCGGTCTTGAGCTGGTTCGGGCCATCGACCTGGATCTGCCCCTCGGCGAAGGTCACATAATCATGGAGATCGCCGGCCTCCTTGAAATAATAGGCGCCGAGGACATAATTCAGCTTGTTGTCCAGCGCCTTGCCAAGCAGCTGGAATTCCTGGCTGAACTGCCACTGGTTCATCTTGAAGCTCAGCTGCAGGAAATTGAGCGGCGAACCGTCGGCGTCGAGCCCGGCATTCCAGTGGAGCGCGCGATAGGCAGTGATCGATTTCAGCGAGACATTGTGCGCGAGGTCGAAATCGATGGTGCCGCCCACACCCCAGCTCTGGAGGCGGGAATAGCTGTTCCCGGTCGCATAGCTGCGATCGGGATCGCTGATCAGGAAGCGGCTGTCCCAGGGCAGCCGATCATTGGCGGCATTGCCGTCGACATTGACGCTGGCGATGCTCGCCAGCTTGAACTGCGGATTATATTGGGTGCCCGACACGCCGCACAACGCCTGGGCGCCGCGCGCCGCGATTTGCGCCGAGGTGCTGCCGATGCAGAAATTATAGAGGCCCGCGAAATTGAAGCCAGTCGTGCCGGTTGGATCAAGGGCCGTGCCAGGCAGGTTGGTGGTGCCGGCGAAATTGCCGGGCACGTTCGGAAAAATGCCGAGCACCTTGTTGGCGGACGTGCTCCTGTCCTTTGAATAATCGGCGGACAAAGTGAGCCTGATCGAGCCGCCATCATCCCATTTCAGCTTGCCGCGCACGCTCGCACTGTTGACCGCGCCTTCGTCCTGCGCGCTCTGATAGCCAGCGGCGTCAAAGGCGGTGAAGGACGGCGTATTGTTCACGCGCTGATCGGCAAAGGGGACGCGCTTGAGATAGCCGTCCTGGGTCTTGACGCCGAAGGTGAGCGATGAGGTCAGGTTGTCGGTAAGCGGCAGGTCGACCGAACCGCGAGCCTGGACCAGGTGGAAGCTGCCCCCGGTTATATCACCGGAAACCTTGAGCTTATGGCCCGGATCGCGCGTGACGATGGAAATCGCGCCGCCGATGGTGTTGCGGCCGAACAGGGTGCCCTGCGGCCCCTTGAGCACTTCGACACGCTCGACGTCGAGCAGATCCTGATTGGCGCCGACGGTGCGCGCGAGATACACGCCATCGAGATAGACGCCGACGCCGGGATCGATGTTGAAGGCGAAATCATCCGATCCAATGCCGCGAATATAGGCGGACAGGACGGCGGTGGAGCCGGAGAAGGGCGTTCCGGCATCGAGATTGACGTTGGGGGCAATGGATGAAAGCTGCGCGACGCTTCCGACCGCGCGCTCCTGCAGCGTTTGCGAAGTGAACGCCGAGATCGCGATCGGCACGTCCTGGACATTTTCAGCGCGCTTCTGCGCCGTGACGACGATGTCACCGATTCCGCCCTCATTCTGAGGCGGCGTCGTCTCCGTGCTTGCGGCCGGTGCCGGGGGCGTGGTCTGGGCCATGGCCGGAAAACCGACCAGGGCGGTGGAAGCGAGCAGCCACGCGCTTATGGATTTGCCCATCTATCTTCTCCCTTGAAATAGCCGCCTGTCTTCGGCGGCGTTCAGGGAAGTATAGTCGACGAAAGTTAAGGGGTCTTGGATTGGCGCGAACGTGAACAATGGACGGATGCGAACCGCGACCGATCAATTAGCCGCTATTTTCTCGCGCCATTGGCTGGGCGGCACGCCGAAGCGACGGCGGAAGCATCGGCTGAAAAAGGCCGAGTCACTGAAGCCTACCTCAAAGGCGATATCGGTGATGCTCTGGTTCCGGTCATGGGCGAGCAGCTCAGCGGCCTGGCCAAGCCGCCGCTCGGCGATAAACGCCGTCGGTGTGAGCGCGGTGTAGCGGGCGAACGCCTTCTGGACGGCACGCGCTCCGAGCCCCGTTGCCTGCGAAATCGTCGCAGTGCTGAGCGCCGGGTCGCCGAGATTGTTCAAGGCATATTTCACCGGTGATTGCGGGGTGACGTCCTGTTGCGAGGGGCGTGCTCGCCGATTGCAGGCAATGCGCGCAGCGGTTGCCACCACGCCATCGATGCTTTCTTCGATCTCGTCGAACATCTCGCGTTCGGACCACAGGCCTTCCAGCATATGTTTCAGGAACGCCACGTTCGGATCCCGACCGGAAAGCAGCTGGCCATGAAAGCCGGCCGGCGACAGCTCGGCGCCGATCAGCGCTGCCGGCACCTGCAGAATCAGGCAATCGTTGCGTTCGGAAATATCGATCGCATAGGGCCGGGAATCATCGGCGATGACGATGTCGCCGACGCCGGCGGTGACTGCCTCGTCACCGCAGATCATGGTGAGTTGCCCGCGCCGTTGCAGGTGAAAGACGAGATTATGCGTCTGGTCGATACTCGCGACCCGGCTGACACGGGCGCGGTCGCTGCGGGCACGGGCGAGGCCGATCCGGCCCAGCGACCAGCGTGCGAGCTCGGCGCTGATTCCTTCCGGCGCGTTGGCGGTCATGCCGGGAAACGTCTCCGCGACCAGCTCTCTCCAGAACAGATGACGTCGCTGAAGCGGCACCAGGCTGGTGGAAAAGCGTTCAATCGCGCTCAGACATTCCCCTCCCGCGCGACCGCATTTTTGCCTGGGCGCGCCTGATCCTGTTCGTCGAGGCCCGCTTGCCCCGGCTCCTGGCTCGATTGTATGCCAGGGATACGGAAATGGCAAGCCGGCAGGCATCGGAGGATGCCGGGAAGCACCCGCGCGGCGACCCGGCGCGAATTCTCACATCGCCAGAAACGAAAAAACCCGCCGTAAGGCGGGTTCTTCGAGATTTGCGATGGTTGCGGGGACAGGATTTGAACCTGTGACCTTCAGGTTATGAGCCTGACGAGCTACCGGGCTGCTCCACCCCGCGCCAAGGTTCTCCGCCCGCTTGAAACGGGGGAAACATGTGAATGGGTTCTAACTTAGAAATCGTTTCGCGCTGCTCACCGGCTACAATGCCTGGCGACGACCTACTCTTCCATCGCTTGAGCGATAGTACCATCGGCGCAGTCAGGTTTCACGGCCGAGTTCGGGATGGGATCGGGTGGGGCACTGACGCTATAGCCACCAAGCAATGAAGCCGGTGAGCGC
>Ga0207703_10000254_pt1 | contig 60234 bp, 49 predicted proteins | sample KBSSwiS12_FD_184304 | JGI IMG/M metagenome (GOLD analysis project Ga0207703, IMG submission 184304) | Switchgrass rhizosphere microbial communities from Kellogg Biological Station, Michigan, USA - KBS Switchgrass S1-2 (SPAdes) (version 2) | ecosystem: Host-associated > Plants > Roots >... | reverse complement strand
CCGAGCTTCTCCGCCGCCTCGCGCACCAGCTGGGCGAGCAGCGTCACGCCGAGCGAGGTATTGCCGGTCTGCAGCACGGCGATCTCGGCCGCCGCGGCATCGATCATCGCATGATGATGGAGGTGGAGGCCGGTGGTGCCGATCACGATCGGCGTGCCGGCGGCGCGCGCGGCGGCGAGATTGGCCTCCAGCGCGGACGGGGCGGTGAAGTCGACCAGCACGTCCGCCGCGCGCGCCAGCGCCGCCGGGTCGCCGCCGGCATCGATGCCGCCGGCGAGCGTCGCGCCGAGATCGGAGATGGTGGCGGTAATCGCCTGGCCCATGCGCCCCGCGCTGCCGAAAATGCCGATCGCGGTCACTTGTCCTGCTCCTCACTCTTCAGGGCCGTCTGCGTTAGAGGTTTAGGACGCAACCTGCCAAGCGTTAATGGAGCGTACGCACCGGCGGTCGGCGAGGTGTCACGGCTTTTGCCCGTAGCCGGCATAGACCTGCGCGATGGTCGGGTCGATACGCAGCGCGGCGGCGATATCGGTCTTGCTGTCGGACGCTTGGCCGAGATGGGCGCGGGCCAGCCCGCGGCCGTAGAGGCTGCTCGCCTGGCGCGGCCGCATGCCGATGGCGTTGCCATAATCGTCGGCCGCCTTGGCCCATTCACCGCGCTGCAGCCACACCAGCCCGCGGCTGTCGAGGATCATTGCGCTGCGCTGCTTGACGACCGCCTTGTCGCACTGGCTCGCGGCAGTCTCGAGCGCGACCCGGAAGGTTGCGTGCCGCCAGCAGGCGTCGTTGAGGCTGTCGGCATCGTCGGGCGCCTTGGCAAGCTGGGCGTCCCCGCGGGCGACATAGGCGCTGGCGTTGCCGCCGATCGCCAGCATCAGGTCGCGTTCGTTGGCGACGTCATCGCTGCCGCCATTAGCGTCGAGCGCTGTGTCATAGGCGGCGATGATCGCGGATCGCGCCGGCGGGTTGGCCAGCAGCCGGCGCAGCGCGGGCGCCGGGACGTCGCTCGCCGGTTCGAGCTTGATCAGCGCCAGCATGTCGGCCAGCCGCGTGGTGTCGTCCAGATCATAGGCCAGTCGGGTATAATAGGCGCCGCTATTGGGCGCGATGCCGATCGATCGGGCGAGCTCTGTGGTCGCCTCGCGTCGTTGGCCCGTCATCGCCAGCACGCGGCCCAGCAGATAATGCGCATCGGCGTCGTCGGACTTGAGTCGCACCAGCGCGCGGGCCTGCTCTATCGCCTCGGTCGGCTTGCCCTGTTCGAGCAGCAACTGGGTGCAGACATAATGTGCCCAGAAATCGTCGGGGATCTTCGTCATCACGATGCGCGCGTCCGACATCGCCCCCGCCGCGTCGCCCAGTTCGAAGCGGACGCCACCACGCTTGCGGTAATTCTCGGTCGCCTCGGGGCGCAGCAGGATGATGCGGTCGTAGAGGATCAATGCGTCTTCCGGTCGCCCGGCATCGACCAGCATCTGCGCCTTGCCAAGAATGGCGGTTGGTTCGCGGCGATCGGCGGCGAGCGACGCGTCATAGGCATTGCCGGCATCGCTGGTCCGGCCCAGCCGGACGAGCAACTGGCCGCGCATCGCCAGCATCGCCGCGCCTTTGTCGCCCCCGGCGATGCGGCTCTCGACCAGCTTGAGCGCATCGCCATTCTTGCCCGCAACCGCCAGCCGGTTGATCTCGGTCAAGCTGATATCGGCGGGCGGCTCCCTCGGCACTGCGACCGTCGGTGCCGGCGCGGCGGCGACCTCATAGTCGGCCGGCGCACGGATGAAGAGCTGACGCGCGAACAGGCCGTCGGTCAGCTTGTCGGCATCCTTGGCGGCGGCGTAGCTTAGTTCGAGCGGCCGGTTGCTGCTGGCGGCGGCCATTTCGAACCGGCCGTCCTTCAGCGCGACGGTGCGGACATAATGAACGCCGCCGACCACCTTGTCGAACGGATCGCCCTCGATCGAGAAGCCCTTGCCGCCATCCGGTAGCAGAATGATTTCGCGGTTGAGCGTAAAGTCGTCGTCGATTGCGACCGGTGCGGCGTCGACATTCTTGTCGCGTTTCGGCGCGAGGTCGCGGCCGAGCCGTGCATAGTCAGCCTCATAACGCTGCGCCGAATCGAGTCCGCTGCTATTCCAGTCCATCTTGGCCTTTCCGGTGAATGACATGCTGACATCGCCGCTATGGTCGTCGATCGCATAGGTCACGGTGTCGAGATCGATCCAGCTGTAGCGACCGGCCCAGGTCTTGCGCATGATCTCGTCGCGCTGCGCCGCCGTGACGAAGGACATCGACAGGCGCGTTTTGCTGCCCGCCTCGCCGCGGAAGATCACTGCGCCGCTCGCCTTGGCCGGTTTGGTGAGCCCGGCGCGCGCGTCGAGCGTCAGGCTATATTCGGTCTCGGGCAGGCTGGGTTCGGTGGCGACAAGCGACGCCAGCACGGGATGGGCGTCGTCGATCGGCAGCGCCCATTTGAAGTTCGGTACGGCGATGGTGTCGACGCCGCGATCGCCAAGCCGTGTGCCGTCCAGCCAATAGACCTTGTCGCCGATCGTGGCGCGCGCGATCACATGGTTGAACCGACCGGGCATTGCCAACGACCCGTCGAGGCCATCGCCGTCGGTCGCCGAGACCAGCGCCGGTTCGGCGCTGATATCCAGCGCGCGCAGCATAGCCAGCAGAAGCACGGTCTTGCCCTTGCAATCCCCGCTCTTGCCTGACCACACGGTATCCGCACTTTCCGGCGTGTAGTTGCCGAGGCCATCGACCCGGGCGAGATAGCGCACCTGGGACTGGACGACGCGCAACGCCTCGCTCGCACGCACCTTCGGGTCGGCGGACAGTGCCGCGATTCGCTTCACCTCAGCCATGACCGGAGAATCCGCGCCGATCGTCGCCGCCTTGAGATATAGCGGGCGCATGATCTCCGCGATCTGGCCCCAGTCCGCGAAGTCGGCGATCTGCACCGTGCCGCTATTGGCGAAGCGCCCCGGCGCGCCATCGGGGACATCCGGCGTCGTCCAGCCATCGCGCGCCACGGTCAGTGTCTGCCAACCGTCCTGCCGGGTCAGCACGCCCTTGGGCGCGAGTGGCCCGGCCGCCCATTTGACCGGTCGCGCCAGCGGCCAGCTGTAGCGCAGCGAGATGCGGTCCGCCGACGGCATCTTGGTCAGCGGTGCGCTCGCTTCGACATGGCCGCCCAGCACCGGATTGTTCGCGTCGACCGTATAGGCCACCTCCAGTTCGTCGCCGACGTGCAGGTCGGGCACCTGGAAGATCGCGGTGAGGATGCCGGTGATGGTCAGCGATTCCAGCCCCGCCTCCCGCCGCAGGATCTGGAAACCCTTGCCGTCGCCCAATATGTCGATCGCGCTGCCGACGCGATGGATCACCACGCTGTGCACCGTGACGCCGCCGAACGCCGGCTGCCATGCAAGCCCGACATTGCCCATCGCCAGCAACCCTTCGGGGGCGTTGATTCGCGTAATCTGTCGGAAGAACGTGTGCGTGCCGCGTTCGTCGAAGCGCACCTGGCAGTCGATCAGGCGCACTGTCACGGCGCCGTCGGCGGGCTTGCCGGCCGGGGCCGTGAGCGGCGCGACCCAGGCCGGCTGCGCACCGAAATGCAGCACATCGTCGGCCCGCGCCGAGCCGATGCTGAGCACCGCCACCATCACCGCCAGCAGCAGCCGGATCATCTTCTCGTCCCCAGGAAAGCCCGCTTTTTCGCAGCGTAACTCATGGGAGAGTAAAGACAATGCAGAGACGTATGTGGATTCGGTGCAATTCGGCCGGGAGAGGAGGATTCAACGATGCGCGATCCCCGCGGCGATCAACTCACGCCGGGCATCGGCGAAGGTGGTCCGGAACGCTGGCTTGGCCATCAGCCGCTCGACGATCAGTCCGCCGAGCAATTGCCCGGCCGCGACGTCGCTGCGGAAATGCTGGCCGCAGACGATGCGGCTCTGGCCATAGCGCGCCGCGCGGGCGAGCAGCGCCGGCGCCCGTTCGGGCACCAGCCGCGCCAGCGTCTCGCCCATCGAAAAGGCCATCGACGTGTGCCCGCTGGGGTAGCTCGACAGCGGATCGTCATTGCGCTTGCAGCTGTTGAGGCTGGGGTCGATGGCATAGGGACGCGGGCGCTTGAACTCCTCCTTGCCGCTGTCGACGACCGCCTTCTCGCTGGCGCGCACCAGCGCCATCAGCCGTGCGGTCGCCGGCAGCTTGTCGAGATCGAACGCCGGGCCGAGCACGATGGCGAAGATCGTCGCGTTCTTGGTGTCGCCATCGTGCCGCGCATCCGCCTCATCGGCCGGCGAACGTGCGACCTCGGCCGCATGCAGTTCGGCCAGCTCGGCCGCCGCCTGCGTGCTGCGCGCCGCCGGGGGCGGGGGCAGCACGCGGGCGGGGTCGAGATCCGCCGGCGTCAGCAACACCGGCGGCTTCGGCCCCGGCGCGGCGGCGAGCAGCACCGCCGCAAGGACGGCGCCGATCATCAGAAGGTCAGCGTGACGTCGCCGGTGAACGACCGGCCGGTCTGATAGAAATATTGGTCGAACGGCGCTGTCTTGCCGGTGCTGATATTGGTTACGCGCCGCGAGTCGAACAGGTTGTTGACCTCGACGCCGACACGCACCGGGCCGATGTCATAGCGCGCCGAGAGGATGGCGGTGTTGTAGCCGCGGCTCCGGTAGTTGTTGTAGGTGGCAAGGTCGGTGGCCGGAGACAGGTCGGTGATCCCGCTCGGGTCGGTAAACCATTGCGGGCCGGTATATTTGTCGATCAGCGAGAAACGGATCGGGCCGTGCTTGTAGAGGATGCCGGCGGCGGCGGTCCATTCGGGGGCATTGCCGACCTGGAGATGGGGCGCCGCGGGGTTGTGCGTCTTGGCATAGTTGCGCGATCCGTTCGCGAACACCGCCAGCCCGTGCGGGAAAGCATAGGTGATCTGGCCTTCGATGCCCTTATACTGCACGGCGCCCTGGTTGACCCAGAGCACGCCATCGCTGGCGGTCGGCGCGTTGATCGACGTGAACTTGTTGCTGAAATCGATCTTGTAGACATCGGCGTCGATCGACAGGTTGCCGCCATGATAGACCACGCCCGCCTGATAATTGGTCGAACGTTCGGGCTCGACCGTCGAGAGGCCGGGATAGGCGACATAGAGCACACCTAGCGCCGGCGCGAGGAAGCCACGGGCATATTGCGCATAGACCGCGAGCTTGTCGTTGATCGCATAGTTGACGGTCGCGAAGGGCAGGTTCGCGCTATAGGTGTCGCTCAGCTTCTGCGGCACGCGCGTCGTCTGGTTATAGAGCGCGTCGACCTGGCGGTTGAAGTCGACATGCTTGAAACCGGGCGTGATCTTCAGCCCGGGCAGGGGCCGCAATTCGAGCTCGACGAATTCCTCGGTGTGGTTGGTATGGCTGTTCTGGTCGAACTTGATGTTCGCCGGCGGCTGGACGTTGCCGGCCGGGACCTTGTTCAGGTCGATCGCCTTCTCGGCATAGTTCGGTGCCATCGTCAGCAGGTTGACGTCGCGCTGCTGGCGATAGGTGTTCGACCATTCGATCCATGCGCCGGCGGTGATCGCGCCGAAGCCGAAATCGATCCGCGTCTTGGCGATGTCGCCAAACATGCGGTATTTGTTGGTCTTGGTATAACCCGGCACGCCGACGGTCTTCGTGCCGCCCGGCGTCAGCGTGACCATGTTGGCCTTGGCGATGTTCGCTGCCGTGTCCGTGGCAAAGAGCGTCACGTCGCTGCCGCTCAGCGTCTCGTTGTCATAGCTGTAGGTATAGGCGCGGTTCTCGAACACTGAGTTGGGCGCGATGTTCGCCTCGAACTTGACGATCTCGAAATCGGTCGTCTTGTGGGTGTGGTTATAGCCGAAATAATTCTGGCTGTTGGGGTCGTCGGTGAGGCTGAAATATTTGCCGAACGCCGCGACCTGCGACAGCGTCACGCCGTCCTTGTCGGGCTGGTTGAAGTCGTTCTCGTTATAGGTGCCGAGGATCGTCAGCTTGGCATCGGGGCCGATCGGGATCATGATCTTGCCGAACACGTTGGTCGATTTGAACGGGCTGAAGCTGCGCGCGCCGTCAGACTGGATGTGCTGCGCGCTCAGCACGATCTCGCTGCCGCCAAGTTTGTCGATCGCCCCGCTCTGCGCCACGCCGCGCAGCAGCCAGGTGTTGAAGCTGCCATAACTGCCCTTGAGCTCGACGCCCATCTCGTCGCGGGTCGCACGCGAGAACAGGTTGATGTTCCCGCCGAACGTCGCCTGGCCAAGCTGGCTGGCATTGCCGGGTCCGCGATCGACGATCAGCGTCTCGATCGTGTTCGACGGGAAAAAGGTGTTGCTGTGGTGCGTCGGGTCGTTGGTGTCGCCGAACGGCACGCCGTCATAGGTGATGTTGTATTCGCCGTCCTGGAAGCCGCGGATCTGCGCCTTGGATTCGGACAGGCCGGGGCCGTTGGCATTGCCATAGCCGGAAACGCTTGGGCTAATCAGCGCGATCTGGTTGAAGTCCGATGTCGCCGGCAGCGAATCCTCGATGAACGAGCGCGAGATGATCGATTGCGGCTGGGTGGTCTGCAGCGAGGCGGTGACGGGGGCGATCTCGTTGGCGCGCGTCGCGGTGACGACGATGTCGGAGCCCTCGGCGATCCGCTGCGGGTCGTCGCCGGCGGGTGCTGCGGGCGCGGTATCGGCGGCCGGCGCGACCGGCGCCGTGGCATTGGTCTCGGCCTGCGCGCCGCTGGCCAGCGCGGCGAGAATGAGCGCGCTCGCGCCGCTCAGCAGGCGGCGTGATGTGATGGTGTTCGACATGGTTGCGATTTCCCCCAAAGCGCCCGATCGGCGTCGTTGGGGGGTGGCCCTAGGCGGCGTCGATGACTCTTCGGCGGCAGATCCGTTACGGTTTCGCGACAGGCGTCTTTATGACACGCTTTTCATCTCTCGCCCGTCACCACGTCGCGAAACCCCAGGGTGAACGCCGCGCCGCCTTCGGGATTGTTGGCGGCATCGACCGTCACGCCCATCGCGTCGGCAAAACCCTTGACGATCGCCAGCCCCAGCCCGCTGCCGCCCGCCCGGTCGCTGCCGCCGCCGCTGACGAACAGGTCGAACACGCGGTTGCCCAGCGCCGGGTCGATCCCCGCGCCATCGTCGCGGATCGTCAGCGTGATGCCCTCCGCGTCGCGCTTCCCCTCGACCGTGATCGTCCCCTCCTCGCGGCCATGCTCGGCGGCGTTGGCGAGCAGGTTGATCAGCACCTGGTGCAGCAGCTTGGGGTCGGCGCGCACGAACGGCAGGCTGGCGGGCACCTTCAGGTCGATATGCCGCCCGCGCAACGGGTCGCGCAGGTCGTGGACCGCGCCGCCGATCGCGTCGGTCAGGTCGATCACCTCGGCGCTGACGGTCAGCGCGCCGGATTCGAGCCGCACCATCGACAGCAAATTGCCCAGGAACCGCTCGAGCCGCTGCACCTCGGCCTGCGCCACCCGTACCGGCTCCGCGCCGGGCTGCTCCGCGACCAGCGCCTCGATCGCCGACCGCACCGAGGTCATCGGCGTGCGCAGGTCGTGGCCGATCGAGGAAAGCAGGGCGATACGCAGCCGGTCGCGCTCCTTGAGCACCGACAGCTCGCGCAGTTCGCTTTCGAGGTGCAGCCGCTCATGCGCCAGCGAGGCTTGCGCCACGAGATTGGCGAGCAGCACGGCGCGGTCGGAGGGCACCGGGTCCCCGCCATCGCCGCGCGCGAGCCCGAGTACGGCGAGGATGCCGAGCGAGGTCTTGAGCGGGTGGAACTGCCAGTCCGAGCCGTTGAGCGTCGCGGTGCCGTTGCCCGAGGGTTCGCCGCGGCTGAACGCCCAGTCGAGCGCGGCGCGGTCGAGCGGGGTCAGCGCGCCGCCCGCCGGCATGGCGGCGAGCATCACCGGCTCGCCGCCCTGCAAGACATAGAGCTGCGCCTGGACATCGAGCAGATGCGCCGCCTCGCTGACCACCGTCTCCGCCGTGCTCTCGGCATCCGACACGCGGGTCAGCGCCTGGGCGAAGGCGGCGAGATCGGCGTTGGTCCGCGCATTGCGCACGCCCACCGCCGCGCGTGACCGCGTCGCGCCGGTGACCCGGCTGGTAAAGGTCGCGATGCCGAGCAGGATGACGATGGTGATCACGCTCTGCGGGTCGGCGACCGTGAAGGTGTGGACCGGCGGCAGGAAGAAGAAATTATACGCCAGTGCCGCGGCGACGCCGGTCACCAGGCCCGGCCCGAGCCCGTAACGATTGGCGGCGATGATTACCGGCACGAGATAGAGCAGGTCGAGCGCGCCAAAGCCGATCCAGGGCTGCGCGACGATCCCGACCAGGGTGGTGGCGGCGACCAGCAGCGCGACCATGGCATAGACCAGCGGGTCGAAGCTCGGCGGTACCCAGCGTTGCGCCGGTGCCTCGGTGCGAGTCGCGTCGGCCGGGATGACATGGATGGCGAGCCCCTCGCTCGCCGCCAGCATCGTCTCGACCACCGAGCCGTGGCGCAGCGTGAACCACCAGTTGCGGCGCGACTTGCCGAGCACCAGCTGCGTCGCGCGCATCGACTGGATCTGGGCGGTCAGCCCCGCGGTGACGCTTTCCGCCGCGATGGTGGCGATCGTCGCGCCGAGGCTTGCCGCCAGCCGCAATGTCGCGGCGACGCGCGCCTTCTGCTCCGGCGTGAAATTCTCCGCGCGTGGCGTCTCGATCGACACCGCCGACCAGGGCGCGCGCAGCGCGTCGGCCAGCCGCTTGGCGCTGCGCACCAGCGCGTCGGCGCCGGGCAGTTCGCTGACCGCGACCAGCACGCGCTCACCGGCGGCGAACGACCCGGCGACGGCGCTCGCATCGAGATGCTCGAGCATCCGCCGGTCGACGGTGTGCGCCGCCTGGCGCAATGCCATCTCGCGTAGCGCCGAGAGATTGGCCTTGGAGAAGAAATGCCCCAGCGCGCGCGTCGCTTCCGCGGGCACATAGACCTTGCCGTCCTTCAGCCGCTCGATCAGCTCGTCGGGCGGGATGTCGACGATCTCGATCTCGGCGTCGTCGAAGATCGCATCGGGCACCGTCTCGCGCACCCGCACCCGGGTGAAGCTGGCGACGACGTCGTTGAGGCTCTCGATATGCTGGACGTTGAGCGTGGTGTAGACATGGATCCCGGCGTCGAGCAGCTCGACGATGTCCTGCCAGCGCTTGGGGTGGCGGCTGCCCTCGACATTGGTGTGCGCCAGCTCGTCGACCAGCGCCAGCGCCGGGTGGCGCGCCAGCACGCCGTCAATATCCATTTCGCTCAGCTGTTGCCCGCGATAGTCGATCGTGCGGCGCGGCACGATCTCGAACGGCGCGACCAGCGCCTCGGTCTCGGCGCGGCCATGCGTCTCGACCACCGCCACGACGACGTCCACGCCCTCGCGCAGGCGAGCGGCGCCCTCGCTCAGCATCTCGAAGGTCTTGCCGACGCCGGGCGCCGCGCCGAGGAAAATCTTCAGCTTGCCACGCGCCTCGCGCGCCGCCTCGCGCAGCAGCGCGTCGGGAGAGGGGCGCATTTACTCCCTCTCCCTTTGGGAGAGGAGCGCCAGGTGGACAGCGCCCCACGCTGTCCAGGCCATGCCGGGGGCATGGCCGACCTGGCGCTGGGCCCGCTCGGCGCAGCCGAGTGGGAAGGGTGAGGGCAGAGGATGGCACAATCGGGCCGTTTCGACCCGACCCTCACCCCGCGCCGCTGCGCGGCTTGCCCCTCTCCCAATGGGAGAGGGGTTGATGCGCGCACCGCCCGGAGCTGTTGCCATCCTCATCATCCCGCAAAACCTATGCACCCCCGCGCGCAAACGCCACGCCCAACGCCCGATCCTTATGCAAACTTAACGCGACGCTCCCGCATTCCCCGTCGAACCTTTACGCCCCCAACGCCTATCTGCCCTGCCGACCCGGCCACCCGTGCGCCGGCAACAGGGCATGACCCCATGACCGACATATTGTGGCTCGCCGCGCTGGCCGGGCTGTTCCTGCTCACCCTGGCCTGGTGCCGCCTGTGCGACGAGGCCTGAGCTCATGACGCTCCACCTCATGCTGGCGGCGATCACCGCCGCCGCCCTTTTGCTCTATCTCGTCGCGGTGCTTTTGCGCCCCGAACGCTTCTGAAGGGGGCCACGCCATGACCTTTGCGGGCTGGGCGATGATCGCCCTGTTCACCATCATTCTGTGGCTGCTCGCCAAGCCGATGGGCGTCTGGCTGTTCGCGCTGTACGAGGGACGGCGCACGCCGTTTCACACCATCCTCGGGCCGGTCGAGACCGCCTTCTACAAATTCGCCGGCATCGACCCGAATGCTGAACAGGGCTGGCGCCGCTACGCCGTGCACATGCTGGTCTTCAACCTGGCGTTGCTGGTACTGACCTATGCCGTGCTGCGGCTGCAATATTATCTGCCGCTCAATCCCAGCGGCTTTGCCGGTGTGTCGCCGGATGGCGCTTTCAACACCGCGATCAGCTTCACCACCAACACCAACTGGCAATGGTATTCGGGCGAGGTCGCGCTGTCGAACTTCAGCCAGATGTTCGGCCTGACGATCCACAACTTCCTCTCCGCGGCGACCGGCATCGCGCTGGCCTTCGCGCTGTTCCGCGGCTTTGCCCGGCGTGAATCGAAGACCGTCGGCAATTTCTGGGCCGACTGCACCCGCGTCACGCTCTATCTGCTGCTGCCGATCTCGATCGTCTACGCCATCTATCTCGTCGCCAGCGGCGTGCCGCAGACGCTCGCCATGTCGGTCGACGCGACCACGCTGGAAGGCGTCAAGCAGATCATCTCGCTCGGCCCGGTCGCCAGCCAGGAAGCGATCAAGATGCTCGGCACCAATGGTGGCGGATTCTTCAACGCCAACAGCGCGCATCCGTTCGAAAACCCGACCGCGATGACCAACTTCATCCAGATGCTGTCGATCTTCGTGATCGGCTTCGGCCTGACCTGGTGCTTCGGCAAGGCGGTCGGCAACACGAAGCAGGGCTGGGCGATCCTCGCCGCGATGACCATCCTGTTCCTCGCCGGGACGAGCGTGGCCTATTGGCAGGAAGCCGCCGGCAACCCCCTGCTGCACCATCTCGGCGTCGCGGGCGCCAATTTGGAAGGCAAGGAAGTCCGCTTCGGCGCCGCCGCCTCGTCGCTGTTCGCCGTGGTCACCACCGATGCGTCGTGCGGCGCGGTCAATGCGATGCACGACAGCTTCACCGCGCTGGGCGGCATGGTCCCGCTGATCAACATCCAGCTCGGCGAGATCGTCGTCGGCGGTGTCGGTGCCGGCATCTACGGCTTCCTGCTGTTCGCCATATTGAGCGTGTTCGTCGCCGGGCTGATGGTCGGCCGCACGCCGGAATATGTCGGCAAGAAGATCGAGGGCCGCGAGGTCAAGTTCGCGGTCCTGGCGATTGCTGCGCTGCCGCTGCTGATCCTTGGCGGCACCGCGATCGCTTCGGTCACCACCGCCGGCCTTGCCGGTCCGCTCAACAAGGGCGCGCATGGCTTTTCGGAGATCCTCTATGCCTTCAGCTCGGCGGTCGGCAACAATGGCTCGGCCTTTGCCGGGATCACCTCGGGCACGCCCTTCTACAACGCGCTGCTCGGTGTCGCGATGTGGGGCGGGCGCTTCTTCATGATCGTGCCGATGCTGGCGATTGCCGGCAGCCTCGCGGCGAAGAAATACACTCCGCCATCATCGGGTTCCTTCCCGACCACCGGACCCCTGTGGGTCGGGCTGCTGCTCGGTGTCATCCTGATTATGGGTGGCCTGACCTTCCTCCCCAGCCTCGCGCTCGGACCCGTGGCCGATCACCTGGCGATGATCTCGGGGCACCTGTCGTGAAAACTCCCTCTCCCTTTGGGAGAGGGAAGGAGCCGCGAAGCGGCGGGAGGGTGAGGGCAGTGCCTTCGCCTCGAACCCACCGCCCGTCTCTGCCCTCACCCTCCCACTCCCAATGGGAGAGGGGATTGGAGCCACCCGATGACCCAGACCTCCATCTTCACCGCCAACCTGCTCCTCCCGGCGATCGGTGACGCCTTCAAGAAGCTCGATCCGCGTCAGCTGATCAGGAACCCGGTGATGTTCACCACCGCGACCGTCGCGGCGTTGCTCACCGTGCTGCTGGCGCTGGGCGGCGAGCCGCTTTCCGCGGGCTTCCAGCTCCAGCTGATCGTCTGGCTATGGCTGACCGTCTTGTTCGGCACCTTTGCCGAAGCGATCGCCGAGGGGCGTGGCCGCGCCCAGGCCGCCTCGCTGCGCGCCGCCAAGGCCGATCTCACCGCCAAGCGCCTGCTCGGCGTCGGCGAGACCTGGTCGCTGGTCGCGGCGAGCCGGCTGGAACGGGACGAGATCGTGCTGGTCGAGACCGGCGACCTGATCCCCGCCGATGGCGAGGTGATCGAAGGCGTCGCCTCGGTCAACGAAGCCGCGATCACCGGTGAGAGCGCGCCCGTCATCCGTGAGGCCGGCGGCGACCGCAGCGCCGTCACCGCCGGCACGCGCGTCATCTCCGACCGCATCAAGGTGCGCGTCACCCAGGAGCCCGGCCAGGGCTTTCTGGACCGCATGATCGCGCTGGTCGAAGGTGCCGAGCGGCAGAAGACGCCCAACGAGATCGCGCTGACCATATTGCTCGTCGGCTTGACGATCATCTTCCTGATCGCGGTCGGCACCATCCCGGCCTTCGCCTCCTATGCCGGCGGCGGCGTGCCGGTGGCGATGCTCGCGGCGTTGCTCATCACGCTGATCCCAACCACCATCGCCGCCTTGCTCTCGGCGATCGGCATTGCCGGCATGGACCGGCTGGTGCGTTTCAACGTGCTCGCCAAGTCGGGCCGCGCGGTCGAGGCGGCGGGCGATATCGACGTGCTGCTCCTCGACAAGACCGGCACCATCACGATTGGTGACCGTCAGGCGAGCAAGTTCCATCCGCTCACCGGCGTGGATGTCGACACGCTCGCCAGCGCCGCCCTGCTGTCGAGCCTCGCCGACGAGACGCCCGAAGGCCGCTCGATCGTCGTGCTCGCCCGCGAACGCCACGCCATCCCGACGCTCATCATGCCGGCCGGCGCCGAGATCATCCCGTTCACTGCCCAGACGCGCTTCTCGGGCATCAAGGTCGGCGACAGCGTGATCCGCAAGGGCGCGGTCGACGCCATCATCAAAACCCTGCCGTTCGCTTCGAGCGAAGTCGAGAAGCAGGTTTCAGGCGCTGCGCAGGGTTTCTCGACTTCGCTCGAAACGAACGGGGCGGGGGGTGTGGCCGAGCTGCGCAAGGTCACCGAGGAGATCGCGCGCGGCGGCATGACCCCGCTCGCCGTGTCGAAGGACGGCAAGCTGCTTGGCGTCATCGCGCTCAAGGACATCGTCAAGGCCGGCATCCGCGAGCGTTTCGGCGAACTGCGCCAGATGGGCATCCGCACGGTGATGATCACCGGCGACAACCCGCTGACCGCCGCCGCCATCGCCGCCGAGGCCGGGGTCGACGATTTCCTCGCCGAGGCCACGCCCGAGGACAAGCTCGCGCTGATCCGCAAGGAACAGCAGGGCGGCCGGCTCGTCGCGATGTGTGGCGACGGCACCAACGACGCGCCCGCGCTCGCCCAGGCCGATGTCGGCGTGGCGATGAACACCGGCACCCAGGCCGCGCGCGAGGCGGGCAACATGGTCGATCTCGACAGCGATCCGACCAAGCTGATCGAGGTCGTCGGCCTCGGCAAGCAATTGCTGATGACGCGCGGCGCGCTGACCACCTTCTCGGTCGCCAACGACGTCGCCAAATATTTCGCGATCATCCCGGCGATGTTCGTCGCGCTCTATCCGGGCCTCGGCGTGCTCAACGTGATGGGGTTGGCGACGCCGCAATCGGCGATCCTCTCGGCGATCATCTTCAACGCGCTGATCATCCCGCTGCTCGTTCCGCTGGCGCTCAAGGGTGTGACCTACAAGCCGATGCCCGCCGGCGCGCTGCTCGCGCGCAACCTGGCGGTCTACGGCCTGGGCGGCCTGATCGCGCCGTTCATCGGCATCAAGCTGATCGATCTGCTGGTGACCGGCGTGCACCTGGCGTGAGGAGTGACCTCCTCTTTTGCTTCCACCCCGGCGAAGGCCGGGGCCCAGTCGGGAAGGCTGAAGTAACCGCTCGCTGCCCTTCGTTTCGAACCGCTCCGTAACGGGACCCCGTCCTTCGCCGGGGAACAAGAAGGAAGATAGAATGCTCACCGATTTCAAAACCGCGCTCCGCCCCGCCATCGCGCTCACCATCGCTTTCGCGCTGCTGCTCGGCATCCTCTATCCGCTCGCACTGACCGGCATAGGCCAGGGCCTGTTCCCGTCCCAGGCCAATGGCAGTCTCGTCACCGATAACGGCAAGGTCATCGGCTCCAGCCTGATCGGCCAGGGTTTTGCCAGCGACCGCTATTTCCACAGCCGCCCGTCCGCGGCGGGCAAGGGCTATGAGGCCAACAACTCCTACGGTTCCAATCTCGGCCCGACCTCGCAGGCGCTCGCTGATCGCGTGCGCGCCGACGTCAAGGTCGCCGCGCCTTCACCGGGTCAAAACGTTCCCGCCGATCTGGTGACCACTTCCGCCTCGGGGCTCGACCCCGATCTGAGCCCCGAGGCGGCTCTTTATCAGGTGGATCGCGTAGCCAGGGCGCGGCACGTCGACCCGGCGCTGCTGCGCCAGCTGATCGCCGCGCGGACCGAACGGCCGTTGCTCGGCATCATCGGCGAGCCGCACGTCAACCTCCTCGCCCTCAACCGCGTGCTCGATCAGGTGCCGGTGAAGCCGTGACATTCAATGTGTTCCTGCGAAAGCAGGAACCCAGGGCCACAAGCGTCGCGCCTGCAACCCTGGGCTCCTGCCTCCGCAGGCGCACACAGATTTCGAAGCCTGCTCTTCAGCGGCTTCCGCTCGCCGGCACTTGCTATAACAAGGCCCCATGCCCCACGCCGCCCGCCTTCTGATCGTCGAGGACGACGCCCATATCCGCCGCCTGTTGCGCGCCACCATCGAGCGCGCCGGCTACCGCACGGCCGAGGCGGCGACAGCGCGCGAGGGGCTGTCGCTGCTCGACATCGACAAGCCCGATCTCGTGCTGCTCGACCTCGGCCTGCCCGATCGCGACGGGCTCGAGCTGATCCAGCTGATCAAGGCGAAGGGCGCCGCCGTGATCGTCGCCTCGGCACGTGAGGAGACGGCGGAAAAGGTCGCCGCGCTCGATCTCGGTGCCGACGATTACCTGACCAAGCCGTTCGACACCGAGGAGCTGCTCGCCCGCATCCGCGCCGCGCTGCGCCACCGCCTGTCGGGCACCGCGACCGAGACAAAGGTGACGATCGGCGAGGTGACGATCGACCTCGAAAACCGCCGCATCACCCGCGCCGGCGAGGAAGTGCACCTTTCCCCCAAGGAATATGGCGTCCTCGCCGAACTGGCGCGCAAGCCCGGCCGCATCTTCGGCCATGCCCAGTTGCTCCACGATGTGTGGGGCCCGGCGCATGACAACCATGTCGAATATCTCCGCATCGTCATCCGCAACCTGCGCCAGAAACTGGAGGTCGATCCCGCGCGGCCGGCGCTGATCAGGAATGAGGTGGGGGTGGGGTATCGGCTGATCGACGGGTGAAAGATGAGCCGCCACGGCCTTCGCACCGGCAGCGACCTCTTCAAGAAGATAAGTGCATCGCGGTCATACAATGCTATGGACTATCCAATTACGATGGAGTCGCCTCATGTCCAATGCCGAATTGCTTACCCTCACCGCCGATATCGTCGCCGCGCATGTCTCGAATAACTCGGTCTCTTCGGCCGATCTGCCGCGCGCCATCTCGACAGTCTATGGCGCCCTTGCGGGCCTCTCCGCGCCCGTGGCGGCGCCCGTCGAGGCACAGGCGCCCGCCGTCTCCGTGAAGAGCAGCGTCAAGCCCGATGCCATCACCTGCCTGGAATGCGGCGCGAAGCAGAAGACGCTGAAGCGCCATATCGGCACCGCGCATGACCTCGCGCCTGACCAGTATCGCGCGAAGTGGGGCCTTCCCGCCAGCTACCCGATGGTCGCGCCGAATTACGCGGCCGCGCGCAGCGAAATGGCCAAGCGGATTGGCCTCGGTCGCAAGCCGGGCACCAAGGTTGCGCCCGCGGCCGCCGCGAAGGCGCCAGCGAAAGCCGCCGCCGCGAAGGCCCCCGCAGCGAAAGCCCCCGCTACCGCCGCCGCGAAGCCGGGTCGCAAGAAGCTCGGGGTCAAGATCGGCGAATAGTCCGGTCGCTTCCTGGCTTTTGTCGGCCCTGCCGGCGGGGTGACGATCGACGCTTGCCGGGCGTAAGGCAGGGGCGTGCGCATGGATGATATCCGCAACATCGTCATCCTCACCGGCGCCGGCATCTCCGCCGAGTCCGGCCTTGCCACCTTCCGCGGCCCCGGCGGGCTGTGGGAGGGGCACCGCGTCGAGGATGTCTGCACGCCGCGGGCGCTTGCCGCCGATGCCGACCTCGTCCACCGCTTCTACGACGCCCGCCGCGCGGCGCTGGCCACGGTCGCCCCCAACCCGGCGCACGACGCGCTCGCCCGCCTCGACGCCGCGTGGCCGGGCGAGCTGCTGATCGTCACCCAGAATGTCGACGATTTGCATGAGCGCGCCGGGGCAAGGCGGATGCTGCACATGCATGGCGAACTGCTCTCGGCGCTGTGCGTGGATTGCGGACATCGCAGCGAATGGGGTGGAGACATGCCGCCCGGGAGCGTCTGTCCCCGGTGCACCGCGCCGGCGCTGCGCCCCGACATCGTGTTCTTCGGCGAGATGCCCTATCAGATGGATCGCATCGAACAGGCGCTGGCCAGGGCGGACATGTTCGTCTCGATCGGCACCTCGGGCGCGGTCTATCCTGCCGCCGGCTTCGTCCAGACCGCGCGCTATCACGGCGCGCGGACGCTGGAGCTCAACCTCGAACCCTCGGCCGGCAGCGCCTGGTTCGGCGAAACGCGCACCGGCCCGGCCGGCGTGCTGGTGCCGGCGTGGGTCGATGCGTTACTCAGTGACTAACGGACAATAGGGGGTGGCATGGAAAAGGCGCGGGGCATCAATGGCTGGGTGATTGTCCTGGCGTTGCCGGTGGGCCTGCTTGTCCTCGCCATCTTCATCGGCCGACTCTTCTACATTCCCTATTACGTCCCGTCGCAAAGCATGGAGCCGACCTTCCAGATCGGCGACCAGTTTCTTGTCGACAAAAATGGTGCTCATCCGCCGGCGGTCGGTGATATCGTCGTCGTTCGCGACAAGGATCGTCACGTCCGCATCGTTCGCGTCGTTGCGCTGGGTGGCGATCGCGTCGAGATGCGCGACGGCATCCCGCTGGTCAACGGCGTCGCCGCGCGCCAGCGTCCGGACGGTGAAATGACGGTGACGAGCGCTGAGCAAACCGTCACGGCACAACGCTTTATCGAGCAGTTGCCGCATGAACGCGGCACCCACCGCGTGCTTGATACCGGCTATAGCGCCGGTGACGAGATCGCACCGGTTATCGTCCCCGCGGGCCACTTCTTTGCGCTGGGTGACAATCGCGACAATGCCGCCGACAGCCGCTTCGACGATATGCAGTTCGGTCTCGGCACGCCGCCGGTGACGGATATCATCGGAAAGGCGGTGTTTATCTACGGTTCGCGTGATCGATCGCGTCGGTGGAGCAGGCTGCGATAGGTCTTGGACGCTGCCCGATCGCTTGCTCGTAAGTGATGAGATCGCGATTCAATCAGGGCGTTCTTTTGGGCAACACCTTATCCACCGGGCATTCGCCCGACGGCTATTTCTCATTGTCGATGACCAGCAGAGCGCCCGCGCTGGCGGCCGGCTGGCGCACCTGCATGCGCCTGCTACCCGTCCTGCTCGACCTGCTAACATCACCTGTTCGCGACCTGTTATGTTGGACGCGGTAGAGCACGCGAATGATGACGCAATCGATTGATCAAAGAGAAAAATTGGTCTTTTTGTCAGGCGAAGGAACCCAATCGGCGGGGCGCAAAAAAACGCTGACCTGTTAAAACAGGTGGAACAGGTGGTTTCGCCTTGCGTGCGCCGTGCAATGCGGGCCGGATCAGGCCGGCTTCAGCCCGTTCGCCGCTACCGCGAAGCCGTCGCGCGGGCGGCGGTCGATGTGCAGTTCGAACACGTCGGGCCGGGCATAATGGCCGTCGGTATCGAGCGAGGTCAGCCCGCGCCCGATCAACGACAGGTCGAGATCGGCGACCAGCAGGTCGGGCTCATTGTCCGCCGCGGCGAGTACCGTCCCGTCGGGGGCGATGATCATGCTGCCGCCGTTCTGGAGCGCGCCGTCGGGCAGGCCGAGCAGCAGGTCGCGCGCATCGCGGTCGCCGCCGACCAGTTCGAGCCCCTGAAGCAGGTCGGCGCGGTGCTGCAACGTCCCCGCCGCGAGCACGAAGCAGCGCCCCTCGAACGCATAGTGGCGCGATGCCACGCCGTACATTTCGCGCACGCTCGGCCAGGCCGCGACATGCACGGTCTCGCCGGCATGGTGCATCGCGGCGCGCGCGAACGGCATCCAGTGCTCCCAGCAGATCAGCGCGCCGACCGCGCCCCATGGTGCCTCGTGCACGCCGAGCGTCGATCCGTCGCCGCGGCCCCAGATGAGCCGCTCGCCATGCGTCGGCACCAGCTTGCGGTGGAGCAGCGGCGGCTGGCCGGGGCGGAACAGATATTGCGTGTTGAACAGGCTGCCGCGCACCCGCTCATGCGCGCCGACCGAAACGAGGATGCCGGCCTGGTCGACCAGCGCCTGCAAGGGGGCGAGCCGGGGGTCGTTTGTCCGCAGCGCCTGGTCGAGCATGATCGCATGCAGCGCCTGCGTGCCCTTATGGTCCCAGATCGCCGCGCCCGGCGCCTCGTCGAGCCACAAAGGATAGCCGCCGAGAAAGGTCTCGCCGAACGCCACGATGCCGGCGCCGACATCCGCCGCGTCGCCGACCATCTCGACCAGCTGCGTGATTCCATGGCCGATCGCCAGCGGCACCGGCGCCGCCTGGATGATCGCCGCCTTGACCGTCTTGCTCATTCCACCCAGTCCAGCCCGATTTCGCGATACATGTCGCGCTCATCATCCCATCCGGGCCTTACTTTCACGTGAAGGTAGAGATGGACGGGCCGGTCGAGCAGCACGGCGAGCTCGGCGCGGGCGCGGGCGCCGATCTCACGGATGCGCGTGCCACCCTTGCCCAGCACGATGGCGCGCTGGGTCGGGCGCTCGACCATGATCTGCTGGTGGATCTCGACCGAGCCGTCGTCGCGCTCATTATAGCTCTCGGTCTCGATCGCCGAGGCATAAGGCAGCTCGGCATGGAGCTGGAGATAAAGCTGCTCGCGCGTCACCTCGGCCGCCATCGAGCGTTCGCTGGCGTTCGACACCTGATCCTCGGGATAATGCCAGTGCGCCTCGGGCATGGCGGCGGCGAAGGCACGCTTCAGTTCCGCGACGCCGTCGCCGGTCGTGGCGCTGACGAAGAAGGTCTCGCTGAAGTCGGCCAGCGCGTTCAATTTCTCGGCATGGACCAGCAACCGCGCCTTGTCGGCGATGTCGACCTTGTTGAGGATCAGGTATTTGGTCTCGCGCCGGCCCTTCAGCCCTTCCGCGATCTCGCTGACCTTGGCCGGGATGCCGCCCTTGGCGTCTACCACCAGCGCCAGCACATCGGCGCCCTCGGTCCCGCCCCAGGCGGCGGCGACCATCGCCCGGTCGAGCCGGCGCTTGGGCTCGAAGATGCCGGGCGTATCGACCAGCAGGATCTGCGCGTCGCCCTCCATCGCCACGCCGAGCAACCGCGCCCGCGTCGTCTGCGCCTTGGGGCTGACGATCGCCACCTTCTGCCCGACCAGCGCGTTGACCAAAGTCGACTTGCCGGCATTCGGCGCCCCGAGGACAGCGACCAGGCCGCAATGTTGTTCACGCATGTTCATTCAACCCGTTCGTTTCGAGCGCAGTCGAGAAACCGATTTGGCCGCGCGGTCAATGTTTCTCGACTGCGCTCGAAACGAACGGAGGGGGATTTCAGCCCAGCTTCTCCAGCAACGCCGCCGCCGCCGCCGTCTCGGCTTCCTGCTTCGACCCACCGCTCGCACTCGCCGACGCAAACTCGCCGATCGCGGCCTTCACCGTGAAGCGCGGCGCATGGTCCGGGCCCGAGCGATCGGTCACCTCGTAGCTCGGCGCGCGGCGCTTGTGGGCAGCAGCCCATTCGAGCAGCGCCGATTTGGGGTGCTGCGGCGCCTTGCTCTCGCGCGACACGCGGTCGCCCCAGCTGCGGCGGATGAAGTCGCGCGCCGCCGCCAGCCCCGCGTCGCGGTACAGCGCGCCGATCAGCGACTCCATCGCGTCGCCCAGCACATTGTCGCTGTCGCCCGCGCCATCGTCGCGCGCCTGCTTGCCGAGCCGCAACTGCGTGGCGACGCCGAGGCCGCGCGCGACATCGGCGCACACCGCGCCCGACACCAACGCATGCAGCCGCTTCGACAGTGCGCCTTCCGCCTCGACCGGGAACAGCTCGGTCAGCCACTCGGCCATCACCAGGCCGAGTACGCGGTCGCCGAGAAACTCCAGCCGCTCGTAATTGTCCGCACCCTGGCTGCCATGGGTCAGCGCGCGTTCGAACAGGTTCAGGTCGGCAGGCGCGTGACCGGTGGTCGTGGTGATCCAGCCGGCGAGTCCGTCACTCAAAAGCCCAGCCCCTCAAAAGCCCTTCCCCATACGGCTCCAGCGCGCCGCGCTGAACCACGTCCAGGGCAGCGCCCAGGAGGCGGAACCGTCGGTCGACCAGAAGGTGAACAGCGCCTTGCCCTCGACCCGTTCGAGCGGGACATAGCCCATGCCGCCTTGTTCGGGCGTGAAGCGGCTGTCGCCGCTGTCGTCGCGATTGTCGCCCATCACGAACACCGTGCCGGCCGGCACGGTATAGACGCCGGTATCGTCGGCCGCCGGGTTCTCGCCGCGATCGAGCACGTTGTAGCTGACCCCGTCGGGCAGCGTCTCGCGGAACTGCTTGTAGCGGCAGATCGGCGTGCCGTTGGCGGTACCCTGGAATTCGGCCGGACATTCCGTGCTTGCCGGATAGTTGGGCGACAGCGGAATGGTGAAGTCGGCGATCGGCACCTTGGGCACGGCGACGCCGTTGAGGATTACCTGGCCCTGGCGCATCTCGATCGTGTCGCCAGGCTGGCCGATCACCCGCTTGATGACATCATGTTCGCCTTCCGTCCCATTCGCCGGGCCGCGGAACACCACCACGTCGCCGCGGGCCGGCGTTCCACCGAAGATACGTCCCGGGATCAGCGGCACGCCCAATGGCAGCGACCAGCGCGAATAACCGTAGTTCCACTTCGAGACGAACAGATAGTCGCCGATATAAAGCCGCGGCAGCATCGACTGCGACGGGATGAAGAAGGGCGAGAAGAAGAAGCTGCGGAAGATCGCCACGGCGAGGCCCAGCTTGAGCAGAAAGGTGAGCGTCTCGCGCAACTCGGACTTGGGCGCCGGCGGCGTGACGATAGTGTCGGTGGCGACGGGTTCGCCAGGGATTTCGGTATCGGCCATGTCGCGGGGGTTGCGCTACGCCGGCTGCGGCGTCAAGCGCGGCGGTGCGGTGCCATTGTACGGGCAAGGGACGTGTTGGCGGTGGCGCCGGCGCTCCCGCCTTCCTATGTCCGCCGCCTGACAGTGGAGACGAGACCATGGCCGCCGACTGGAGCGCGATCGAAGCCTTGCCGCAGGAGCGCCTCGAAGCGCTGTTCGACGCCGATCCCGAGCGGCTGTCGCGTTTCTCGATGGATGTCGCCGGCCTGCACTTCGATTTCGCCAAGACGCATCTGACCGCCGACGCGGTGGCGGCGTTCGAGAAGCTCGCCAGGGCGCAGGGGCTGGCGGCCAAGCGCGAGGCGCTGTTCGCCGGCGAGAAGGTCAACGTCACCGAGGATCGCGCCGTCACCCACACCGAGGAGCGCGGCGAGGGCAATGCCGACATCGTCGCGCAGGCCCGCGCGCTCCACGCCCGGATGCGCGCGCTGATCGACGCGATCGAGGGCGAGGCGCTCGGCCCGATCCGGCATGTGCTGCATGTCGGCATCGGCGGCTCGGCGCTCGGCCCCAAGCTGCTGGTCGACGCGCTGGGGCGCGAGGCGAAGCGATATGACGTGGAGATCGTCTCCAACGTCGACGGTCTGGCGCTCGAAGAGGTGTTCGCCAAGTTCGATCCCGCCGCGACGTTGCTCGCCGTCGCCTCCAAGACCTTCACCACCACCGAGACGCTGCTCAACGCCGAATCGGTGCTGCAATGGATGACCGAGCATGGCGTCGAGGACGTCTATGGCCGCGTCATCGCGCTGACCGCCGAGCCCGACAAGGCGATCGCCTGGGGGGTCGACGAGACCCGCGTGCTGCCCTTCCTCGATTCGGTCGGCGGGCGTTACTCGCTGTGGTCGTCGATCGGCTTTCCCGCGGCGCTCGGGCTGGGCTGGGATTGCTTCGAGGAACTGCTCGACGGCGCGGCCGAGATGGACCGGCACTTCCGGCTCACCGCGCTGCACGAGAACGCCCCGGCGCTCGCCGCCTTTGCCGACCTCTATTACACCCAGGTCCGCCACTGCGAGACGCGCGCGACTTTCGCCTATGACGAGCGGTTGCGGCTGCTGCCCTCCTACCTCCAGCAGCTCGAGATGGAGTCGAACGGCAAGGGCGTGACGATCGACGGCACGCCGCTCGACCGGCCCAGCGCGCCGATCACCTGGGGCGGGGTCGGCACCGATGCGCAGCATGCCGTGTTCCAGCTGCTCCACCAGGGCACGCACCTCGTGCCGGTCGAGTTCATCGCCTCGATCGAGCCGGGCGACACGCTGGCCGAGGATCATCACCGCCAGCTGCTGCTCAACGCCTTCGCGCAAGGGGCGGCGCTGATGAAGGGGCGGGCGAACGACAAGGACCGGGCGCGCAGCTATGCCGGCGACCGGCCCTCGACGACGATCCTGCTCGACGATGTCGACGCGCGCTCGCTCGGCGCGCTGATCGCCTTTTACGAGCACCGCGTGTTCGTCAACGGCGTGCTGCTCGGCATCAACTCGTTCGACCAGTTCGGCGTCGAGCTGGGCAAGGAAATGGCCAAGGCGGCGGGCGCGGGCGGTGGCGACTTCGACGTCTCCACCACCGACCTGATCAAGCGCGCCTTTGGATAACCTATTCGCCGTCATGCCGGACTTGTTCCGGCATCCACCGTGCCTCAAAAGCGGTGGCTACGGCGGCACGGTGGTGTTCGAGCGAGTTTGTGTTCCCCGAACACAAACTTGGCTTGCCGGGGGCAAGCCAAAGCTCGAACACGGAACAAGTCCGGGGTGACGGAGAAGAGAATGCCCCAATATGACTATGACCTGTTCGTCATCGGCGCCGGCTCCGGCGGCACGCGCGCCTCGCGCGTCGCGGCGGCGCATGGCGCGAAGGTCGCCGTGGCCGAGGAGTACCGGGTCGGCGGCACCTGCGTGATCCGCGGCTGCGTGCCCAAGAAGCTTCTCGTCTATGGCGCGCACTTCGCCGAGGATCTCGCCGATGCGCGGCGCTTCGGCTGGAAGGTGCCGGACTGCGAATTCGACTGGAAGGTGCTGACCGGCAACGTCTTCGCGGAAGTCGACCGGATCAACGCCGCCTATACCCATACGCTGGAGAATAACGGCGTCGAGATCATCCTCGATCGCGCCACGGTCACCGGCCCGCACGAGCTGGCGCTCGGCGATGGCCGCAAGGTGACGGCCAGGACCATCCTCGTCGCGACCGGCGCGACGCCCTCGGTGCCGTCATGCCCGGGCCATGAGCATGGCATCACCTCGAACGAGGCGTTCCACCTCGATGCCGTGCCCAAGCGCATCCTGATCGCCGGCGCGGGCTATATCGCCAACGAGTTCGCCGGCATCTTCCACAGCCTTGGCGCGCACGTCACGCTGATCAACCGCACCGACGTCATCCTGCGCGGCTATGACGAGCAGATCCGCGACCGGCTGCTGCAGATCTCGATGATGAAGGGCATCGAGTTCCGCTTCCATGCCGGCTTCCAGTCGATCACCAGGGAAGAGAATGGCGGCCTCACGGTGGCGATGACCGGTCACGAACCGATCGCCGTCGATTGCGTGATGTTCGCCACCGGCCGTGACCCCAACACCAGGGGGCTCGGGCTGGAAAGCGCCGGGGTCGCGCTCGACGAGAAGGGCGCGATCAAGGTCGATGCCGACAACCGCTCGACCTGCGACAGCATTTTCGCGATCGGCGACGTCACCAACCGCATCCAGCTCACGCCGATCGCGATCCGGGAGGGCCAGGCGTTCGCCGACACCTTCTTCGGCAACAAGCCGAGCCGGGTCGATTACGACAACGTGCCCTCTGCGGTGTTCAGCCATCCGCCGATCGCCGGCGTCGGCATGACCGAGAGCCAGGCCAAGCAGAAGCTCGGCTCGGTCAAGGTCTATACCTCCGACTTCCGCCCCATGAAGAACGTGCTCGCCGGGCGTAACGAACGCGCGCTGTACAAGATGGTGTGCGAGGGCGAGACCGACCGCGTGGTCGGCCTGCACATGATCGGCCCCGACGCGCCGGAGATCCTCCAGGCCGCCGCGATCGCCGTCAAGGCGGGGCTGACCAAGCAGGCGTTCGACGACACCGTCGCGCTCCACCCGAGCATGGCCGAGGAGCTGGTGCTGCTGCGTTAGGGGCGTTGCCTGGGCCGCCTCACGCCCGAGGCGCTGGCTGGGCGCCGCGTACCAGCCGGCCGGGCAACTCGCCGGTCGGCTGATCATGGCGCTGGATGATGCGACCCGAGACGACCGTGGCGTCATAGCCGGTGGCGGTCTGGTCGAGCCGCCGGCCCTTGCCCGGCAGGTCGTAGCGGACGACCGGGGCGTGCAGCTTCAGCCGTTCGCGATCGATGACGTTCAGATCGGCCTTGTAGCCCGGTCGCAGCATGCCCCGGTCGCGCAAGCCGACCGCCTCGGCCGGATCGCGGGCGAGGATGCGCACCGCGTCGGCGATCGAAAGCCGGGGCCCCTCGCGGTCGCGCGTCCAGTAGGTCAGCATGAAGCTGGGATAGCTTGCGTCGCAGATCGCGCCATAATGCGCGCCGCCGTCACCGAGGCCGACTACGACATCCGACCGCTGCATCAGCGCATGCACCGCGTCTAGCTTGCCCTCGTAGAAGTTGCCGAGCGTGTTGTAGAGCATGGCCCGCCCGCCTTCCCCGAGCAGATAGTCATAGGCCACCGCCTCGGGGGTGGTGCCATGGCGGGCGGCCTGCGCGGCGATGCTCGTCGCCATTGGCGGCTCGTAATTGGGCGGATCGCCCAGCGGGAAGATCCACGGCCAGTTTCGCGCCATCGCGGCGAAGGCGTTGCCGTCGGCCGGCACCTCGGCGAGCAATGCCTCGCGCACCGCCGGGTCGCGCAGCCGGGCGATACGCTCCTCGAAACCGAGATGCGCGATGGCCAGATAGGACGGGCACAGCGCGAACGGGTTGGTCGACAGCTCGTGACCCATCAGCAACCCGACAGGGCGGGGCAATAGCTGGGCGCGGATCGAGGCGCCCGCCCGATTGGCTTCGGCCATCCGGTCAATCGCCACGTCCCAGATGCGCTCCCCGCCATTGGAGGTGCCCATGCTGAAGGTCGCGGGCCGGCCACAGCTTTCGACCACGCCGATCAGATGCTCCATTTCCTCGCCCCACGACACTTGCGGCGCATCGAGCACGAGCTGGACGACGCCGCTGCCCGCATCGCTCATCCCCGCCGCGATCGCGCGCAGTTCGGCATCGGCGGCCTCGAAGCTGGGAATCTGCTCGCCGGCCTTGGTGCGATGCATCGACATGCGCGAAGAGGCGATGCCGATCGCGCCGGCCTCGATCGCTTCTCGCGTCAGCGCTCGCATCCGCGCGAGATCGTCCGGCGTCGCCGCCGCGCGCGCGGCGCCGCGCTCGCCCATCACATAGACGCGAAGCGGGCTGTGCGGCAGATAGGCCGCGACATCGATGTCGCGACGGCCCGCCTCGAGCGCATCGAGATATTCGGGGAAAGTCTCCCACGTCCATGGCAGCCCTTCGGTCATGACGACGCCGGGAATGTCCTCGACCCCCTCCATCACCGTGACGAGCAACGCATGGTCCTCGGTGCGGCACGGGGCGAAGCCGACGCCGCAATTGCCCATCACCACCGTCGTCACGCCGTGCGCGGAGGAGGGGTTGAGCCGTTCAGACCAGATCGCCTGGCCGTCATAATGGGTGTGGATGTCGACGAAGCCGGGGGTGACGATGCGGCCCGTCGCGTCGATTTCCGCGCGGCCGTGCCCGGCGACGGCGCCGACCGCGGCGATCCGGTCGCCATCGATCGCCACATCGGCGGCGAACGGCTCACCGCCCGAACCGTCGACGACCAGGCCGCCGCGGATCACGAGATCGTGGGTCGGTGCCGTCTTGGCCGTCATGCCGCCAGCTTGCCGAGGAAGATGTCGCCCGCGCGGCTGGTATCGCGATCCTCGGCGCCGCGGACGCCGAGCGCGTGCCGCGCCTCCGCGATCGGCAGGTGGAAGACGTCCTCCAGCTTGGCCATGAAGAGGGCGTCGGATTCCTGCCCGACGCGCATCCCACGCTGGATCGATTCCACACAGGTGGTCCAGATCGCCGGATAATGGAGCAGCGTGCGCACGGTGTAGCGCAGCGAACCGAGAATCTGCAGGACGCTCAGCTCCCCGGCGAGTTCGGCGCTGTGCAGGTGCTTGAACACATTGGTCAGCCGGAACCAGTACGGCACCAGCTCGCCCATCGAATTGAACCCGCCGCCGCACAGGATGTGCTCGAAATCATGCGTCTGGCCCGAGCGCAGATTGTAGAAGGCGAGCTGGGACTTCGGGGTGGTCCAGGGCATGATCTGCACGCCGTAATTGCCCTCGGTGATCCACTGATAATAGGTCCCGCCAACGCTGCCCGGCGCGTAATCCTTGAAATCGTCGATAGTGTAGTCGGAGATGAAGCCTTCGCTCATCCAGCGATCCAGCGCGGGGTTGACCTTGCGCTCCTGCGTGAACAGTGCCTCGATCCGGTCGTGATCGCGGATTTCGTCGAGGATGCCGAGAATCTCGGACATCTCGGCGGGCGGCGGGAAGTCCGGGCCATTCTTCTTGAGCAGGATCATCGCGACCCATTCGCGCAGCCGCGGATGGTTGAGATATCTGGACGACGAAACGAGCATGCTGCTTTCGGTGGCGACCGGCACGACGCCGCGCAGCAGGTAAGAGGTATCCATCGCTAATCTCCGTTGCCGTTATTCCGCCGCCTCGAGCGCGTCGCCTTTTCCCCAGGCGGCGATCCGTGGATCGGTCAGGTCGAATTGCGGGCACAGCTCGAAAAAGCTCTTGTCCGCCACCGCCACGCGTTGAAGCGTGCGCGGCCGCATCTCGCGCACGTCGCACCGCGCGTGCTGGAGCGCGAGATTGTCCCAGATGACGATATCGCCATTGTGCCAGCGATGCTCGTAGACGTTCCCGGGCGCGTAGAGCAGGGCGAACAGCGCATCGAGCAAGGCGTCGCTTTCGGGCTGGTCGAGGCCGTCGATCCGCGCGGTCTGCATTTCGGTCACGTACAGGATCGGTTCGCCGGTCACCGGATGCGGGATGATTGCCGGCCGCAATTGCTGCGGCAGGAAGGCGGGCGGATCGAACACGACCGACCGGTGCGACTGGATGAGCGAGATGACGGCCAGCGCGTCGCGGCCCGCGATCCGCGCGGCAAGCTGCGCCGGCAGGCGCCGCGCGGCGTCGACGCCATTGGCGAAGCGCGTCCAGCTCTGCCCGTCATTGACCGCGAGGGCATGGAGCGAGAGCAGCTTGAACGGCTCGGCGGTGAAGGACAGATCGCTGTGATAGGCCAGCGGCCCGCCGCCGAGGTTACCGTCCGAAGAGATCGTCCGATACTCGCCCAGCGCGCCCAGCACGTCACCGAGATAGCCCATGACACGGACCTGCGCGTCTTCCGAGAGGCGCTGGTTGCGAAAGACGAGCAGTTTGTGCCGCGCGACGAGCGCCTTGAACGCGGCCTGTTCGGCTTCATCGAAAGGGACCGACAGGTCGCGTTCGACGACCGCGCCGAACGGCGCGAGCGGTCTTGCTTCCAGGATATCGGCCACGCGCCATCCTCTCATTTCGCCGCGCCTAACAACCGAACGGTATCAGTCCGTTCGGTTTGCATCAAGCCCTGCGCGAACGCGCGGTTGTGGCATTGCCGCGGGCGCGGTGGCAGGGTGGTCGGCATGACAATGATGCAAGCGTCGGGCGATCATGCGGCCAGGCCGCGGCTGACGCATCTGCTCGCGGTGGCGCGGCGCGAGTTCATCGCGCATGGCTATCAGCACAGCAGCGTCGACGGTATTGCGCGCGCGGCGTCGGTGAGCAAGGAAACGATCTACCGCTACTTTCCCGACAAGCGCGCGCTGTTCCGTGCCGCGGCCGAAGGCCTCCAGGAAGAGTTCGCCGCGCGGCTTGCCGCGGTCGACGAGACGGCGGACGCCGAAGACATCATCGGACGCTTCGCGCTACAGATCTATGACAGCGCCGCCGAAGGTGGTCATCTGTCACTGATCTGGCTGACCATCGCGATCGCGCGCGAGTTTCCCGCGCTGGCCGATGCGCTGTATCGCGGCGGTGTCGAGCGGCTGGAGCCGGTGCGCCAGCGCCTTGCCGTGATCGCCGGCGCGCGCGGCTTCGATGGCATGGTGACGATCGACCATGCGGCGGGTCTCGGCGCGATGGCGGTGGAAGGGCCGCGCCATGTGATGGGCTGGCCTGCGCTGGAGGGCGCCGACCGGCAGCGCCACGCGCGGGCCACCGCCCGGCTGTTCCTCAATGGCTGCCTCGCCGGTTCGGGCGCTGCCGTACCGCTTGCCCGCCCACCCGACCAGCCGGCCGAACCGCCCCTGCCCGCGCCGGCGCGCGGCGACCATATCGCGACCCTGATGGCCGTCGCCCGGCGGCATTTCGAGGAACGCGGCTATCGCGGCGCCAGCCTCGACGAGATCGGTGCCGAGGCGCGGGTCGGCCGCGGCACGCTGTACCGCCATTTCGCCGGGAAGGACGGCCTGTTCGAATCGGTGATGCTCGATGTGGCGACCGAACTGTCCATGGCGGCGGTGCGCGACCTGCCCGCGCTAGACCCGGCGGAGGAGCCGGCGGCGGTGTTGCTTCGCTTCGCGCGCGCGGTTTCGCCGGTGCTCACCAGCCCGGCGTCGATCGCGCTCCACCGCACGGTGATCGCCGAAGCCAGGCGCGCGCCACGGCTGGCGCGGCAGGTCTATACGCGCGTCCGGCTCGGCCTGACCTTGCCGCTGACCGATTATCTCGCCGCCGGGGCGGCCAGCGGGCGCTTCGTCGTCGACGACCCGGACTGGTATGCGCGGCAGTTGCTCACCCTGGTCGCGGGCGGCAACCGGCCACTGAGCGCCGCGTCGTCGCCCGATGCCGCCACGCGCGACGCCATCGCGCGCCGTGCCGTGACGACATTCCTGTACGGGTTCGGGCGCGCGCTGGATTGAACCTGCGCGCGGCGACCAGCCCGTCCTACCAGATATGCACGCGCTGCTCGGGCGGCAAATAGAGCGCATCGCCCGGCTTGATGTCGAACGCCTTGTACCAGGCATCGACGTTGCGCACGATGCCGTTGACGCGGAACATCGGCGGCGAGTGCGGGTCAGTCAGCAGGCGGGTGCGTAGCGCGCCTTCGCGCAACTTCGATTGCCAGGCTTGCGCGTAGGACAGGAAGAAGCGCTGGTCGCCGGTCAGCTCGCCGATCACCGGCGCCCTGCCGTGCTTCGCCTGATAGCGCTGGAACGCGGCATAGGCCGCCTCGATGCCGCCGAGATCGCCGATATTCTCGCCCAGTGTCAGCCGGCCGTTGATGTGCGTGCCGGCGATCGGCTCATATTTGTCATATTGCGCGGCAAGCGCGGTGGTGCGCTTGGCAAAGGCTTGCTTGGCTGCCGGGGTCCACCAATTCTCGAACTTGCCGGTCGGCCCGAACTGGCTGCCCTGATCGTCGAAGCCATGGCCCATCTCATGGCCGATGATCGCGCCGATCGCCCCGTAATTGACCGCAGCGTCGGCATTGGGATCGAAATAGGGCGGCTGCAGGATCGCGGCGGGGAAGGTGATCTGGTTGGCAAGCGGATTGTAATAGGCGTTCACCGTTTGCGGCGTCATGCCCCACAAGGTCCGGTCGACCGGCTTGGGGAAGCGCTGCAAGTCGAGCTGATGCTCGAATTCGGCCGAGCGCATCGCGTTGCCGAGCAGGTCGCCGCGATCGACCGCGAGCGACGAATAGTCGATATATTTGTCGGGGTGGCCGATGCGTGGCTCGAACGCGGCCAGCTTGACCAAGGCGGCCTTCCGCGTCGCAGCGTCCATCCAGCTGCTGCCGGTGATCTGCGCCTGGTAGGCGGCGCGCAGATTCTCGATCAGCTCGGCCATCTTGGCCTGGCTCGACGCCGGATAATATTTTTCGACATAGATCTTGCCGACCGCTTCGCCGAGCGCGCCGTTCACCACCTGGACGCCGCGCTTCCAGCGGTCGCGCTGCTGCTGCACGCCGGCGAGCGTCTTCGAATAGAAGGCGAAGTTGGCCTCGTCGAACGCCTTGGGCAGGAACGATGCGTGGTCGCTGACGAAATGGAAGGACATATAATCCTTCCAGGTCTGCAACGGGGTTGCGACCATCAGCTTGCCCATCGCGGTGACCGCGGTGTTGTTGGTCATCAGGACGGTCGGCGAGGAGGCGAGGCCGGCAGTCTTGAGCATCAGCGCCCAGTCGAACTCGGGCGCCTTCTTCTCCAGCCCTTCCAGCGTCTCGGGATCGTTGAGCCTGGCGATGTCGCGGCTCTGCTCGGGCGACCATTGCTCCTTGGCCATGGCGGTTTCGAGCGCGAAGATGGCGTCGGCCCTGGCGCTGGCATCGGGGATGCCGGCCAGTTCCTGCATCTGCTGGATATAGGCGCGATAGGCCTTGCGGTAGCCGTCATATTTCTCGCCCGGGAGCAGATAATAATCGCGCGGCATGCCCAGCCCGCTCTGCCCGGTGGCGGCGGTATAGCGCGTCGGGTCGGCGAGATCGGGGATGATGCCGACATCGATCGGCGAGGCGTAGCCGGTGCTGGCGAACAATATCTGCAGCCCGGCCAGGTCGTTCACCGCGGCGATCTTGTCGAGATAGGGCTTGAGCGGCGCCGTGCCCCTGGCCTCGATCCCGGCGGTGTCCATCCAGCTGGCATAGAAATCGCCGACCTGCCTGCCGATCGCGCCATAGCTTGCCGGGTTGGCGGCCATGTCGTCGAGGATCTTGCGGACGTTCGCCTCGGCCTCGTCGGTCAGGATGTTGGCATAGCCGACCGAGCCCTTGTCGGCCGGGATCTCGGTGCGCTTTGCCCAGCTGCCATTGGCGAAGGTCCAGAAATCGTCGCCCGGCTTCACCGCCTTGTCCTGCGAGGTCAGGTCGACGCCGAACGCGCCGTAGCGCGCCTTGGACGCTGTGATCGCGGCGGGATGCGACAGGGCCGCGCCGGCCAGCGCGATGGCGGCGACGCCGATGGTGAGACGAAGGAACGAAGCGGTACGCATAGAAGGGAACCTCTGCTCAAAGCTGTATTGCCGTTGGATAGCAGTGGTGCGGGCGGGCCGCAATCGCGCCCGTGCGGGGTTTTCGGGTCCTAACCTACCCGGTTCGCCACCAGATCGTCGACCACCGCCGGATCGGCCAGCGTCGAGGTATCGCCGAGCGAGGAGACATCGCCCTCGGCGATCTTGCGCAGGATGCGGCGCATGATCTTGCCCGAGCGGGTCTTGGGCAGGCCGGGCGCGAACTGCAGCGCGTCGGGGGTGGCGATCGGGCCGATCTCGGTGCGGACCCATTGCCTGAGCTCGGCGCGCAATTCGTCGGACGACGGCTCGCCCGAATTGAGCGTGACATAGGCGTAGATGCCCTGGCCCTTGATGTCATGCGGGAAGCCGACCACCGCCGCCTCGGCGACCTTGGGGTGCAGCACCAGCGCCGACTCCACCTCGGCGGTGCCCATGCGGTGGCCCGAGACGTTGATCACGTCGTCGACGCGGCCGGTGATCCAGTAATAGCCGTCGGCGTCGCGGCGGCAGCCGTCGCCGGTGAAGTATTTGCCGGGATAGGTGGTGAAATAGGTCTGGAAGAAGCGCTCGTGATCGCCCCATACGGTGCGCATCTGCCCCGGCCAGCTGCGCGCGATGACGAGGTTGCCCTCGGTCGCGCCGTTCAGCACCTGGCCCTCGGCATCGACCAGCTGCGGGTCGACGCCGGGCATCGGCTTGGTCGCGCTGCCCGGTTTGAGATCGGTCGCGCCCGGCATCGGCGCGATCATCGCCGCGCCGGTCTCGGTCTGCCACCAGGTGTCGATGATCGGGCAGCGGCCTTCGCCGACCACCTCATGATACCAGCGCCACGCCTCGGGATTGATCGGCTCGCCGACCGTACCGAGCAGCTTCAAGGAGGCGCGGCTGGTGGTCTTCACCAGATCGTCGCCCTCCTTCATCAGCGCGCGCAGCGCGGTCGGCGCGGTGAAGATGGTGTGGACCTTGTGGCGATCGACCACCTGCCAGATGCGGCTGGCGTCGGGCCAGTTGGGCAGCCCTTCGTACATCAAGGTCGTCGCGCCATTGGCGAGCGGGCCGTAAAGGATGTAGCTGTGCCCGGTGACCCAGCCGATATCGGCGGCGCACCACCACACATCGCCGGCGCGATAGTCGAACGCCAGTTCGTGGGTCAGGCTGGCCCAGAGCAGATAGCCGCCGCTCGAATGCAGCACGCCCTTGGGCTGGCCGGTCGAGCCGCTGGTGTAGAGGATGAACAGCGGATCCTCGGCGCCCATCGGCTCGGGCGGGCAGGTCGCCTCAACGCCCTGGGCGGCTTCATCGTACCAGATGTCGCGGCCGGCCTGCATCGTCACGTTGCCGCCGGTGGCGCGCACGACGATGACCTTTTCCAGCCCCGGTGCGTGCTTCGCGCAGGCATCGACCGCGGCCTTCAGCGGCACGCGCTTGCCGCCGCGCCGGCCTTCATCGGCGGTGACGACGATGCGCGACTGGCAATCCTCGATGCGGCCGGCGAGCGCCTCGGCCGAGAAGCCGCCGAACACCACCGAATGGATCGCGCCGATCCGCGCGCAGGCGAGGATGGCGAACGCGGCTTCCGGGATCATCGGCATGTAGATGGTGACGCGGTCGCCCTTGGCCACGCCCTGGCCTTTCAGCACATTGGCGAAGCGGCACACCTCGGCATGGAGCTGGCGATAGGTGAAGCGGCGCGGTTCCTCGGAGGGCTCGTCGGGCTCCCAGATCAGCGCGATCTGGTCGCCGCGCCGGGCGAGGTGGCGGTCGAGGCAGTTGGCGGCGACGTTGAGCCGACCATCGGCGAACCACTTGATGTGGAAGTCGCGCTTGTCGAACGACCAGTCGCCGGCAATCTCAGGCCGCTTGATCCAGTCGAGCCGGCGCGCCTGTTCGAGCCAGAAGCTGCCCGGGTCGGCGAGGCTGCGGCCATAGAGCTTCTCATACCCCGCGGCGTCGACGCGTGCGCGCTTCGCCCATTCGGGCGGGACGGGATAGAGAGTCTGCTCGGTCATGAATGCCTCCTGCCACGTCCTTTGCCGAACCGCATGGTGGCAATGCAAGCGCGTTCGCCAAAGTCGCTTATTTGATTCTTGGTTGATCGTTCAATCAAGTCGTGCGAGCATGGTTGCGTGACCGATCAACCGCCCTTCGATTCGCAACGTCCGACCGCCGAGCGGCTGCTCGACGCGGCGATGCTGCTGTTCAGGGAAAAAGGATATCTGTCGACCAGCGTGGCCGACATATTGCGCGAGGCGAAGGCCAATTCGGGGAGCCTGTATCACGCCTTTCCGACCAAGCAGGATGTGCTGATCGCGGTGCTCGAACGCTATCGCAGCGGCATTGACCCCATGCTGCTCACGCCGGCATGGCAAGGGATCGACGACCCGATCGATCGGATCTTCGCGCTGCTGGCGCGGTACCGCGCCGCGCTGGAGATGACCGAGTGCAGCTATGGCTGCCCGATCGGCAGCCTCGCGCTCGAGCTGCACGAGCCCGACCCGCCGGTGCGCGCGTTGCTCGCCGCCAATTTCGACGGCTGGGTCGCGGCGATCAGGCGGTGCCTCGACGCGGCGGCCGATCGCCTGCCGGCGGGCACCGACACCGAAGCGCTCGGCCAGTTCGTGCTGACGGTGATGGAGGGCGGGGTGATGCAGGCGCGCACCCAGCGCAGCCTCACGCCGTTCGACGCCTCGGTCGCCTGTCTGCGCGACTATTTCGACCGCCTCGTCGCGGTCTGATCAGGGAGAGAGACAATGATCCCACGCATGCTCGCCGCCGCCTTCGCCGGCCTGTTCCTCGCCGCCGCGGGGTTCGCGGAATCGCCAGCGCCCGGGGTCGAACGGATCAAGGGGGTCGCGGCTGACGGCACGCGCTATTATGAGAATTCCCTGGTCATCGAGGCGCCCGCCGCGCGGCTGTGGACCGCCTTCACCGACGCCGACGCCTATCGTTCATGGTCCGGTGTACCGGTCGCGGCGATCGACTTCCGCCTCGGTGGCACGGTCGAGGCGAGCTATCTGCCGGGCGGCAGGATCGGCGATCCGCAGAATATCAGGAATGCGTTCATCGCCTATATTCCCGGCCGCCTGCTGGTGTTCCGCAACGTCCAGGCGCCTGACGGGCTGCCGGGCAAGGCGGAATATCCGCGGACGGTGAAGACGATCGAATTCACCCCGCTCGGGCCCGGCCGCACGCGCGTGACGGTGTCGGGGATGGGCTTCGCCGCAGGTGAAGGGTTCGACAGGCTCTACGCCTTTTTCGCCGCTGGCGACGGCGAGATGCTCGTGACGCTCAAGACGGCGATGGAGGCAGGGCCGAAGTGAAGGCGGCGGCTGCCCGCACGTGCTCCCCTGAAGCGGGAGCCCAGGGTTATGGGCGTGACGCATTTGGCTCTGGGTTCCTGCTTTCGCAGGAACACACGCTTACAGAAAGTTGTTCGGCCAGATCATCGTGCGCCACATATGCGCGGTCGGTGATCCGTCGAAGCCGAGGCCCTGGCTCGGCTGGCGGAAATGCCGGCCGATCAGATCGGTGAAGATCTCCGGGTCCGGCATCTCGTCCAGATCGTCGAAGAAATAGATGTCGTTGAGGGTGACGATGCGCGCGCTCATATACCAGGGGTGGCCCCGGGCATATTCGGCGTCGCGGCGGATATAGTCGGGCGGCACGAAATCCTCGCCGAAGAAACGGTGATAGCTTTCGGGATAGGCATAGCCGACCGCTTCATCGGCGAAATAGCGTAGCGCCTGGTGATATCGCACCGCCCAGGCAATCTCCTCATCGACATAGGGTGCGATCATCTGCGCGCTCCAATAGCCGTGATCGCTGCGGATCAGACAGGCATTGGAAATGTCGTGGAGCAGGCAGGCGAGCACCACCTTCTCGTCCTGCCCGCTCTCCAAGGCGCGCCTGGCCGAGCCCAGCAGATGGCGCCCGGTGATGCCGGTGATGCGATGGCGGAAGAAATCGAGCAGCGTCGGCGCCTCGGGCATGCGCGGCAGGGCCGGGTTGTCGCCCATCATCATCACCGTATCGGGGCCGAGCCGGGCGAGCGCCTCATGCTCGCCGGTCGATTGCCCCGTGCCGACGATCGCGACCGGTGCTGGCACGATGAGTCGCTCGCGGCCGGCCTGCGGCCAGGGACGGTCGTCGGCGAGATGATCGAAGCACATCGGCGATGATTGCCGCAGGATCGCCACCAGGGGCAAGCCGTTTCGCCTTGGCGGGATTTCGCTGTAAAACGCGGTCAACGACAGGGAGAGGGAATGATGGCGGGCACGATCCTGGTCACCGGCGGCAGCGGCTTCATCGCCGGCTATCTCATCCGGCAGCTTGCCGCGGAGGGGTGGGCGATCAACGCCACGATCCGCTCGCTGGCGAGGGAGACGGAGGTCCGGGCGCTGATCGGCGTGCCCGAGGCGCAGCTGCGCTTCTTCGCCGCGGACCTGACCAGCGACGCCGGCTGGGCTGAGGCGGTTGCCGGCTGCAGCCATGTCGCGCATGTCGCCTCGCCCTTCCCGGCCGCGGCGGTTCGCCATGAGGACGATCTCGTCGTGCCGGCGCGCGAGGGCGCGCTCCGGGCGCTGCGCTTTGCGCGCGATGCCGGCGTCAGGCGTTTCGTGATGACCTCGTCGATGGCGGCGATCGCCTATGGACATGAGGGGCGGACGCGCTTCACCGAGGCGGATTGGACCGACGTCAATGCGCGCGACATCTACCCTTATGTGAAATCCAAGACGATCGCCGAGCGCGCGGCGCGCGACTGGATCGCGACCGAGGGCGGGGCGCTGGAATTCTGCACGGTCAATCCGTCGGCGGTGCTCGGGCCGGTATGGGGCGGTGATTTCTCGGCCTCGATCGAGGTGGTCAAGAAGATGCTGGAGGGCGCGTTGCCGGGCTACCCCCGGCTCGGCTTCGGCATCGTCGATGTGCGCGACGTGGCGGACCTGCACGTCCGCGCGCTGAACGCGCCGGACATGGCGGGCGAGCGCTTCGTCTGTTCGGGGCCGTTCTACATGATGGCGGAAGTCGGTCGCGTGTTGCGCGAGTATTTGGGGCCGGAGGCGCGAAAAGTACCGACGCGCAACCTGCCCGATTTCCTCGTGCGGCTGTTCGCGCTGTTCGATCCGGTGGTGCGGCAGGTGACCGGCGAGCTGGGGAAGGTGCGCGACGGGGATTCCAGCCACGCGATCGAGGTGCTCGGCTGGAGGATGCGGCCGGCGGAGGAGTCGATCGTTGATACGGCGCGGAGTTTGATCGATCTGGGGTTGGTGAAGGTTTGAGGCTTCTGGCGCTTCTCGCGAAGCGAGAAGAGATTTGTTCGCGCAGAGGCGCAGAGGCGCAGAGATATTGTGCGTGATGCGCGGTTCGCCGGCAAGTCGCTCGACGGGTTATTGTTGAGCGGCGCGAGCGCCGCGAGCGAGACACCTCCGCGTCTCCGCGCCTCCGCGTGAACCCAATTCTTCACACGATCCGGTACGGCACCACCTCGCGCACCTCGGCATCGACCCGGATCGCGCGATCGGCCGGGGGGAAGGCGCGCTGGTCGCAGTCGGGGCGCGGGCAGAGGCGGCAGGAGATGCCGATCGGGGTTGGCGGTGCGGCGCGGTCGATCGCGTCGGCATAGACGAAATCGGCGGCATGCTCCGCCTCGCAGCCCAATAGCACGGCGTAACGGCGCGGGCTCCGCGTGAAGCTGCCCGAGGGTTTGACCAGACCCTTGGCCATCGAGACGTAGCGCACCCCGTCGGGCGTCTCGGCATGCTGGACCATGATGCGGTCGGGGATCGCCACCGCCTCATGCACCATCCACAAGGGGCAGGCGCCGCCGAAGCGGGCGAATTGCAGCCGGGTCGCCGAATGGCGCTTGGTGATGTTGCCGGCCATGTCGACGCGGCAGAAATAGAAGGGGATGCCGGCCGCGCCGGCGCGCTGCAATGTCGAGAGGCGGTGGCAGGCCTGTTCGAAGCTGACGCCGAAGCGCCGCGACAGCCGGTCGATATCGTGGCGCATCGTGCGCGCGGCGGCGCGGAAGCGGCCATAGGGCATGGTGAGCGCGCCGGCCGCATAGTTGGCGAGGCCGATGCTCAGCAAGGTCCGCGCCGCCTCGCTGCCGCCAGCCGCGGCGATGTCGGCGATCGGGCCGGCAAAGCGCAGCGCAGCGAGCTGGTGGGCGAGCAGGAAGCGCCGGCTCTCCGCCGGCAACGCGTCGTTGAGCGTCAGCAGGCCGCGGGCCTGGTCGAAATGCCGCAGCGGCGCGAGTTCGTCGCGCGACTGGACGATCGTCACGCCGCGTCCGGCAAGCTCGGCGGCGAGTGCGCCCTCGGACGGCGCGTCGCCCTCGCCGATCGCCTCGGCCAGCGACTCCGCCGCGCGGTCGAGCTGATCGACATAATTGCCCGCGTCGTGGAACCAGTCGCGCACCGCTTCCCATGGCATGCGCGCCTCGGCGCCCGAGGCCATCACCTCCTCGACCATCTGCAGCCGCGCCTCGGCATCACGCATTGTCGCATGCAGCGCGATGATGCGATCGGCGATCTCGGGGCGCTCCTCGGCGAGCCGCGCGATCGTCTCGGCTGAAGGGGAGGGCGGCAGCACCGGATCGGCCAGCGCCCGCTCCAGCGCGCCGAGCCGCCGCGCCGGCGCCGCGCCCTCGATCTCCGCCAGCGCCAGGGGATGGTGCCGCCGCAACGCCGCCGTGACCGATGTCGTCAGGGGCCGCTCGCCGCTTTCCAGCTGCGACAGATAGCTTACCGAAATGCCCAGCCGCGCCGCCATCGCGGCCTGGTTCACGCCCGACGCGGCACGCAGCGCGCGGAGCTGTTCGCCGGCATAGAGGCGGGTGCGGGCCATGGTTGCGGCATAGTTTGCAAAATTGTTCTTCGCAACTTCACAAGTTCACATTTGCTTTTCGCGGGCGAAGGCGGAAAGGGGGCGGCTGCGAAAAGCCGGAGAAGCCCATGTCGTCGACGATCGCCGAACTCGAACGCAAGCGTGCCGCGGCGCGCCTCGGTGGTGGCGAGAAGCGCATCGCCGCGCAGCACGCCAAGGGCAAGCTGACCGCGCGCGAGCGGCTCGAAATCCTGCTCGACGAGCATTCGTTCGAGGAGCTCGACATGTATGTCGAGCATAATTGCGTCGATTTCGGCATGCAGGACCAGATCGTGCCGGGTGATGGCGTGGTCACCGGGTCGGGCACGATCAACGGCCGGCTGGTGTTCGTGTTCAGCCAGGACTTCACCGTGTTCGGCGGCTCGCTGTCCGAGCGCCACGCGCAGAAGATCTGCAAGATCATGGACATGGCGCTGAAGGTCGGCGCGCCGGTGATCGGCATCAACGATTCGGGCGGCGCGCGCATCCAGGAGGGCGTCGCGTCGCTCGGCGGCTATGCCGAGGTGTTCCAGCGCAACGTGCTCGCCTCGGGCGTGGTGCCGCAGATCAGCCTGATCATGGGCCCCTGCGCCGGCGGGGCGGTGTATAGCCCGGCAATGACCGACTTCATCTTCATGGTGAAGGACAGCTCCTACATGTTCGTTACCGGCCCCGATGTCGTGAAGACCGTCACCAACGAGATCGTCACACAAGAGGAATTGGGCGGCGCTGTAACGCACACCACGAAGTCGGGGGTCGCCGATATGGCCTTCGAGAATGATATCGAGGCGCTGCTCGCGGCCCGCGACTTCGTGGATTTCCTACCCGCCTCGAACCAGAGCGGCGTGCCCGAGCGGCCGAGCTCGGACGCGTGGGACCGTATCGAGGACAGCCTCGACACGCTGATCCCGGCCTCGGCCAACCAGCCCTATGACATGCACGAGCTGATCAGGAAGACGGTCGACGAAGGCGATTTCTTCGAGGTGCAGCCGACCCATGCCGGCAACATCATCGTCGGCTTCGGGCGGATCGAGGGGCGGACGGTCGGCTTCGTCGCCAACCAGCCGATCGTGCTGGCCGGCTGCCTCGACATCAACTCGTCCAAGAAGGCGGCGCGCTTCGTGCGTTTCTGCGACGCGTTCGACATTCCCATCGTCACCTTCGTCGACGTGCCGGGTTTCCTGCCCGGGACCAGCCAGGAACTGAACGGCATCATCAAGCACGGCGCAAAGCTGCTCTTCGCCTATGCCGAGGCGACCGTGCCCAAGATCACCGTGATCACGCGCAAGGCCTATGGCGGGGCCTATGACGTGATGGCGTCGAAGCATCTGCGCGGCGACCTCAATTATGCCTGGCCGACCGCCGAGATCGCGGTGATGGGTGCCAAGGGCGCGGTCGAGATCATCTTCCGCGGCAAGACGCCGGAGGAAATCGCCGAGCGCACCGCCGAATATGAGGCGCGCTTCGCCAACCCGTTCGTCGCCGCGTCAAAGGGTTTCATCGACGAGGTGATCCAGCCGCACTCGACCCGGCGGCGCATTGCATTGGGCCTCAGGAAGCTGCGCAACAAGGCGCTGGAGAATCCGTGGAAGAAGCACGACAATATCCCACTTTGATTCTCCAACAGGGGGCACTCGCCGATGATCTCGATTCTCACCATGCTGCTGCAAGCCGCCGCGCCCGTGCCGGCCGCCACGCCCACGCCCGCGCCGGTGGTGCCCTGGACGGCGGTCACCCGCGGCGATGCCGCCTCAGGCACGCTGTCGAGTTCGGTCTATGTCTTTTCGCGCACGCCGGGCAGCCGGCTGGCGGTGCGCTGCGACGCGCGCGCCGACAAGGTGGTCTCACTGCAGTTTCGTGGTCCGGGCGATCTCGGTGCCGGTCCGGTGCGGCCGGTTTCGCTGATCGTCGACGGCGGCATCCCGTTGATCGCCAATTGGGAATTCATCAGCGGCATCGCACTGGAGCGTGAGGATGCGGCGGTGACGACGATCACCACCGCGCTGGCCCATGCCCGCGAGTTCAAGATCCACACCACCAACCTTGCCGGCGAACCGGTCGATGCGGTGTTCGACGGACCGGCCAGCACCGCCGGCCTGACCCAGGTGCTCGCGACCTGCGGCTATACGCTCGGCACGATCCCGGAGCGCGCGCCCGCCCCGGCGCCGGCGCCCGGCCAGTGAAGCTCGGGCGGCTCAATCATGTCGGTGTGGCGACGCCGTCGATCGCGGCGTCGATCGTGCATTATCGTGAGGTGATGGGCGCGACGACGATCCACGATCCGTTCGACCTGCCGGCGCAGGGGGTGAAGGTGTGCTTCGTGGACACGCCCAACGCCCAGATCGAGCTGATCGAGCCGCTCGGGGACACCTCGCCGATCCATGGCTTCCTGGCCCGGAACCCGGCCGGCGGGCAGCACCATCTCTGCTATGAGGTGCCCGATATCCATGAGGCCAAGGCGTGGTTCGAGGCCAAGGGTGCCAAGATACTCGGCGAACCGAGGATCGGCGCGCATGGCACGCCGATCTTTTTCGTCCACCCGAAGGACATGGGCGGTGTGCTGACCGAGATCATGGAAACACCGAAAGGCGTGCATTGATGGCCTGTGACCATATCCTCGCCGAGCGGCGCGGTGATGTGCTGGTGCTGACGCTCAACCGGCCGGAGCGGTTGAACGCCGCGCCGCCGGAAATGTTCGTCGAACTGCGCGACGCGATCGGTCATCTCGATGGCGCGCGGGCGGTGCTGGTGACGGGGGCGGGCAGGGCCTTCTGCTCGGGCGCCGATCTCGCCGGCGGTGCGCTGGGCGGCGATGATCCCGCCGGTGCGACCTACCGCGCGCTGACCGCGTGTTACAACCCGACCATGGCGGCGTTCGCCGATCTCGCCGTCCCGGTGGTCAGCGCGGTGCGCGGGCCGGCGGCGGGGATCGGCTGCAGCCTGGCGCTGGCGGCCGATTTCTGCATCGCCAGCGACACGGCCTATTTCCTCCAGGCGTTCGTCAATATCGGGCTGGTGCCCGATGGCGGGGCGAGCTGGGTGCTGCCGCGGCTGATCGGCAAGGCGCGCGCGACCGAGATGATGATGCTCGGCGAGCGCGTGCTGGCGCCCAGGGCGCTCGACTGGGGGATGATCCACCGCGTCGTCGCCGACGAGGCACTCGACGCGGAAGCCTTCGCGCTGGCCGAGCGGCTGGCAGCGGGGCCGACGGTGGCGCTCGGGCTGATGAAGCGCGGGCTCAGTCACGCCTTCGAAAATGGCTATGAGGCGGCGATGCTGCGCGAGGCCGAAAACCAGCGCGCCGCGCGCGGCTCGGCGGATTCGATGGAGGGCGGCATCGCCTTCCTGCAGAAGCGCAAGCCGGCGTTCAAGGGGGCGTGACGATGGTTGTTTCTAGTTCCCCGGCGAAGGCCGGGGCCCAGTTGCCGACCGGCCGGTTGGCGGATGCTGCGCTCGACAATCTCTACCTTTCCAACTGGGCCCCGGCCTTCGCCGGGGAACGAGTAATAGTATGACCGACAAACCCACCCTCGAAACCTGGGCCGCCGCCGCCGCGAAGGAAGTGAAGGGCGCCGACCTGACCTGGCACACGCCGGAAGGGATCGACGTCAAGCCGCTCTACACCGCCGAAGACGTGACGACCGACCCCGGCCTGCCGGGCTTCGCGCCGTTCACCCGCGGCGTACGCGCGTCAATGTACGCCGGCAGGCCCTGGACGATCCGGCAATATGCGGGCTTCTCGACCGCCGAGGAATCGAACGCCTTTTACCGCCGCAACCTCGCCGCCGGGCAGAAGGGCCTGTCGGTCGCCTTCGATCTCGCCACGCACCGCGGCTACGACAGCGACCATCCGCGCGTCACCGGTGACGTCGGCAAGGCCGGCGTGGCGATCGACAGCGTCGAGGACATGAAGATCCTGTTCGACGGCATCCCGCTCGACAAGATGTCGGTATCGATGACGATGAACGGCGCGGTGATCCCGATCCTCGCCTTCTTCATCGTCGCCGGCGAGGAGCAGGGCGTGCCGCGCGCCGAACTCGACGGGACCATCCAGAACGACATCCTCAAGGAGTTCATGGTCCGCAACACCTATATCTACCCGCCCGAGCCGAGCATGCGGATCATCTCGGATATCTTCGGCTTCACCAGCCGCGAGATGCCCAAGTTCAACAGCATCTCGATCAGCGGCTATCACATGCAGGAAGCCGGCGCGACGCAGCTGCAGGAGCTGGCCTTCACGATCGCCGACGGGCGCGAATATGTGAAATATGGCGTGGCCAGCGGGCTCGACATCGACAAGTTCGCCGGGCGGCTGTCGTTCTTTTTCGCGATCGGCATGAACTTCTTCATGGAGATCGCCAAGCTGCGCGCCGCGCGCGTGCTGTGGCACCGGGTGATGACCGATCTCGGCGCGAAGGACGAGCGCTCCAAGATGCTGCGCACGCATTGCCAGACGAGCGGCGTCTCGCTGACCGAGCAGGACCCGTACAACAACGTCATGCGCACCACGATCGAGGCGATGGCGGCGATGCTCGGCGGGACGCAGAGCCTGCACACCAACGCGCTCGACGAGGCGATCGCGCTGCCGACCGACTTCTCGGCGCGGATCGCGCGCAACACCCAGATCGTCATCCAGGAAGAGACCGGGATGACCAGGGTCGTCGATCCGCTCGGCGGCTCCTACTATATCGAGAGCCTGACCCAGCAACTGGTCGATGGCGCATGGGAGATCATCCAGCGCGTCGACGCCGAGGGCGGCATGGCCAAGGCGGTCGCCGCGGGCTGGCCCAAGGCGATGATCGAGGAGGCCTCGGCTGCGCGCGCGGCGCGGGTCGATCGCGGCGAGGATGTGATCGTCGGGGTCAACAAATATCGCCTCGCCGAAGAGGCGGCGATCGACATTCTCGATGTCGACAATGTCGCGGTGCGCGAGGCGCAGGTCGCGCGGATCAAGCGCACCAAGGCGGCACGTGACGAGGCGGCTTGCCGGGCTGCGCTCGATGCGCTGCGTGACGGCGCACGCGGCACCGGGAATTTGCTTGGCCTGGCGGTCGAGGCGGCGCGCGCGCGGGCTACGCTGGGCGAGATCAGCTCGGCGATGGAAGATGTGTTCGGACGCTACGGCACCAATCCGACGCCGGTATCGGGCATCTATGGCGGTGCCTATGATAGCGATGCGCGCTGGGACCGGCTGGTTGCGGGCGTCAACGCGACCGAGCGCCGGCTGGGGCGCAAGCCGCGCATGCTGGTCGCCAAGATGGGCCAGGACGGACATGACCGGGGCGCGAACCTCGTTTCGTCGATGTTCGGCGATCTGGGTTTCGAGATCGTGCCGGGGCCGCTGTTCCAGACGCCGGACGAGGCGGCCGCGCTGGCGATCGACAGACAAGTCGATCTGGTCGGCGCGTCGTCGCTCGCGGCGGGGCACAAGACACTGATCCCCGAGTTGATCGGTCATCTTCGCGATGCCGGGCGGGCCGACATCAAGGTCATCGCCGGCGGAGTTATCCCGGCGCAGGATTACGACTTCCTGCGCGAGGCCGGGGTGCAGGCGATCTTCGGCCCGGGCACCAATTTGATCACCGCCGCCGAGGAGGTTTTGCGCCTGCTCGGGCATAACATGGCGCCAGAGACTGAGGCTGCGGAATGACGACCCAAACACTCGATCGTGCTCCTGCGAACGCAGGAGCCCAGGGCCAGGAACGCGGCGCTTGTGACTCTGGGCTCCTGCTTTCGCAGGAGCACGGTGTACGTAGCGACTGGACCCGCGCCGAAATCGCAGATCTGTTCGACCTGCCCTTCACCGAACTCCTGTTTCGCGCCGCCACCGTGCACCGCGCGCACCACGACCCGGTCGCCGTCCAACGCTCGACGCTCCTTTCGATCAAGACCGGCGGCTGCCCCGAGGATTGCGGCTATTGTAACCAGTCCGCCTCGGCCGAAACCGGCCTCAAGGCTTCCAAGCTGATGGACGTCCGCGCCGTGCTGCAAGCCGCCGCGCAGGCGCGCGATAATGGCTCGACGCGTTTCTGCATGGGCGCGGCGTGGCGCGAGCCCAAGGACAAGGATATTCCCGCGCTGGCCGAGATGATCCGCGGCGTGCGCGGCATGGGCATGGAAACCTGCATGACGCTCGGCATGCTCACCGCTTCACAGGCCGAGGCACTGGGCGAGGCGGGGCTCGATTATTACAACCACAATATCGACACGAGCCCCGAGAATTACGCCAGCGTCATCTCGACGCGGACCTTCGAGGACCGGCTCGATACGCTCGACAATGTCCGTGCGGCGGGGATCAACGTGTGCTGCGGCGGCATCGTCGGCATGGGTGAGACCCGCGCCGATCGCGTCGGCTTCATCCATGCGTTGGCGAGTCTCCCGGTTCATCCCGAGAGCGTGCCGGTCAACGCGCTGGTGCCGGTCAAGGGCACGGTGCTGGGCGACATGCTCGCCGACACGCCGCTGGCGAAGATCGACGATATCGAGTTCGTTCGCACCGTCGCGGTGGCGCGCATCACGATGCCGCTGAGCATGGTGCGCCTGTCGGCCGGGCGCGAGAGCATGAGCGACGCGGCGCAGGCGCTGTGCTTCATGGCGGGTGCTAATTCGATCTTCACCGGCGACAAGCTGCTGACCACCGGCAATGCCGGCGATGACGCCGATGCGGCGCTGTTTGCGCGGTTGGGGCTGACAACATTGGCGGCTGAGCAAAGGGTTATGGAGGCTGCGGAGTGAGTTTTCGGGATCGGTCACCGATTCCGCTAAAAGTCAAAATTGGCTGTCTGTTTTACGGGCTCGTTGGAGCCCTTGTGTCAGGCTTTTTTCTGATCGTCGCAGCGATGAGTGATTGCGCACGTCAACCCGACGGGTCGGGATGCGAAAACGACGCGCTCATCAGGTTCGCGATGTTTCCTGGAAGCCTGCTTCTGTTTGTTTTTGGGGGCGTCATCCTCGCCTACTTCGTTACGAGAGACATAGATTGATGTTCAAGAAAATCCTGGTCGCCAATCGCGGCGAGATTGCGTGCCGCGTGATGCGCACCGCCAAGAAGATGGGGATCGCCACCGTCGCGGTTTATTCCGATGCCGATGCGCGCAGCCCGCATGTGCTGATGGCGGATGAGGCGGTGCGGCTCGGGCCGGCACCGGCGGCGGAGAGCTACCTCAAGGCCGAGCTGATCCTGCTTGCCGCGAAGGAGACGGGCGCGGACTGCATCCATCCCGGCTACGGCTTCCTGTCCGAGCGCGAGAGCTTTGCCAAGGCGTGCGCCGAGGCCGGCATCGCGTTCGTCGGGCCGCCGCCCAACGCCATCGCCGCGATGGGCGACAAGATCGAGTCGAAGAAGCTGGCCAAGGCCGCCGGCGTCAATGTCGTGCCCGGTTTTCTCGGCGAGATCGCCGATACCGAGGAGGCGGTGAAGATCGCCGGCGAGATCGGCTATCCGGTGATGATGAAGGCCTCGGCCGGCGGCGGCGGGAAGGGCATGCGGCTGGCCTATGGCGAGCAGGACGTGCGCGAAGGCTTCGAGGCGACCAAGCGTGAGGGGCTGGCCAGCTTCGGCGACGACCGCGTGTTCATCGAGAAGTTCATCGAGAGCCCGCGCCACATCGAAATCCAGGTGATGGGCGACCAGCACGGCAACATCCTCTATCTCGGCGAGCGCGAATGCTCGATCCAGCGCCGCCACCAGAAGGTCGTCGAGGAGGCGCCGTCGCCCTTCGTCACGCCGGAGATGCGCAAGGCGATGGGCGAGCAGGCCGTCGCGCTCGCGCGAGCGGTGGGGTATTATTCCGCCGGCACGGTCGAGCTGATCGTCTCCGGCGCCGACACCAGCGGCAAAGGGTTCTACTTCCTCGAGATGAACACCCGGCTGCAGGTCGAGCATCCGGTCACCGAGGAAATCACCGGGCTCGACCTGGTCGAGCTGATGATCCGCGTCGCGGCGGGCGAGAAGCTGCCGCTGACCCAGGAGCAGGTAAAGCTCAACGGCTGGGCGATCGAGAACCGCGTCTATGCCGAGGATCCCTATCGCGGCTTCCTGCCCTCGATCGGCCGACTGGTGCGCTACAATCCTCCGGAGACGACGCCAGCCCGTGCTCCTGCGAAAGCAGGAGCCCAGAGTCATGAGCGCAGCGCTGGTGACCCTGGATTCCTGCGTTCGCAGGAACACAAGAATGAACCGCGCGTGCGCGTCGATGACGGCGTCGCCGAGGGCGGCGAGGTCAGCATGTTCTACGACCCGATGATCGCCAAGCTGATCACCTGGGCGCCGACCCGCGAGGCTGCGATCGACAAGCAGATCGCCGCGCTCGACGCGTTCGAGATCGACGGGCCGGGCAACAATATTGATTTCGTCTCGGCGCTGATGCAGCATCCGCGCTTCCGCGCCGGCGCGCTGACCACCGGCTTCATCGCCGAGGAATATCCCGAAGGCTTCCACGGCGCACCCGCGTCCCCCGATCTGCTGCGCACGCTCGCCGCGGTCGCGGCCTTCGCCGCCACCGCCCAGGCGGATCGCGCGCGCCGCACCGACGGCCAGCTCGGCAAGCGGCTGCGGCCGCCCTCGACCTGGGGCGTCAAGGTGGGCGATGTCGAGCATGATGTGTCGATCTCGACCGACGGCATCGTCGTCGATGGCACCGAACTACCGCTCGCGATGGAATATACGCCGGGCGACCGGCTGGTGACGGTGGAGGGCGAGGACGGCGATCTCAACGTCCGCATCGCCCGCACCCGCGCGGGGTTCAAGCTGACCACGCGCGGCGCAAGCCATATCGCCCGCGTCCTGCCCGCGCATGTCGCGCCCTATGCGCACCATCTGATCGAGAAGATCCCGCCCGATTTGTCGCGTTTCCTGCTGTGCCCGATGCCGGGCCTGCTGATGCGGCTCGATGTCGGTGCCGGCGACAAGGTTGAGGCGGGGCAACCGCTCGCGGTGGTCGAGGCGATGAAGATGGAAAACATCCTGCGCGCCGAAAAGGCGGGCGTGGTGAAGTCGGTCAACGCCAAGCCGGGCGACAGCCTGGCGGTCGATGCGGTGATTCTGGAAATGGAGTAAATCGCCAGGCGATACATTCTGCGACAATATTTCGGTGGACCCGAAATGGCCCCGTAACCATTTGGAGGGGATGTTTCGCCAGCGTATCGCCCTTTCGCTCGTCCTTGCGCTGCCCGCTACCGGCTGCGCGGTCGGGCCGGACTATCATCCGGCGGCCCCTGCGACGCTCGGCGTGCCCGATACCTATTCCGTTGCCGCGCCCGTGTCCGGCACCGCCGACCTGACGCAATGGTGGAGCAGCTTCAACGATCCGTTGCTGGCGCGGATCGTCGAACAGGCGAGGGCCAACAATCTCGACATCGCCCAGGCGGTCGCCCGGCTGCGTCAGGCGCGCGAGTCGCTGGTCCAGTCGCGCGCGCAGCTACTGCCGACGGTCAGCGGGTCGGCCGGCTACACCCATAGTGCCACGCTGGCCGGCGGCGCCACCAGCACGGTCGTCAACGGCACGGTGATCGCGTCGCGTGGTGCCAGCGACAATCTCTCGCTCGGGCTCGACGTCGCCTACCAGGCCGATCTGTTCGGTGGCGTGCGCCGTTCGGTCGAGGCGAGCCGCGCGCAATATCAGGCCTCGGGCTTCGACTATGCCAGCGTGCTGATCTCGACCGAATCCGAGACCGCGCGCAATTACGTCCTTGCTCGCCTCTACCAGGCGCAGATCGCCAATGCGCGCGATTCGCTTGCTATCCAGGACGACAATCTCGAAATCGCCGGCTACCGCCTGCAGGCCGGGCTGATCTCCTCGCTCGATACCGAACAGGCACGCGCGCAGCGCGCTCAGACCGCCGCGACCATCCCGACGCTCGAGCAGAATTACAATGCGGCGGTGTCGCGGCTTGGCGTGCTGACCGGCCAGGCGCCGGGCGCGCTCAAGGCCGATCTCGCGGCGGTCCGCCCAATCCCGACCGGCCCGGCCGGTATCGCCGTCGGCATTCCGGCCGACACGCTGCGCCAGCGCCCCGACGTCCGCGCCGCCGAGCGCAACCTCGCCGCGGCGACCGCGCAGATCGGCGTCGCCCAGGCGCAGCTCTATCCAGCGCTGTCGATCAGCGGCAGCCTGGGCAGCAATGCGGGCAGCGTCGGCAGCCTGTTGAGCGTCATTACCGGCCAGTTCTTCGCCGGGCTGACCCAGACGATCTTCAACGGCGGCAAGCTCCATGCCCAGGTGCGTTCGAACGAAGCCGCCGCCGAGGGCGCGTTCGCGGCGTACAAGTCGACCGTGCTGACCGGCCTCGAGGATGTCGAGAATGCGGTGGTCGCGCTCGACAGCGCACGCCAGCGCGAAGCGCAGTTCGCCATCGCCTTTGACGCCGCCAACAATACCGCGATCCTGTCGCGCGCGCAGTATCGCTCGGGCCTGACCGACTTCATCACGCTCAACACCGCCGAGACCAGCCTGCTCTCCGCGCGCAACGGTCTCAGCCAGGCCCGCGCCGACGAGGCGACCGCGCTGATCCAGCTCTATCTCGCGCTTGGCGGCGGCTGGAACGTCGCCGGCGGCACGCCGCTGGCGCCCGCGCCGCGACCCTTTCAACCCGACACGGCGACGCAGCCGGCGCCACCCCAGGAAAAGTGATGGCCAGTTCCAGCGACAATCTCGACGAATTCCTCGGCGCCAAGCCGGCGCCATGGTGGGCGCGCTATGGCAAGTGGATCGCGGTGGCGGTCGGCGTCGTCCTGCTGCTCCTGCTGCTCAACCGGCTGATCTTCGGCGGCGCGACGGCGACCGATTACGCCACCCAGACGGTGCGGCGCGGCAATCTGACGGTCAGCGTGTCGGCGACCGGCAAGCTCGCCCCGACCAACCAGGTGATCGTCGGCTCGCAGCTGTCGGGCCTCGTCACCAAGGTGGTGGTCGACGTCAATGACCGCGTCACCGCGGGCCAGGCGCTGGCGCTGATCGATCCGTCGCAGTTCCAGGATCAGGTCAGGCAGGCCGAGGCGACGCTCTCCGCCAATATCGCGACGGTCGGCCAGATGCAGGCGACGCTCTCGCAAAGCGAGGCGACGCTGGCGCGCTATCAGGACGTCAGCAAGCTGTCGGGCGGGCGGGTGCCAGCGAAGACCGAAATGGACCAGGCGATCGCCGACCGGCAGCGCGCGGCGGCCAATCTGCGCGCCGCCCAGGCCAATGTCGCGTCCGCGCGCGCGGCATTGTCGTCGGCCAGGACCCAGCTGACCAAGGCGGTGATCCGCTCGCCGGTCAATGGCGTGGTGCTGGCGCGGGTGGTCCAGCCGGGCCAGACCGTCGCCGCCAGCTTCAGCACGCCGACGCTGTTCGTCATCGCGCAGGATCTGTCGCAGATGAAGCTGGAGGTGGCGATCGACGAGGCGGATGTCGGTCAGGTCAAGCAAGGCCAGGACGCCACCTTCACCGTCGACGCCTTTCCCGGCAAGACCTTCCCGGCCAGGATCACCCGGGTCGAGCAGGGCTCCAACCTGACCGTGCAGGATGCGACCTCCTCGTCGAGTTCCAGCACGACGAGCAGCTCGAGCTCGGGACAGGTGGTGTCCTATGCCGCCGATCTGTCGGTCTCCAACCCCGACCTGCAATTGCGCCCCGGCATGACCGCCACCGCCGACATCACCACGTCGCGCAAGAATGATGTGCTGCTCGTGCCCAATGCCGCGCTGCGCTTCAAGCCGGCGGCGGCGGCCGACAGCGGCGCCAGTGCGGGCAGCGGCGGCATCGCCGGTGCGCTGGTGCCGCGCCGTCCGCGCCGCGGCGCGGGCGCGGGCAAGACCGCCACCGTCAGCCGCGGCGGCAGCCAGGTCGTCTATGTCAAGGGCGCCGACGGCAAGCCGCAGGCGGTCAACGTCGTCACCGGCCTGACCAACGGCACGATGACCGAGGTGACCGGCGGCGATCTCAAGCCTGGCATGGAGGTGATCACCGGCCAGCTCGCCAGCGGCGCGCAAGGCTCTGGCGGTACGCGTCGGCGCGGTGCTGGCGGCGCGGGTGGCGGGCAGGGCGGCGGCGCGCGCGGTGGCCAATAACGTCCCCGCCGCGGCGTCGGCGGACGCGCTGATCAGCCTGCGCGGCGTGACCAAGACCTATGGCGCGGGCGCGACCGCGTTCCAGGCGCTGAAGGGCGTCGACCTCGACGTCATGCCCGGCGATTTCGTCGCCGTGATGGGTGCCTCCGGCTCGGGCAAGTCGACGACGATGAACATCCTTGGCTGCCTCGACGTGCCGACCTCGGGCACCTTCCTGTTCCACGGCCATCATGTCGAGCAACTCGACCGCGACGAGCGCGCGCTGCTGCGGCGCAAATATCTCGGCTTCGTGTTCCAGGGCTTCAACCTGCTCGCCCGCACCACCGCGCTGGAGAATGTCGAGCTGCCCTTGCTCTATCGCGGCGATGCCCGGCAGGCGCGGCACGACACGGCGATGGCGGCGCTCGACAAGGTCGGCCTGAAGGACTGGTGGGATCATACCCCGGCCGAGCTGTCGGGCGGCCAGCAGCAGCGCGTCGCCATTGCCCGCGCGATCGTCACCCAGCCCGACGTGCTGCTCGCCGATGAGCCGACCGGCAACCTCGATTCGGAGCGTTCGGTCGAGATCATGGAATTGCTCGCCGACCTCAACAGCAACAGCGGCATCACCGTGCTGATGGTCACGCACGAGCCTGAAATGGCGGCATTCGCGCGCACCATCGTCCATTTCAAGGACGGGCTGGTCGAACGAGTCGACCAGCAGCATGCGCGCGGCGAGGTGGTGGCGTGATGCGGGACACATATTTTCCCTCGCCCCTGGACAGGGGAGAGGGATACCGCAGCTTGGCAGCTTGCTGCCTAGCGGAGGTTGGGAGAGGGGTTGAGCGGTCGCATGGCGACCGCGCGGCGCAAGTGCGCCGCTCTCCCCTCTCCCAGCTCCGACTAGGCCCGCGTGAAGAACGCGGACCAAGTCTGCGCAACCCTCTCCCCTTCGGGGCGAGGGAAAACTAAGATGCTCGGCACCACCTTCCTCCTCGCGATCCGCTCGATCCTGCGCCACAAGCTGCGCTCGTTCCTGACCACGCTCGGCATCATCATCGGCGTCGCGGCGGTGGTGACGATGGTCACGCTCGGCCAGGCGACGACGGCGGCGGTGCAGAAATCGATCGCCAGCCTCGGCACCAACATCCTCCAGGTCCGCCCCGGCCAGGGCTTCGGCCGGGGCGGCGGCGGGCCGCGCCCGCCCGATTTCAAGCCGCAGGACGTCACCGCGATTCGCGAGCAGATCGCCGGCGTCACCGCCGTCGCCGCGCAGGCCCAGGCGAGCGGCACGGCCATCTATGAGGGCGCCAACTGGTCGACGACGATCAACGGCACGACCAACGCCTATTTCGACGTCCAGCCCTGGCCGCTGGTCGAGGGTCGCTATTTCACGTCGATGGAGGATGCCGCCGGCAAGGCGGTGTGCATCATCGGCAATACCGTCAACCAGAACCTCTATCATGGCGGCTCGCCGATCGGCACGCGGATGCGCATCGGCGGCATTTCGTGCGACGTCATCGGACTGCTATCGACGCGCGGCCAGGCCGGCTTCGGCGGTGACCAGGACGATGTCGTGATCATGCCGCTAAAGGCGGTGCAGCGGCGCTTCACCGGGTCGCCCGACGTGCGCCTGATGCTGGTCGGGGTAGACCAGGCCTATTCGACCGCCTCGGTCCAGGCCTCGATCGAGGATCTGCTGCGCGAGCGCCGCAACATCGCCGGCGGCAAGGAAGACGATTTCAACATCTTCGACACCAAGCAGATCAGCGATACGCTTTCGTCGACCACGACGCTGCTGACCAGCATCGTCACTGCCGTGGCGGCGATCAGCCTGATCGTCGGCGGTATCGGCATCATGAACATCATGCTCGTCTCGGTCACCGAGCGGACGCGCGAGATCGGCATCCGCCTCGCGATCGGCGCGGTGGCGCGCGAGGTACTGCTGCAATTCCTCGTCGAGGCGATCGCGCTGTCGTGCCTCGGCGGGCTGATCGGGCTGGTGGTGGCGCAGATCGCGATCCTGTCGCTCGCCCCGGTGATGAAGGTGACGTGGATCTTCGTGCCGCGAATCAACCTGCTGGCGTTCGGCATTTCGGCGATCATCGGCGTGGTGTTCGGCTATTTCCCCGCGCGCCGCGCCGCCTCGCTCAACCCGATCGACGCGCTGCGCCACGAATAGCGGGGGTTCAGCCGCGCCGTTCCAGCCGCGCCGAAGCGGCGATCAAGCCTCGGCCTCGCTCCGCCAGCGGCTCGGGAACATGCCGCGCAGTTTTTCGAGCTGCTCCGGCGTGTCGATGTCGATCAGCTCGGCCGGTGAGGCGACGACATGCTTGCCGCTCAGCACCAGCGCCCGCGCGTCCTGGTCGCCGTCGAGCGCGCGCAACGCGTCGAACTGGTCGGCGCCGAACAGCACCGGCGGGCAGGGTCGTATCCCGTCGCTCGACGCGACCACCGCGTCGCGGCCATTGGCCGCGTCGAGCATGCGATAGATGTGTCGCGCCGTCACGCGTGGCATGTCGGCCAGCGCGAACAGCACCGCCTCGATATCGTCGTCGCGCAGCTGCTCGATCCCAAGCTTGGCCGAATGGATCACGCCGCGGTCGGGTTCGTCATTGTGGATGACGTGATAGCCGAGCGCCGCGAAATCGAGCTGGGTGCCATCCGTGACCACGATCCGCCGGGCAAAGGGCATCGCCTCGAGCGCGGTGGTGACGTGTAGCGCGAGCGGGCGGCCGAGAAACGGCTCGATCAATTTGTCGACCGTGCCGAAGCGCTCCGATCGGCCCGCCGCGAGCAGCACCAGCACCGTCTTTTCCGCCGCAATCATTGCTCGTTCCCGTCGCTCATGGCTCGCCGTCAGCGGCGTTTCAGGATAACGAACGAATATGCATTGGTTTCCGCGATCGCTCGTCCTGCTCCTCGCGCTGGCGCCCGGCGCGTCGCTCGGGCAGAATCCCCCAATGACTCGCCAGCCATCGCTCTCGCCCCCGATCGTCATCGGCCATCGCGGCGCCAGCGGCCTGCGCCCGGAACACACGCTCGCCTCCTATGAACTGGCGATCGAGCAGGGCGCGGACTTCATCGAGCCCGATCTGGTGCTGACCAGCGACAATGTGTTCGTCGCACGGCACGAGAATGACATCACCGACACCACCGATGTCGCAACGCATCCTGAATTCGCCGCGCGCAAGGCGACGAAGATGATCGACGGCGAAAAGCATGTCGGCTGGTTTACCGAGGATTTCACGCTCGCCGAACTGAAGACGTTGCGCGCGAGGGAACGCCTGCCGCAGCTGCGGCCCGACAATACGCGCTTCGACGGCCAGTTCGCGGTGCCCACGCTGGCCGAGATCATCGCGCTCGCCAAGCGCCGCTCGCACGGGCTCGGCCGCACCATCGGCATCTATCCCGAGACCAAGCATCCGAGCTATTTCGCCTCGATCGGCCATCCGATGGAGGCGCGCCTCGCCGCGGAACTGAAGCAGGCCGGCTGGAGCAAGGCCAGTGACCCGGTGTTCATCCAGTCGTTCGAGGTCGCCAATCTCCGCCAGCTTCATAAACTCACCGGCATCCGCCTGATCCAGCTGATGGATGCCAAGGGCGGCCCGGCGGACAATGCCATGCCAAGCTATGCCGCCATGTCCACACCGCAAGGGCTCAAGGGGGTCGCCAGCTATGCCTGGGGCATCGGCCCCAACAAGGAGATGATCCGCAAAGGCGAGGACGCGCCCTCGACGCTGGTCGCCGACGCCCATGCCGCCGGCTTGCGCGTCCATCCCTGGACCTTCCGCGCCGAGAACTTCTTCCTGCCCGCCGGCCTGCGCCAGGGAATCGATCCGCGCGCCCACGGCCTGCTCGTCGACGAGATCGACCGCTATCTTGCGCTCGGTATCGATGGATTTTTCACCGACTTCCCGTATCTTGGCGTGCAGGCCCGCAATGCGGCCGGACGGAAAGGATCGTGACCGTGCGCCGAATCGCCCCGCTCGCCGCCCTGCTGCCGCTGCTCGCCGGTGGCTGTGTCGCGAAGACGGCCTTCAATGTCGTCACCTTCCCGGTAAAGGCCACCAGCCAGGCCGTCGACTGGACGACGACCAGCCAGAGCGAGGCCGACCGCAATCGCGGCCGCGCCGACCGCAAGCGCGACGAGCGCGCAGCGAAGGAACGACGCCAGGCCGAAAAGCGCTGCCGCCAGCATCCCGAGGATTGTGCCGTGCCCGAGCAGCGGTGAGGCGTGTGACGACCCATAGCCCCTCCCGTGAAGGGGACCGTTGCGAAATGTCGACGCACTTACGCAATCGTCACCCTGAACTTGTTTTGCGCTCATTCCCTTCGGACAAGTACTGTGCTCCTGCGCACGCAGGAGCCCAGGGTTCCGGGCGCGCCGCTCGTGGCACTAGCTTCCTGCTTTCGCAGGAACACACCTCCTTGCCTCGACGGGAATGAGCGCAAAACACGTTCAGCATGACGATCTAATTTAGCAACGATCCCCTTCATCAGAGGGGCTTGAAAAGATGATTCAGGCGGTGCCGCCCAGCACCTCGGCGATGATCTTCAACACATCGGGGTTGAGTTGCACGCCGAGATGGCTGCTGCGCACCTCGATATTGCGGCATTGCGGGTCGTCCGGGGCGTGGCAGATCAGCCCGTTGACCAGGCCATCGCTCGCGCTCCAGATCGCGGTTGACGGCACGGGCAGCGGGGCGGCGATCTCGGCGCTGCGCTCGCGCACCGTGTCGCTGTCGATCCGGTCGCCGGTCAGCCACTCGAACGCGCGCCACACATTGGTCGCGCGCGGATCGCCGGCGAAGGGCGAGCTGACGGTGATCACCTCGCGCACCATGCCGGGCAGGCGCTGCGCGGCGAAGCGCGCGAGCATGCCGCCCAGGCTGACGCCGATCAGCGTGATCGGCTCGCCCGTCTCCTCGTGCAGCGCCTTGATCCGCGCGAGCAGGCGCTGGCCCTCCTGGCCGATCGTCCTGGTCCCGAAATTGCGCCCCAGCCCCCAGCCGCGCGCGGCATAACCCAGCCTGCGCAGATGTTGCCGCAGCGCGAAGTTGGAACGGTCGCCGTTGAACAGCCCGGGCAATATCATCACCGGGCGCCCGTCGCCGCGCGGCGCCGCGTCGGGCCGGGCGCGCAGGACGCCGTAGCGCGCCACCGTCCACGCCCCGCGCGGCAGCTCCGCGGCCCAGAGCAGCTTGGAAGGTGGGGGCAGATCGACCATTTTCGGCATCACGGGCACCATGCTATGCTCTTTCCATGCTCAATGAAACGCACGTCCACGATTCCCCGCCGTCCGGTGCCGCGCGCGACTGGACGATTCCGCAGGACTGGGCGCATTTCTCGGCGCAGGAACATGCCACCTGGGACACGCTGTTCGCGCGCCAGGCGAAGCTGCTGCCCGGCCGCGCGTCCGGCGCCTATCTGCGCGGCCTCGACGTGCTCAAACTGTCCAAGCCCGGTATCCCCGATTTCGAGGAACTGTCCGAACGGCTGATGAAGCTGACCGGCTGGCAGGTCGTCGCCGTGCCCGGCCTGGTGCCCGACGACGTGTTCTTCGATCATATGGCCAACCGCCGTTTCGTCGCCGGCAATTTCATCCGCCGGCCCGACCAGCTGGATTATCTGCAGGAGCCCGACGTCTTCCACGACGTGTTCGGCCATGTGCCGATGCTCGCCGATCCGGTATTTGCCGATTATCTTGCCGCTTATGGTCGCGGCGGGCAGCGCGCGCAGGGGCTGAACGCGCTGAAATATCTCGGCCGGCTCTATTGGTACACGGTCGAGTTCGGCCTGATCGCCGAGCCTGAGGGGTTGCGTATCTATGGCTCGGGGATCGTCTCCTCGGCGTCCGAAAGCCGCTTCGCGCTCGATGATCCCAGCCCCAACCGCATCGCCTTCGATCTCAGGCGCGTGATGCGCACCGAATATCGGATCGACGACTTCCAGCAGAATTATTTCGTCATCCCGAGCTTCGATGAACTGTTGCGCGTGACGGTCGAGACGGACTTCGCGCCGCTCTACGCGGAACTGCACGCGCTGCCCGACATTCCGGTAGCGGCGATCGAGCCGGACGATGTGGTGATGACGCGCGGCACCCAGGCCTATGCCGAGGGACGGCGCGCGGTCGCCTGAATCATTCCTCCTGGACCTGGGGATTGACTCACCAGCTGCCAAATCCGGGCGTCTCCGTGCTTCCCCGGCGCGGCCGCGCCGTCCGCGGCGCGCCGAACCGCGCACGATAGCGCAGCGTCAGGATCGCCCAGTCACCCAGGTCGCGGCGGCTCGCGACGCGGAAACCCTGCCGGCGATAGGCGCGCATCACCGCATCCGCCTGCGTCGCGAGCAACCCGGCCAGCACCAGCCGCGCACCCGGCGCGGCGATCGCGGCGATGTCCGGCGCGAGCGCGATCAGTGGCCCGGCGAGGATATTGGCGACGATCAGGTCGTAGGGCGCGCGGCGCTGCACGGTTTCGGCATCGGTGCCATCGGCGATGTCCAGAGCCAGCCGTCCCTGTTGCTGGCCCAGTGCCACGCCATTGGCGCGCGCATTCTCCGCCGTCACCTCGACCGACACCGGATCGATATCAGTCGCCGTGGCATAGCAGCGCGGCCACAGATGCAGGGCGGCGAAGGCGAGCAGGCCGGTGCCGGTGCCGAGGTCGATCATATTGTCGACCCGCGCGCCGGTCCGCTTCATCGCGTCGAGCGCGATCAGGCAGCCGGTCGTGGTCTCATGATGCCCGGTGCCGAACGCCCGGCCCGCCGGGATGACGAAGCCGCGCTTGCCCGGCGGCGTCGCGCCCGGCTCGGTCGCGACGTGAAAGCGGCCGGCGACCAGCGGCTCGAGCCCCGCCTGGCTCAGCGTCACCCAGTCGGCCTTGGCGAGTCGTTCGGCCTTGGCCGTGCTGTCCGCCGCACTTGGCACCAATGCGCGGATCGCCGCCACGGTTGCCCGGTCGGGCTTGCGATCGAAATAGGCGTCGAGCCGCCACGCCAGCGGATCGTCCGCTACCGCCTCGCTGGTCATCAGCACCGGCGACGGCTCGAGCAGCGCCAGCGTCCCCATATCGACCTCGATCGCCTCGGCCTCGGCGCGCGTGCAGGGGAGGGTGAGCTTCCAGCTATCGGACATAGCTCGCTCCGTTCACGTCGATCACCGCGCCGGTCATCGACGCCGGCGCCTCCAGCGCGAGGAAGCGGGCGACCTCGGCCACCTCGTGCGGCTCGGCGACGCGGCCGAGCGGGATGTCGGCCAGCAGCTTGTCGCCGCCGCGGCTGGCGAGATAGTCCTCGGCCATGCCGGTCATGGTGAAGCCGGGGCAGATGGCGAAGGCGAGAATGCCCTGCGCGGCATAGCCGCGCGCGATGGTCTTGGTCATCGCCACCATGCCGGCCTTCGACGCGGCATAATGCCAGTGGGCCGGGCTGTCGCCGCGATAGGCGGCGCGGCTGGCGATATTGACGATGCGTCCGGCGAAGCCGCGCCCCTGCCAGTGCAACACGGCGAGCCGACACAGTTCGGCCGCCGCGGTCAGGTTGATGCGCATGGTGCGCTCCCAGCGGGCGACCCAATCGGCATCGCCGTCATCGAGCGGATTGGCCTCGAACACCCCGGCATTGTTGATCAGCACGTCGACCGTACCGCCGAGCCGGTCAAGCGCGGCTTCCCACAGGGCGCGGGGCGCGGCGGGGTCGGCGAAGTCGGCGGGCACGCCCGACCGTGTGCCGTGCCCGACCAGTTCGACATCGGGCCGATCGAGCGCGCCGGCGATTGCCGCGCCAATGCCGCGCGACGAGCCGGTGAGGAGTATGTTGGTCATCCGCCGGGCCATAGCCCGGCAAAGGGCGCTTCGGCTAGGCCGTCACGCTCGCCAGGAATCCGTCCGCAGCGCTCTTCAGCCCGCCCAGCCGGTCGTCGACCTCGGCAAAGTCGCGTGTCAGCGCGTCGATTTCGCTGGCGACGCTTTCGGTGTCCTCGCGGATTGCGGAGATGGTGTTGGACATCGAGTCGGCGGCGAGCGCGGTCTCGTCGACCGCGGCGGTGATCGCGGTGACGGTCTGTGCCTGTGCCTCCATCGCGAAGCGGATGCGGTTGGCGCTCTCCTGGACTTCGGCGACGGTCGCCTTGATGCTGGCATTGGTGTCGACGGTCGAGCGTGTCGCCGACTGGATCGCGGCGATCTTGGCGGCGATATCGTCGGTCGCGCGGGCGGTCTGGTTGGCGAGGCTCTTCACCTCCTGCGCGACGACCGCGAAGCCACGCCCGGCATCGCCGGCGCGCGCCGCCTCGATCGTCGCGTTGAGCGCGAGCAGGTTGGTCTGTCCGGCGATATCGCGGATCAGGCCGAGGATCGACTCGATCGACTTGGCATGGTCGCTCAGCGTCTCGGACATGCCGACCGCCTCGCTGGCCTGGCCCGACGCCCGGGTGGCGATATCGGCGGTGGCCTCGACCTCGGTGCGGGCATCCTCGATCGCGCGGATCAGGCCGGCGGCGGTTTGCGCCGCCTCGCGCATCGCCACGGCCGATTGCTCGGCGGCGGCGGCGACTTCGCTGGTCTTGCCCAGCATGCCGCGCGTTGCGCTCGACGCACCTTGCGCCTGGACACGAATCCGGTTGCCGAACGCGGCGGTACCTTCGATCGAACGCGCGATGACTTCCCTGAATCGCCCCGTATGCTCGCGGCGTTCCTCGCGCCCGCGCTCGGCGTCGCGTGCGCCGAGATACGTCGTCATCACGTCGGCCTCGACCAATGCCAGCCGCTGGATCACATCGGACAGGCGCATCAATCGTGCTGCATCGTCGCCGAACTTCTCCTTGATCAGCGCCAGCGTGGCGGTGTGTGAAAAACTCAGCGAGGCGAGCAGCGCCGGTATGGGGATCCCCGACTCGCCGGCCTCTTCGGCGTAGCGCATCGCCATCGCCGTCCAGGTATCGGCAAACGGCCGCGTATATTTTTCCAGCATATAGGCGCCGCTTGTCGCGTTGCGCCCGGCGCGCAGCTCGGCGTCGAAACGATGACGAATATGGGCGGTTACCGGCAACGAAAGATAATGTTCCCAGAAGGCGGCGCCGAGTGCTGTTTCCGACCCGGCGATAAGCGTCGCGATCTCGGCCGAGGCCGGGCCGATCGCCTTGTCCCAGTCATAGTCGCCGACGCGCTCGGCGGCGGAGCGTGTGGTGCCGCTCCAGCTGTTCGCCTGGAACCCCTCTCTGTCGGACACGTCGTTCTCCCCTTGTCAGGCCGCAACTTTGGCAACGAAATCGCCCGCGCTGGTCTTAAGAGATGCAAGCCTACCATCGAGTAAATCGAATCCCTGGCCGACGCGCTCGATTTCGCTGGCGACGCTTTCGGTGTCCTCGCGGATCGCGGAGATGGTGTTGGACATCGAGTCGGCGGCGAGCGCGGTCTCGTCGACCGCGGCGGTGATCGCGGTGACGGTCTGTGCCTGCGCCTCCATCGCGAAGCGGATGCGGTTGGCGCTCTCCTGGACTTCGGCGACGGTCGCCTTGATGCTGGCATTGGTGTCGACGGTCGAGCGTGTCGCCGACTGGATCGCGGCGATCTTGGCGGCGATAT
>Ga0207703_10000252_pt1 | contig 60423 bp, 41 predicted proteins | sample KBSSwiS12_FD_184304 | JGI IMG/M metagenome (GOLD analysis project Ga0207703, IMG submission 184304) | Switchgrass rhizosphere microbial communities from Kellogg Biological Station, Michigan, USA - KBS Switchgrass S1-2 (SPAdes) (version 2) | ecosystem: Host-associated > Plants > Roots >... | reverse complement strand
GCCCCCCGCGGGGCTTCAGCTCCTCGCGCGCGGTGACAACGCCTGCGGCTATGGGGGCGACATGACCTACTACCGCACCCCCGCCGGGGGATTCGTGTTCAGCGCCGGCTCCTTGAGCTTCGGCGGGAGCCTGGTGATCGACAGCAAGCTCCAGCAGGTCGTCAAGAACGCGTTCTTCCTCGCCTACCACCACGTGACCGCGGTCGGCGACGACGCGGGTGGTGCCACCGCCTTCACGCTCGCGCGGAACGAGCCGAATCCCTTTGGCACGGAGACCCTGATCCGCTACTCGCTCTCATCCGCCGGCGCCGTGCGACTGCGGGTCTACGACGTGCAGGGGCGCGAGGTGGCCCGGCTCGTGGACCGGCTCGAGTCCGCCGGATCCCACCAAGCGCGCTGGAATGGACTGACGCGCCGCGGCCAGCCCGCGCCTGCGGGGGTCTATTACTACAAGCTCGAGGAAGGGACGAAGTCGCTCAACGGGAGGATGATCCTGCTTCGATGACGGGCCCGGTGCGGTAGAGAAGCGTCTCGCTGATCGAATGCGGGGCCCCAAAAAGGGGCGGCCGCCCCCTTGCGAAGAGCGGCCGCTGGAGGACCGGCGCGTCTCGTTTGCGCCGGCCCCCCTGCTGGGACGCGACCCTAGTAGCGTCCCTATGTAATTACAAACGCCGTACTCGGATCGTTTGCACCCGATTTCTAGCTAGTGCCCGATGACGGTGCTGTCGCTGTCGGGCGGCTCTGGAATCAATCCCGCGTTTGCATTTGCCGGTTGGCTCGGCGGAGCCGCCTGCGGTGCCTCCGCGGCAGATCCAACCGAGCCCTCCGGCGGAACCGGACCGGGTGTGCCGACCCGGCTATGCCAATACGCGAGCGTGAAGAAGAGCAAGAATCCGACCACGATCACCGGGACGAGATAACCCCACCAGGGGATCTCTCTCTGCGGCACATCGCCTCTCGTCTCGTCACTCCTGCCGTCCCTCACGTTCCTCGCGCCTCTGCTCCCACCTCAACGCTACGGCGTCGGGTTCGCGGTCAGCTGCACGTCGCCGACGTCCGTCGTGTGTCCCGCGGTGACGCCCACGTTCACGAGCGTCGTGTCGAAATACGCCGCGGGAGGATCGAAGAGGACGTTGTAAGTCCCCGCCGAGAGCACGCTGATCTGGAACCGTCCATCCGTCCCGGTCACGGCGCTCCCCAGCGTGTCGTTCGCCATCGTGGCGAAGACGCTCGTCGTCACGTCGGTCGGCAGCACGCGCCCCTTGATCTGACCCATCTGGGCGAACGTCATGACGTGCACGACCGGCTTCAACATGTAAGTGCCGCTCCCGGTCAGGATGATCGACCGCGACGCGTCGAAGTCGAGCGCGAGATCCACGCCGCTTCCGCTCGGCACAGTGAACGGGCCCACGATCTTGAGACCGCTCTGCATGCCGCTCGGGACGGTGAGTGGATGGGTGACGCCGTCCACGACGACCGTCGATCCGGCGCCGAGCTTGAGACGCACCTGCTCGTACGTCCCGGCCGCTACGCGTTCGGTGGCAAGCGTCGTGAAGACGCCGTTCTGGAGGGTCAGCAGGTTGACGTTCATCGAGTCGGAGCGGAGCGTCTCCCAGCCCTGATCGCTCTCATCCGAGGACTGCTTGATCGAGACTCCGATGACATTGAGGTTGACCGCATCGACCCCTTCGATGGCCGGGGCGTCGGTCATGTGGATGGTGACCGTTCCGGTGCTTGGATTGGTCGAGTCGTTTTCAGAACATCCCACGAAAGTAAAAAGGCACAAGAGCGCAGCGCAGGCCAGAGTTGTGGTTAAGTAGCGTCCTCGCATTGTATTCCTCCCGTTTAGGTGCATGGCGACACCGAAGCGAAAGCAAGATGCGAGCCCGCACGGACCCGGCGCCGAATTTCAGCCAAATTCGGGCGACGAGTGACAATCCCTCTTTACATTCGAGGCTTCCGGCGCTATCGTCTCTTTTGCTGAGACGCTCCTCCCCGGGCGCTTCCCAGGGAGGGTTCCTTATGCCGCTTCGCCCGCGTTCCCCGCCGTACCGATCCCACCCGTACACCCCGAACTCACCCTGGGCGACGGCTCCTCCATCCCCGAGGAGAGCTGGACCCCTCTTCCACGACGGCGCTACCGGAGGAGGACCCGATGTCTCGAACCAACCGTACCCAGACCCGCACCGCCCGCACCGCAGGTACCGCGCGCACCGCACGCATCGCAGGCCCCGCAGCAGTCGTGCTCCTGGCCGCGCTCCTCGCGCTTGCCGCTCCCGTGCTCGCGCAGGACAGCCGCAATGTCACGCTTCTGTCGCACGTGAATCCCTACCCAAACATGGGCAAGTGGGAGTGGGCCTACTCGACGGCTTGGGCCTACGTCGCTCCCGATGGCCGCGAGTACGGGGTGCTCGCCTCGCTCTCGGGAATTTCCGTGTTCCGGCTCACTGACCCGACGCAGCCCGTGCAGGTCGGGTTCATCAACCTCCGCGATTCCGGCTGGCACGAGTCGCGCCAGTACGGAACGCGTCTCTACATCACGACCGAGGTCTTCAATGGCGAGCCTGCGATCGACGGGCTCGTGGTCATCGACATGTCGGACCCGGAGCATCCGCAAAAGATCCCGTACGCCAGCACGATCCAGTGGGCGCACAGCCTCGAGGTCGATACCGCGCGAGGCTTGCTGTACACGAACGGGACGAACCGGGGAGTCGTGATCTATTCACTGGCGAATCCCGACAATCCGGTCGAGATCTCGACGCTGCCCTTCTACGCGCACGACACGCACATTCGCGGCACGAGGGCCTACGCCTCGCGGATCAACGAAGGTTTGGAAACCATCCTCGACATGACGAATCCGGCGGCGCCTGTCGAGCTGGCCACGTTCCAGAGCCCGCTCCGGATCACCCACAGCGCGTGGACGACGGAGGACGGCCGCTACCTCTACGTCACCGACGAGAGCAAAGGGAAGAACCTCAACGTCTACGACATCTCGAATCTCTCGTCGATCCAGCGCGTCTGGAAGCACGAGCGATTCCAGAGGGACGTCGTCCATCATCCGAGGATCAAGGGAAACACCGCGTTCATCTCGCACTACACGCGCGGCGTGCGCCTTCTCGATCTCCGGAATGGCGCGTGGCCCGTGGAGTACGCGTACTACGACCAGTCCTCCTATCCCTACTACGGGACGAATGGAAACTGGGAAGTCTGTCCGTTCTTCCCATCCGGGATCTTCGTCATCAGCGACACGTTCAACGGGATGTGGGTCTTCCGGTACAACGGCGCCGCCTACGGCATCGTGCGTGGGACCGTGCGGGACAACATCACGGGACAGCCGATCGAGGCGGCGACGTTGCAGGTCACGGGTCTGAGCACGACCTCCGGCGGGGATGGGCGCTACGGGTTCGCGCCGTCACCGGGGCGGATCACGATCACGACCTCGGCGTTCGGCTACGTGACCGACTCGAAGACGATCACCCTCGGCTCGAACGAAGACCGCACCCTCGACGTGACGCTGACCAAGCACCCTGGCTCGGTCCGGGGACTCGTCACGTCGGCCGGGGGAGGGGGCCTGGCCTTTGCCGAGCTCGACATCGCGGGGACACCGCTTCACGTCGTGAGCGACGGGACCGGCGCATTCCTGTTCCCGGAGGTGCCGCCGGGAACCTATTCGCTCCGGTGTGCCCGCCCCGGATACGCGACGCGTTCGTCATCCATCGTGGTGCAGCAGTCGAAGGAGACGGGGGCCAACTTCGCGTTGTCGCTGCCGTCGTTCTACGACGACTTCGAAACGGACCGAGGCTGGGTGGTCGGGGGCAAGGATGACACCGCTTCGGGCGGGCTGTGGGCTCGCGGCGTTCCGTCCGAGAGGTGCGACTGCAGGCGCGAGGATCCGTATCTCATCCGCCCCGGCTCCGATCACACGCCCGATCCCGGCACGCTCACGTACGTGACCGGCCCAGGGCAATTCGACGTCTTTCCGCATGGACTGACCACACTCACAAGTCCGGCGCTCTCGCTCGCAGGCCTGAGCGATCCGCGGATCGGATACTGGCGCTGGTTCATCAACCAGGTGAGTGGAATCGCCGCTGACGATCCGCTGGTCGTGGACATATCCGGCGACGGGGTGACGTGGACGAACGTGACCACGCTGATCGACCCGCCGGTCGGCTGGGAATACGCCGAGATCCGAGTGCGGGACTTCGTCCCCACGGGGAACACGGTTCAGGTTCGATTCAGGATGAACGATGAAGGCCAGTACTCGCTGAACCGGGCGCTGGTCGATGACGTGGCTTTATTCCAGGGAGCGGGGGGCGGCGGTGGGATGAGCGCGTCGATGGTCTCAGGGACGAACGACCGGGCCCTCGTGATCGGACGCGTGGGACCGTCGCCCGCCCGCGGCTCCGTGCGGATGAGCCTCTCGCTCGCGGGCGCAACGCGAGTCAGCGCGTCCGTGTTCGACGCGCAGGGAAGGCTCGTGGCCAACATCGCGGACGGAGCGATGGCGGCTGGTCCGCACACGCTGGAATGGAACGGCCGGTCGCGGAGCGGTGAGACCGCGGCGGCCGGGATCTACTTCATGGAAGTGAAGGCCGGGACCGCGGTGAAGCGCGACAAGTTCGTCATGCTGCGGTAACGGCCGGCGCCGGCTCGCGGGGGTCAGGGATCGGCCCCCGCGCCGGCGCGACGTCGATGGCGGGCGCGGTGTGGCTGGACCACGCCCGCCCGGGGTGCTAGCGGCCCGCCGTGGCTCCCTCGGCGGCCCGCTCCACGTCGGCGATGATCATCTTCTTCATGGTCATCATCGCCTGGAAGGCGCGCTTGGCCCGCTCCGGGTCCTTGTCGCTGATCAGCTCCGTGATCCGATGGGAGCCGACCTGCCAGGACACGCCGAACTTGTCGACCAGCCAGCCGCACATGACCTCCTTGCCGCCGGCCAGCAACGCGTCGTAGTAGCGATCGATCTCCTCCTGGTTCTTGCAGTCCACGGAGAGCGAGAAGGCTTCGGTGAACTTGGCGAACTGCGGCCCGCCGTTCAGCGCGATGTACTTCTCGCCTTCGAGCGTGAACTCCACGACCAGGACCGACCCTGCGGGGGACGGCCCGCCTTCGGGGGTCTTCGTCACGTGGTTGATCTTCGAATTCGGGAAGATGGACGTGTAGAAGCGGGCCGCGTCCTCGGCCTGGTCGTTGTAGGTGAGAAACGTCGTGATCTTGGGCATGGCGTCCTCCTTCGAACCATGAAAACAAAACACAAAGCCCCACCGAGGTCAGGCGGGGCTACGTGGCACCGGCACGATCAAGTGTCTACCCTCGCAGCCTCCGAATCAACCCCACCCGCTACTTCACGACGGCCACGCGGCGGATCTGTTCTCCGCCCCTCGTCTCGACCCGAAGGAAATAGACTCCCGCCGCCAGTCGCGTGCCGCCAGGACCTTCGCGATCGAGCTCGACGTCGTGGTAGCCGGCCGCGGCCTCCGAATTCTCGTACAGGGTTCGCACGAGCCGGCCCTGCACATCGAACAGGCGGGCGCGAATCGGCCCCGGCTTCTCGGTTCGCCACGTGATCGTCCCTCGGGAGACGAGGGGATTGGGTGAGACCGAAACGCCAACGCCGCCCGCGACGATGGTGAGGGTCACCTCCGCCTGGATCATGGCTCCGCTAGACAGGCGCCCTCGAATGAAGGCGCGCGACTCCACCCGGCCCGACAGGGCGCTGAACAGGCGTCGCAGGTCAGCCATGCGAAAGCAAACTCCAATCTCCTCCACGCCGTCATGGTCCAGATCCCTGGGAACCACACTCTTGTCCGACTCGGCGAGAATCTCGGAGACGTCTCCGGTGCCCTCGGAGTGCATGACGAGCGTGGCGGCGTCCACGTCGGCGTTCACGTAGGAGGCCTCGAACGGCTCCAGCCGCAAGCACGCACTCGAGGCACCCGCGAGGGCGATGGTGCGATGTCGCCCCGCGAGGAACGCTTCGGCCACAAGGTAGCCCGCGACCTCTGCGGTGGTCGAATCCACGTCGACTAGCATGCCGTCGCTCGCGCTCAGCACGACATCGTAGGTGCCTTCGTTTACATAGGAGTGCGCCGCGGACGTGCCGGCCGCCTGAACGCCGTCACCGAACGCCCAGGTCAAGAGCAAGGGATCGCCGTCAGGATCGGAGGATTCGCCCCCCTCGAACGCGATCGCCTCACCCACGACGCCGTGGTACGGGCCGCCGGCATCGGCCACGGGCGGACGGTTCGGCTTCCCCTTCATCACTAGCACCGTGCTGGCCTGCCCAGTCAATCCGGCCGGATTGGTGGCGACGAACGAGACCGCGTACGGGCTTCCAGGACGGTCGATCTCCTCGGGTGTCCAGCGGAACAGTCCGGTCCAGTCACCGTTGTCATGGAATGTCGCGCGCGGCGGAAGTCCCGAAGCTTTGATCTCCACCAGCTCTCCGCTCGGCTCGAAGACCTCCACGAGGAACAGGACCTCCTGGCCGACCTCGGCGAGGATTGTGTCGGGCGCGGTTACGACCGGCTCCGGGGGCCGAGGCCCCACGGTGATCGTCGTGCTCGCGGAGGCCTGGAGGAGGTTGGCCAGGGCCCGGAAAACCACCACCTGCGTTCCGACCTGAGCGTCCACAGGTGTCCATCGGAACTGCCCGGAGGCGCCTCCGGAGCGAAGCTCAAACGTCGCAAACGTTGGGAGCGCATCGACGCTCAAGTACGTGATCGGATCCCCATCGGGATCGGACGCGGCGACGTCGAAGAGAACCTGGGTTCCGACCCTCCCGTCGACCGAAATGGGCGCGCTGAGTAGCGGCGGCTGATCCACGTTCGCCACGTGGATGGACGTGGACGCGCTCCCCGAGAGGGAATTCGTCGCGGTGAACACGACGTCGTGTACTCCCGCATCCCTCAGAGTGGTGGTCCAGTGGAAGGTCCCGCCCCCCGCGATCCGCACGAACGACGCGTCGTTGGGGACCGGTAGATCACTCACGTCGGCCTGGAGCTGCTCGACCGGCTCCCCGTCCGGGTCGGTGGCGCTCACCGAGAACTCCACCGCCATGCCTTCCGAGACGATGACGGAGTCCGGCGCGTCCACCCAGGGGCCGCACGCGCCTCCCATGCCCGACGTTTGAAATCCGATCGTGAGGACCTCGCTCACGCTCCCGGCTCTCGTGCGTGCCCGCGCACGAAGCACGTGGCTGCCGTCACAGAGCGGTGGGGTCGTCCATTGAAAGTCTTCGGCGTACCCGTCCCAGGCGCCGTCGTTCGGCGTCGCCTCGATCCAGGGTCCCGCGTCCACTCGGAGCTCCACGCGAGCGATTCGGTCGATCGTCGCGGAGCGGATATAGGGACTCTGACTCGGCACGATCGAGACCGCCGCGCTGCCCGACCACTGGCCGGAGATCGGGTTCGGATCGACCGAGAGGCTCGGAGGAGTATCGAGCACCTCGATGATTCCGTCCTGGTCGAGGTCCCTCCAGCCCAGCTGGTCCCGGGTCGGCTGGCACACGTGGCTCGAGTCGGTGTCATTCATGATGCATTGGGGGCGATTCGGATTGTCTTGCGCGTAGAGATAACCCGACCACTCGTCTCGGAAGTTGTACTCGTCCGTCGCGTAGAAGATGTGCCCCGTCTCGTGCATCGGGATCACGCCGTAGTAGGCGAAGGCGTTGGCGGCCCACGTCGAGTACCGGGACATGTAGACGTAGGGACCGCCCAGATACGCCCAGGCCGCTCCTCCCTCGGGGAGCTGGCCCGCGTTCACGGCCGGGTCGCTGTCCACGATGAAGATGGAGAAGCACCAGTTCGTGCGGAGCTGGTCTCGTATCCAGTTGTTGTAGGCCTTGGCCTGGTTGTACGCCGGGTATGAAGTGTAGGGAACCGAGGGCCAAGGGAACCCCGCATAGGTCAGGGCTTCGCTGACCCACCGGTTCGAATCGTCCTCCAAGATGGGGACACCGCTGACCGGGACCGCGGTGTGGATGTCGAACACGAAGGACAGTGCGGCGCCGGCGCCTCCGCGTCGAACCCACGCGTCCATCCCCGCCATCACGCCGCCGATCGACTGAGTCTCTTCCTCCGCACTCCAGTCGTATTCGGATCCCGCCGCCTCGAGCAGCCAGACGCCGACCGCCACCGAGCCGGCCATGAACAGGCTCTGACTGCTGGAGTCCGCGCCCAGGGGAAGATTCGGGTTGGAGTCCAGGAGGGACGGCGCCCGGCGCTCGTACTCGAGCGCGCGGTCCTGGTGTTCCGGTTGCACTGGCTGCGTCCGCACGTCGGGGATCGAACCGCGTGTGCGGCCGCCCCCGTCTTGCATCGCAGCGGAAATCTCCAGCGCGTGGTTCCACGATCTCGCCGCGCGGCGCCCTTGGATGTCGGCCCTCGTGATCTCGGAATCCGGAATTCGCGCGCGGTGCGTGGCGCGGATCCAGCGGCGAAGCTCCGGTTTGGCGAGCACCTCGTCGCTCGCATAGACCCAGGCCGCCTGGGAAGGGATGAGCACGGAGACGTGTCCGCCCGCGGCTTCCAGGACCTGGATGAAATCGGACGCTCGCCCCGGCGCGTCCGGCCGGAGCATCACGAGCGCACGGGGAGCAGCGGTCCATGAATCGTTCGAGGGGCTTGCGGAGGCGGGATCCACGAGGAACGGGCCGAGGAGCAGGCTAGCTGTGACCACGCTCGAGATCCGTAGATTCATGGACATCTCGCGGGAAGTCCGGCAACTGGGGCCCAGGGGGAGAGTCGATCCTAGCACCCCGAGGGGGCGCGCGGAACGGCTTCTCTAAGATTCTACCGGCGATGCCACCGGGTCAAGCCGAACGCAAGCAGCGCCGGCGCGACGGTAAGGTTCCCCCAACTGTCTAGTCCCGTTAACACTTACCTTGCGATCCCTTGTAGAAATCACCAGCAGCCCACATCTATACTGCGCGCGCTAACCCACCTCTCTCGAATCCAGGGGACCGCCCCATGCCCGATCCAAAAGGCGGCAGGCCCAAGACAGGCGCCGCGCATCCCGGAGCTGCGCCCGGGGACAACCCCGGCGGCCGCGCCAAGCCGGCCGCGCCCGGAGCCGCCACGCCGTCCGATCAAGCCATCGAAGCGCTCCTCCTCGAGCAGCGCGAGTATCCGCCGCCCCCCGAGTTCACCAAGCAAGCCCAAGTCCGCGATCAGACACTCTACGACCAGGCAGCCAAGGATCCCGAGTCCTTCTGGGCCGGCATCGCGTCCGAGCTCGACTGGTTCGTCCGGTGGGAGAAGACGCTCGAGTGGAACGCGCCCGACGCGAAGTGGTTCGTCGGCGGGAAGCTCAACGTCAGCTACAACTGCATCGACCGCCATCTCAAGGGGCCGCGGCGGAACAAGGCCGCGATCATCTGGGTCGGCGAGCCCGGCGATCGCCGCACGCTCACCTACTGGGACCTCCATCGCGAGGTGTGCAAATTCGCGAACGGGCTCAAGCAGCTGGGCGTGAAGAAGGGGGACCGGGTCGCGATCTACATGCCCATGATCCCCGAGCTCCCGATCGCGATGCTCGCCTGCGCGCGGATCGGCGCGGTGCACTCGGTGGTGTTCGGCGGCTTCAGCGCCGAGGCGCTGCGCGACCGGATCCAGGACGCCGAAGCCAAGGTCCTCGTGACCGCGGACGGCGGCTACCGCCGCGGGCAGATCGTGCCGCTCAAAAGGGACGCCGACGAGGCCGTGGCCGGATGCCCCTCGATCGAGCACGTCGTGGTCTTCAAACGCGGTGAATTCCAGGTGCACATGAAGGAAGGGCGCGACCACTGGTGGCACCGGCTGGTCGACGGGATCTCCGACCAGTGCTGGCCCGAGCCCATCGACTCCGAGGATCTCCTCTTCACGCTCTACACGAGCGGCACGACCGGCAAGCCCAAGGGCATCGTGCACACGACCGGCGGCTACCTGACCGGCGTGTACGCGACCACCAAGTGGGTGTTCGATCTCAAGGAAGACGATGTCTACTGGTGCACGGCCGACTGTGGCTGGGTCACGGGACACTCCTACATAACGTATGGGCCCCTGGCGAACGGCGCGTCGGTCGTGATTTACGAGGGCTCCCCCGACTGGCCCGAGAAGGACCGGTTCTGGGAGATCATCGAGCAGCTCGGGGTCACGATCCTCTACACCGCCCCCACCGCGATCCGCGCGTTCATGAAGTGGGGGACGGAGTGGCCCAAGAAGCACCGCCTCACGTCGCTCCGATTGCTCGGCTCCGTCGGCGAGCCCATCAATCCCGAGGCGTGGATCTGGTACCAGCAGCATATCGGCGGCGGGAACTGTCCCGTCGTCGATACCTGGTGGCAGACCGAGACCGGCGCGATCCTCATCTCACCGCTCCCCGGCGTGACCGTGGCGCGCCCCGGCAGCGCCGCCAAGCCCCTGCCCGGCATCGTCGCCGATGTTGTGAACGAGAAAGGGGAGAGCGTCGGAGTTGGAGGCGGCTACCTGGTGCTGAAGAAGCCCTGGCCCTCGATGCTGCGCGGCATCTGGGGCGATCACGACCGGTATGTGCAGCAGTACTGGTCGCGGTTTCCGGGGGTTTATTTCACCGGCGATGGCGCCAAGCGCGACGCCGATGGATATCTGTGGTTGTTGGGCCGCGTGGACGATGTGATGAACGTCGCCGGCCATCGCCTCTCGACCATGGAGATCGAGAGCGCACTCGTGGATCACCCCGCCGTGGCGGAGGCTGCCGTCGTTGGACGGCCGCATGATCTCAAGGGGACAGCGATCGCTGCGTTCGTGACGATCAAGGACGGGCACCCTGGCTCTTTGGGTGTTGGGACGCGAGGCGGGTCGGCGATGGGGTATGGGGCGGAGCTGATGGATGAGCTGAAGGAGCACGTGGTCACGAAGATCGGGAAGATAGCGCGGCCGGATGAGATATTGTTTACCGCGGATTTGCCGAAGACCCGGAGTGGGAAGATCATGCGGCGGTTATTGAGGGACATCGCTGAGGGCAAGGCGGTGGGGGATACGACGACGTTGGCGGATCCCGCTGTGATCGAGAGGTTGAAGGCCAAGTATGAGGAGCAGGAGGGGTGACCGGCCGCAACAGGTTAACGGTGCGTCGACATCCGACACAAAGGTGACGAAGCGCCTAGCAACGACACCTGAGCGCTCGTTTTTGCTGAGCCGTGTGCGACAGAGAGGTACGGCTCCCGAAGTTGTTGTCCGGCAGATGCTCAATTCGCTTGGACACGCTTACAGGGTCAACGCACGGGGAATCCCCGGCTCGCCAGACGTAGTAGCTGTAGATAACTCCCGTGTCGTCTTCGTGCATGGATGCTACTGGCATCGACACAACAACTGTCCCGGGAGCAGTACACCCAAACACAACTCTGCATTCTGGCTGGCCAAGTTCGCAGCCAATGTACGACGGGATCGTCGCAATACGAGGGAGCTCAGAAAGCTAGGCTACCGAATCATGACAGTCTGGGAGTGTGAGACAAAATCCGCGGTCAAGCGGCCGCGTTTGGTCGGTCGTCTCAACAGGTTCTTTCGAAATGCGCGATAGTGTGGCACAGGGTGCGCAGAAATATGGCGCCCGTTGTGGAGAGATGACCTCTCAGATTGATTGCGCCGGAACATGGAGGTTAGAGACTTACCGACTAAACGTAGCCACCCCGTCCATAGAACGAGGGGTTGCCCTGCGGGACGGTACCGTCGCCCGCACTGCAATCAGAGTCGACACTAAGGATGCAGTCGATGCGTCGCAGGACGTGCTTGCAGAGCACTTCGATCGTCAATATCTGCGAGCCATAAAGTGGCCTCGCGTTGGCTCAGGTGGCCGCAGGGTCCGGGTTGTGGATCTTTTCGCTGGATGTGGGGCTATGTCGCTTGGAATCTGGGAAGCTTGCCGAGCCGTGGGCGCGCACATGGTGCCGGTAATGGCGCTCGACTTCAACCAGGCAGCACTGGACGTTTATAAGGCTAACTTCCCGAGTGTTTGGGCAGTCTCAAACCCGATAGAGATGATTTTGGATGGCAAGTTGGGATCGCGGGCCTCTGGCTCAGAATGCGACCTAGTTGCCCGGCTTGGTCGCATAGACGTGCTTATTGGTGGGCCTCCCTGTCAGGGGCACAGCAATCTCAACAACCATACTCGTCGAAGAGATCCCAAGAACAGACTTTACGATCGCATGGCACGGCTCGCAGAGCTGGTCGGGCCGGCACACATAATTATCGAGAACGTCTCGGCAGTGCTTCACGACAAGGGCATGGTTGTGGACCGCACAATCTCACACCTCAGGTCCCTGGGGTATTCCACCGACGACAGTGTTGTCGATGCGATCACACTTGGCGTGCCACAGCGCCGCCGTCGGCATTTTGTCGTGGCCTCAAGGGAGCGCCATCCTGGCATCAGGACCGCCGTATCAGCATTTGCCCGCCCCGAGCGAACTGTTAGTTGGGCCATTGGGGATCTGTCTAGTGTTCCTCTGGACGGAATCTTCAACAAGCCTGGCACGCCATCACCCATCAACCGCGAGCGTATTGCCTACCTGTTCTTGAACAGACTATTTGAGTTGCCCGATGAGATGCGCCCGGACTGCCACCGCTCTGGGGAGCACAGCTACAAATCAGTGTACGGCAGGCTCCGGCCTGACTCGCCTGCACAGACGATCACGAGCGGTCTGCTCAGCATGGGGCAAGGACGCTATGTGCATCCCACGCAAAGACGGACCATTAGCCCGCACGAGGCTGCCCGTCTGCAGTTCATCCCCGATTTCTTCGATTTCACGAGCGTCTCAAAGCGCACGGCCCTCGCGGAGATGATCGGAAACGCCGTCCCCCCGAGACTGGCATATGCGCTAGGCGTAGAGCTCTTAAGGTGAATGCTAACCATCTAGATATCTGGGAAACGATGGACGCCGGGAGTAATGGTCCTTAGCGGAGGGAGTCACCACTGACTCACCCCACACCGCCATCTGCTAACTGGAGGCATTGGGACTCGGCCGAATGGGGCAGGGCACTCTTCACACACTATTTTACTGGCCACGACGCGAGGCCGGTGTCACGGCTCGCAATCCGCCCGGAGGAACTCGCTAGGGCGGCCGGTGCCCCCGAAGGGGACGCTGCCTTGGCTCGCGATACGTTTCTGCGAGCGCTTCGATGCTCTCCCAGAGCCTTTCGAGCTCATCTCTCCAGTGTCAGCCTTGTCGTCTGGGATCTCCGCGATCCCCCCGCATTCATAGCGTATCTATTCTTCACATGTTTCGCGGCAGCATCACTCGATGCAGACCTCGCGAATGAGGGGGTCTTCCGTGAAAGAGTTCGCCAGCTTCTCGGGCACGATGTCGGGACGACCTACGCACTCACTGACCTTCCTTTACTCTGGGAACAATTCGCTAGCTGGTTGGATGAGCAACGTAGTGCTGGCAAACCTTATCGGGCGCTGATTCTACCCGACCCAGGCGGGATGACCCTGATCGGCTATTCGGTGCGCCTGGCCTTCCCCCGCCGCGGAGATCGCCTCCGTCTAAGCAACCTTCTGGCTACCTCCGGTTTTCCATCGAGCCCAACAGTTCCAGAGGTATTTCAGCTCCTCGGCAGCACCCGTGGCTTTTCTCACGATTTTCGGCAGGTCTTCGACCGAGCACGAGAGGCTCTTGTGAAAGGGCTTGACCTCCCCGAACTGGAGGCGATCTGGTCTGCGGTCCTTGAGGCAGGGGCACTCAACCGTTCTTCCGAACGTCCCGCGCGAGTCCGATATTGGCTTCTCGCTCAGGAGGATGATCTCGGACGTATCAATCCATTTGTTGTGGCAACGGGGACTCCTCCAGGTCGGGACGGTGGCCTGCGTTTTTTGCGCCTCGACGAGTCGTATGACGATTTTGACCACCTTGTCTGCGCCAGCGACGGTAGCCCTGAGTCTGTCACGAAGATCCTCCTCGCGGAGGCACGAGAGGATAGCGTGACGATCCTCGGCGAATCGCCTGTCCCTGGCGCGCTGCGAGATGGCGTGGTGCTCTTCCAACCGCTTGACAGTGCTACATGGGAACTCGCTGTGACGCGACCCAACGATGGAAGAGTGCGGGCGTTGGTCCGAAGCCATTTGGCGACGAGCTTCATGCGCCTGTTCGGCACGTCCCGACCTGGGGCTCGCGAGACTCAATTCGAGGGCTGGCGCGAGATTGCGGAATTTGACGTCACCGAGCTCGCCTATCCCGACGGCATCTTGGAGCTCGCGTCCATTCGTTGCCTGCAGCGCGTCGAGGTCAGCCCGCAGTTGCGCCTTGTCAGCGGCATCCGCGTCGATGGGGGGTTCCTTGGCATTCATGGTCTCCTGCCCGAGCTACATTGCGCTGAGGCAACAGAAATCGCAGTGTTGAAATATTCAGATACGCCTGTCGAAGCGCCCTCCGCGACATTCATGGACCTGAAGCCCGGCAAGGAACATCCAGGAGTCTTCGGCTGGCCTCCAGAGGGCCCGGATTTGGAGGGCAGTTACCTGCTCGCCGCGACTCGAGAAGGTCGGGTCGTCGCCTCGCGCAGAGTCAGCTTCCACTCGCGGGCTTTGGGCCACGATTACGCAGGACCGACGTACCCCGCGCGTTGGCTGGTCGAAGCTGGCACCACCGACATGGTAACCGCTGAGGGGACTGACCTCTTCCTCGCACAGGGGTCGGTGGGTCACACACAACGGCCGCCGATTGAGATAGCCCTGGCGGAAAGGGTCCAGGTGCTAACTGAGCATTCCGTAGATGATGACGCACGACATGATCGATTGGTCGAGATCCTTGCAGCGATTTCCCTTCCTCGAAAGGGAATCCCTGAGGTCGAACTGGTCAGATACCTCGCAATGACCATCCCCGAAGCGAGCGGCTCCGCGGTATGGGGAGTGACCCGAGCCTGGGCAGAGGCAGGGTACCTCGACTGCTTGACGAGGAGACATTGGCGCGGGCGAATGTACTTCGCACGCAAGCCACGCATCGTGCTCATCCCCGATGACGACGGTGTGCGCGCCGTGCTCCATGGCTTGCCGCCGTACCGCCTCCGTGTAGCTGCGCGAAACACGTTTTCGCGCGGTGGTGCGAGATTGCTGCATGCGGCGAGCTTGTCGCGCCTAGTACCAGCGCCCCTCTCGTGGCGTCTTGAGTCGGTTGACCACGCGGTTGCAGTCACCGAGGAACTCGGTGAAGTCGATAGCGCCTGGGTCCGTGATCCAGAGACTGTTGCAGGCGATTTCGACCTTGCCGCCTCAGGTGAGTCGAAACTGCCGCCCGGCTACCAGCTGCAGCGCGTCTGGAACTGGGGAGAGGGGGGATTCCGCCGTCCGAAGGGAAGGGCCGGTACGGACGAAGTGCAGGTCGAGTATCACTCTCGTATCAACGGGCCGGACCGGTACATCGTTGTCGAAGGGGACCGGCGACTTACTACGCTCTCCCGCACGTGGGCACTCCTGGATGGGTTTCGCAGGGCGGGAAGGAGGGCGTTTTCTCCAGCCGGATCCGTTGTGATCCTGCGCACAGGCGAGGATGGCCCCCAGGTGCCGTTGCCTATCGCACGCAGCATTGCGTTGCGGGCGGGTATCATCAGCGGTCCAGCCCAGAATGAGGAGATTGGACGCCATTACGCTTACGCGGTCGCAAATGCGAGCGAGCAGCGCTGGCTCCTGGCATGGCTCAGTGGAGTGGCTGCGGGCGGCGAAACAGTCCGACGGCGCTTTGCCTGGCTGCTCTCGCTTGCCCTCGCACCGCGCACAGACAGCGTGCCGCTCCCGACTAATCTCCGGCGGCGCCTGCGTGGTCTCCAGTCCACACCAGCCGCCCTTTCGTTGGCAGATAAGCGGCTTCCACGATACCTGCACCCCCACGTGCTTCAGGCGGCCAACCTGGCCGAGTTCCGATAAGTGTCGCAACTCCGCCCCAAATACCTCGGCCGCGTCAAGCGTTCGCCGCCCCGTGGCGAGAGCTACCGCTTTGCAACGGTCGAGCCTCTGGTCGAGTCCAATTCGGCAGGTACAGAATGGCTTTGCCCGGTCCGGGACGCCATGTCCCTATTTCCGAGGCGGGGTTTCGTGCACTGGCATGAAGCACCTGCCGGTCTCAAGGAAGGCGGCCTCTGGCAATTTGCCATCGATGAGCATCCCTCCACGGAGCGTGCTGATCGCCCAGAGCGAATCCAACTGGAGGATCCGCACGAAGCTATCGAGGTGATCGACCTCCGTGGATGGGGCAACGAGGGAAATCTCCGCAGCTCTCTAACTGGAGAGGGAATTCATCTGACCCCAGCACCGCTGGCAAGGCGAATTATGATTTGGCTCGAAAGTGGTGTCTGCGTCGGGCCACTTCTTCTCAAGCCAGGCAACGCTCCCGGTCTGTTTGCATTGGACGGTCCGGAGGCGCACCGAGATGCAAACCGCATGCCCGTTTACCAATTGGCCAAGACTGACATTAACCACGTTGGGATAGACGGCGGCCGCTATTTCGTATCACCAAAACTTGATCTTGGCCAAAGCATAGGTATCCAGAACTGGACATCGGACCAGCAAGTCGCACGCAGCATCCTGGACCGGCTCCGCAAGATGGATGCTGGCCTCGTGAAGGCGCTCGGCATGACCGATAGCGTCTTTCGCGAGTACCTTAAGCGTGTTGAAGGCGGGCTGATGGGCACTACCGACCCCGCGGTAGAACGGGCGCGTGCCGATAGGTTGCGCGGGGTGCTAGATGCGATTCATCGGGATGTCGAGCTGATGGCCGCGGCGGCTCAGGCGTTGTTTGCCAACGAAACGGTTCAATCGGAGATCGAGAAGCGTGTTGAGGGCGAAGTTCAGGCGAGGATACTCACACGGCAAAGCGAAATCGATGCAGTTATGACAACTGCCACCGAACAAGTGGCGCAAGCGCAGAAGGACCTGGAGACGACACTGGCCAAGAATGCGGAGCTGGAGACCCTTGTTCTCGCCAAACAGCGCGAGCTCGACGAGAAGGCAACGCCATTCAGTGATGAGCTAACGTCACGATTGGCTGAGATTGCCCGACGGCCCGAAGCGTTTTTCGCGGAGATGGCAACGATCCGCGCGGCGCTGGCACCCTTTCTCGCAGGCGGTGGGCATGTGCGCCAGCGTCCCCATGATCCTCCGCCCGCAACACCTGCCGGCCCTCAGAGCGCGGGACTGAGTGACGAAACACAAGTGAGGGCGGCGCTCGCGGCCCACGCGGGCAAAAGGTCCCTTAGCATTCATGCAATGCTGGGGTTGCATGCTCTATTTATCGCGGGGCTTGTACCCATTGTCGCGGGCAGACGTGGGTATGATCTCTTGCGCGCATACGCGATGGCCCTTGCAGGCGGACGGCTGACATGGGTCTCTGTCGGAAGCTCCGTGATTGAGCCTGGTGACCTTCTGGGCCGTTGGGACTCAGCATCGTACCGTATTTTGCCGAGTTCGTCGGGAGTGCTGGACGTAGTGAGCGGCGCAATGAAGTCCGGTCGCCTGCATATTCTTGTGCTAGAGGGGTTCAACAGGGCGCCGGTGGATGCCTACCTGTCCCCTATCCTCGAGTCGGCACGGGCAGCACGGGAAGGTGACGCGGTGCGCACGGTTCGAATCGCAAACCCCAGTCTTCTCTCGGAGGATGATCCTTATATGAACTTGGCCCACCTCGCGTGGCCGCCCAATGTTCTGATCGCCTGCCAACCGAGCGACGGCAGCCTCACGCTGCCGGTCTCGCACTCTATGTGGCGATTCTTCGGCTGGTTGGACGCTGACGACCGAGACCGCGCACCGATGCCCTTTCTTTCCCCGGGTGCTGACAGCCAAAGCCCCACTGAAATAGCACAGAGCCTCTGGAACGGGCTCACAACGAACAGCCGGGGCAACCCCAACCAGGATTCGGAGGTCATGGCTCGGCTTGCAGGCAGACTTTCCCTAAGCGGCGCCGACTCAGTCGATGCACTACGTGTTCGAGACATCCTGTGCAACAACGGCCTCCCGATGTCTGATGCAATAGCTTTCGCCGCTGGCGCCACCCTAATTGCTCGATCCCTAGCAGTACCGAAGACTGTTGAGGAGACTATGCGCGCGGCTGGCATTGCCATCATCGGCTGGCCAACTATTCTGGCCGAGGCGCAGCGTCTCCGGGGATAGTCTGGCCGATCGTCAGGAGGAGCTAGTGCAAGACCCAATCGGCGGTTTCCAGCGCATCCGGGATCTATACATAACCTATCTCGAAACAGCGTTCCGTATCCGTGATGAGGGTGTGTCACAGGAGCGGCGAGCACTCCTCGAGAAGCCAAACACATTTTGCACGGAACCCTTGATCGAGCCACTACCCATGTATGCACCCGTCGATTGGCTGTTGCACGACCTCAAGGGGAGCCAAAGGCACGACGGCCCACTCCCGAACTTCGACCAGCGGGCCCGAACCGCGTTCGTTGATCTCGCCTTGTCTGGCCTCATTGATTCCAGACCCGTTGGGCAAGCCCCTGAAGAGCGCCATGCTGCGTTCCCCCTCCACAGACACCAAGCAATGATGCTGGAGCGCGGAGTACAGCCCGGGCATCCCGGCATTGTCACGTCAGGCACCGGCTCGGGCAAGACAGAGTCATTCCTCCTGCCGGTGCTCGCGATGATTGCGAGGGAGGCCGTCCGTTGGCCATCTCCCGAGGCTGGTTACCTCGGACGACGGTGGTGGCAACAAGACTCAGGGGATCCCTATGGCAAGTACGATGGTGTTGCCGGCGTACCGAATCGGCCGACCGCAGGTTCGAAGAGCTCTTCGCCTTTCCGAACCCAACGGGTTGGAGAAGCGCGGGGCCGATCGGCAGCCGTCCGCGCGTTGATCATCTACCCCATGAACGCGCTGGTGGAGGATCAACTTGCACGCATTCGTCGTGCGTTGGATTCGGAGCCGGCACGGCGCACTATGGACCGCCACTTCGCAGGCAATCGCATCTTCTTCGGCCGCTATACCAGCGATACACCGGTCACTGGCTACCACAAGCACCCACGTCCGGGCGAGAAGGAACACGAACGTCGCAACCGCAAGCTCGCCGAGTTGTTCCGAGCATCGGTCGCGATGCAGCATGCCCAGGAGCGTGCGCGGCTGATGGACTTGGAACGGGCCGCCACCGAGGAAGTGCGGTTTCTCTTCCCTTCGGTGGATGGTGGCGAACTGACGTCACGATGGGATATTCAGGAAACACCACCGGACTTGCTCATCACGAATGCAAGCATGCTGAACGCAATGCTGGCGCGGGAGGTTGATGCGTCAATCATTGATCGTACGCGCGATTGGCTTACGAGTAACGAGGATGCCTATTTCTTCCTCATTCTCGATGAGCTGCATCTTCAACGAGGATCAGCGGGTACCGAGATGTCCTACCTGCTACGCCTCCTGTTCGACCGCCTAGGACTGAGCGGACCCGAGCATCGTCACAAGCTGCGCATCTTGGCTTCGAGCGCCTCGCTACCAATGGAGGGTGCCGCAAAGGAAAGCAGCTTGGCATACCTCTGGGACATGTTCGGTCGTTACGGTTTACAACGCGCTCCAAATTGTGAAGTCGCGAAGCCTCAGGAGCAATGGAGCAATGCAGTCGTCCCGGGTGTCACAGTTGACGTAAAGCCGTCCGCGGTAGAGCTCCTAGACCCTGGATCGCTGGTGGCCTTTTTGCACAGAGCAGGCGGTGACATCCAGAACGAGCTGAGTGCGCCGGCTCCGGCCGATGCGGAGCGCGAGTGGCGCGCCGTAGGCGAGACGCTCGGAGGCAAAGCCGTCGCGACCGGATCCTTGGAGCACGTGGTCTCAACCAGTGTGCGAGAGGCTGGCGCACGCATAGCACACGCCTGCTGGGATGACGTGGAGTTGCGCGCGCGCGCAACTCCCCTGTCTCAAATTGCGCAACGCACCTTCGGCCGCTCGGATGAGGAGACTTTGCGGGCAGCACGGGCGCTTCTCCTTGTTCGGGGAGCTGCGGGTGAATGGGACAAATGGTGGTCCTCAGAGGCTCCATCAGCGCCCTCATTTCGAGTCCACACTTTCTTTCGCAGCATCGAGGGATTGTTTGCTCCGGTTGGCACCCTGGCCGACGTTCCTGCGAAATGGCAGTCCGCAGGACGGCAGATTGGGAAACTGTCGGTCGAACGTGGTCAACGATTTGCACGCATGGAGAGTGGCTCTTTCGCAAGCCGACTTGTAGAGCTAGTTTACTGCGAGTCTTGCGGTGAACTATTCCTGGGCGGTCGCCGTGGTGGGCGTGAGGCCGTAATCGAACTCCTTCCGTCCGAGCCTAACATCGACGCTCTCCCTGAGTCCGCAGGACAGGATCTCTTTGAGACTCTGTCGGCAAGAGAATACGCAGTCTTCTGGCCCGTGAAGTCGTGGACGAGCCAGCCCGCAAATCCGGTTCACGTTGGAGAATGGAAGCGCGCCTATCTCGATACCGTATCCGCGACGATCGAGTTTCCCCGTATCGGTGTTGCTGCGCCGGAAGGACGAATCACCGGGTACTTGTGGGAACGGGGTGACGCGATGGACCGACACAAACGTCTGAAAACATCCGCCGGGACGGCGGTTCCCTACGAGTGTCCCGCATGCAGCTCAGACTACCATTGGCGCAACCCGCCCTTGCGGCTGTCACCAATTCGAAACTTCCGTGCTGGCTTTGCGAAAACGACCCAGCTACTGGCCACCGAATTGTTTGATCTACTTCGACTCCGGCAGCCCCAGCCGAAACTGGTTGCGTTTTCTGACAGCCGTCAGGATGCCGCTAAGGCGGCGCTCGACATCGAGCGCCGGCACCACGAAGACCTACGCCGAGAGGTAGTGGTTGAGAGCTTGCGAAGGGTCGCACGGGCTCGTTCCGACCGTAAGGGGTTACAAGCGGAGAAGGACCGTCTTACCAAGGAGATCCAGGAACGAATTGCACGAGGTGACTTCTCCGTGTTGGCATACAAGCCCCGACTCGATGAACTCGAAATCGCCCTCGCGGATACTTCAGAGGGTACTGATCTGCCGCTCGCGCTCATCCTTGAGAGCAACCGAGAGAATCCAAAATTCCTCGGAACGGGCGGTGTTCGCGAACCCCTTCGGCCGCTGCTCGCTGAATTCGTAAGACTCGGTGTTCATCCCACCGATCCCACTGGCATGAAACGCATCAGGCTGCCTGGTGGTGAATCCCTCGCCTGGGAGTCCCTATTCGTTGTTGGACCTGACGGAATCCCAGACTGGAGGGACAGCGCTCTCGAGCAGGACAAGCTCAACGCGGCGCGCCAGGTGCTGGTGGGCGATATGCAGCGCCTTGTAACCGGAGTGATCTTCAGCAGAACCTACTTTTCCTTGGAGGAGACGGGGATTGGGTACCCCTCGGTTGGGGCATCTACACCACCAGCGGAGAGGGAATGCATCAACGCCTTCCTACGCGTGCTCGCTGACTCCTATCGTCTTGTCGACAGTCAGTACGAAGATACAGGGCAAAAAGATCCATGGCGCAGTGCGCCGGACATTCCAGTGACTCAGAGGGTCAGACGCCTCGCCAAGACAATCTGGGCACAGGACCAAGTGAATGAGCGCCTTGACCAGGTCTTGAATGTTCTTACCAAGGCGGGGCATCCGGACGGCCTAATTCTTACCTCATCCTTGAGGTTGCGCCTCGTTGGCAAGGCGGACCCTTACTGGCGCTGCCATCGCTGCTCACGCGTACATCTTTACCGTGGGGTAGGTGTGTGCACGCGGTGCTTTGAAGTAATGCCTGAGAAAGCCAGCGGGAGTTGCGCCGAGTTGTATGCCGGCAGCTACCTCGCCAAACGGATCGAACGCGGCAACGCGACCTTTCGACTACGCTGCGAGGAACTCACGGGACAGACTGAGGATCCAGCGGATCGCCAGCGACGATTCAAAAACATCGTCCTCAATGGAGATGGAGGCGCTGATCGTAAGCTAGCGGAGGCGGCCCGGGTGATCGACATGCTCGCGGTCACCACCACAATGGAGGTGGGCATCGACATCGGGCCTCTGCAGGCTGTCTTTCAGGCCAATATGCCGCCCCAACGTTTCAATTACCAGCAACGTGTCGGCAGGGCAGGCCGACGCCGTCAAGCGTATTCTATGGCAGTCACCGTGTGTCGGTCCAAGAGTCATGATCTGTACTACTTTCGACACCCCGAAGCCATCACAGGCACGCCGCCACCGCCGCCGTTCCTTACGAAGCGTCAGCCTGCGGCTGCAAAGAGATTCCTTCGAAAGGCCTGGCTCTGGGCTGCCTTTCACAGCATCAGAACAACTCATGGAATCGGCTATGCGGGCGATTATCTGTCGGACATCCATGGCGAGTATGTGCCAGCAGGCGAGTACTTCGACCGAGCTAGTGACTGGAAGGGGACCCTGGCTGCTGCCTTGGCGTCCACCCTCGGGTATCGATCGCGCATTTTGGATGTACTTGTCGAGGATTCCGGGCTTCGAGGTAATTCCGAACTGGAGGGGCTCGACGCTGAGCATCTTCTTAGAGAGATCGACAGGGCGGGTGAGAGTGGGATTCGACAGGAGGGGCTCGCCCATACCCTGGCGGAGGCGGGTCTTCTCCCCATGTATGGTATGCCGACCCGGGTGCGCAACCTCTACCTAGGGGACACCGGGCGCGGTGACGGACAATTCTGGCGAACTTGGCGGACGATTGACCGTGACCTTGACTTGGCAGTGTTCGAATTCGCGCCTGGTTCAGTTCTCACCAAGGACAAGCTGGAGCATTTGTGCACAGGATTTACTGGAACGCTGCCGGACTATATTCCAAGACGCGGCCGGGTACAGGATGTCGTGCCTCTCGATACACCGTTCGCTCCACCTTTCTGGCTGGTGCAGTGTGGTCATTGCGGCGCATGGCGACGGTTCGACCACAACCCGACCGAGGGTGCGGAGTGCGAGTCTTGTACACGTGTGCTCGATCTGACTTCCGCCGGTGAGTGCCGCACTCCTACCGGCTTCCGTACCGATTTCTGGCCGCGGGAGATTGAGGAGCGACCGCTCGCTACGGGTCGTCATCGACTGAACACGGCCGAAGGGAGTACGGTCCAACTCCATTCGGATTCAAGGTCCAATATTTCCCTCACGCACCAGTCCACAGCGCGACTCTATCGACTGAACCGGGGCGGGCTCGATACGATCAATGGGAACCGCTGGCTAGGTTTCCACGTAAGGTCCGGCTCGCAGAGTTACGGACACGGCAACCGTGTACGGATAAAGGAGCAGTGGATAGCGACAGATGTAGAGACACCTCGCGGCTTCGAAGTGGACACGAATATCGAGCCACTACAGAGTATTTGGCTGGCGGCTCCGAAGACAACCGATGCGCTGTACTTAGCGCCGGTGGTCGTGTCACGCGGCCTTCGCCCCCACATGGTAGGGGCCGGCCATCAGCGAGTCACGTCGGTGCGTGCGGCAGCGATTTCAGCAGCATATATTCTCGTTAATCGCGCAGCTCTTGAGCTTGACGTTGACCCCGAAGAGTTCGACGTGCTTGAGCCCCGTATTCATCGAGGAGCAAACGGACAGGCGGTGCCGCTGATCCAAATTGCAGACCATCTGGTCAATGGAGCGGGATTTGTCGAGCGTTTGGCTACGGTGGTGGGGGGTGGGCGCCCTCTGATTGCGGAACTCATTTCCTCAATTGTTCGAGATGAACATCTTTATCCTCTAGTGGAGTTCTTACGTCAGGATCAGCAGCAGGATCATCCGAAAGAGTGTGACCAGGCGTGTTACCGCTGCCTACAGCGTTATAGTAACCAGTCATACCATGGGCTACTCGATTGGCGGCTCGGTCTTGGGTTCCTGCAGATTCTCGATGATTCGGGCTGGCAGTGTGGGCTGGACGGCAATTTCGAAGGCCCGGCGCTCTACGATTGGAGGATACTTGTCGACAGGTATGTCGAGGACCTCAGTCGGTTTTCACCCGTAGAGCGTCGCGAGGTCGCCGGCCTCGTAGCGTTTCGTATTGATCGTGTTAAGAGTTGGACAGTGATTGTACACCCGCTCTGGGATACGAACGCCCTCCAGGGTGTGGTCGGGAGGGCCGTAGATGAGATTGAGCGCACTACGGGTACTGTGCCGGTCTTCGTGGACACGTTCGAACTGGCCCGACGCCTGGTCACCGTGCGACAGGATCTAATCAATCCCAGACCCGCGTGAAGGCCTTACCTCAGCCCACAACGCGGTGTCGAGTGCCGTTTACGTTTGCACCATCACAACTTGCCTTCGGGGAACGGTGCCTGTTGCGGGGCGTCTTAAGCTCGACGGGGAACGTCGCGTCTCTTACGGCGAACCCTGCGGCAGCCCTGGGGAGTGTCTTTCACAGACTCCTGGAACTTGCAATCCGGGGAGAGATTCCACGTGCAGGCATGCCTGGCGACGACGCCGAGCGTGCCCTCGATCGACTGCTCGACGAAGAAGATTCTCGCCTTGCAGCCGTGTGGCCGCATAGCCCTCCCCGACTCAGGGATGTGTTCCCCCCCTTAGCCTGGCGACGGAAGCGTCGCGTCATACTCGATTTGGCGGAGAAGTACCTTTCGGGGACCATCCCTCGACCCGGGGTTCCCGGCAGGAGCACGCCGGATGCAAGATTCCTTTCGCGGAACGGCTGTTGGTCCGAGGTTCGGATCGACGCACATTCTCTTCGATTGCGGGGGCGCGTGGATGTAGTCCAACGGACTGGCGGGGACGTCGTGATCCGCGATCTGAAGACCGGACGAGTGGTAACGAGCGACGGGGAGATTGCCCCACACATCGAACGTCAAATGCGCCTGTACGGTGCGATGGCGCACGTTGTGTGGCCCACGGCCCTGGTGTCCCTGATTGTTGACTATGGCATCGAACGCGAAGTGGAATTCACCAGCGAGCAGGAGGCTAGGGTACTGGAGTGGCTCACAGGAATTCTCGATCGGTTGCCTTCGGGGCAAGATGTGGAGACTGAACTCCTTGCCAATGTCGGAGAAGCTTGTGAGGCTTGTGTGTACCGACACGTCTGCCCCGTATACAGACGGCTGGCGCCGCAATATTGGGCGTGTGACGCTCCGGTACGCATGCCGCTGGACACCTGGGGGGACTTGACTACCATCGCACGCCGTGGAGATGGACTGGCCGATATGACAATCCGTGACGCTGCGGGCCGAACCGTGAAGATATTCGGAGTGGCGGCGTCAAGGGTGGCGGAACTGCACCCTGGGGATAAGGTCTGGATCTTTGGCCTACGCTCACGAGACAAACGCGGTGGGCCGGAGTCGTGGCGGCATCCACACAATTTCTTCGAGGTAGCCGACGACGATCCCTTTGCAAGAGCATGGTCCATGCAGGTGTTTGTCTCTTAAAGTCACCATCGATCGCCATCCTGAAGGTCGGGGGCCAAGGTGAGCCGAGGGCAACAGCGGGGGAGTTTTGCCTTTGAGGATCTCAATTCCGCGACCCTCATCGTCGATGCCAACTATGAGGGAGGGCGCATTGGACACGCGGGCGACGACCCTCTCGGGCGGCTACTTCCCGTCGGCAACCAGGGTGGATTCCGTTACAGCGGCGGGCTGCGCAGCAAGACGAAGCTGGTGGTACTCTACACCAGCGGTGCGGACCCTGACTGGCCGGATAGCCTCGATCGAGAGACGGGGAGGTTCACGTATTTTGGCGACAACAAGACGCCGGGTCGTGAGCTACACGACACTCAACGCCGAGGTAACGAGCTACTTCGCCGGACGTTCGAATGGCTCCACGGGGTCCCGGCCCGGCGTGATCTAGTGCCACCCTTCTTCGTCTTCGGAAAGGGCGATACGGGTAGGGACGTGAAGTTCCTCGGCCTTGCGACTCCAGGTGCCCCGGATGTGACCCCTCGCGATGACCTCGTCGCGGTCTGGAAGTCCCTTGGTGATCGCCGATTTCAGAACTATCGAGCGATCTTCACCATCTTAAACGAGCAAACGATCCAGCGATCCTGGATCTCCCAGGTCCTGGAGGGCAATCCGCTCGGGTCCAGCTGCCCGCCGGCTTGGCGCGACTGGGTCGCGACAGGGGTCCGCAGGTCTCTTGTAGCGCAGCGGATTCGCCGATGGCGGACGAAGGCGGAACAATTACCTAGCACTGCGGAGGCCAGAGCCGTTCTCCAGACGTTATACGAGTATTTCCGTACGAATCCCTTTGGCTTTGAAGCCTGCGCCGCCCGGCTCTGGCAAATGCAGGCTCCAAGGGTGAGCCGTTACGATCTGACGCGACCGAGTCGCGACGGTGGACGCGATGCCATAGGTTTTTACACACTCGGACCACCTCAGGATTCCCTCGAGTTGGACTTCGCACTCGAAGCCAAATGTTACGCAACAACCGTCCCTGTAGGTGTTGACGCGCAATCTCGCCTCATCTCCCGGATTCGGCCGAGGCAGTTCGGAGTCCTGGTCACGACCTCCTACGTCGCCGAGCAGGCATACCGCGAGCTGCGCGACGACGGCCATCCCGTTGTAGTCCTTACTGGGCGTGACCTTGTGGGTATACTGGCAGAGCATCAGCTCTCAACAGCATTAACCGTGCACGAATGGTTAGAGCGCGAATTCCCGTCGACTCGCGAGACTATGGCGACGCCGCCTCAAAAATAGCAAGCAGTTGACTGGTTAGTAGTTGGGCATCACGGTTGTGGCTCGAAGGTCATCCAGGCGATGCATCACGCTGTACTGATGGCTGGTGTTCGTGTGGGCGCACGTATTTCTCAACAATTGGGCCCGTCTGAAGGTGTTCGTCAGGCGATCTTCTGACCATCCTTCAACGAGCCCAGATCTAGTGATCATGGCCACCTTATCCGCGAAGTCTGTGACTTCGATCAACCCCCAAGGATCAGTGGCGGAATCGGGAAGGGGCCGATTGGATAGCAAAGACCAGAGCCTGCGCGCTTTTCCCTGGCGGCGAGGGGCAAGAGCACGCCAGGCTTCGTTTCGGCTGAGCAGGGCTACCTGGAGTGCGGCCTCCTCCAATTCTATGGTCACCGCGAAGAGGCAGAGTCGAAACGGGACCTTCATGAAACCGAAAGCGTTAATGAAGCCGACTACCTCACCCTCGTCCTCCACGAAGAATGAAGCTCCGAACGGGGTGCTCAAGCTTGTAAAGAGGTCGATGGCACTGGTCTTTGCTGGAACCAATGCGTCGGCGGGTATACTTTCGACGCACTCGCCGACCATTTCATGATTGAGAAGAGATTCGTACCAAACCTGGCCAACCCCTCCTCTTTCCGCTCCGAGCGACGGACACTCGGTCCATGACGTCGTAGCCACCTATGTCAGCCCCGTCGCTTAGCAAGGTATACGCGTCCTCTACTGTCATTGAGCGCAGTTGCGAGTCGACCGGCGTAGGACTCTCGTGACAGCACGTGTTCTCCCAAGTTGGGTGGTGGCCACACCATCCGAATCGGCGAGCGCATGATCCGGGGCGAGATCGAGCCGCGGGACCAGGCGGCGCCCCCTACTCAGTTCGGCTTCGAAAGAAGTTGCGCGTGTGTTCGTCCATGAAATGGACGTAGCAGCCCTTCATTCCACGGCTAAGTAACACTCTGTAGGTATTCTTGACTAAGTCGGTGAACTGCGCCTTCGACCGCTTGACCACGCTGTCGGCACTCCTCTGCGGGACTCCCCTCCAACTCCCGCTCGTCGGGTCATAGACGAGATCGGGCCCGAAGATCACCCCAACGTAGTCAAACTCGAAGCCCTGGGCAGTGTAGACGCAGCCGACTTGCCCCATTCCATTGGGGTCATACGCCCATAGAGAAGCCTTGGGAATGCCGGGCGCCAGTTTCTTGGCATCGTAGCGGGCATCCCAAGGGCGCTTATACTCCCCGATCACGATATCGTCTCGCAAATAGCCGTGTTCATCGGGCGCTGACCACTCCCAGCAGAATCCGGCGACCAGCCTGGCGCTGCTTCCCTCAGCCGCCTTGGCGCGTATAGCCTCCTCCAGTGAAAGAGGATCATCGTAGATCTTGAAGTCGAACTCTTCGTGCCTGTCCCAGATCACGTTGGCTGTACGGCGGATTCCGAGGGTATTGTTGATCCAGTTCACGAATGCATCGGACCCGTTGCAGCGGAACTGCGCCTCGAGCTCATATTCCTGGACTCGCCAGCCAAGATCCAAGGCATGAGAGCGAATATAGTCGCTTGAGCCGATCTCGTTGGGCCGGACGACCTGGTGGTCATCAACGAAGAACACACCCAACCTGGATGCGTTCAAGAGCTCCCGGATCTGTGGCTGGTCGGACCGATCTGAGCGTGGGGTGTAGCGACTGGCGCTCGTCGCGCGAATCCGGTGTGCCTCGTCGGCGATAAGGACATCGACAGCATCGGTGCCGGCCTTCATGTAACTGTTGAAGTACTGGAACTGTACTGAGCCACGGCTCCCGATTATCTTACGGAGCGTCTCCGTGAACGCCTTGGATCCCGTCGCATACTGCGCATTGAAGCCCTCGCCAAGAAGCTGTGCCATCAGATTGATCGCCACGACCGACTTGCCCGTGCCGGGCCCTCCCTTAACTATGATGGCCAGCTTCTGTCCGAATGACAAACCGCTGCGGGCTTCGGCCAGCACCCGGTCGAACACGACGAGCTGCTCGTCCAGGAGCGTATAGGCGGGATTCCTGCGAATCATCGTTGCCACGTGATCCAGTAGCTTCCTCGCTGGCCTGTACTCCGAAGCCTCGACCCTTCTCAGGACCTCCATGCCATCACCCTTGCTCAGGCGGTCGGCCAGGTACTGCGAGAGCTGGTCGACGTTCGCCCCTCCAAAAACCGGGTAACGCACGAGGGAGTGGGCGAATTTGGGGGCAAGCAGGGTGTCACCGGGAGTCAGAGTGTAGTTATGGAGATAGGCGCATGCGCTGATCTTGACGGGGGTGTCCCCAGCGTAAAAGGCTGTGTGTGCGTCCTGGAGATACTGTGTGTATTGCCCTACCTGGACCGAAGGATGGAGCATCTCTCGCTCCGCACCGCCAATGAGCGTTAGCACCTCGTTATCACCGAAGGCAGGCTCTGACCGCTCCCACTGCTTCAACTCGATCACAACGGCTTGATCGCCGCCCAACTGGTCTCGGCCGCAAACCATGCAGTCCAGCCGCTTGGAGGTGACCGGGAGCTGGTATTCCAGAATGACCCCGTGGTCGGTCAGGCCAGCCATGCTGAACACCTGAGCCGTCGCGCGTAGAGAGTTGCGCCAGGATGCGACCTCGGATTGGGGAGGGTAGTAGCGGAAGTAGGCGAAGAACGCGTCCTTTAGCTTGTCCGCAATCCGATTGTGGACGGTGTCGTCGAAGAAGTCGCGGGATGGAGCTGAGTAGAGACGCATTGCCCAGGACCATATCGGAGGCATTGGAACCGGTCCAGCCTCGATTCCCGAATCTTCGTTCGTACAGGGGTCTAACATGTAGGGGCGTCTCCGGAGCAGACACCCTGAAGTTCCAGCTCACGTCAGCCTTGCATCATTCGGGACCGCCCTGTAGCCTGCGCGACGTTCCCGCAAACATACATACGGCGTCGCCCGGTGGAGGGCAGCCAACGCCCACAAAAGATTCCCCGCAAGACGTGGCGGCGATCCGAGTGGGAGAGTTCATTTAGGATCAGGAGGACCTCTGCCGCAACGAACTCACGAGATTCGCGATCCGATCCACGTCTTCGTCCACTACGACGACGACGAAATGGCTGTGATCGACTCTCTCCCTTTTCAACGGCTCCGAAATGTCCATCAACTCGCGCTTTCCTACCTTGTTTATCCTGGGGCGACCCACAAGCGATTCGAGCATTCTCTGGGGGTTATGGAACTGGCGGGTCGGATTTACGACGTGGTCACCCGGGAGGACAACGTCACCGACGAGATTCGAGAGGTCGTGCCGACGATGGCCAACTCGCGCGAACACTCGTACTGGCGATCCGTCGTCCGCCTTGCTGCCTTATGTCACGATACCGGGCATCTCCCTTTCTCTCATGCGGCCGAGGAGGCCTTACTCCCGAAGGGGTGGGACCACGAGCGCATGACGTGGGAGATCATCCACTCCGATGTACTCGGTGCGGTCTGGAAAACGATGGTTCCGAAGCCCGACCCCGATCACGTGGGCATGCTCGCGCTCGGCCCGAGGAAAATCGAGAAGCTCCGGCTCGATTTCGCGTTCTCCCCATGGGAGGGAATTCTCGCCGAGATCATCGTCGGTGACGTGTTCGGGGCCGACCGGATCGACTACCTCCTCCGGGACTCCCTGCACTCAGGTGTTGCCTACGGACGGTTCGATCACAACCGATTGATCGACACACTCCGAGTCATTCCGCAACCGCCGCGAGAGGTAGGCGAGAGCGTGGATTCCCCCGGTGGTGAGCCCGCTCTCGGCTGTAAGCGGGGAGGCCTAGAATCGGCGGAGGCCCTCCTTCTCGCGCGCTACTTCATGTTCGCCCAGGTCTACTTCCACCCGACCCGATTGATATACGATGCTCATCTCAAGGACTTCCTACAAGCGTGGCTCCCCGAGGGGAAATTCCGCATCGGCGTCCAGGATCATCTAGGAATCTCCGACAACGAGGTTCTCGCCGCGATGGCAAGCGCCTGCAATGATCCGGGTGCGCCGGGCCACGACCATGCGAAGCGAATTCTCACCCGAAAACACTTCCGGGTTGCGCAAACGCGAAGGCCGGGTGATCCTGCGGGAGCCATGAGAGCAATGGCTGAAGCGGCCGGGAAGGAATTCGGCGAAGGGAACGTACGCTACGGTGCGAGTCCGCGCCGACCGGAGCCTCCGGATTTCCCGGTCCTCGATCGCGACGGACGGTCGGTCTCGTCTCTCTCCCTTTCCGAGGTTATGGCCAGGCTCCCGGCCTCTCGGGACGAATACGTGTTCGTAGCGCCAGAAATCCGGAAGGACGCAAGAGGATGGATGAACTCGCGGCGAGATGAGATCATCAAAGCCGCGAATGAGGGTGAGCGAGATTAAGGAGGTGGCCGCATGAACCGGCTAGCCCAAGAGGCAGTCCTTGCCGGACTGACTCGACGACTCGACAAGAACGGGTCGTGGAGCGGGGAGACGCATATCCAGAAGGTCGCGTACGTCCTGAGGGAACTGGCGGACGTGCCGTTCCAGTTCAACTTCATTCTCTACAAGCACGGGCCGTTCTCGTTCGAGCTACGGGACGAGCTTTCTTCAATGCGCGCAGACGGTTTCCTTGAGCGTCAGCCACAGCTTCCGTACGGTCCACGAATTCTTGTGACCGAGCGCGGTCGGAATCTGGAGGAGAGGTTCCGGCGCACCATGAGTACCTACGGTCGGAAGCTCGACTGGGTCGCCGAGCGCCTTGCCCAAAAGAACGTGCTCGAACTCGAAAGGCTCGCGACGGCGCTCTGGGTGACCCGACAGCACCCACGGTCACGGGTGGATCGAAGAGCCAGGACCCTTTCGGTCATCAAGCCCCACGTTAGCCGTGAAGAAGCTCTATCCTCCGTGCACGAAATCGATGCCTTGATCAGAGAAGCGGAATCGATCTCTTAGCGCGTGCCCGTAGGTGACGGGGAATCGGAAGGGGCTAGCTATTTCGGATCGAGGCGCGGATTCGCTCGGAGAGGATGTTCAGGCGCGGGACGAAATCGGCGAAGTTCTGTCCCATCGGCTTGTCGTCCGCGAGATGCATCAACGCGCCGAAGTAGGCTGACGTGTAGTCGTTCATCTCCTTGGCGAGATCGTCCGGGAGGTAGAGCCAAGCTTTGCGACCGAGGGCCGAGAACTCCCCGGCTGTCGTCATTCCCTCCCGCGCCTTGTCCCGCGTGAGAAACCGCATGTTGAAGTACCCGCGCTCGATGAAGTCGGCGACGTAGCGGTCACGCTGCTCGGCGATGCGATCCGCCCGGCGCTCGCCACGATTGAGTTGCCGGTCCTTCTGGCGCTCCGCGGTAGCGAGATCACGTTCGACCTTCCTGTCCGCTCTCTCCGCTTCCCGCCCCTTCTGGCGCTCCGCCGAAGCGAGGTCGCGTTCGACCTTCCTGTCCGCTCTCTCCGCTTCCCGCCCCTTCTGGCGTTCCGCCGAAGCGAGGTCGCGTTCGACCTTCCTGTCCGCTCTCTCCGCTTCCCGCTCCAATCTGTCCCTTCGGCGCGTAAGCGTGTGAGCAAACCACCCGAGGAGAAGACCGACGAAGAGGGTCCCGAGGGGGGTGAGGAGTTGATCCTGGAGCTTCGGGCGCGGGTTCGGGGGTAGGTTCACGGTGATCGCGATGGGCTCACGGGCTGCTGTGGTGAGCGTGTCGTGGTGAGCCGTCGTGTCCTTCGCGGCGGCGTTCGAATCCCGCGCTGCCTGCGCCGTTGTGCCCGGCCGAGCGGTGTGCGTCCCATGCCATTTCGCCATGTAAGGGAAGATAATCACCCCGCTTACGCTATCGCGCAAGCTCGACGTAAGCCCTTGCCGTTCGGTCCTTCCGGGGCGGAATCACCTGGGATTGGCGGCGGCGCACGAGCACGGCGTCTTCCATCATGATCTCAAGCCGGGCGAACGTGATGATCGATGGTCGTGGTCGCGTGCAGATCATGGACTTCGGGCTGGCGGCACAGGTCGAGGCGCTGGCAAGGGCGGGACGTGGCGGGCGGCGCGACGTCCATTCAGAGCGACCTCTTGAGCGAGGCGGATTCACGCCCGCGGGCGCGGGGCTCGTCGCGAAGAAGAAAGTCGGGCGCGTGCGGACCTGCAATCTCGGCCTGCGTGGGCTGAAGGAAGAGGCGGCCTGGATCGAGAGGTATCGACAGCTCTGGGAAGCACGCTTCGACGAGCTGGACGAGGTTGTCGCGGAGCTGAAACGATAGGACAAGGTCGATGGACGGAAGAAGAGAGAGTGATCCCACGAAGAACCCTCCGAACGGAGTCCGGTTTGCCACCCCCACGTATGCCAGCGTAGTATCCCGCTGCCATGCAATCCTGTATGTCCTGCGGGGAGTCGCTAGCCCCGGGCAGCCGGTTCTGCGCTCGTTGCGGCGCCTCGGTTGGCGTCGGCGCGACGGCCACGTCGCCGCTGATGCCAACCACGCCCTCGCCGGCGACGCCAACCCCGATCCAGTACCACGGGCGCTTCGACCCCGGGACTCGCCTGGGCACGCGGTACCGCATCGTCGGCCTTCTCGGCCGCGGGGGCATGGGGGAGGTTTACCGCGCCGACGACCTCGAGCTCGGCCAACCGGTTGCGTTGAAGTTCCTGCCGGGCTCGGCGACTCCAGCCGAGCTCGATCGCCTGCGCCGTGAAGTGCGCATCGCCCGCGAGATCTCGCACCCGAACGTCTGCCGCACCTACGACATCTCCGCCGCGGACGGACAGGCGTTCCTCGTCATGGAGTACATCGATGGGGAAGACCTCGCCTCGGTCCTCCGCCGAATGGGCCGCCCGTCGCGCGACAAGGCGATCGAGATCGCGCGGCAGCTCTGCCTGGGGCTCGGCGCCGCGCACGAGCACAACATCCTTCATCGCGATCTCAAGCCGGCGAACATCATGATCGACGGCCGGGGTCGCGTGCGGATCACGGACTTTGGTCTCGCGGCGATGACGGAGGAGCTGTCCCGGGACGGCACCGTGAGCGGAACGCCGGCGTACATGGCGCCGGAGCAGCTCAAGGGCGCGCCGGCTTCCATCCAATCCGACATCTACGCGCTGGGTCTCATCCTCTACGAGCTCTTCACGGGGAAGCGAGCCTTCGACTCCCGCACTCCGGCGCAGCGTCTCCAGACCGACAGCACGCCGAAGTCACCCTCGAGCCTCACCCCGGACATCGAGCCGGCAACGGAGCGAGTCATCCTCCGCTGCCTCGAGCGCGAGCCACAGAACCGCCCCGGCTCCGCCTACGCGGTACTGGGCGCGCTCCCCGGTGGCGATCCCCTCGCCGCGGCACTGGCCGCAGGCGAAACGCCGTCGCCGGAGCTGGTGGCGAGCGCGCGCGTCGAGGGAAGCGTCAAGCCGGGGATTGCGCTCGCCTGCGTGTTGTTCTTCGTGGCGGCTCTCGTTTGGTATGCGTACTCGGAGACCAACATGCTCCAGGGATTCACGCGATCCGACACGTTTCTCGCTCTTCGAGCGGAAGACATTCTGGCCAAGGCGGGGATCGAGAAGCCGCCCAGGTATGCGTATGGCGGATTCGACGAGAATCGCGTCTATACCAAGGCGCGCGCCCGGTTGGATTCGGTGGCGACCGCGCAGAAGAGACCCAAGTACGGCAGGGATATGATGTCGCTGTACTGGCGGGAGTGGAGTCCCGCCGCTCTGGTCAGTGCGGACTTGCACGACCCGCTGCCGACGCTCTTCAAGCCGCCCGTGGCTCTGCCCGGAAGCGTTCTGATCTTGATGGAGCCGGGCGGACGACTCATCTCGCTCTCGATGCTGCCGCAAAGGGCGGACTCCCTGAACACGGGGACCGCGGATTGGCCCGCGCTGGTGAGCGTGGCCGGCTATGACGCGGCTCATATGACCCGTGTCGCTCCTTCGGCCCACCCATTGATAGACACCGATTCGCTCACCGCCTGGAGCGTCACCGGTGCTCGGCCGACGGATCCGGGCGTGACCCTCCTCGCGGGTTGGCTCGGCGGCAAGATCGTTCATGTCTCGATGGAGTCCGACTGGGGCTCGACGCTCGATCCCTTCGCGTTCCGTAACGCCGGTCCGGAGCTCAGCACGCCACAATTGGTGCTCTATTTCACACTCGCGATTTTCTTGCCGCTCGCGGCCGGTTCGTTCTTCGCCATGCGAAATCTGAAAGCGGGGCGTGGCGATCGGAAAGGCGCAACCGTGCTGGCGCTATTCGTGTTCGCGACCTACTGGATGGCGCACCTCCTCTCGCAGGACTTCCGTGGCGTGGGAATCTTCGAATCACTCCTGGCCATGCTCAATCAGATTCCCATTGGCCATTCGATGCTGCACGCCGTCACGGTCTGGATTATGTATGTCGCTGTCGAGCCCTATCTGCGTCGTCTGTGGCCTCGCGTGCTCGTCTCGTGGGCCAGGTTGATCAACGGCCACGCTCGAGATCCCATCATCGGTCGGGACATCCTCGTGGGTTTCGCCTATGCGGGTGTGGTCACGGTCGTGCATACAGCTTCCTCGTATCTGGGATCGGCCCGGCCGCCAGAGCCGCCCGTGAATCTCTACCTCTCTTTGGGGGGGCCGGCCTTCGCCAACGTGCTCTACGGGACCGCGATCGCGTTCCTACAGCTCATGGGGTACTTCACGCTGCTGCTCGTCGCGCGTTTGGCGTTGCGGCGGAACGATCTGGCCATCGGCGTCGCGATCGTGGTGATCGGACTGTTCAGCTTCATGGGAGGAGACACCAGCACCTCGCCGATCGGAGCAGTCGTCGTGGCGCTCGTCGCGTCCGTCGGCCTGACCGTGATCGCGCTCCGCTTCGGCTTTTTCGCGGCCCTTGTTGGGGGAGTCCTCTGCCTGATCATCCCCGTCACTCCGTGGACCACCGACCCGTCGGTTTGGTACTCGGGACAAATGATGATCGTGGTGGCTGCGTTCGGAGCCTTGCTGCTCTATGGGCTGCTCACAGCCCTGGGCGGGCGATCGATCTTGAAGGATCCGATGCTTGAGGGGACGCGCGATGGCTAGCTGCGCCTCGTGCCAGGCCGATCTCCCTGCCGACAGCCGCTTCTGCCCGCGCTGTGGCGCTCCTGCGAATGCCCCGGCCGGCGCCACGGTCGGTGCGACGGTTACCGCGGCCCCGACACCCACACCGACCCCGGCGCCCTGGCACGGACGTTTTGAGCCGGGCACTCGACTCGGCACTCGCTACCGCATCGTTGGGTTGCTGGGTAAGGGAGGCATGGGCGAGGTCTACCGCGCCGACGACCTCGAGCTGAACCAACCCGTCGCCCTCAAATTCCTCCCGCCCCGCATCCACGCGGGCGGCGCCGAGCTCGACCGCCTCCGAGCCGAGGTGCGCATCGCGCGCGGCATCTCGCACCCGAACGTCTGCCGCACCTACGACATCTCCTCTCAGGACGGTCAGATCTTCGTCGTCATGGAATACATCGACGGCGAAGACCTCGCCTCCGTGCTTCGCCGCTTGGGACGTCCGTCGCGCGACAAGGCGGTCGAGATCGCGCGGCAGATCTGCCTTGGACTCGCGGCCGCGCACGAGGGCGGGATCATCCATCGGGATCTCAAGCCGGCGAACATCATGATCGACGGGCGCGGGCGCGTCCGGATCACGGACTTCGGGCTCGCGGGCGTGGCGGAGGAGCTTTCGAGCGACGGGACGGTGAGCGGCACCCCGGCCTACATGGCGCCGGAGCAGCTCGCGGGGGGCGCGGCGTCGGTGCAGAGCGATCTCTACGCGCTGGGTCTCGTGCTCTACGAGCTCTTCACGGGGAAGCGCGCTTTCGATTCGCAGGACCCCGCGGTCATCCGCCGGCTCCAGGCCGACAGCTCGCCGAAATCTCCCTCGAGCCTGACGCCCGATATCGAGCCCGCGGTGGAGCGCGTGATCATGCGCTGTCTGGAGCGCGAGCCGCGCGATCGTCCCAAGTCCGCCTACGCGGTACTGGGCGCGCTCCCCGGCGGCGATCCGCTCGCGGCGGCGCTGGCGGCGGGGGAGACGCCGTCGCCGGAGCTGGTGGCGAGCGCGCGCGTGGAAGGAAGCGTGAAGCCGGTGGTCGCGATCGCGTGCGTCCTCTTCGTCGTGGCGATCTTCGGCTGGCGTGCTTCGGCGAGCCAGGAGAGTCTCAAGAGCTTCACTCGGTCGGACACGGAGCTGGCTCTGCGGGCGCAGGATATTCTCGCGAAGGCGGGAATCGCGAAGCCACCTCGCTTCGCGTACGGCGGCTTCCGTCCGAAGCCCGGGACGAAGATGGTGCCCCTCTACTGGCGGCGCTGGAGCCCGGAGCCTCTGGTCAATCCGAGCCTGCACAATCCAACCCCAACTCTGTTCGTGCCCCCGCAGGCCGTGCCCGGGAGCGCCATGATGCTGACCGATCTGGACGGGCGGCTGATCCTGCTCGAGGTGGTGACGCGCGCGGGGAGTCCGCGCGGTGCGGATTCTCTAGGCGCGGGCGATCCGGCCGGCCACGCGGACTGGCCGGCCCTCGTGACCGCGGCGGGCTACGACGCGAGCCGGATGACCCGCGTCGTTCCTTCCGCGCATCCCGCCTCCTACACCGACTCCGTCACCGCCTGGAGCGTGCCGGGTCCGCGCGCGAAGGATCCGCCGGTGACGCTCCTGGCCGGATGGCTGGGAGGCAACATCGTGCACGTCTCGACCACGTCCACGTGGGGCACGAGTCTCGATCCCTTCGCCTTCCGCAACGAACCGACGGGGAAGAGCCTCTACCAGTGGATCTACTTCACCTTCTGGGTCTTCGTGCCCATCGTCGGCGGGGTGTTCTTCGCGGTGCGCAACCTCCGCGCCGGGCGAGGCGATCGGAGAGGCGCCACGATCATCGCCCTGCTCGTGTTCGCGTGCAATTGGCTCTCGCACCTCGTCGTGCAGGACGTCGCCCAGAACGGGCTCGTCGCCACCTTGACGACGATGCTCGACGAGATCCCGATCGGCGACGCGGTGGTGAACGCCGTTGTGGTCTGGTTCATGTATGTCGCCCTCGAGCCCTACCTTCGCCGCCTGTGGCCGCGTGTCCTCGTGTCCTGGGCCAGGCTGGTCACGGGGCGCAACCGGGATCCCATCATCGGCCGGGACATTCTCGCTGGCTTCGTGTTCGCCGCCGCGGCCATGGCCGCCGTGCTGATCGCGCGGCGGTTCGGACCGACGGTGGGGCCCGCGGCGCCGGAATACGATGTGCTGTATCCGCTATCGGGGACCGGCTACCTCGTGGCCCTGGTTCTGGGCGTTGTCGCCCAGCTCATCCTGGTCCTGATGGCGTTCTTCACGATCCTCCTCGCCTTGCGGCTGGCCCTGCGACGGAACGATCTCGCCGTGATCGGCGCGACTCTCCTGTGCTCGGTCGCCGCGTTCATCCTGCTGGTCCCCAGTTACGGACCGCTGGAGGCGGCGGTCCGCGCCACGGCATGGTGCGTCTGCCTCGGACTGCTCAGCATGCGCTTCGGACTCCTCGCCGGCACTGTGGGTGTGTTCCTGCTCCAGGTGACGGACATGATCCCCTGGACGACGGATCTATCGGCCTGGTACTCGGGACGGATGTGGCTCGTGCTGGGGTTGCTCGGGGCGTTGCTGATGTATGGGGTAGTGATCGCGCTCGCGGGACGGTCGATCCTCAAGGATCCGATGTTGGAGGTGCGGGGGTGAGGTAAGGTCGAGGGCCGAAGGCTCGTCGCATTGTCTACCGTCCAAATCCACTCATTCCGGCCTGCCCGCGAATGGTGAGTTTCCCTAAGAGAAGGGAGGACTTCGTGTCCAAGCGGATCTTCTACTTGTGTGGCTCGATTCTTTGCTTGGCCGTCGCGTATCACCTCGGTGCAGTCCAGGCGGTGGCACAAAGTCCGGTAAGGGTCGAAGCGGTTAGCATTCAAAACGTATCCGGTGGCGGCTTGCGTGCATCGGGCGTCGTAAACCGCAAGTTCTACTATGTTCAGGACGGGATTGTGCACCCCTATGCAGAACCGATTCCCGGCAAGGATCGCATTGTGGCGTCCGACCCTGGTTTCATTACAGTGGTGCTCGAAAACGGTGACTGGCTGCAGTGGAACGGTGGCCAGTGGGTGAAGATCGGGAATCTGGTGGGCTCCCCCTAAGGCCAAAGGGCTGGCTGCGGAGCCGCACTAGACTCTCGACGGAGACCGACGCCGCCCGAATGAGACTGTGCGTTTCCGTCCCAGGTGAATACGTCTTCTGAGGTGAACGACGGCTCCAACACCCCATGATTGAGATCGATCAAATTTTCGAGCAGGCCGGTCGGGGACCCGTGTCATTGCAGGGCTGGATGACGGCCGTCGAGATCCCCCTTCGTCGTTCTCTTCGGGACTTCGCGTCAGTGGTAGATGTGGAATCCGTGATGCAGGATGCGCTGATGCAAATGTGGGTTATGGCTCAGGGGGATGAGCGTCCGTCCCTCTCAGGGGAAAACGCGTCCATTTGGTTGGCGATCGACAGGGCGCGAAACATTGCACGGGACGAAGCGCGTCGAGCGGGATGTGAGGCCCTGTTACCAACAGACGGGATGCCTGACCCGGATGAAATTCTGAGGCCGGACCAACGAAGTCTGGAGCTGGAAGAAGCCCTGTATGGCTGCAAGCACAAGCAGGACCATGAGTCTCTTCCCACCTTGCGGTGGCGCCTGGAGCTTCCCGGGCTACCTGACGCTACGGTCACGAAGTATTGCGGCATGCCGCTACACACCTTCTCCAGGGCAGTCACTGGCGCCACAAGACGAGTCGCCCACTGTCTCGAACATCAGGGAATCGTATTAGAGGGCTGGAACGAAGAGCGGGATCGTCCTGGCGTGGATGAAGGACCGGAAGCCTGGTTAGGTACAGCTGCCTCAGCGTACCGTGACACGGGCCTCGATGGTCGCCCTATGCCGCCGCAAGGATGGTGGGAAGCGCCACCAGACTACCGTGAGCGAGCATACTGGCTGCGGCTCATGACAAATCAAATGGAGTCGCTCAGCGGCACTATGTTTTGTGTCCAGATTCGAATCATCAAGACACTTCCGAGGACTGAAAAGGCTCAACCATAAGCGAGGCATGAGAATAGAGACACACCGCCTCACCCTGATCCCCCAGACGCTCGAGCATCTCCGCATCGAACTGGAGGAGCCGGGTCGCCTCGGAGTGATGCTCAATGCCCGCGTGCCGCCAGGCTGGCCGCCCGGCGAGTACGATCGCGATGCGATGGAGTCTTGGTCTTCCATCGACTCGCGCGCTTCGCCTTCAGCCAACTCCCACATCCGCATCATGGTCTCTTGCACCACCGCTTCCACGTCGACGGCTCGCGCGTAGCCCCTAAGGGAAAGGCGGACAGGTATCTCTATCACCCAAATCCACCCATTCAGCGGAACATCGCCCGGACCGAGGCAAACGGGAGGTGTCTACAACGTGCCGCCGGCCCTAGTGTAAGATAGTCCTGTCCCCGCCCTCCTTTCCTGTGAGGAGGCTCATGTCCCGCCACTGGATCGCGCTTTTGCTTGCCCTGACGCTGATCTCGGTATCAGCGGAGATGGCTCTCGCCACGACCGTCATGCAGGGATCGCTCTCCGAAGTGCTCGGGATGGCGGCCTACGCCTTTGCCGGGACAGTCGACAGCATGAATGTTGCGTTGACTGACGGGGTCGTGGTCACGCACATCCACTTCTCTCGTCTGGAGTGGGCCAAGGGTGCATGGAGTGGCGACACGCTGACCCTTCGACAGTCCGGTGGCATCCACGGAGGGAAGTCATATGGGGTGGTGGGCTCTCCCGGGTTTGACCTGGGGCGGCGCTACATCATCCTGGCTCGTAAGGGCCTCGGTTCTCCCCCGCATTTCTTGCCCATTATTGGCATATGGCAGGGGTTCTACCCCCTCCAGTACGACTCCACGGCATCAGGCATGGTCGTGGCCAACGAGAAGGGTTGGCCCCTCGTCGGCTTCAGGAACCATCATCCAATCATCTTGCTGCCGCCCGATCTACGCCGGTCGCCGCCGCCGAGCTACACGGACGAGCAGCTTGCCCAGGCCATCGTTGAATATCGGTCCGAGGATCCGGGTACGCGGGTTTCGGAGGAGGAGTTCCTGGCGGAGTTGAGGCGACTGATGCCGGCAGAGCTGGAGAAGAAATGAGATACAAGCCCCGATCTTCAATGCCCGTTACGCTCGCCTTGCTGATGGCCTTGGCCGCGTGTGTCTCGGCATTTTCCCCGTGCGTGCACGGGACGGTACGTATCAAGGGAGTGATAACCGATCGTGGCGGAGTGCCCGTGACCAAGGCAAAGCTTCATTACTTCGTGATGGAATGGAATGACGCGTGCAACAGCGGGCACAGTGAAAGCGTAACTGCGATGACCGATTCAACCGGCAGTTACGAGCTTGTCGGTCCCGCAGGGGGCGGCTATCTGGTTGTCGAAGATAGTGAATTGATATCGGGAGGCTTCAGCCCGAACGGGGTGATGATGGGAGCGCTTCAGCGGCGCGCATTTGTGCTTCCCGATACGGTGCACACGGGCGATATCCAGGCCGACTTCCAGTTCGAGCGTTGGCGTGTGAAGGGGCAAGTGGTGCGGCCCGACGGGACACCAATGCGATCGGGCACAGTCGTCTACTACCCGCGACCGCCCAACGGCTCGGCGATGTGCGGGACTGGACTGCCCGAAGTTGAAGTGAAGGAAGGGCACTTCGAATTGGAAGTCGATCATAGGGGCCCCTACATTTTCTGGGCCACACCTGCGTACCCCGACTCGTCGGTGAAGCCAGTTTGGCCTGTCATCCCCATCGCAGGAGATACGACGATTACGATCGTGCTAGAACCGCGCCGGTAGGCGATGTCGAGGCGATGTGATTCAACTTGATAGAGTTGAGACTTGAGAATCGAAACGCAGCGCCTCACCCTGATCCCCCAAACGCTCGAGCATCTCCGCACCGAGTTGGAGGAGCCGAGCCGCCTGGGCGCCTTGCTCGAGGCTCGAGTGCCGGAGGGCTGGCCGCCCGGCGAGTACGATCGCGATGCGATGGAGTTCTTCCGGTCGAAGCACGAGTCGGACGCGCAGCGCTACGACGGGTGGCTCGGCTGGTACGTCGTGACGCGTGACGCCACACCGACCCTCATCGCGGGTGCCGGCTTCATGGGACCGCCCGAGGATGGAGCGGTCGAGATCGGCTACTCGGTCGTCGCCGAGGCGAGGGGCGCGGGATACGCCACCGAGATCGTCGGAGCGCTGGTGCGGCGGGCGTTCGAGTCGGACCTGGTGCAACGCGTCGTGGCAGAGACCGCGGCGACCAACGAGGCTTCCCAGCGCGTACTGGAGCGGAACGGATTCACGCCCGCGGGATCCGGCCGCGAGGCGGCCAGCCTTCGCTTCCAGAAGTCCCGCTAACCGAGCCCCTCGATCTAGGACGCGTGAACCGGGTGGCCGGCACCCTGAGTCGCGAGCTCATCCATGAGTTGGTGGCACTCGATCGTTTGGCGCTCTTCGGGGCCCAGGGAGCGGGTGAAGATCTCCTTGGCCGCGCTACAGGCATTCCGCGCCTCGGCCACGTGCCCCAACTTGGCTTCGATGATCGCGATGCCCATGAGATCGATCGCCCTTTGAGGGTGCCGCTGGTCACAGAGCCGGCTGGTGATCGCGAGCGCCCGCTGCCGTGTGCGGAGTGCGTCCTCGTAGTGCCCCTGTGATGCTTGCGCACCGGCAAGGGAGCGAAGCGTCGGGATGAGCTCCGCGCGGTCTCGCCCGAGGTGGGCTTCCTGAAGGGCAACGATGCGAGACAAGATGGCCTCGGCCTCGCTGTATCGACCTCGGGAAGCCTCGATCGCTGCCATGGGAGCCAGGAGGTCGATCAGCTCCAGCCGATCGCGTCCGATCTTGGACTCCGTCCGAGCTTGAAGCGAGCAGAAGAGAACCATGGATTGGTCCAGGTTGCCACTGGCGGCCAGGGCCTCCGCGATCCAGTGCCTCGTCTCATAGACACGTGAATCGTCTGGACCAAAGGCGTGCTGCTGCGCCGCCACCGCCTTGTCGAAGGCGTCTTGTGCAAGCTCCAGATGGCCCTCACGCAGATGGCGCTGGCCCTCGCTGAGGAGCCCCGCGGTCTCATCGGGCAAGCCCAGCGGGCCTTCATCTGGATATTCTTTGTAGATGCGATTGAGTTTCGCGCGGCACACCGCCGCCATGGAATCCTGGCAGGCAAACTCGTAGTACTCCTTCAACGCATGGAGCGGATGAGCCATTTCCCAGCTGCTCGAGCCGAAGGCTCGTTCGTTCATGTGGAGCATGCTCAGGGCCAAGCTGTCAGCCTCTCGTTGCCGTCCCCGGGCGGACACCGTGCGCGCAAGGCCGAGCATCGCGTCCGTCCGCTCCCACACGTCCAGGGCAGACCTCGAGTCGTACCTCATGCTCAAAGCCTCACGGTAGTTCTGCTCCGCCTCCTCGAGACGTAGAGCGTGGTAGGACGTGTCTCCGGCGTTGATGGACGCAAAACGCCAAGGGACCGGTCTTCCTCCCCGCGACTGGAGAACTACGGTGCCAATAGAACAGCAAAGAACGGCGAGAACGGAATAGATCATCCAGCGTGATCGGTCCACTTTTTCCCCCTGTCTCGTGGGACAGCGCTGCGGCCCCTGGAGTATCGGCAGAAGCGGCCAGGAATTTAGCGGGGGATTGAGGGTATCGCCCCCTCCTCGCGAGATCCGAAGCTTTGCCCTTGCATACTGCCGCTCCGCGCCCTATACTGAACCACATGGTTCAGTATTCTAGGGCCCGCCTGGATGCCTCGTTCGCCGCGCTCTCGGACACCACACGGCGCGGCGTTCTGGAGCAGCTCGGGCGTGGGGATGCTTCGATCACGGACCTTGCCGCGAAGTTCCGCATGACGCTCACGGGCATGAAGAAGCATGTCGGTGTCTTGGAGCGAGCGGGGCTCGTCGCCACGGAGAAGGTGGGGCGCGTGCGTACCTGCAAGCTCGGCCGGGACGGACTCGAGGAAGAGGCGGCCTGGATCGAGAGGTACCGCCAGCTCTGGGACGGACGCTTCGACGAGCTGGACAAGGTCGTCGAGGACTTGAAACGGAAGGAGAAGACCGATGGATGCAAGAAGAGAGAGTGAGCCTAAGCACCCCACGACGGTGGAACGGAAATCCGAGCGTGAGCTGGTCGTGACGCGGATGTTCAACGCCCCGGCGCGTCTGGTGTTCGAGGCGTGGACCAAGCCCGAGCTGTTCCAGCGTTGGTGGGTTCCGAAGTCGATGGGAATGACCCTGCAGTCCTTCGAGGCCGATATTCGTACCGGGGGCACCTACCGGCTCACGTTCGCCCCCGATGTGGCCTTCTTTGGTAAGTACCTGGAGGTGACGCCACACTCGCGCCTCGTCTGGACGAACGAGGAGAGTGATGCCGGCGCCGTGACCACTGTCACCTTCGAGGAGAAGGCTGGCAAAACGCTACTGACCTTGCACGAGCTCTATCCGTCCAAGGAAGCTCTCGAGCAGAACGCCGGGGCGGAGGAAGGTCTGCCCGAGCAGTTCGAGCAGCTGGACGAGCTTCTGGGCACGCTGGGTGCGAGGGTTGCTTAGATCTCCGGGCGGAGTCCGGTTTGTCCCGCCCCCGAATCCCGCCACACTTGTAACTCCCTCCGGTGGTGCCCGTGGACGAAACTAGTAGTGAGCAGCAAGGGGTCACACAGGGCACACCCAAAGGAGGAACCAATGGAGACGACCAAGCCGAGAATCGGAACGCGGCAGGAGTGGCTCACGGAGCGGGTCGAGCTGTTGAAGGCGGAGAAGGAGCATGTGCGCCAGAGCGATGAGCTGGCGCGACGCCGGCAGGAGCTGCCGTGGGTTCGCGTGGAGAAGGAGTACGGGTTCGATACCGACGAGGGCAAGAACACGCTGGCCGATCTCTTCCGTGGCCGCTCGCAACTACTCATGTATCACTTCATGTTCGGGCCCGACTACAAGGCGGGGTGTCCGTCCTGCTCGGCCATCGCCGACGGCTTCAACGGATTTGCGGTGCACCTCGCCAATCACGACGTGATGTTCTGGGCGGTGTCTCGGGCTCCGCTCGCGAAGCTCCAGGCGTTCAAGCAGCGCATGGGCTGGACGTTCCCATGGGCGTCATCGGCTCCGAGTGACTTCAATGCGGACTACAGCGTCGGGTTCACGGAGGAGCAGCAGCGCGAAGGGGGCGTCGAGTACAACTACCGTCGCGAAGGCCCGTGGAAGCCGAAGGCGGACAGCGGCGCCAATCCCTTCGCCGCCGCCGCGGGAACCGACCTCGCCACGTACATCCGGGAGCGCCCAGGCGTGAGCGCGTTCGCGAGCGAGAACGGAGTCGTCTATCACACCTACTCGGCCTATGCGCGCGGACTGGACGGGCTCTGGGGCATGTACCAGTGGCTCGACCGCGCCCCCAAGGGCCGGAACGAAAGCGGCGGCCTCTGGTGGAAGCACCACGACATGTACGGCAAGTGATTTCGAACGTGGAGATCGACATGACGTCTGGGAAGACGGTGGGCGGATACGCCGCGGTGCATGGACTGAAGATGTACTACGAGGTTGAAGGTGCCGGCGATCCGCTCGTCTACATCCCGCCTGCATTCGGATTCGCCGGGTCGAAGTCGCTCCCCGGACTGGCGCGAAACCGGTCGGTCATCACGGTCGATCTGCAGGGGCATGGCCGCACGGCCGACATCCCGCAACGTGCGATCACGTTCGATCAGCACGTAGAGGACGTGGTCGGCTTGTTGAATGGCCTCGGGATCGTGAAGGCGGACTTCTTCGGCGAGAGCTTCGGTGGCGTGATCGCGACGATGATCGCGATCCGTCATCCGGAGCTCGTTCGTCGAGTCGCCACCTATGGAGCTACCTTCGGCCCGCCGCAGATTGCCGTGCGGCCGGATGTTCTGAGCGCCAAGGTGAGTCACGACTCCCGGGGCATTCAGCATCAGAGGGAGCGTTTCGAGGAAGTTGCGCCCGATCCCAGTGCTTGGCCGAGGATCTGGGGGAAGGTGGTGAGCAATCACTGGGGCGGATTCTCGAACGCGGAGCTCGCCTCGATCGAGGCCCCGCTTCTCATCGCGGTCGGGGATCACGACTTCGTTCGACCGGAACATGCGCTCGACACGTTCAGGCTCATCCCCAACGCCGAGCTCGCCATCATCCCCGACGCCGGCCACTTCGTCCTCTTCTCGGAGCCGGAACGGGTGATTCCCGTGCTGGACCATTTCTTCAGCAAGCAGGCGAAGCGACTCCCGTTCGTCACCGCCGAAGTCGGCTATCACCCAGGGGAGACGAGGTAAGTACCTCGAGGTGGTCCCGCCAAGAGCACGCACCGGGGCTGCTCCCGAACCGGCAGGCGTGCGTCAGCGCTGCCGGCTGGCGACGATGACGGCTACCGCGGTCATGATCAGCGCACCCGCGAGGAGTGTCTTCGTTGTGATCGCCTCGCCCGCGACAGCCCATCCTAGGAACACCGCAACCGCCGGATTCACGAACGCGTAGGTGCCGGCCTTGGCGGGCGACACCGTGCGAAGAAGCCAGTTGTACGCGGAGAAGCCGACGAGCGATCCGATGAAGACCAGATAGGTGAACGAGAGCAGCGAGCGCTGCGACACATGGAGGTGCCCTGCTTGCCGCCACTCGCCGACCATCGCTCCGGCGAGGAGCAGGGCTACACCACCTGCGATCATCTGCATGGCGGTGGCCTGGAAGTGATTCTTCGATCGCGAGAGCTTGGGCGACAGCACCGAACCGGACGCCCAGCAGACGCTCGAAATCAGGAGCGCGCCCAGCCCGACCGGATCCACCGCGCTCGAGCCCGCGTGCGGTGCTGCCAGAAGACCGACGCCGATGAATCCGAGTGCCAGCCCCGCGAGAACCCGCGCGGTGGGGCGCTTTCGGTCACCGACCCAGCCCAGGAGAACGATCCAGAAGGGAACCGCGGCGATGAAGAGCGCGGTGACTCCTGAGGAGACCGTCTGCTCCGCCCAGCAGACTCCGCCGTTCCCCCCGAGGAACAAGAGCGCGCCGACCACGAACGCGCGCGCCCACTGCTGTGCGGTCGGGCGTTCAGCCTCGCCGCGGAGCGCCACCCAGGCATAGAGGATCGCGCCGGCGATGAGGAATCGCACGCCCGCCATCGCGAGGGGAGGAACCGTTTCGATGGCAAAGCGGATGAAGAGGTAGGTCGAGCCCCAGATGAGGTAGACGCACGCAAAGGCGATGACGGTCTTCAGGCGAGGGGCATGCGCACTCCCGGTTGGGGGCGCTGCCTCCCTGACGGCTGTCATTGTTTGCATGGTCGAAGGCTAAGCGTCCCCGCATTCCTGGGCACTCCGAATCATGCTTCCGAAGTGCTTGGACGCCGATCCACCGGCGCGGGCTCGGGTCGCCGGGGAACAATCCGCGCACCCGGGGTAGTAGTCGACAGCATCTAAAGGGCGTTGCTAGGTTCTCGCGCCTGGCGCTTCTCCCGCTTCCGGTGAGGGTAAGCCCATGAAACGAAACGCGTTGATTGCCCCGCTGTGCTGCCTCGCTGGCCTCGCTTGTGCCCAACCTCGAATCGCGAAAGCCGAAACCGTCTGGCCCCAGGACGTCTTGTCTGAGAAGAACGAGGCGGTCTCGACCCCGTACGCGACGGGATCGGTCCTGGTGAACAGCTTCAATGTGTTCAGCGTGGTGAACAACGTGGGCGCGGCCCCCAGCTCACCGAAATGGGGCTACATCGGCGTACTCGGCGGCGTTTTGGGGATGGGCCTCGGCGGAGCGAGCCTGGTGCAGGATCCCTCCGGCGAAGCCAAGCCCCTCGCGATCGCGAACATAGCCATTGGCGCCGTCGCGACCTTCTCAGCGTTGTCCGTGATCCGGCGCGCCAAGCATGAGGAGTCGGAGGATGAAGACGCCGTAACCGGCCACAACCCGGTCCACTTCAAAGCCGGCATCGTCGGCGCCCATCAACACGGGCTAGGCGTCCAGCTCAAGTTCTAGCCGTCGCCATTCGAACTGGCCCCGGGTCGCGACAAACTCGCCCCGGGGCCAGTCGCCGTTTCGGCCCAATTTCCGCACGATCGTTCGGTTCCAACTCGCCCCGGGGCGAGTTCACACGGCTTCAACTCGCCCCGGGGCCAGTTCACACGACCTCAACTCGCCCCGGGGCGAGTTCACATGGCCCCAACTCGCCCCGGGGCCAGTTCGGGAGTTGTCACTCGTCATGGAGTCACTACAGGCTCGTTCCCAATTTCACAACTTGCGGCGGCGCAAGTTGGCATCCAACTCGCCCCGGGGCGAGTTCCCCTGCCCGGGGCATTCAACGCACCGCCAGCAGCTCGGCTGAAAATCTTCGATCCACTACGTCCTCGCCGCGCCGCTGCTGGCCCCACCGTAGGTGTTCCAAGTCCATGCATTCGTTCGCACCTACGGCATTGAAAGTTCGCGGGGGACCGTGCGTGTAATCCCATCTACGAACTTGACCCAATGGCGCGATGCTCCCGCCTGACTATCGTCCTTCTTCGTGAGCCGGAAATGCGGCGGCTCTCCGTGGTGATTGCTGGTGTCCAGGTCCATCCCTCGGTGCTGGCCCAAGCTCACGCTCGTCCTTGTGATCACGACGGGTTGATGCACCGAAACACGACCGGAACCGCCGGCTCCCGCCACGGCGTCGCGGTGGACCGTTCGCGCTCCATGCGCGCAGTCCCGCCTGCTTTGCCCTCTCGGGCCTATCCGGTACTATCGCTCCACCATGCCCCATTGCGCGGTTTTCGGCGCGCTGATGGTCTACGGCTTCTTCACGGCCCTGGGCGGCCGCTCGATCCTCCGCCATCCCATCGGGGAGACGGGGTAGAGCGAACGCCCTGCCGGCGGCTCCCGATGAAATCCCTAGCCCAACCGAACGACAAAGCGAACATCGTGCGCCGTCTGCAAGCGCTCGGCCCCGACAGCTCTCGCCGCTGGGGCCGCATGACCGTGCAACAGATGGTCTGTCATCTCGCGGACAACGCGCGCGTCGCCCTCCTGCAGCGGTCGGTCAGCGTCTACACGCCGTGGTGGGCTCGAACGGTGCTCAAGTGGGGCGCGCTCTGGGCGCCGGTGCCGTGGCCCTCGGGCATCCCGACGCGGCCCGAGCTGGATCAGGTGCGCGGGGGCGGAACCAAGCCCGCCGAGCTCGCGAAGGACATCACGGAGCTCCGAGGCCTGGTGGAACGGATGGTGACCGACACGGAACTCGAGGGCCGCGAGCATCCCTTCCTCGGCAAGCTATCGCGCGCGGAGTGGCTCCGGTGGGCCTACCTGCACATGGACCATCACCTGAGGCAGTTCGGCGTGTGATCGCTCGGCCTCGGCCGAGCTACGCGGCTACCGGCGCGGCCCCTATGCCGCCACCGGCGTCGCCCCTACGCCGCCACCGGCGTCGCGGAGTGGCCCAGCAGCGCCTCGCCATTCCGTTGCCGGAACACCACCATCGCCTGCGCTCGCCCGGCCTCCGCGTCCGCGAGGATCGCTTGGAACTCGGGCGTCCGGCGCACCGCGTCGAAATCGCGGCTCCTCGCCAGCTTGTACGGCGCGAAGTACCCCTTGGCATTCGCATTCCTGAGAAGCGCGAGCCCGTGCTCGAAATCACCGGCGCCACACAGCATGAAGCCCTCCTGGAACATCGCCTCGGGATCGTCGAGCACCTTGAGCCCCTTCATGCTGGCCCGCTGCTTCAGCATGTCCGCGGGACGGCGTTCGAGCCACGCCTTCATGTACTCCGTGTAGACATGGAAGACCGGGACGTGATTGTCCTCGCGGATGGCGCTCAGCGCCTGGAGCGCTTCCTCCAGATGACCCACGGATCCCAGCGCGATGACGCGCGAGACTTCCGCGTCCGAATCGGGCCTCGGGGTGGACCCGGCTAGCACCTCGCGCTCCATCTCGCCATTCATCATGTAGGTCCCGTTGATGCTCGTCGTGATCTTGGGATCGAGTCGCCGCGCTTCCATGTGCGCGAGCACCGATTGCTCGTAGAGGCCGCAGTAGCGGCATGCGTGCACGAGGCCGGCGAATAATTCCGGATCGTTTCCGTGGCGATTCGCCTCGTCGAGCAATCGCGAGAGCGCGGCGAGCGAGCGTCCGCTGTCGGCCTCGAGGCCGGCGTAGAACTTGTGCGCCACCGAGAGCCGCGGATTCAGCTCGAGCGCCCGGCGAAGCGCCGCCTCGGCGCGCGCTTCGCCATCTTCATGTCCCGCGAGGAATTTTCCGGCGACGCGATATCCGCGACCAAGCTGCGCCCACGCGGGCGCGAAGCCGGGATCGAGCCGCACGCATTCCTCGTAGAGCTTGAGCGCTTCCGTGAGGCGCTTGATGTCCCCCGCGAGCGCATTGCCCTCGAGATAGAGCGCGTACGCGCGGGCGTCCTTGGGCGCGTCCGCGGTCGTCGGCTGCCCATGGAGCGGAATCGCGAGCGCCTCCACCACGCGATGGGCGATGTCGTCCTGCAGCCGGAAGAGATCTCCCAGAGACGAAATCACCGAATGCGACGTGAGCAGCGTCCCGCCCGGCGCCTCCACGAGCTGCGCCGTCACGCGGAGCTGCTCGCCCGATCGCATGAGGGTGCCCATCACCACGCGATCCACGTCCGCTTCGGACGCGATCTGCTTGAGGTCGGGCGTCTCCGAGGCGAAGCGCGCCGCCGTCGAGGTCGAACGAACCACGAGCGAATGGAAGCCGGTGAGCGACGTTGCGATCGCGTCGGGGAGGCTGAACGCGAGGAAGTCGGTCTCGGGATCCGACCGGAGCACGCGGAAGGGAAGCACGACGAGCCTCAAAAGCGTCTGCGCGAGCCGCGGCGTCTCATCCCCCGACGTGAATGCAACCCGCTTCAGCTCCTCGGCCATCGCATCCGCGGTCTGAGGGCGCTCTGCCGGACGCTTGGCCAGCGCATGGCGGATCACGCGATCGAGCGCCGCCACCGCCGGCGATCCCGTGAGTGCGGGGGGCTGCTCGTGGATCGTCGCGTGCAGGATCTCGATCAAGCTGTTCCCGATGAACGCGGGGCGCCCGGCCAGCATCTCGAAGAGGATCACGCCCGTCGCGAAGATGTCCGCGCGCCCGTCCACCTCCTGACCCGTCACCTGCTCGGGCGCGATGTAGCGCGGCGTCCCGATGAGCATGCCCGCCTGCGTCAGGTTCGTGACCTGGGTCGCCGCGTCGAGCGGACGCGCGAGGCCGAAGTCGAGGAGCTTCACGCCGTGCTGCGTGAGGAACACGTTCGACGGCTTGAGATCGCGATGGATGACGTTCCGCGCATGAAGCGCGGAGAGTGCGGCCAGGATGCCGAGCCCGATCGGAACGGTCTCGTTCACGGTGAGCGGCCCGTCGCTCAAACGATCCGCGAGCGACTCGCCCTCGAGCAGCTCCATCGCGAGGAACGGCTCCCCGCGGTGCTCCCCGATCTCGTAGATCTGCGCGATGTTCGGGTGATTCACGCTTGCCGCAGCGCGCGCCTCGCGGAGGAAGCGCTTGCGCGAGTCGTCATCCCCGGGCGCCCCCGCCTGCGCGGACATGACCTTGATCGCGACGAGCCGGTCGAGGTCCTTGTCGCGCGCGGAGTAGACGATGCCCATCCCGCCGCGGCCCAGCTCGCGCGCGATCGCGTACTTGCCGATCGAGGTGGGATGGGATCCCGCGGGCGCCTCGGGCTCGGGTTGCGTGGGCTGACGCCGGAAGAGCTTGGCGAACGCGCCGAAGGGTCCGGTCGAGGGTTTCTGGGAATCGGAACTCATGGAGGGAAATGATAACCGAACGATGAAGATGCCCGAACTGCCCCTACCGCCCCGCCTGCCTCCCCAGCCAATCCAGCACCACCGTGGTGGGCGCCACCGTGGCCCCGCCTCCCACCGCAACGACGAGGAACCGTTTCCCGTCCTTCGTCACGTCGATGCGATTGCGGATGGTGAAATCCCGGCTCACCGGAGCGTTGAAGAGAAGCTTCGGCAAGCCGAACTTGGGAGGCTTGCCGCCCACGCCGGGTTCGATCGAGACCGACATGACGTTGCGGCTGTTGTCGAGATAGAAGAGCTCGCGTCCGTCCGCGCGCCAGTGGGGCTCGCTGCCCGAGTTGGTGGAGACTCTCCACTTTCCACCCGCATCGGGGAAGGTCTGGACGTAGACATCGCCGTCGTTGCCGGATTCGGTGGAGCCGTACGCGAGCAGGGTCCCGTCCGGAGAGAGCGCTGGTTGAAACTCGTGGAACGGCGTCGCCAGCACGGGAATGTCGCGGGGAGGATCCTTCATCGGCGTTCCGAAGATGTCGAAGGTCGGACTGCCTGAGTCCCGCTTGTGCCCGAAGAGCCACCGCCCATCGTAGGACCAGCTCATGGGGGTGTAGGTCGCGGTTCCGCCAAGGAGGACCTTCTCCGTGCCGGAGCCGCCGAATGGCTTCACCGCCAGATTCTGAAACCCGCCGCGCTTGACGCTATAGGCGATCGCCGATCCATCGGGCGCCCAGACCGCATTCCCCGCATCGTCCGTGTCCGAGAGCGTGAAGCGCGAGCCGACATTCCGCTCCACGTCAAACGTCCAGATCGACGAAGCTCCCGTCGCGGGGACCACCTGGACCGCGATCTGGCTGCCGTCGGGTGAGATCACAGGGCAGCGATAACCGGTCGCCGGTCCGACCTGGCCGATCTCCTTGCCCGTGCGATCCAGCCACAGAAGCCTCCGATTGACCCCACCGACACCCGTCCGGTAGACGAGCGTCCCCTCGGTGGACGAGGAGAAGCGTGCCGATCCTTCGGACCCGGTCTCCACGTTCTGGGCCACGGGGAAGGGATCGCCGGTGAGTTTGCGGGCTCCAGCATCGAACTTCTGTGCGAGAAGGACTCCATTCTTCACGTACAGCAGATAGCCCAGGGCATATTCGACGCGAGAGGTCGCTTCACCCAGGGATGTCGTCTCGATCGAACCGATCGTGCCGACCCGCAGGTCGCGTTGCAGGCCCACCGTCGTTCCGTAGGCGATGTAGAGGAAGTGCTTCCCGTCCGGCAGGAATTGAGGCCAGGCAGTGAACGCCTCGCCTTTCTTTCGGTTGATGATCGTCGCGCCGGCGGGGATTCCACCGGCGGCCGAGACCCATTGAACCGAGTCGGCCGCGGCGGTGCCATCGAAGAGAATGATGTTCTTCGCGCCCCAGGAGCCGTCCGCGCCGCGCGGCGCATCGGCGATGGCGATGGGAGGCCCGCCGTTCACGTCCACTTTGAAGAGCTTGGCGTTCGCGAAGAAGGCGAGGAATCGGCTATCGGGAGACCAGAAGGGGCGGGTGGCGTCCTCGGTGCCGGGAATCTTCTGCGCGTCGAGCGAGTTCATGGCGCGCACCCAGATACAGGTCGCTCCCAGCGAGTCGATCGCGTTGAATGCGAGCTTGCGCCCGTCGGGCGAGATGCGCGGCAGATCGATGCCTCGCACTTGCGCGGGCGCGGTCAGGTCGAAGATCACCGGCTTGGGCGTGGGCTTCGGTTTGAGCGCCGCGGCTGCGAGCACGAGGGTGGACACGAAGAGCGCCCCCACCGCGATCCAGGCGAGCCGCTCGCGCGAGCGCCGCTTCGCCGCGATGGGCGCGGGCACACCCGCCTGCGATCCCCCTTCGGCGATCCACTGGAGCTGGAGCTTCACGTCATGCGCGGTCTGGATGCGCTCGTCCGGCTCCTTGGCGAGGCACGCCTTGACGAGCCTCTCCAGAGCCGGCGGCGTGAAGGGCGCCACCTGCGCGATCGAGGTCGGCTCGGAGCCCATGATCGCGGAGATGAGCGACGCCTGCGATTTGCCCGCGAACGCGCGCTTGCCCGTCGCCATCTCGTAGAGCACGCAGCCGAGCGCCCAGATGTCCGTGCGCTCGTCCGATTCCTTCCCCTCGAGCTGCTCCGGCGCCATGTACTGGAAGGTTCCGATGATGGTGCCTTCCGTCGTGAGCGGGCGGCTCATTGTGGGGGAGTTGATCCCCGAGATGGCCTGCTGCACGGGGCCCCCTCCGGAGCGCGCGAGCCCGAAGTCGAGCAGCTTCGCGCCGGAGCGGGCGAGCATCACGTTCCCGGGCTTGAGATCGCGGTGCACGATCCCCGCCCTGTGCGCGCGATCGAGCGCGTCCGCGATCTGGATACCGAAGCGGAGCACGTCCTCGGTCGGCAGCGGGCCGCGCTCGATGCGCGTGGCGAGCGACTCGCCCTCGATCAGCTCCATCACGAGGTAGAAGTCCTGCCCCTCGTGGCCGACGTCGTGGACGATGCAGATGTTGGGATGGTTGAGGGAGGAGATGAGCCGCGCCTCGCGCTCGAAGCGCTGGCGGATCTCGGACGTATCGGCGAGATCGCGCGGCAGCACCTTGATCGCGACCTCGCGGCCCAGCCGCGTGTCGCGGGCGCGATAGACCTCGCCCATGCCCCCGGCGCCGATGGGCGCGAGGATCTCGTAGGTGCCTAGCTTGGTTCCGGTGATTAGGGGCATTGAGGGCGGGAGTGTAGCGGGTTGGGGCTCGCGTGGAAAGGTTGGGCTGTACCGTGCGCTTCAAGGGAACGGGAGCGTTCTTCCTCCAGCCAGGGCTTGCTCCAGCCGATCCATCGGTCCTACGCTGCACCCGGCCGAACAAGCGCCCCCTATTGATGCGGAGGTGTCGAATGCCCTCGTTCCGGCTCGTTCTGCCTTGGATCGTTGCCCTTCTCCTATTCGCCCCCTCGCCGAGCTCCGCCGAACCCGACCCGGAAGCGCAGAAGCTCTTCGAATCCATCGATTGGTTGGAGGGGCCTGCCACCGGCGCCCTGGGGGACAAGGCCACTGTCCAGATTCCCGCGGGCATGGCGTTCACCGGCAAGGAGGGAACCAAGAAGTGGATGACGTTGACCCACAACCTGCACAACGACGACATGCTCGGCGTCATCATCCCAACGAGCAACGATGCCCGCTGGTGGGCCCTCTTCGATTACAACGACGTGGGGCATATCTCCGATTCGGAGAAGGACGAGCTGGATGCCGTCGCCATTTTCAAGACGCTCAAGGAGAACAACGTGGAGGCGAACAAGGAGCTCAAGAAGCGCGGATGGGGGACCGTCGAGTTGGTTGGCTGGGAAAAGCCTCCCTTCTACGACGCCAGGACCAACAACCTGACTTGGTCGGTCCGTGTTCACGGCGATCACGGCGAGGGCGTGAACCACTCGGTCCGTCTCCTGGGCCGCGAGGGATACATGAGCGCCGATCTCGTGCTGTCACCGGAGGAACAGGCCACGGCAATTCCGGCGTACGAGAACGTGCTGAATGGATTCAAGTACAACGAGGGGCACCGTTACGCCGAGTACCGCAAGGGAGACAAGTTGGCCGCATATGGACTGACGGCGTTGATTGCGGGAGGCGCAGGCGCCGTCGCCATGAAGACCGGGCTCCTCGCGAAGTTCTGGAAGCTGATCGTCCTCGCGGTGCTCAGCGCTGCCGCGGCGATCAAGCGGTTCTTCAAGACGATCTTGGGTTGGGGGAAGAACGAGGAGACGATCAAGCCGAGCTGACCCATGCCCGAGTGGATCTCGCTATTCCTCGTCCTTTGCTGGCTCCGCTCCTTCGAGTATCTGAGCTGGAGGCGGGCCGGCGCCATCGTGTTCCATGGTCCGCCCGGACCCAGGTGCGTGCCCGTGCCTCGCGGCCGCGTGGATGCGACGGAACGTGCCGGGGTGGTGGTGGGCAACCCACTGAACCCGTTCGGGGGTGTGTTCCAATCGGGATCCGCTCGTACGGGCGATTTGAGTCCGGCCGAGCTGCGGATGCGGTTGTCCAAGTACAGGGAATGCGTCCAGCCCCTGCTGCGGGCCGAGATCGCGCTATCCGTTCACCTCTTCCTTCTGCTGCCGGTGGTCTGGTCGATCGTGGGCATCACGCGATCGTGGCCGTACCTCCTGGGCGGGCTCATCGTTCTCCACGTGATCACGGTGGTCTCGTTCATGCGCGCCTACCGAGGAGTCGTCGGCCGTGAGGATCGATGGGCAGCCGTCCTGCCGCTCATCATCGCGCCACCCATCGCCGCGGCCGGGCACGTCGTACTCACGAAGCGGCTCGCCCTGCAGACCCACCCGGTCGCAGCCGCGCTTCTACTGTGCGACGACGAGGCATTTCGAGATGTCGCCGCGCCGTACCTTCGCAGGATAGAATTCCCGGCGGCCGATGGAGACAGCCCGGCCGACACGCCGTTGGAGCGGCGAGCCGAGCTACGCGAGCTGATCGCGAAGCGGCTCGGCTCCGTCGCTCCGCTCTTGACGGAGCCGGCGCGCCGGTCCGAAGGCGCCCTGGCTTACTGCCCCCGGTGCCTTTCCGAGTACGCGAGTGCCGTCGATGCCTGCTCCGATTGCGAAGGCGTGGCTCTGAAGCTGTTCGCCTGACCGGGGATCCTATCAAGCGATGAAGCTCCTCGACGGCACCATCCGCCTCTCGGCGACCGATCTCGCAAATCACCTCGCGTGCCGGCATCTCACGGCGCTGAATCGCGCGGTGGTGGAGAAGCGTCTGGGGTCGCCTCCGAAGCGGGCCGATCTCGACCTGATTCGAGAGCTCGGGGACAAACACGAGCGCGCGTACCTGGCCCATCTCGAGGCTCGGGGACTCGGGCTCTCGCTGCCGCCTGACCGCGAATCCGAGGATGCGGCGGCAGAGCGCACGCTAGCCGCAATGAATTCGGGCGTGGACGTGATCGTGCAGGCGGCGCTCCGTTCAGGCCGGTGGCTCGGTCGAGCGGACGTGCTCCGGCGGGTGGCGATGCCGAGCCGACTCGGCCCATGGTCCTACGAGGTGTACGACACCAAGCTGGCGCTGGAGACCCGCGGCGGATCGGTGCTCCAGCTCTGCCTCTACTCGGATCTGCTCTCGGGAATCCAGGGCCTCGTTCCCGAGTTCATGCACATCGTCCCGCCGCGTCCCGAATTTCCGGCGGAAAGCTATCGCGTCGCGGACTTCGCGGCGTACTACCGCCGCGTGCGACAGCGCGCCGAGGAGGCGGTGGACTCGCCCACGGCGACGCCGACGTACCCCGAGCCCGTGACGCACTGCGACATCTGCAACTGGTGGAAGAGCTGCGATGACCGCCGTCACGCCGACGATCACCTGAGCCTCGTCGCTTCGATCTCGAAGCAGCAGACCCGCGAGCTGGAATCGCGCGGCATCACGACGCTCGCCGCGCTCGCGGGGGAGCCGATCCCGCTCCAGTGGAGGCCGAAGCGAGGCGCGAAGGAGAGCTACGTTCGCGCGCGGGAGCAGGCGCGCGTGCAGCTCGAGGGGCGCACGGAGCAGCGTCCGGTGCATGAGTGGCTCAGCGTGGAGGATGGCCGCGGCCTCACGCTCCTTCCAGAGCCCTCACCGGGGGACGTGTTCCTGGACCTCGAAGGCGACCCTTTCGCGGGCGACGGTGGACTCGAGTATCTCTTCGGCTGGGCCACGCGAGGTGCATCCGGCGAGGGCGAGTATCGCTGCACGTGGGCGCTGAATCGCGCCGAGGAGCGCGCCGCGTTCGAGATCTGGGTCGATGAAGTCATATCCCGGTGGGAACAGCACCCGGGACTCCACATCTACCACTACGCGGCGTACGAGCCGGGCGCTCTCAAGCGCCTGATGGGCCGCTACGCCACCCGCGAGTCCGAGATCGACCGCATGCTGCGCGGGGGTCTGTTCGTCGATCTCCACATCGTCGCGCGTCAGGCGCTCCGCGCGAGCATCGAGGAGTACTCGATCAAGAAGCTCGAGCCTGTGTTCGGCTACGAGCGCCTGCAGCCTTTGCCCGAGGCCGGTGCGCATCTCCGCGCGGTCCAGCGGGCGCTCGAGCTCGGGAGCGCGGAGTCGATTACCGCCGAGTCGCGCGCTGTGGTCGAAGCGTACAACCGGGACGACTGCGTCTCGGCACTCGCCCTGCGCGATTGGCTGGAGCGCGAGCGGGCTCGGCTGGTGGAGGAGGGCGTGCCCATACCGCGGCCCAAGGCGAGGGAGGACGAGGCGAAGGAGGAGCTGAAGGAGCGCGATGCGCGCACGCGCCGTCTGGCGGCGACCCTCCTCACCGACATCCCGGACGACCCTGCGGCGCGCACTCCCGAACAGCAGGCCATCCACACGCTGGCCCATCTCCTCGAGTTCCATCGGCGTGAGGAGAAGGCGCCGTGGTGGGAGTACTTCGACCTCCAAAAGAAGACCGACGAGGAGCTGTTCGACGACAGCGAGGGCCTCGTGGGGCTCGAGTTCCTGGAGCGGCTGCCCCCAGCGCCTCGAGAGCGGGCGCCGGTCCACCGCTATCGCTTTCCGAAGCAGGAAACCAAGATCCGTACCAAGGACACGCTCCACGCGCCGCTTCCCGACGGACGGGAGATCGGCGACGTCGTCGCGATCGACATGATCGAGCACACGATCAACATCAAGAAACGCGTCGCGGTCGCGGACGTGCATCCGCACGCGGTCTTCTCGCACACGATGATCTCTTCGCCCCAGCAGGCCGGGGCCTTGTTCCGGCTCGGGGAGTGGGTGGCGGATCACGGCATCAGCGCGCCGGGGCCGTTCCGCGCGGGGAGGGATCTTCTCCTGCGGCTGCCGCCCCGACTCACGCAAAAGACGGAAGGCGACCTCAGGCTTCCGGGTGAGACCGGCCTGGAAGCCGCGCGGCGCCTGGTCACCTCGCTACATCATTCGGTGCTTGGCATTCAGGGGCCGCCCGGATCGGGGAAGACGCTGACCGGCGCGCGCATGATTCTCGATCTCGTCGCGCAGGGACGCAAAGTCGGAGTGTGCGCCAACGGGCACGAGGTGATTCGAAATCTGCTCGAGCGCGTGATCGCGCTCGGCTCGGAGGACGGCGTGCGCGTGGTCTGCGCGCACAAGCCGGACGAGATGGCGGAGGATCCTGGCGCCATCTTCGAGGTGAAGGACAACGAGGCCGCGCTCAACGCGCTGCAAAACGGGCGGGCTCAGGTCCTCGGCGCCACGGCGTGGCTCTGGTCGCGCCCGGAATTCGCGGATGCGGTCGATGTGCTGTTCGTCGATGAGGCGGGGCAAATGTCGCTGGCCAGCACCGTCGCGATCGCGCAGGCGGCGAAGAGTCTCGTGCTCCTCGGCGATCCGCGGCAGCTCGATCATCCGATGAAGGGGAGCCATCCGGAGGGAACGGCGGTCTCCGCTTTGGAGCATCTGCTCCACGGCGAGCCCACGATCCCGCGCGATCGGGGGATCTTCCTCGAGGAGACCTGGCGACTCCATCCCGCAATCTGCGAGATCACCTCGGAGCTCTTCTACGCGAGCCGGCTCCACGCGAGAACGGGGCTGGAGCTCCAGGCGATCCTGGGCGACCCCGCGATCGACGGCGCGGGAATCTGGTACCTGCCCGTGGAGCACGACGGATGCAAGGGCTCGTCACAGGAAGAGGTCGAGACCGTACGCTCTCTCGTGAAGAAGCTCACGTCCGCCGGCGTCCTCTGGCGCGACATGCAGGGATGGGAGCATTCGATCGCGCTCGACGACATCTTGATCGTCGCCCCGTACAACGCGCAGGTGGCGGATCTCACGGTGGCGCTGCCGGGTGCGCGTATCGGTACGGTCGACAAGTTCCAGGGGCAGGAGGCGCCGATCGTCATCTATTCGATGACCACCTCGTCGCCGGAGGACGTGCCGCGCGGGATGGAGTTCTTCTACAGCTCCAACCGGATCAACGTGGCGACGTCGCGTGCGCGGTGTGCGTGCATCCTGGTGGGGAACCCGAGGCTGTTCGGGCCGGACTGCCAGACGCCGAGGCAGATGCTGCTGGCCAATGCCTTCTGCCGGTTCCGTGAGGCGGCGCGGGAGGTGGGGTCGAAGGGGAGCCCGCTCGCCGCACAGAGGCCGTCGGGGGCCACGCCCCCAAGCAAGGGCTCGCAGCTAGATCTGCTGTGATCCGTCGCCAGAGGAAGCAGCTCGATCTGCTCTGATCGGAGGTACAACATCATGAAGCACACGAACCTGGGCGCGCTGGGCCTCGCCCTCGCGCTCCTCATGGTCGTCTCGATTATCCTCTCGTCCCTCTTCTGCTCCATTCCCTGGTCGGCGGTCTGCAAGCCCTAGACCATTCAGTCTAGGTGCACATTCCCAGGTGCCGATCGGACCCTAGCGCAGCAGCACGATCTTTCGGTTCTCGCGCAGCGCGCCCGCCTCGACCCGCAGGTAATAGATTCCAGCGGGCGCCCGTGTGCCCGATTGCACCGTTCCGTCCCAGGTAATGCTGTGCGGGCCCGAGACGACTTCGTCCACCAACGCGCGCACCCTCGCACCCGCGACGTTGTAGATCGACATCGTCACGTGCGTCGGGGTGGCCGCTTCGTAGCGGAAGGTCGTGGCTCGGGCGAAGGGATTGGGCGAGGCTGGGCTCAGCGAGAAGGCCCGCGGTGCTGGGCCGCCGCTCACGGCGCTCACGGTGTCCAGCTCGAGATGCGCCTCCTGGCTGGGCTCGACGACCACGTTGTTCGGGTCGCTGCTGTCGGTGAACACCACGTCGTAATTGCCTTCGTCCGCGGCCTGGAAGTTGTGGATCGTGAGCGCCGTCGTCTGCGAGCCGGTGATTCTTCCGTCGTCAACGAGCGGCACGAGGTTCAGTCTCCACTGATAGGTCATGTGATCGGTAGGGACGTCCGCGGAGGCGATGAGGTTGGGATCGCTGCCCGCCGGCACCTTCTTGTCCTTGGGCTGCTCGAGGAACAGGGTCCACGGGCACGTATAACAGCTCCAGAGGACGTCGTAGCTGCCGGCGTCGAAGTAGCCGTCGCCGCTGGTCCCTTGTGCGTGGCCTTCCAGGGTGTAGTCACCCGCGGGGAGGCGCAGCTGGGTTTGTACCTCCGACCCTTGATCGGTCTCGAAGAT
>Ga0207703_10000249_pt1 | contig 60645 bp, 61 predicted proteins | sample KBSSwiS12_FD_184304 | JGI IMG/M metagenome (GOLD analysis project Ga0207703, IMG submission 184304) | Switchgrass rhizosphere microbial communities from Kellogg Biological Station, Michigan, USA - KBS Switchgrass S1-2 (SPAdes) (version 2) | ecosystem: Host-associated > Plants > Roots >... | reverse complement strand
GCGATACTCGCGGATGGTCGTCGCGCCGACGCAGGAGATCTCGCCGCGCGACAGCGCCGGCTTGAGGATGTTCGCCGCATCGAGCGACCCCTCGGCGCTTCCCGCGCCGATGAGCGAGTGGATCTCGTCGATGAAGATGATGATGTCGGTGTTCTCTTTGAGCTCTTTGATGATCCCCTTGAGCCGCTCTTCGAACTGGCCGCGGTACTTCGTGCCGGCGACGATGAGCGAGAGGTCGAGCGAAAGGATGCGCTTGTTGGCGATGAACAGCGGGACGTTGCCGTCGACGATGCGCTGGGCCAGTCCTTCGACGATGGCCGTCTTGCCGACGCCCGGCTCGCCGAGGAGGATCGGATTGTTCTTGGTACGGCGGGAGAGGATCTGGATGATCCGCTCCACTTCTTTTTCCCGGCCGATCAGCGGATCGAACTGCTGCGCGTGCGCCATCTGCGTGAGGTCGCGCGCGTACTCCGCCAGAAACGGAAGTTCTTTTTTCTGTTTGTCCGCCTCGCGCTCCTTCAGGATGGAGATCGTTTCCTCACGGACGGAATAGACGTTCAATCCCTTGGCCGTGAGGATGCGGGCGGCGGTGGACGACTCGACGCGCAGGATTCCGATGAGCAGATGTTCCGTGCCGACGTACTGATGGAGCATCGACTCCGCCTCATGCGCGGCGTAAGCGAGGATTTTCTTCGATTCTTCGGAAAGCGGCAGCTCGGCCGAGGAGGAGATACGGTCGACGAAAAGGCGGTCGCCTTCGACCTCGCGCCGGATCTGCTCCGGCTTGACGTTGAACCGCGAAAAAATCTCCTTGATGATCTCCTCACCCTCACGCAGGACACCGAGAAGGATGTGCTCGGACTCGATGACGCGGGAGCCGAGTTTGGAGGCTTCGTACCGGGCGAAGAAGAGGGCGCGGCGGGCTTTCTCGTTGTATTTTTCGAACATTTTAGTTTTGCTGCTGCTTCATCTCTAGGACTCTGTCGCAGCGTGCCGCCAACTCTGGATTATGAGTCACTATAACCGAGGTCAGTCCACGCTTCATGTGGCATTCCCGCATCAGATCGAAGACTCGTCCGCTCGTTTCGAGATCGAGATTGCCGGTCGGTTCATCGGCAAGAAAGAGGAGCGGATCGGTGAGAAGCGCGCGTGCGATCGCGACCCGTTGCTGTTCCCCGCCTGACAGTTGATTCGGAAAGTGTCTCGACCGGGCGTTCAATCCAAGTTCTGAAAGCAGTGCAGCTGCCTTGTTCAACGCCTCGTTTTTGGGAGTTCTTCCGATCCACGCCGGCATGGCCACGTTCTCCGCGGCCGTGAATTCGGGAAGAAGATGATGAAACTGAAACACGAATCCGACGTTGTGATTGCGGAAGCGCGCCAGTTCGTCGTTGCTCATCGACGAGAGGTCGTGGTCGCCGACGCGAATGCGCCCGCTGTCGGGATGATCGAGCCCGCCGAGAAGATGCAGCAGCGTCGATTTTCCGATTCCGCTCGGCCCGACGACGGCCAGCATCTCGCCCCGTTCGACCTCGATGTGAATCGAGTCGAACACCGGCACCGGGACTTCGGCGTTCCGGTAGGTCTTCGAGAGCGCATGCGCTTCGAGAAACGCCATCGTGAATCGATTATAAGCACGCGCCGTGCTCAAGCTTTGTGATGCTCACAACGGAATGTGACGCAGCACACCATTCGCGAGCATCCCGACGAGCACCGGATTGCTGAATCGTTTCGGCCCCGCGCTCGCCGGATTGAAGAACGCGACGCCATGGATGACCTCGTTGTGCGGAAGGTGACTGTGACCAAACACGACGAGGTCCGCCGGCTTCTTCGTCAACGACGCGAGAACCTCTCCGCGAGGCTTCTCCGGCTTCGGCAGGATGTGTGTGAGCAGAATGCGCGTGCCGCCGAGCGTCAGGCGCACGATGTCGAGGCCGTCGCTCTCCGCGTCGTTGTTGCCGCCGACGTACGTGACGGGAGCGAGCTTGCGCAAGGCGCGCAGCACGTGATCGCCGCCGACATCACCGGCGTGGATAATGTGATCGACGTGCGCGAAGACTTCGGCGACCTCGGGGCGAAACAGCCCGTGGGTGTCGCTGATGATTCCGATGTTCAACGTGGCAGTTCGATCCGCTGCAATCCGTAATCCTTCGACACTTCGTCGTACACGCCGACGGCCACACGGTTCGCCTTGTTGTCGGTCAGCAGCTCGAACTCGTAGCCGAACTTGCCGTTCTTCGCCTGCTGCACGTCGGCGATGGTGAACGGCTGCGTCCGCTGCGTCACCTCGCTCACCGCGCCGAGGATGTCTCCCCAGGCGATGTAGACGGAGAACGCGCCACGCTGGCCCTTCGCGTCGGGCAGCGACACGAGTGATTGAACCGGGATCTCGATCAGCACGGGGAGGAGGTACTTCCCGCTTCCCTTCGCCTTCGCCTGCCCGAGGCGGACGCGCAACGGGATCTTCGTGTCGTCGGGTTGCGTGAACAGCGTGGCGACGACGCGATTCTTCATCTTCGTCTCGTCCGACTGCTCGACGAACTGCCGCCGCGCGCGCACCGTGTACGCGCGATTCTTCGCTTTCACCACGATCTTCCGCGCGCGGTCCTGCCGATGCGTCGTGGCGTGATACGCGAGCGAGTAGTACGACGAGAAATCCTGCTCGATGCGCGGCAGCAGCTTGATCACATCCTGCTGTCCCCACGCCGCCATCCCTCCCGTCTCCTCGGCGACGTACTGCAGCGCCTGCACCTCGTTGTCGAGCGTCATGTACGAGTGGCCCGCGATCATCGAGTCGTTCGTGCCGGGCAAGCGGCGATTGCTCGCGTTCTGCACCCAGTCGTTGTCCAGTCCCGCCGGATAGAGCATGTACATCGTCACGCCGTGCGCGTTCGCCGTTTTCGCCACCGACTCCACTTCGCGCCGCGTGTTGAGGAGTTGTTCGTAAAGCCCCGGCGGACCGATGACCTGGTGGCGGTCGGCGAGATACTCGCGTCCCGCGTAAATCGAGAAACGGCGGCTGACGAAGATCATCGACTTCTGTCCTTCGATGCCGGAGATCGACTCGATCACCGCGTTGAGGGCCTTCGTCTTCGCCTTCATGTCGTTGAACTCGCGGGTGGAGGCGTCGAACTGCTCGACCACCGGCATGTCCGAGACCGGAGTGCCGGAGAGTGCCGCGGCCTGTTTCTCGAACTCCTGCTCTTCCTCGATCTCCTGGTAATTGCCGGTGATCGAGTAATGCCGCTCCTTCGCGATCTGGTCGAGCGTGCTGTCGATGTCGGTCAGGTCGTCGGTGAACGGCAGGCGCGTGTAGAGCCGATGGGTCCACGACACGATGGTCACGCCGTCGCCCGGCCGCACGGTCTTGTGCAGCAGCGATTTCAACTGGGAGAAGACTTCCTCGCTCTTCTGCGCCGGCGCCTGGAAGCGGTCGATGAAGACGACCAGGGTGCGGTGCTGATGACGTGGGACAAGCTCTCCAGTTTGTCCGGACGACCTGAGAGGTTGTCCTACGTCGCTCACGTTCACCTTTTCGTTGGAGACGTCCGAGAGGTACTCGGTGAAGTTCGTGATCGGCTGCGGCTTGCCGTCCTCGTAGATCTCGAAGTCGCCCTGCGTCAGACCGCGGACGCGATTGCCGGCGCGGTCGGTGACGAAGACGTCGACGTTGACGATCGACACCTCGATCGACTCCGAGGTGCGTGGAATGTCCGGCGGCTGCGTCTGCGGAGTCGCGGCAAAGAGCGACCCGCAGAGCAGCGCCACGATTGCGTTTCTCATCTCAGCCCCGCGATGCTTCCACTCTTCGCCAGATCGATCCGCCGCAATCCGTAATCCTTCGACAGCTCATCGAAGACGCCGATCGACAGGCGCTCGGTCGCGGCATCGGCCGTGACGTCGAACGAATAGGTGAAGGTCTCCGGCGTGCTGGTGGTCAGCTTGAATTTCTGCGACTGCTTCGTCACTTCGCCGATCTCGCCGCCCGTGCCGCTCCAGCCGACGAAGACGGAGAACTCGCCCCTTCCGCCGTCGGTCATCAACGCGGCGACCGGGATATGCACGGTGACCGGAATCTCGTAGCGGCTTTTCTCGATGTAGCGCGGCCTGCCGACTTCCACGGCGATGTTCAGCGACGAGGCCGACGGCTGATCGAAGAGATTCGCCAGCACCCGCTCGCGCATCCGCGTCTGGTCCGACTTCTCGACGTATTCGCGGCGCGCCCGGACGATGTAGTCGCGGTTCTTCGTCTTCACCACGATGGAGCGCGCGCGGTCGACGTTGTGATTCGCCGCGCGGTAGCCGAGCGAGTAGTAGGCGTCGAGATCGTCCGCCATCTTCGGCAGGTCTTTCTCGATGTCTCTCCCCCACGCCAGCTTTCCGCCGGTCTGCTTCGCCACGTCGTCGAGGAACGGGAGCTGCGCGTTCAGCAGCTCGTAGTCGTAGAGCCCATCGAGGCCGAAGCCCTCGGTGCCGAGCCCCTCGGGATAGAGCGGGTAGACGGTGATGCCGTTGGCGTTCGCCGTCTTCGCCACGTAATCGATCATCGCGTCGCTGCGGAAACGCGAGCCCCAGCCATAGCTCGGCGCGAGGCTGTCGACGTCGCTCAAATCACGCGTGCCGCTCGGGGTGAAGCGCCGCACGGCCATGACGAAAACCTTCTTCGAGTCGGAGCCGGCGATCGAGTTCATCAGCGAGGTGATCGCCGCCACCTTGTCGCGCATGCGGAAGTAGCGAAAGTTCGCCTGCGCGCCTCCGTCGGTGCTGTGGTAGCGGATCTCATCCCTGATGCCGGAGTGAAAATTGCCGTTGGCGTCCCGCCAGCTCGAACCGCCCGATCTGCGCCCCGGACGGCTGGCGTTGATGCCGCTCGTGAACGCCTCGCCGAGGAGGTGATCCTGGAACGTGACGTCATCGACGCCGGGTCCCGATTCCGCGGCGATCTTTTCGAGCGCGCGATCGACCGAATCGATCTTGTCGGTGAAATCGAGCCGCGTCTCGAGCTTTCGCGCGAACGTGACGATCTTCACCGAGTCGCCCGGACGGACCGTGCGATGGAGGAAGTCGCGCACACCGGCGAAGAACGGATCGCGCCGGAATTCAGGAGCGCGGAAGTGCTCGATGAAGACGACGATCGTGCGGGGTTGTGTGTAGGACACGCGCCCTCGCGTGTCGGTGTCAGGCGAGGGCGCCTGACCTACACCGGTGAAATTCGTGATCGGCTGGAGCTTGCCGTTCTCGAAGATCTCGAAGTCGTCCCTGGTCAGCCCGCGAACGCGATTCCCCTGCTTGTCCGTGACGATCGCATCGACGTTCACGATCGACACGTCGATCGTCTCGCCCATGCGCGGGCCTTCGGCTGGCTGTGCTGTGAGAGCTGCGGTTAGCGCTGAAGCTGCGACTGCGAGAGAAACAAATGTCCAAGGACGCATGACCTTTCGCTCCTTGGTACCGGCACAGTCATTCTAGACTGACTTAATGCGAAGAGTGTTGACCGTAACCGTTTTGATTCTCGCCGCCCTTGCGCTGCGCGCGGATGAGGCCGGCGACCTCGCCGCCGCACGCGCGCTGTTCGACCGGAACATCGACGCCATCCACAAGCGCGATCGCGACGCCTACCTCGCGCTCTATCTCCATTCGCCGAAGCTCGTGCGCAATGGCGCCGACGGCCTCTCCGTCGGCTTCGACGATTTCGCAAAAGGAGCCGGCGCGCGCTGGCCCGACGCGCTCGACGCCGATGACATCCGTCTCACCTCGATTCAGCCGGGCATCGTCTACGGCACTTATCGCTATCGCGTTCGCTACGACGGCGACGAGCACAGCGGCGTGTCGGAGCGGCTGTTCGTGAAGACCGCCGAGGGCTGGAAGATCGCGCTCACCGGCGCCATCGACGCACCGGCCGGCACTCCGCCGCCGCCGCTCGCGATCACGCACGTCACGCTGATCGACGGCCGAGGCGGCGCGCCGGTGGCCAACGCGAACATCGTGATCCGCGACGGCAAGATCGATTGCGCCGGCGCGAATTGTCCGGTCCCGGAAGGAGTCGACGTCGTCGACGCGAAGGGACTCTTCGTCACGCCCGGCCTGATCGACGCGCACGTGCATTTCTCGCAGACCGGGTGGGCGGACGGACGTCCCGACGCGCTCGACGTGCGCGCCGCGCATCCGTACGAGCAGGTCATCGCCGAAAATAAATCGAATCCGCAACGCTACGCGCGCTCCTACCTCTGCTCCGGCGTGACGTCGGTGTTCGACGTCGGCGGCTATCCGTGGACGCTGCAGCTCGCGGAGCGCTTCGCCAACGACACGCTGGCGCCGCACATCGCGGCGGCGGGGCCACTGCTCTCGACGCTCGATCACTGGCTGAACATGCCGGCGGAACGGCAGTTCATCCATCTGAAGGACGAGGAGTCGGGACGCGGCGGCGTGCGCTACCTCGCGTCGCACGGCGCGAAGGCGATCAAGGTCTGGTACATCGTCGACCCGAAGGAGCTTCCGGTCGAGAAGTCGGCGCCGTGGGTCGCGGCCGCGGGCGACGAGGCGAAGAAGCTGAACGTGCCGCTGATCGTCCACGCCACCGGGCTCGCCGAAGCGAAAGCCGCGCTGAAGGCCGGCGCGAACGTGCTGGTGCACAGCGTCGAAGACCTTCCCGTCGACGACGAGTTCCTCTCACTGGCGAAACAGAACGGCACGATCCTCATCCCGACGCTCACGGTGCTCGGAGGCTATCTTCGGATGTTCCAGTCGGTCGCCGACCGCAAGCCGCCGGTGGTCGACGATCCGAACCACTGCGTCGATCCGGCGACGATGGCGAAGGTGAACGAGACGGCGACGGTCGAGACGAAGATCGACATGGCCGCGCGGGTCGCACGTGCGAAGGGCCGCGCCGAAAAGTCGGAGCAGGTGTCGCGCGCGAACCTGAAGACGCTCGTCGCCGCCGGCATCCCGATCGCCGCCGGCACCGACGCCGGCAATCCATTGACGCTGCATGGGCCGGCGATCTACGCGGAGCTCGAAGCGATGCAGGCGGCGGGCATGACGCCGATGCAGGTGATCGTTTCGTCGACGGCGATCGCGGCGAAGGCGATGCGCATCGATACAGTCACCGGCACGATCGAGAAGGGAAAGGATGCGGATCTGCTGATCCTCGACGCCGACCCCGGCGCGAGCGTGGCGAACTTCCGGAAAGTGCACTCGGTCATGCGCGGAGGAGCGTTGCGATCGATCAGCGAGCTGAGCGCACTGGCGCGAAATCCGCAGAAAAACAAGCCGTGACCGCCGACGATCCGCGCGCCGACTTCGCCTATTTCAGCGCCGAGTACGCCCAGGCGCTGCAGGCGCTCACGGCCATCGAGAACCAGTCGTCGACGCTGCTCCTCCTGGGCAACGTCGACGAGCTGCGGACGTTCATCGATCAGTTCATCGCCATGGCGTCGCGCGTGAAGGCGGAAGCGGCGGATCGGAACGAGCCGAATTTCGCGGAGTGGTTCGCGGAGCTGATCACGAAGGCGGAAGCGTTGCGCGTGGAGATCGCGCAACGATAAACGAGGGGAGCGGACGTCTCGTCCGCTCTTTGTCGCTAGAATCGCGGCGATGCTCATCGCTATCCTCTTCGCCATGACTCTCGATCAGCGCATCGACGACGCAGCCGCCAGAGTCGAATCGAACGTGATCGACTGCCGCCGCGACATTCACCAGCATCCCGAGCTCGGCAATCGCGAAACGCGTACCTCGAAGCTCGTCGCCGACAAGCTCCGGTCGCTCGGCATCGAAGTGCATACGCCGATCGCGCACACCGGCGTGGTCGGCCTGCTGAAGGGCGGCAAGCCGGGACGCGTGGTGGCGTTGCGCGCCGACATGGACGCGCTGCCGGTCACGGAACAGGTCGACGTGCCGTTCAAGTCGACGGTACGGACGACCTACAACGGGCAGGAGGTCGGCGTCATGCACGCCTGCGGGCACGACGCGCACGTCGCGATCCTCCTCGGCGTCGCCGAAGTCCTCGCCGGCATGCGCGAGGAGCTCCCCGGCACGATCGTCTTTCTCTTCCAGCCGGCGGAAGAAGGCGCGCCGGAAGGGGAAGAAGGGGGCGCGTACCTGATGGTGAAGGAAGGGGCGCTCGACAAACCGAAGGTCGAGGCCGTCTTCGGACTGCATGTCACGTCGCGCTTCGCGGTCGGCGAGATCGCCTACAAGCCGGCGTCGATGATGGCGGCGGTCGACTCGTTCAAAATCAAGGTGCACGGCAGGCAGACACATGGCGCCTACCCGTGGCTGGGCGTCGATCCGATCGTCATCGCGTCGCAGATCGTGCTCGGACTGCAGACCATCCCCAGCCGGCAGGTCGATTCATCGCTGGCGCCGTCGATCGTCACGGTCGGCGCGATTCATGGCGGCGTACGCAACAACATCATTCCGGACGAAGTGGAAATGATCGGCACGATCCGCTCGCTCGACGCGAAGATGCGCGACGAGATCCACTCGCGGATCAAGCGCACGGCCGAAGACATCGCCACCAGCGGCGGGGGGAAGGCGGACGTCGAGATCACGACCGGCTACCCGATCACGTACAACGATCCGGCGCTGACCGAGGCGATCGCGCCGACGCTGAAGCGCGTGTCGAACGGAAACGCGCAGGTCGTGAATGCCGTCCTCGGCGCGGAAGACTTCTCGTTCTATCAGCAGAAAGTGCCGGGCGTGTTCTTCTGGGTCGGCACGCGGCCGAAGGACCAGAGCGCGGAGCAGGCGGCGTCGAATCACTCGCCGAAGTTCTACGTCGACGAGTCGGGCCTGCTCCTCGGAGTGCGCGCGCTGGCGCATGTGGCGGTCGACTACCTGAAACAGAGCCATTGAGCTGTTCAGCAATTGAGCTGTTCAGAGGGCTTGAATGCTCAACCGCTCAATCGCTCAACCGCTCGCACAGCTCTATTTCGGCGCCATCTGCTTCACGCGCGTCCAGTAGTCCGCGCCACTGAGCCACTGCCCGCCGTCGATCACGAAGTTCTCGCCGGTCACGTACGACGAGTAGTCGGACAGCAGATACGACGCGGCGTTCGCCACTTCCTCCAACTGCGCGAAACGGCGCAGCGGGATCGTGCGCCGGATCCCTTCCTCCACCATCGGATCGGGGAAGAGCCGCTTCGACGCTCCCTCGGTGTGCACCGGTCCGGGCGCCATGGCGTTGACCCGGATCTTGTGCCGCGCCCATTCCACGGCGAGCGTCCGCGTCATCGCCAGCACGCCGGCCTTCGCGCTCGCGGAGTGCACGACCCCGGGCGCACCGGTCCACGCGTAGTTCGCGATGATGTTGAGGATCACGCCGCCGCCTTTGGCGATCATCCGCTTGCCGACGGAGCTCGTGCAGTAGAATGTGCCGTTCAGCACGATCCCGATCACCGAGTTCCAGCCGTTGACCGACAGCTGGTCCGACGCAGCGATGAAGTTGCCGGCGGCGTTGTTGACGAGGAAGTCGATGCGGCCGTGATCGGCCTCCACCTTCGCCGCCATCTCCTCGACCGCCACCGCATCGCGGACGTCGAGCACGTGATACGACGCGTTCCCGCCGAGCTCCTCGACCGCCTTCTGCAGGTTCTCTTCCTTGCGGCTGGCGATGACCACATGCGCGCCGAGGCGGATCAGTTCTTTGGCGATGCCGAAGCCGATGCCGGTCGCGCCACCGGTGACGATGCCGGTGCGGTTGGCGAAGGTGTTTTCTGGGAGCATGTTCAGACCTCGAAGAGCTTCAAACCGAAGCTGGTGAACCGGATGAAGTCCCCATCGTACGTGAGAAGGGGGACGTTGGAATCGATGCACGCCTGCGCGATGAGGCAGTCGGCGATCGGCGCGGCGCGGTCCGATGAGATCAGGCTGCGGCGTAGATTCCCGGCGCGGAGCCAGTAGCCGTTCCTCAGCGGAAGCAACGGAATCGAAAGCGTCGTGTCGACGTCGTCGACAGTGACGTATCGATCGCTCAGCGCTTCCGTCAGCACGATCGGAGGAAGCGCGGCTTGTCCATACGCCATCGCCTTCGCGAGATGCGGCGTGCAACTGTCGATCGTGCCGCTGAGAAACCGGCGCAAGACGCTCGTGTCGACCGCAATCATTTCTCACGCACGTCGCCGTCGCGCAACACCGACGCACTGACTCTTTCTCGAACGCGCTGCTGGTGCAGGTCAAGCACCCGCTGGTATACGCCTGCAGCTTTCGCGCGCTCCATGTCTTTCTTCAACTCCGCGCGCAGCTCCGCCTTCTGTGCCGGTGTCAGTTGGATCGAGCGGTAGTACGCGGCTTCTTCTTCGGCCGTGCGAACGCGGTGCGGGTCTTTTTTCTCTTTCGTTTTCGTCATCCTCCGCAACGATTCTCCCTCGGTCCCCTCCCCTCCGCAAATCCGCTACCGGTTGTGGAGCGTAGCTAGTTCATTCAAACGGCACGGAGCGTTTCCGACGCCGTGAACAGAAGCGAATCTGCGTGGCCGGCCGCCCACGGACAGCGGGTTCTGCTCCAACTTCGGAGGAGAAGATATGTCCAGGAAATCTCTGTCTTTACGCGCTGCCCTTCTGATATTCGGGTTGATCGCCTTCTCGGTCCCGCAGGCGTTCGCCTCCAGCCACCGTGAGGCGCTCTCGGTCCTCAACGAGCCGTGCGCCGACAACACCGACACCTTCGCCTGGGTGTCGAACCAGACGCACGACAAGCTCTACCTGATCATGGACTTCAACCCGCTCCACGAGCCGGGTCAGGGCAACCAGGGCTTCCGCGCCTGCGACGGCTACCGCTACGAGTTCCACGTCGGCAAAGGAACGAGCCTGAAGGATGAAGCGGTCTACCGCGTCGAGTTCCACAAGACGCTGCCTGCCGCCGCCGCACCGAAGCCGACCGACGCCGTCGGCGGACCGAACGAGCTCCTCTGGCAGCTCACCGGCGGCACCGAGACGATGACCGTCACGCGCGTCGTCGCGCCGGGTCAGGCCAGTCCCGTCGTCATCGGCGAGAACCTCAAGGTCCTCCCGAACAACCACGGCCCGCAGACCGATCGCCTGGTCTACGGACTCGGACCGTTCAAGGGTTACGACTCCGGCGACAAGACCAGCCGCGACACGGGCCTCTACGGCCAGGCGTTCATCGACACGTTCATCCAGTCGCTCTCCAACGGCGGACGCATCATCGCCGGCCAGTTCGACGATCCCTACCAGCTCGACGAGAAGGGCATCTTCGATCTCGTGAACCTCGGCCGGACCGATCTCGGCGGAATCGAGGGCGCGCGCAACACGCCGGTCGAAGACGTCTTCACCGGCTTCAACATCTTCTCGATCGCCCTGGAGATCCCGACCTCCGAGCTCTTCCCCAACGGCATCCCTCACAACGGCACGCTCCAGGCGCAGTCGACCGACGCTCTGCTCCGCGTCTGGGCCAGCATCAGCCGCCAGGCGACGCAGACGGTCGACCTGAACAACAACATCACCGGTCTCCGCGGCTCGGGCAACTACGTGCAGGTCGGCCGCAACGCGCTGCCGCTCTTCAACGCAGGACTCGTCGGCACCGCACGCCAGGGCCTCTACCTGCACACCGATCCGTCGAAGGACGTCAGCCGTTTCGGCGCCGACATCCTTTATCCGGTCCTCGTCCGCGATCTCGAAACGCTCGGCGTCTACAAGGCCCTCGGCGTTCCCGCCTCCGCGGTCGCCACGCTGAAGGGACCGCGCCTCGACATCGTCAACGCCATCAACCTCGGACGTCCGATCCCGGTCGCCGACGGCTCTACGGGTGACGTCATCACCATCGACGCCTCGGTCGACTCGCAGTTCCCGAATGGACGCCGTCTCGGTGGCGGCTCCGCGCCGAACAAGCACCAGGTCAACGTCAACACCGTCCTGATCAGCCTCATCGCCGCGGGCGATCCGAGCGCCGGACTGGCCAAGGGCGTCGAGACCAACGACGAAGACTTCCTCCCGCGCTTCCCGTTCCTTGCCCCGGCCCATCAGGGACTGCTGCAGGGTCACGGCGGGACGAATCTCATCGTGGACATCGTGCCGCCCAATCCGGCTACGCCGCAGCCTTGCCAGTGATCTGACTCAATGAGGAGAACGACCATGAAGAAACTACTCACACTCACAGCACTCGCGATCGTCGCGCTGCCGCTGTTCGCACAGTCGCGCCGCGCCGGCAGCCAGAACTTCGCATCCGATTTCCAGACGCTGCCCGTCGTGGCCAACGTGCCCGGCGTCGGCAGCACGTTCCAGAGCTACGTCTCGGTGTTCAATCCGACGGCGTCCGCGTTCACCGTCACCGCGACGCTGTATGACAACAACGGCACGACGAAAACCGCGAGCATCAACCTCGCGGCGGGCGAAGTGAAGGCGTACGAGAACTTCCTCAACGACGTCTTCCAGACCACCGGCGGCGGCGCCGTGACGTTCTCGGCCCCGAACTCCACCGGCGGCACGCACAACAACCGCTTCGTCATCGACTCCGAGGTCTGGACCAGCGGGACGCGCTACGGGACGTCGATCCCGGCGCTCGAATTCGCCGGCTCCGCGTCGCGCTCGTTCGCGGCCGGCATCAGCGTCGACTCGAATCACCGCACGAACGCCGGCTGCTTCAACCAGGGCGACACGGCGAACACCGTGACGTTGACGATCCTCGACGCCAGCGGACACACCACGGTCGGCACGACGTCGATCACTCTCCAGCCGCACGCGTGGGGCCAGGTTCCCGTCCTCTCGGTCGTGACCAACGGCACGATCCAGTTCGACCCGACCGACTCCGCGGTCTGCTACGCGGTGACGGTGTACAACGCCACGAACGACGGCCGCTTCATCAACGCCTCCGAATTCCAGCCCTGAAGTTGCATAATCGGGGTCGCATCTGGAAAATCAACTTTACGCGCTAAAGTTGATTTTCCAGATGCGACCCCAACTTGCTTTCGTTCTCGTCGTTATCCTCGTTTTCGCTGCGTGCGGCGATCGCGGCAAGCAGGAAAAGCCGCTGAGCGTTCAGGGCGAGAAGCTCTACACCGTCGAAGGCCGCATCGTCGGCCGCGACGCCGCCGGCAACGCGCTGCGCGTCGATCACAAGGCAATCCCGGGGTACATGGAAGCGATGACCATGGATTACCCGGTGCGCGGCGCGACGGTACAATCGTTGCCATCCGACAACAGCCGGGTCACCGCGCGCCTGCACGTGACTGATACGGCTTACTGGCTCACCGACGTGAAACAGGTGCCTTGATGGACGCGCACGACGAACGGCGCGCTTATCAACGGCTGAATCTCATGCGACCGCTCGACGGATGGTTCGGCGACTACGCCGTCCGACTCCTCGACGTCAGCGCCAGTGGCGCGCTGGTCGATCTGGAGGAGCCGCTGGAAGAGCGTTCGCGCGCCCTGCTCCGCTTCTACTGGAATGGGGAAGAGGTGGAAGTGACGGCGGAGATCGCGCGCGCCGACGACAAACGCCTCGGATTGAAATTCGTCGAGGACAGCGAGCAACTGCGCCGCCTGATCGCCACCTCGGTGACCGAGATCCTCAACGCCCAGCAGGCCAACGCCGAGGGGCGCCGCGAAGCGAACATCGTCGGCGACGCCACGCTCACTTCGGCCTCCGAACGCCTGGGAAAAGTGATCACGTTCACGACGTGGATCTACTCCGAGGGAAAGTGGAAGCATCGGCCGTCGCTCCTCCCCGATCAGCCGGCGGACGGTTTCACCATCGCCTCCAACGAGCCGGAGGAACAGGTGGCGATGCTCTGCCGCACGTACGAGAACGGCGACGAAGAAGCGCGCCGGCTCACGCGACTGCTGGCGGAGCTGAGCGTGACGAAATCACCGATATAGCAGGATCACCGGCACGATCGCGCCGGCCGCAATCTCCGGCACTCCCGCTTCCACGATCGCGAATCCATTCGCTCCCGCCATCGACGTCGTCACGCCCGACCCCTGCGCACGCATCGGCTCCGCGGTGAGCTCACCTTCGCGCGCGAAGACGCGCACGCGGACGTACGTGCGCCGCTCGCTCCCGCGCAACGGCGCGATCGTCCGCATGTTGACGATCGGCGGAAAGAGCTCCGCCATCCCCATCGCCTTCAATAACGCCGGCGCGACGAACAACGCGAACGTGACCATCGACGACACAGGATTTCCCGGCAGCCCGAAGTAGAGCCGCTCGCGGACGCGCGACAACATGAACGGCTTCCCAGGCTTCATCGCCACGCGCCAGAACTTCGTCTCGCCCCCCAGCGCCTCGATCGCGTCCTTCACGAAGTCGTACGCGCCGACCGAGACGCCGCCGGACGACAGCACGAAATCGCATGCGAGCGCCTGTTCGATCGCCGCAATCGTCGCCTCGGGCGTGTCACGGACGATCTGCTGCGGCTTCGGGATCGCTCCCGCCTCGCGCACGAGCGCGGCGAGCGAGTAGAGGTTCGAGTTCACCACGCGTCCGGCGCCGACGTCTTCGCCGACGTCGACCAGCTCGTCGCCCGTGGAGATGATCGCGACGGTCGGTCTTCGCGACACGATCACGCGCGGATGCCGCGCCGTCGCCAGCACGCCGATTTCTCCCGCGCGCAGCAGCGTCCCCGATCGCAGCACAACCTGGCCCGCGTGCATGTCCTCGCCGCGGCGGCGGATGTTCATCCCCGGCTTCACCGGCTCGAGCACATTCACCAGGTCAAGACCGCGATCCGTGATCTCGATCTGCGCGACGGCATCGGCGCCATCCGGAATCGGCGCTCCGGTCATGATGCGCATCGCCGTTCCCGGCCCGACCCTCATCGACGCGACGGAGCCCGCGCGCACTTCGCCGATCACCCGCAACGGACCGGCATCCGCCACACGCAAGGCGTAGCCGTCCATCGCGGAATTGTCGGCGGCCGGCACGTCGGCGACGGCCGCGACGTCTTCGCGCAGCACGCGACCGTGCGCATCGGCGAGTGCGACCTCCTCGGTCTCGATCAGCGACACTTCATCGAGGACGCGCTGCTGCGCTTCATCGACCGAGAGCATCGTGAACCACCGCCGCGACGTCGCGCTTCCTGCCGTCGACTTCGAAGTTGAGCCGCCGCATCGCCGCGTCATCGAGCCTTCCGCGCAGAGTCTCGAGCGCCTTCGACGCGCCGCGGCACTTCTTGTCGATGTCGTTGCGATAGACGATCGCGGCGTCGTAGCGCGGGAAGTAATGACGATCGTCGGCGAGCGCGATCAGTCCGAGCGACTCGATCAATCCGTCCGTCGAGTTGCCGGCGATCAGGTCGACCTCGTTCGACGCCAGCGCCTTGTACGTGAGGCCGAGGTCCATCGTCTTCGGCGGCTTCGCGAACGCGATGCCGTATGCGTGCAGCAGCCCGTTCCAGCCGTCGGGACGCTCGACGAACTCGTAGCCGAAGCCGGGCTGGAACTGCGCCGCGACTTTGCCGAGGTCGGAGATCGATTGCAGCGGGATGCGCTGCGCGTCGTCGCGACGGACGATCATGGCGAACGTGTTGTTGAATCCGAGCGGCGGCCCCCAGTGCAAGCCCCGCTTCGCGTAGGCCGCGACGACATCGGCCTTCGGCTGCTTCAGGATCGCCTCCAGCGCGGTGCCGGAGTACTCGACGTACGTGTCGAGCGAGCCGGAGGTCATGGCCGAATCGCAGACGAACGTGCCGCCCATGTTCAGCTTTCGATCGACCGTGCAGCCGGCGCTCTCGAGCTTCTGCGCCACCATCTCGCCGAGGATCACCGACTCGGTGAAATTCTTGGATCCGACGACGATGGGGGACTTCTGAGCGCAGGCAGTCAGGAGAAGAATCAAAACGATGAACGATGAACGATGAACGATGAACGCACGGCACAGACAGTTCATCGTTCCGCGTTCATCGTTCATCGTTCATTAGCTTACGCTCGACGGCGCTCAATACGACATCCGCGATCAGCGCCAGCGCCGCGGCGGGAAGCGCGCCGGCGAGGATCAGGCGCGTGTCGACCATCGCCACGCCGCGGAAGATGAACGTGCCGAGGCCGCCGCCGCCGACGGCCGCGGCGATGGTCGCCACGCCGATGCCGATCACGGTCGCGATGCGGATGCCGGCCACGATCGACGGCATGGCCAGCGGGAGCTCGACGTCGAACAGCAACTGGCGCGACGTCAGCCCGAGGGCCACGCCGGCGTCGCGCACGACGGGATCGACGCCGCGGATGCCGACGAACGTGTTGCGCACGATCGGCAGCAGCGAATAGAGGATCAGCGCGACGATCGCCGTGCGCATGCCGATGCCGCCGATGAACGGCACCGGGATCAGAAAGCCGAAGAGCGCGAGCGACGGAATGGTCTGAATGGCGTCGATTACGCGCAACGCTACGCGGCCGGCCCGCGGGTTGCGCGTGCAGTAGATGCCGAGCGGAATGCCGAGGACGATCGCCACGCCGACGGCGATGGCGACGATGAGCATGTGCTCGCCGGTTACGCGGAGAATGTCGCGGAAAAGGCTTGCGGTCATGACGGCAGACTCGCCGCGGCGACGAACTGGCGGACGAGCGGCAGCTGCTGTTTCGGGAAATCGGCCGACGGCGTGTCGCTCACGATCCGTCCATCATCGAACAGCACGACCCGTTGCGCGACGCGCATGGCCTCGGCGAGATCGTGCGTCACGAACACGATCGTCGCGTCGCTGCGCAGCTCACGAAACGTCTCCTGCAGCTCGCGCCGTACGATCGGATCGAGCGCGCCGAACGGCTCGTCGCACAACAGCATCGACGGATTCGCCACCATTGCCCGCGCGATACCGACGCGCTGCTGTTCGCCGCCGGAGAGCGATCGCGGATAGCGCGCGCCGAACTTCTCCAGCGGCATGCCGATGCGCGACATCACTTCGCCCGCCGCGTCTTTGATCCGCGGTTCGTCCCATCCGAGGAGGCGCGGAACCGTCGCGACGTTGTCGTAGACCGTGCGGTGCGGAAAGAGTCCCGAGCCCTGGATGATGTAGCCGCTGCGGCGGCGCAGCGCGACGAGGTCGGTGCGCGCGAGCGGGATGTCGTCGATCAGCACCTCGCCGCGCGACGGCTTGACCAGGCCGTTGATCAGACGAAGAGACGTCGTCTTGCCGGCGCCGCTGCGGCCGACGAATGCGACCGACTCGCCGGCCCCGATTCGGAGCGAAATCCCGCGCAGAATCGCGTCGACTTCAATTCCACGCAGCTCTATCGATGACGACATAGAATCAATTTTGCAATGACTGCCGCCCTTTCCGTCGAAACACCTGCATCCGCCCGGCGCACGGAGCGCATTCCGGTCGCCGTTCTCGGCGCCACCGGCTCCGTCGGCCAACGCTTCGTGCAACTGCTCGAAAACCATCCGTGGTTCCGGCTGCACGAGCTCGTCGCCTCCGAACGCAGCGCCGACAAGACGTACGCCGAAGCCGCCGACTGGCGCCTCGACACGCTGCTCCCCGAAGAAACGGCGGGGATGACGATCAGGAAACTGGGAGCCGATCTCGAGTCGGTCATCCTTTTCTCCGGCCTCGATTCATCCGTCGCCGGCGAAGCCGAGGATCACTACGCCGATCGCGGTGCGGTGATCGTCTCGAACTCGCGCAATCACCGCATGGATCCCGACGTCCCGCTGCTGATCCCAGAGCTGAATGACGATCACTGTGCGGCGATCGAACATCAGCGCAAGCGCCGCGGCGGCAAGGGCTACATCGTCACGAATCCGAATTGTTCGACCATCGGCCTGGCGATGGCCATCGCGCCGATCCAGCAGCAGTACGGCATCGACTGCCTGCACGTGACCACCATGCAGGCGATCTCCGGCGCCGGCTACGCGGGCGTGGCGTCGTACGCGATCCTCGACAACGTGATCCCCTACATCGGCGGCGGCGAGGAAGCGAAGATCGAGAGCGAGCCGCGCAAGATCCTCGGGCGGTGGGACGGCACGAAATTCGTTGACGCGTCGTTCCGCATCTCGGCGCAGGTCAATCGCGTGCCGACGATCGACGGACACCTGATGACCATCGCCCTCGCGCTGCGCGATTCCGCGGAGCTGCGCAAGGTGACGCCGATCGAAACGATCATCGACGGCCTGAAGCTGACGATCGAGGCCTTCATCGGCGAGCCGCAGCGTCTCGGTTTGCCGAGCGCACCGCGCCGTCCGCTGCACTACATCGACGCCGACGACCGCCCGCAGCCGCGCCTCGATCGCGACCGCGAAGGCGGCATGAGCGTCTCCATCGGACGCCTCCGTCCCGATCCGATCCTCGACCTGCGCATGGTCGCCCTCGTGCACAACACCATCCGCGGCGCCGCCGGCGCGGCGATCCTCAACGCGGAGCTGCTCGAGGCGAAGGGGCTGCTGTGATCGTCATCAAGTTCGGCGGGACGTCGGTCGGCGATGCGGCGAAAGTCGCGGCCGCGATCGACATCGTCGCCGACCGCCGCGAGCAGCAGCCGATCGTCGTCGTCTCCGCGCTGTCGGGCGTGACGAACGATCTCGTCGCGGCGAGCGAAGCGGCGCGCGACCAGAAGACAGAGCTCGTACACGAGATCATCGGCCGGGTGCGGCAGCGCCACGAAGACGTGGCCATGCAGCTCGTGCAGCAGAAGTTCGATTTCTTCGAGTCGTTTCTCAAGCAGCTGGAAAAACAGATCGATCAGATCAAGACGATTCTCAGCGGCATCGCGCTCCTCGGCGAGATCACACCGCGGGCGAAAGACAAAGTCGTCTCCATCGGCGAGAAGCTGTCGTCGGTCCTCTTCGCCTACTCGATGATGATGCGCGCGCTGCCGGGCGAGCATGTCGAGTCGGAAGAGGTGATCTGGACGAACGACAACTTCGGCGGCGCCAGTCCGCTGATGGATCGCACGCGCGAAGCGGCTGCGCAGACGCTGCTCCCGCTGATCGAGCGCAATCGCATCCCGGTCATGGGCGGCTTCATCGGACGGACGATGAACGGCGCGACCACGACCCTCGGCCGCAACGGCTCGGATTACAGCGCGGCGATCGTCGGCGCGGCGGTCGGGGCGGAAGAAGTGCAGATCTGGACCGACGTCGACGGCCTGCTGACCTGCGATCCGCGCTTCGTCAGCGGCGCACGGGTGATCGACCTCCTCTCGCACGAGGAGGCGGCGGAGCTGGCGTCGTTCGGCGCGAAACTCCATCCGCGCACGCTGGAGCCGGCGATTGCGGCAGGCATTCCGGTGCGCGTGCTCAACACCGAGAAGCCGGCGTCTGCCGGCACGCTCATCACGCGCGACGGCAACCCCTCCGGCGCGGGCCCGCGCTCGATCGCGCGCAAACGGCACGTGACGGTCGTGCATATGACGTCGAACAAGATGCTCGGCGCGCACGGATTTCTGGCGCGCATCTTCAACGCGTTCGAAGAGGAAGAGATCTCGGTCGACCTGATCGCGACCTCGGAAGTCTCGGTGTCGGTGACGGTCGACGAGCGGCACAACATCGATTCGCTCCAGCGCCGGCTGGAAGAATTCGCCGACGTCGAGATCATCGACGAGCAGGCCATCGTGGCCATCGTCGGCCGCAACCTCCTGGCCGACACGCTCGTCGCGTCGCGCATCTTCGAAGCGTTGCGCGGCATCCCGACGAAGATGATCTCCCTCGGCCGCTCCGGCCTGAACCTCAGCGTGGTCGTCGACGACCGCGACTCGGAGAACGCGATCCAGCGGATTCACGCGGCGTTGTTCGAACATCCGGTGGAGGTGGCGTGAAGCTCGCCATCCACGGCTACGGCAAGATGGGCCACACCATCGAGAAGGTGGCGAAGTCGCACGGGCACGAGGTCGTGGCCGTGTTCGACGTCGATCGCGAATCGGAGATGAACGGCGCCGAGGTGCTGATCGACTTCTCGCATGCCAGCGCGCTCGATCACGCGCTCTCGCTCGCATGCGACAACGGCTGCGGGATCGTCATCGGCACGACCGGCTGGAACGACCGGCTCGACGACGTGCGGGCGCGCCTGGAGAAAGCGGGAGTCGGCGCGGTCTACGCGTCGAACTTCTCGCCCGGCGCGAACGTCACCTTCGCGCTCGCCCGCCGCGCCGGAGAGCTGCTCGCACGCTTTCCGCAATACGCGGCGGGGATGGAAGAGCGGCACCACTCGCAGAAGAAAGACGCGCCGAGCGGCACCGCGCTGCGGATCGCGACCGAAGTGCGGGAAGGAAGCAAAGGGAAGCTCGATCCGCCGATCGCGGCGTCGCGCGTCGGCAGCGAGTTCGGCCTGCACACGCTCTATTTCGACTCGCCGGATGACCTCATCGAGATCTCGCATCGCGCGCGCGGCCGCGACGGATTCGCGCAGGGCGCCGTGCTTGCAGCGGAGCTCATCCGGAGACGCAAAGGCTTCTTCCGATTCGACGAACTGGTGATGGGATGACATTCAAAGGCGCCGGCACCGCGCTCGTTACGCCGTTCAAATCCGACCTTTCGCTCGACGAAGACGCGTTCGCGCGCTTCGTCGACTGGCAGATCACCGAGGGGATCGACTTCCTCGTGCCATGCGGTACGACGGGCGAGAATCCGGCGCTAACGGCGGACGAACATCGCCGCGTCGTCGAGATCGCGGTGCGGACGTCGAACGGTCGCGTGCCGGTGCTCGCCGGCGCGGGCGGCAACAACACGCCGCGCGCGGTGGAGCTGGCGGAACAGGCGGTCGATCTCGGCGCCGACGGCATCCTCACCATCACGCCGTACTACAACAAGCCGACGCCCGACGGCCTCCTGCGTCATTTCGGCGCGCAGGCCGAGGCGCTGGAGAAGAAGAAGTCCGGCTTTCCGATGATCATGTACAACGTGCCGGGCCGCACCGGCGTGAACATGACCGCGGAGACGACGCTGCGGATGGCGCGCGAGATCCCGAACATCATCGGCGTCAAGGAAGCGTCGGCGAACATGGAGCAGATCCTAGCGATCCTCCGCGACCGCCCGAAGGACTTCCTCGTGCTCAGCGGCGACGACGCCTGGACCCTTCCGCTCCTCGGCTGCGGCGCCGACGGCCTCGTCTCCGTCGCCAGCAACGAGGTGCCGAAGCTGATCGCGGAGATGGTGCACACGAAATCGCGCCAGATTCACGAGCGGCTCCTGCCGCTCCTCCTCGGCAACTTCATCGAGTCCAACCCCGGACCGGTGAAGGCGGCGATGAAGATGATGGGCATCCTGCAGAGCGATACACTGCGGCCACCGCTCGCGCCGATCACCGGCGCCTCGCGTGCGAAGCTGGAGACGATCCTGCGCGAGTGCCGGCTGCTCTGACATGGGCGAGGGGTGCGGACGTCTCGTCCGCACGACCGCGCGTGAGCGGACGAGACGTCCGCTCCCCTCCAGGGGATAAACTCAACACCGTGACCATCGAAGAACGCGTCAACGCCCTCAAGAACATCACCGATCGCATGGAGGCCGTGAAGACGATCGGCCTCTTCCTGGCCGAACTGGAGAAAGGCGCCGTGCGCGCCGCGTCACGCGACGAAGACGGGATCTGGAAACCGAATGCCTGGGTCAAGGAAGGGATCCTCGCGGCGTTCAAGTGGGGCGTGCTTTCGGAGTTCGCGTCGGGCTCGCTCTCGTTCATCGACAAGGACACCATCCCCGCGCGGCGCTTCAAGATTCAGGACGCCGTGCGCATCGTCCCCGGCGGCTCGTCGATCCGCCGCGGCGCCTACATCGCGAAGGGCGTGGTCATGATGCCGCCCGCGTTCGTGAACATCGGCGCCTACGTCGATGAAGAGACGATGATCGATTCGCACGCGCTGGTCGGATCGTGCGCGCAGATCGGCAAGCGCGTGCACCTCTCCGCCGCCGCGCAGATCGGCGGCGTGCTCGAGCCGATCGGCAACGTCCCGGTGGTGATCGAGGACGACGTGGTGGTCGGCGGCAACTGCGGCATTTACGAAGGAACGATCGTCCGCTCCCGCGCCGTCATCGGCGCCGGCGTCGTGATCACCGGGTCGACCCCTGTCTACGACACCGTCCGCGGCCAGATCTACCGCCGCACGGCGGAGCGTCCGCTGGAGATCCCGTTCGGCGCGGTCGTGATCCCCGGCTCGCGTCCGATGAAAGGTAACTTCGCCGAGCAGCATCAGCTCTCGACGATCACGCCGATGATCGTGAAGTATCGGGACGAGAAGACCGATTCGTCGACGGCGTTGGAGGAGGCGCTGCGGTGACCGCGCGCCGCCTCGCCAATATCGAGCTCTCCCTCATCCGCCAGATCAACGCCCTGGCCACCCCACTGAGCACGAACCTCGGCATCGGCGAGCCGAATGTCGAGCCGGACGAAACACTGCGCGAGTTTGCGCGGCGGGCGGCGACCACGTCGTGGCACTACTCCGCGAACGCGGGACACATCTCCTTGCGGCGAAAGCTGGGCAACCCTGACGAAGTCTGCGTCACCGCCGGCACACAGGAGGCGCTCTACGCGATCTTTCAGGCGTACGTCGATCCGGGCGATGAAGTGCTCGTGCCCGATCCCGGCTTCGTCGCCTACGCCACGCTGGCGAAGATCTGCGGCGCGGAGGCGGTGCCGTATCCGCTCGAGCCGCCGTCGTGGCGACTCGATCCGCGCGCCATCACGCAGCGCATCACAGCGAAGACGAAGCTGATCATCGTCAACTCGCCGTCGAATCCGCTCGGCGCAGTGGCCGATCGCGCGGCGCTGGAGGAGATCGCGAACGCCGGCCCGCTCGTCGTCAGCGACGAGGTCTATCGCCAGCTCTGGTACGACGCCGAGCCGCCTTCGATGGCCGGCATGTCCGATCGCGTCATCGTCGTCGACGGCATGTCGAAGTCGCACGCCATGACCGGACTGCGCATCGCGTGGACCATCGCGCGCGCCGACGTGCTCAAACCGATCATCACCGCGCATCAATACATCGCCACGTGCGCCTCGGTGTTTTCGCAGGCGCTGGCGGAGCTGGTCCTCGACGCGCCGGATTGGAACGCCTCGTGGCTCGAGCGCGTGCGGGCGCAGTTCCGCGATCAGCGCGAGGTCGCGCTGCACGCCATCGAACAGGAGCTCGACGTGCGGCTCGCGCCGCCTTCCGCGGCGTTCTACGCGTTCGTGCCGGTGCCGTCGTGCGACACGCTCACGTTCGCCAGGACGCTCGCCACCGACGCCGCGGTGCTGGTCATTCCCGGCGTGGCGTTCGGCATCAACGGCGAAGGCTTCGTGCGCATCTCGTACGCCGCGTCGCATGACGCCATCGGCGCGGGAATCGAGCGCATCGGCAGGTGGTTGCGCGCGACAGGAAAATGAAACGCACACTCCTCGCTGCGGTTCTCCTTCTCCTCCCGCTCGCCGCCCACGCCCAGACGGAGCCCGACTACTCGGCGTGGACGCAGCTGCTGAAGACGTACTACGACCCGGCGCGCGGCATGGACTACGCCGCCCTCAAGGCCCGCGACTCCGCCGCGCTCCAGAAGATCCGCCAGCAGCTCGCACGGGTGAAGCCGCAGACACTGAACAAGAAGCAGCAGCTGGCCTACTGGATCAACGTCTACAACGTGAACACCGTGGCCACGATCGTGGAGAACTATCCGGTGGCGTCGATCCGCGACATCTCCACCGATCCGATCATCCGCCTCAACGTCTTCAAGAAGGAGCGCGTGCCGGCGGAGGGGACGGTCCTTTCGCTCGACACGATCGAGAACGCGAAGATCCGCGAAGGCTTTCACGATCCGCGCATCCACTTCGCCATCAACTGCGCGGCGAAGAGCTGTCCTCCGATCCGCAGCGAGGCGTACAGCGGCGCAAACATCGACGCACAGCTCGACGATCAGGTGCGGAAGTTCGTGGCCGCGAACGTCCGCGTAACCCGTGACGGCGACAAGGGAGTCGTGCACACGACGAAGATCATGGACTGGTTCAACAAGGACTTCGACAACTGGGCGGGCGGGAAGCTGGCGTTCCTGCGCCGCTACATGAAGATCGACGGCAATCCCGATTTCGAGTACGACGATTACGATTGGGCATTGAACGACTGGCATCGTTGACGCACGGCAGAACGTGATGGTCGCAAACACCGCGCAAGACTCCATCGCCGCATCGGAAGTCTCGCTCTATCGCAACGTCCTGAAGATCAAGGAAGAGCATTCGCTCGAGCACCTCGGCATCTCGTTCTACGACGCCGAGACGACGATCCAGTGGTCGTACAACGCCGATCACTACTTTCACGCCGCGTCGACGATGAAGCTCGCCGTGCTCATCGGCGTCTTCCGCGAAGTGGAGCGCGGGCAGCTGACCCTCGACGCGCCGGTGCACGTGCGCAACCGCTTCACCAGCATCGTCAACCAGGAGCCGTTCATGCTCGATCTCGGCCGCGACGCCGACCCGAACGTCTACGGCCACCTCGGAAAGACGCTCACCGTCCGCGAGCTCGCCTACTGGATGATCACGCTCTCCAGCAACCTGGCCACGAACCTCCTCATCGACGTCATCGGCGTTCCGAACGTTCAGAAGGCGCTCGACGAGCTGGAGATCGACGGCGTGCGCATCCTGCGCGGCGTCGAGGACCAGGCGGCGTTCGACGCGGGGCTGAACAACGAGGTCACGGCCAACGGCCTGCTCAAGCTCCTCCGCGTCATCGCCGAAGGAAAAGCCTATTCACGCGCCTCCAGCGAAGAGATGATGAAGATCATGCTCGATCAGCAATACCGCAGCGGGATCCCGGCGGGGCTGCCGAAGGCCGCGCGCGTCGCCCACAAGACGGGGAACATCTCCAACATCCATCACGACGCCGGCATCGTCTACCTCGACGGCCGGAAGCCGTACGTGCTGGTGATCCTCACGCAGTTCACCGCCGAGAACGGGCGGGGGACGGCGGTGGCCGAGGTTTCGCGCGACATCTTCAACAGTCTGGCTGGAAGTTCGTATGAGTGATGTGCGGGAGCCGGCGCTCAAGGTCGTCGACGCATTCGATCTGGACGACGAGCTGCGGACGATCTTGAAACCGGGCGAAATGATCCGAGACGCGCAGGGACGGCGTCACCGGCTACCGCGCTACTTCTATGAAATCCCCGAGCACGACTTCGCCATGGAGTACCGCATCACGCCGCATTTCGGCCTGAACGAATTCCTCCTCAGCGATCTCAAGGAAGCGGCCCGGTTGCAGAATTTTCCGAAGTACATCCCCTGCGCCGTACGGCTGCTCGCCTTCTACCTCGAGCAGTTCCGGAAGGACGCCGGCGCCTCGGTCCACATCGCGGTCAACGGCGGCTACCGCTCGCCGAGCCACAAGATGTCGATCGACGCCTCCCCGCACATGTGGGGAACGGCGGCCGACGTCTACCGCATCGGCGGGACGATCCTGAAAACGAAGGAAGCGATCGAGAAGTACAACGACCTGGCCGAGGACCTGAGCGAAGACGTTTCGGTCCTTCCGTATGGCCACGTCACCGGCATCAATGCCGACGATCACGTGCATCTCGACCTCGGCTACATCACGCTGATCCCGCGGGAGATCAGCGAGGATCGGATGGAACAGCCGCAGGAGAACCGGCCCCGGTTCGCCTTCGAAGACCGGCGGCGAAAAGAGCGGCGGGCACCGATCGAATCGACCTGAAGCAGGCCTGCGGTTTGCTAAGGCTTCCTTTGCCGTTTCTCCTTCTTGAATGCCTCAGAACGCTAAAGCAGAGTCCGGTTTCGACCGGGTTCTTCGTGAGACCAGACTCGACATGCCGGTCATCGGCATGGAGTCGGAGTTCAACGTCTGGCTCGACGAGGTGGAGATCAATCCGGAGCCGTATTTCAAGCATCCCAGCACGTTCATCGACGGCCCGCTGCTGAAACGCGAGAAGAGCTCCGTGCAGCTGCCGACCGGCGGGGCGGTCTACTTCGACCGCGGCGTGATCGAGGTCGTGACGCCGGTCATCGAGCTCGCCCCGCATTGCACGGCGCGGATGGTGCGGAACCTCTGGGAACAGATCGGCTTCGTCCGCGACGAGCTGACGAAATGGGGCGACCGCACCGGCCACACGGTCCGCCTCAAGGCCTACAGCAGTCACTACAACATCTCGCATGAGCGGATGCACGACGAGAAGCAGCTCGCGCTGCTTCTCACGCATCTGCTGCCGGTGCCGGTCATGGTCACCGGCGCGAATCGCCGCTCGACCGGCGTCGGCGTCCGCCCGCGCGGCGGCCGGATCGAAGTGACGGTCGACTTCACTCCCGACCCCGGCCTGATGGTGGCGACGGCGACGCTGATCGTCGGCATCGTGCGCGCCGTGATGGAGTGGCCGTCCTACGCCCTGTCGATGCTGAAGAAGCTGCCGATCCCGGTCATCGACGGCGTCATTCCAGGCAAGCACACCACGCGGAAGGGCTGGCTGACGAAGGACTTCCACTACGAGCGCAGCCCGTACACCTGCGACATCGACGCGCCGGCGTGGACCGACCAGTTCGGACGGACCATGTCGCTCCGCCAGATGGCGCGCGAGGTGGCGTGGTTCTTCCGCAAGTCGATCCGCGAGCATTCCGATCCATTCAGCTTCCGGCTGCTCTTCGCCGTCCTCGAAGGACGCGCGCCGTCGCTGCTCGATCTCCCCGACCGTCCGAAGGCATACGAAGACGTCGGCAACCTCGCGCGCTGGGGAATGGTCATCGACGAGTTGCGCCAGTACGACGTCACGCGCCGCCTTCCGCAGACCTCGGAAACGACGATCGACGAGTACGTCGTCGAGCGGGCGCGCGAGCGCGAACAACATCAGGCGGCGACGCAACAGCGGATGAAGCCGGGGAAGGGCGCGCTCCCCGAGCCGCCGCCTCTGGCCGTCGCGCCGCTGCCACCACCCGTCCGCGTGGCGCGCCGCGTCCTCACCCGTTATCTCGATCGCCGCAGCATCCCGCTGCTCGAGGACCGAAAGAGGGATCGCCGGAGAACCACAGAGCGGCGGAGGCGTCAGTACACCATTCCGTTCCCCGACCGCCGGCTCACGCGGTCCGCGTACGAACAGGTCTTCCTCAAGCTCGTCTCCGGCGGCAAGCTGCGCCTCGGCGCGGAGCTCTACACGCCGGTCGGGATGAAGGGTTGGTATCACGCCGTCTTTCGCCGCGAGTCCGACGGCAGCGAGACGCTGATGACGATCGATGAGCTGCTGCGGAAGATGGGCGACTGGGTTCGCTGACCCGAAACGCTACTCTTTCTGCCGGCGCTCCCAGTCCTCGCGGATCGCTCCGCTCGGCGTGCGGTTCTGCAGCCGCGGCCTCTCCAGGATGGTGGCCAGGAAGTCGGTCACGCCCCAGCTGAGGAACGTCGAGGCGGCGATGGCGAAGAACTGCCCGAAGGTCTGCAGGGAGAGAAGATAGAAGATCGTGAGCGGCAGCCCGATGCCCATCACGATCAGACCGATAACGAGACGCTTTCCCGACACGCGCGGTATTGGAGCACAGGGGGTCGTATCTGGACAATTAACTTAACGCGGACGTTAAGTTAATTGTCCAGATACGACCCCCCTTGATCACTCCGTCAGGCTGGCGGCGTGGCCGTCGATCCGATCGCCGAGGTCGTCCTGGAAGCTGCGCACCTTGTTCACGTAGTTGCGCGTTTCGCGGAACGGCGGGACTCCATTGAAGCGGCGGACGTTTCCTTCGCCGGCGTTGTAGGCGGCGATGACCTTCTGCTGATCGCCGCCGAAGCGGTCGTTGAGATATCGAAGGTATTTCGCCCCGGCCATGATGTTCTGCGCCGGGTCGGCGAGATTGCTGGCCCCCATCCACTTCCCGGTGCGCGGCACGAGCTGCATCAGACCGACGGCGCCGCGCTGCGAGCGCGCGGTCGGCTTGAACTTCGATTCGGTGTTCACCACCGCAGCGACGAGCTCCGGAGGGAGGTCGTTCTTCTTCGCCTCGCTGTAGATGATCGAGCCGAACGGAACCTCGGTGCGGAAGAAGTGTTCCTTCACCGCGTCCGCGACGACGACGATGTTCTGCGGAGCCTGTTTGACGGTCTGCAGGGGATGTCTCGCCGCCTGCTCGACTCCACTGGTCACCGCCTGCACGCCGCCGGCGACCTGCGTGGCGATGCTCTGCGCAGTCTTCAGATCGTTCGCAATTCCCTGATCGACCGGCAACGAATCCGGTTTGGGGGATTCACCGGGGGCGCGGTTCTGAGCGGCCGCGCCGCGTGTCGCCGAGTCACCGGACTGCGCGTCGTGGATCATCTTCATCGGGGCGCCGATGCCGCCCAACGCCAGCGATGCGCCGAGGGCCCAGGTTGCGTACTTTTTGCGGAGTCCCTGGAAGCGCTTCGGCTTGACCGACAACACTTCATCACGAAGCTGCGATCGGTCGAATCCGTTCAGGAACCTTTCCTGAAACGGCCTGCTGGTTTTGATTTCGGGCATCAGGCTCTCCCTCCTCATCCGGAGTCGTCGATAAGTTATTGTGCAAGCCGTAGACCACGACTAAATGGCTGAGCCGCTTTTATTTAGCTGGCAAAATGTGCCGTTTGGCGGGTGCACAGCTTTGGCGTGCTGTTTGATTCGTCTAGAATCCGGTGCGATGTCGACAGGACGAAGTCTCTTCGTTGCAATAACTTTCGCGCTGCTGGCCGCCGCGCCAGACTCGCGCGCGCAGGGATTCATGTGCGAAGACCACGTCGAGCTCGATTCGGAGACGATGGACTGCTACAAGTACGGTCCTGACCTCCCGCCGCCCCCCGCCCCCGCTCCTGCGGCAGAGAAGCCCGACCCGCTCCATCTCCGCCTCCTCCGCTACGCTCAGGTCGCTGTCCGGCACCGCATGTCGGGCCTCGCCAGCTACTATTCGACCTCCCTCGACGGCACCCTGACCTCCACCGGCGAGATCTTCCGCAACCGCAAGCTGACCGCCGCGCACCTGACGCTCCCGCTCGGTACCTGGGTGGAGATCAAGGCCCGGGCAACCGGCCGCGTGATCCGCGTCCGGGTGAACGACCGCGGCCCGTTCGTGAAGAAGTTCGCGATCGATCTGTCTCAGGCGGCCGCACGCGCGCTGGGCGTCGATGTCGCCGAGGACCGGCACGTCGACATCCGCATCATCGCGCTGCCGGGCGAGAGGCCGTTGCCGGAGAGCCTGACGCCGCTGACGCTGGCTCCCGAGGAGCTGGCGGCGACGCTGCGCTGACGAGATAGCAGATAGCGGATAGCAGATAGCAAAACAGCAGGCACCCCTTGCTATCTGCTATCTGCTTTCTGCTATCTCCTGCGGCAGCGTCATGCAGAACGTGCTGCCGCTGCCCATGGTGGAGTCGACCGTCAGCTCGCCGCCGTTCGATTCGATCAGCCGCTTGGCCAGGTAGAGCCCGTAACCCGGACCGCCGCCGCGCGGTTTCTCGAGCTTGCTGGCGCCGCCGAGCTCGAAGATCTGGGAGATGTATTTCGGGTCGATGCCGATGCCGTTGTCGCGGACGCAGATGCGGTAGCAGTTCGTGTCGCGATCGCAATCGATGTTGATCTCGCGCTCCCCTTTCGCGCGGTCGTTGAAAAAGAGGGCGTTGGAGATCAGCGCGCCGAGGGCTTCGCGGGTCTTGTCGGGATCGACCTCCACCGTCGGCAGGTCGGCGGGCAGATTCACCTTCACGCCGCCGTCCTCGATGGCGTAGCTGTGCTTCTGCATCGCCTCTTCGATCAGCTCGCGCAGCGGCGTCGTCTTCTTCGCCGTGGGACGCGCCAGCAGCTTCACCATGTGCGACATATCGTCGAGCACGCGCTTCATGTACTGCGCGCTGGTGCGGATGCGGCGGAGGAAGTCCTGCCCTTCTTCATCGAGCTTGTCGATGTAGTCGCCGAGGAGAAGCTCGCTGAACCCGTCGATGGCGAAGATCGGCGATTTGAGATCGTGCGAGAGAATGCTGAAGAAGCGGAGCATCTCCTCCTGCGTCACCGGCGGTTCTGTCGGGCTCGTTTCCACTGCGACGGCACGATTGTGCAAGCGGTGAGCCTAGCCGTGCCGGCTAGCCTTTGCGGAACGCGGCGATGTTTCCCTCACCGATGATTGTCGCCACGCCGTCCGCGCCGATCGAAAGCGCCGTCTTCGGCGGAATCCCCAGTCCGAGGCGCGTCCCCTCGATCGACATCAAGCGCCGCAGCATCGTGTCGTCGGAGGCGTCGAAGCCGGTGTCGATGACGGTGGCGTCGAGCCAGCCGAAGCCCGGAAGGGCGGAGCCGTTGCCGTGCATGTCGCGCACATTCGTGCCGAAGCAGGAGGCGGCGGCGCCGATCGCGGCGATCGGAACGCCGTCCGCCGCCGCGTCACGCATCGCCATCTCCGCTCCCGACTCGCGCACCGTGGCCAGCAGGTTGTTGGTCACGCCGCCGCCGAGGTAGATCAGGCCGGCGAAGCGGATCAGATCGAGGTTCTTCCGCCGCCTGCTGTCGCGCTGACGGTAGACCGGCACATTCATCGTCTCGACCTCGGGGTCGATCTGCTTGAAGTAGTTGCCGAGGTGCGTCGCGTACTCCGCGGAACCGGACGCGGTTGGAAGGAAGGCGACGCGCTTGTTATCGGCCGGAAGCTGCGCGATCAGCTGCTCATCGATCTCCCGCGTCTCGCCGAACGAGAACTCGCCGCCGCCGATGAGGACGAGCCTGCTCACCGGCAGCGTGAGATCGATGTGAAGAGGTTTCATGCGCGAATCGTATCAACACGAGTAACGGATCGCGCCCGAGCGTCACTATCCCTTCGGGAGAGAGCTCATGAAGCGCTTCGCCATCGTCCTTTGCTTCCTTCTGATCGCGACGGGTCTCGGCGCTGAGACCAAACCGTCAGTACCGACCGGCAACGGCGTCGGCATGTCGAACATCGGCTACTGCGACGACAAGCTGGCGGCGAGCGACTGGACGGCGACCACCGTCGTCGCCGCGCCACCCGTCACCTCGGCCTTCACGAAGACCAGCGTCGCCGCGGGCGGCAATCCGGCGCAGTACGTCGAGATTCAGTTGCAGCCGGGGGCGAACGGCGTAGTGAAGGTCGCGCATCTGATGAACTCCGACCAGATCGATCAGAAGGTCGACGGCGGCATCGTCGACGTGAGCGGCACGATCGATGTGAAACGCATCGCCGGCAACCGGCTCGTGCAGGTCGCGCTGCTGGTCGAGCAGAACGGTGTGTACTTTTCCGGCCCGTCCCAGACGGTGACGAGCTTCGCCTGGGCGACGTTGTCATGGAACAAACTGCCGCAGACGGCATTCACCAACGTGATCAGCGGCGGCCGCCCCCTCGCGCCGATGTTCCAGTGCGACACGCGGGCGACACGTGTCGGCTTCCTGACGACGACTTCGATCACGATGAAGGATCGGCCCAAGATCGGCGTCGACAACTGGTGCGTCACCGTGCGCACCCGTTGCTGTCAGAGTGGCGGAAGGACGCTCGGCCGGAGCTGCTGCGACCAGCCGCTGGAGGTCGATAAGGACGGGGGTATTCTCCTGCCGGACGTCGACCCATCCTTCCCGCCACAGGCCGAAACCGTCGATGAATTCGACGGACCGGTCGGCACGCTCTACCCAGGAGTCGATACTTCGACGGATCTCTGGTACGGCCAGCAGCCGTGCGATTCGTGCGTCGGCGGCACGGCGCCGCCCGAGGCGACGAATCCCGACATCGTGGTGAAGGACCTCGACGCCAAACCGGAAGAGATCCGGGACGTGGTCGACACCGTCGAGCACGTGGTCGGCGAGCACGAGAACGGGCAGCCGCCGTCGTTTCAGACGATCGCCAAATTGTCCGGGACCTACACGCCGCGCGGTCCGCGCAAGCTGAACGAGGGTCCATTCCGCGGACGCGACATCGTCTTCGTGCACGGCCTCGATCCTGAGGCGCTGCTCGCCAGGCTCGATATCAACGATCCGAATCACGCCGCCGCGAGCACGACGTGGGTCACGCCGACGATCTTCACGCAGAGCGACAAGTCGGAGAATCCGCAGTATTACCAGGGCGGCTACTTCAGAAATCAGGCAGACGCCGCGTGGTCGGCGCACATTAACCACTACCTCGCGGCGAAGAAGAATCGCTACCTCGTCGTCGCTTACAACAGCAACGAGCGGATGGACGTCGCGGTGCAGGGCGTGCTGCGGCAGGTCGCGGACGCGATGATGTATGGCGAGGGAGTGATCGACCCGGCGAATCCCAGTACCACCGTCACCGACTTCGGCACGCCGAGTCTCGTCTTCGTCAGCTACTCGACCGGTTGTCCACTGACCGACATCGCGCTCGCCGCTGCGTCGATGTTTCCGTCCCTCGGCGTCGATTTCATTCCCAATCACACGAAAGCCCTCATCGCCGCGCACGGGGTGTTCGCCGGATCGCGTTATGCCAGCGCGGCGCTGGTCGCGAGCGGCCTGATCTCGAGCACGCCGCCGTGGGCGTGCGGCCTGGTGAACAAGGCCTTCGAAGGGTTCGCCGGGCATCCGACGGCGATCAACTGCAGCCTCGCGTTCGGACAATTGGCGTCGAGCATCCTCGTCGATCTCGTGCCGACCGTCATGCAGGTGCGGTGGGGTCTGTTCATCGCGCTCTCACCCGCGCGAACACTCACGATCGCCGGTGCACATCCATCGGAAAGCGGCGCATTGAAATACGTGCTGCAACCGGGTTACGACGACGGCGTGTCGAACGTGAACAGCCAGATCGCGAATCCGGCGCCCGTCGGCTACTGGCCCAACGGCTTCATCACCATGCGATACGGCGCGGCTTACGACATGCCCGTCGCGTTTCCCAGCGGCAGCGTGACACTGCATTTCCCGATCCTCGGCAACGTCACGATCGCGTCGAACATGCTGAACAGTCCGCACCGCGCGAACGGCTTCTTCATCGATCAGATCATCGACAAGAAATTCTCGCCGGGAGCGGCCGTCAACCTGCCGCCGGGACTCGTGGCGTCAGGACCGATTCCGTGGCTTTCACCAACAGGGATGCGACAACCGGCGGACCTGCTGTTGCCGTTTCCGTACAGTCCGCTGTTCCGGATGCCGCAGCATTACTCGTATCTTTTTAGCGCATCCGACCACATGGAGGAGGCGACGGGACCGGTGATGTACCCGTGGTATCACGACACGAACGGCGAGCGGAATTACGAAGAGACGCGGGTGATCACCGACGCCGCGGTGTTCCAGCCATATTCGATCGGAACGACGGGCGACAACGCGCCGCTGCTCAGCAGCCCGCCGCAGGTGAACGAATACCGCCGCGGACTGCGGATTACCTATCGAACGTTGTTCAAGAAGCGCCTGGTGACGCGCTGGGTGTGGTCGCGCCGGTACTACCTGCTCGCGGGATGGGAAACGCTCAGCGAGTTCGACTACGTGTACGGGAAGGTGCTGAAGTGATCACTTCTTCCACACTTCCCTGACCTTCGAGCCCATCTCGCTCGGCGCCTTCACGACGTGGATGCCGGCCGCGGTGAGGGCGGCCATCTTCTCGGATGCCGTCCCCTTGCCGCCGCTGATGATGGCGCCTGCGTGGCCCATGCGGCGGCCGGGAGGGGCGGTCTGGCCGGCGATGAAGGCGACGACCGGCTTGGTCACGCTGGCCTTCACGAAGGCGGCGGCTTCTTCCTCCGCCGATCCGCCGATCTCGCCGATCATGATGATGGCCTCGGTCGCGTCATCGGCCTGGAACGCCGCGAGACAGTCGATGAAGTTCGTGCCCGGCAGCGGATCGCCGCCGATGCCGACCGCGGTCGACTGGCCGAATTCGCGCGTCTGACCCACCGCCTCGTACGTCAGCGTTCCGGAGCGGGAGACGATGCCGATCGGACCGGGACGGTGGATGTGTCCCGGCATGATGCCGATCTTCGCCTGGCCCGGCGTGATGATGCCGGGGCAGTTCGGTCCGATGAGGCGCGACGGCGCCTTTCCTTCCGCCACGCGGCGCGCGTTCGACTTCTTGAGGAAGTCGTGCGCCCGCACCATGTCGTTGACCGGGATTCCTTCGGTGATGCAGATGATCAGTTCCATCCCCGCGTCGGCCGACTCCATCACCGCGTCGGCCGCGAACGGCGGCGGGACGAAGATGAGCGAGCAGTTCGCGGCCGCCTGTTCGCGCGCCTCGCGAACGCTGTTGAAAACGGCGAAGCCCTCGTGCGTCGTGCCGCCCTTGCCCGGCGTGACGCCGCCGACGACCTGCGTTCCGTACTCGCGGCACTGAATGGCGTGGAAGGTTCCCTCACGCCCGGTGATGCCCTGAACGATGACTCTCGTGTTCTTGTCTGCCCAGATCGCCATTTACGCCTGTCCCTTTGCCGCGGCAACCACTTTCTGCGCCGCATCCCACATGCCGTCGGCCGTGATGAGCGGCAGGCCGGAGTCCTTGAGGATCTGCTTGCCGAGGTCGACGTTCGTCCCTTCGAGCCGCACGACGACCGGCACCGGCAGCCCCACTTCGCGCGAGGCGCTGACCACGCCCTCGGCGATGCGGTCGCCACGCATAATGCCGCCGAAAATGTTGATCAATATTGCCTTCACATTTTTATCGCTCAAAATGATGCGGAACGCGTTCTTGACCTGCTCGGCGCTCGCGCCGCCGCCGACGTCGAGGAAGTTCGCCGGCTCGCCGCCCGCGAGCTTGATGATGTCCATGGTGCCCATCGCCAGTCCCGCGCCGTTGACCATGCAGCCGACGTTGCCGTCGAGCTTGATGTAGTTCAGACCGAACGTCGACGCCTCGACTTCCAGCGGATCCTCTTCGTTGAGGTCGCGCATCTCGATGACGTCTTTGTGCCGGAAGAGGGCGTTGTCGTCGAAGTTCATCTTGCAGTCGAGCGCCAGGACGTCGCCTTCCTTCGTCACCAGCAGCGGATTGATCTCCGCCAGCGAGGCGTCGGTCTCGATGTAGCAGCGCATCAGCTTCTGCACGAAGTCGACGCACTTCTTGTACGCGTCGCCGGTGAGGCCGAACGCGTTGGCCACGGCGCGGGCCTGGAACGGCTGCGCGCCGAGGACGGCGTCGATCGGCTCGCGGTGAATGGCGCTCGGATCGCGCTCCGCCACTTCCTCGATCTCCATGCCGCCCTGCTTCGACGCCATGATGACCGGCATGCCGATGCGGCGGTCGAGGGTGATGCCGAGGTAGAGCTCTTTGTCGATGTTGAGCGCTTCCTCGATCAGCACCTTGCGCACGACGCGACCCTCGGGGCCGGTCTGGTGCGTGATGAGGTTCATGCCGATGATGCTCTTCGCCAGCTCGCCCGCCTCGTCGGCGGACTTGGCCAGTTTGACGCCGCCGCCTTTGCCGCGGCCGCCGGCGTGGATCTGCGCTTTCACGACGACGCGGCCGCCCAGCTCCTTCGCCGCCTGCCGCGCTTCGTCGGGGTTGTCGACGACGATGCCGCGCGGTGTCGGCACGCCGTACCGCCGGAGAATCTCTTTTGCCTGATACTCGTGGACCTTCATAGGGGGCGCATTTGTATCAAATCGGAACTGAAATCACCATGACGCCCACCGAGCTCGTGGCGGGCGGCGCGGCGCTGGCGAAAGTGGACGGATTTCCCATCTTCGCCGTGAACGTCTATCCCGGCGACGTGGCGCGTGTGCGGATCGTCGAAGTGAAAAAAGGATTCGCCCGCGCGGAGCTGGTGAAGATCGAGCGGCCGTCGCCGTTGCGGCGCGTGGCGCCGTGTCCGATTGCCGAAGAATGCGGCGGCTGCGACTGGACGGCACTGCGGCTCGACGCGCAGTTGCGGGCGAAGGAGCGGATTCTGATCGAGTCGCTGCGGCGGATCGGGAAGATCGATCCGGCCACGCTGCCACCGATCAACATCCATCCGTCGCCGCTCAACTACCGGCTTCGCTCGCGGCTGCACGGCGACGGCGAGGCGGTCGGGTTTTACGCGATGCAGTCGCACCGCGTGGTGCCGCTGGCGCGGGAGTGCGAGGTGGTGGGAGTGCAGACGCGGGAGCATCCCCTGCCGACGGAGATGTGGGAGGCCGACGGCCGCATCATCACCGAGGGCGAGCTGAGGATCGAAGGCTACGCCGTCTCGACCGAGACGTTCTTCCAGGTCAATCGCCATCTGTTGCAGACGATGCTGCGGCTCGTGCAGAACCTCGCGACCGGAACAACGGCGATCGATCTTTACGCCGGCGTCGGATTCTTCAGCGTCCCGATCGCGCGCGTCTGCGAGAGCGTGACCGCGGTCGAAGGCGCGTATGCGTCCTACCAATACGCGAAGCGCAACGTGCCGGCGAACGTGACGCTGGTGCACGCGCCGGTGGAGTCGTGGGTCGATCGGATGCCGCGCACCGACTTCGTCTTTCTCGATCCGCCGCGCTCGGGGGCGAAACCGAACGTCATCAGCGCCATTGCCGCGAAGACGGAACGCCGGATTTGCTTCCTGGCATGCGATCCGGTAACGTTTGCCCGCGACGCGAACCGGCTTCTCGCGTCGGGTTGGCGCCTCTCCACGCTCGACCTCCTCGACCTCTTCCCGAACACGCATCACGTCGAGACGCTCTCTTCCTTCGAGCGTGCCGGATGACGTTCCCGCGGCACTTCCACTCATCGCGCTGATCGCCGGACTGGCCTCCGGCGCGATGCTCGTCAACGCCCCGCTCGCGGCGGCGGCGCTGGTCGTGTGCGCGTTGCTCTCTCGAAAATCGGCCTTCGCATTCGCGGCTCTCGGGATCACGCTCGCCGCGCATCAGGCGAGCGTCCGCACGCACGAGGATCGCGCCCTTGCCTCGCTCGACCTGACCGAGTTCGTGATCGTCGACGCTCCGCTCGACCGCGACTGGACCTCCCGTCCGCCGATGCACATGCTGCGCGTCCGCCGCTTCGAGGCGAACGGCATCGCCATCGATCGGCCGCTGATGCTGCACGCGTACTTCGATCCGCCGCCGATCGGCATGCGGACGACGATTCACGCCGAAGGGCTGCTGCACGAAAACGATCACGGCGACCTGGTGATGACGGTCAAGTCGCCCCGGCTGATGCGCTACTCCGGGACGCTGTCGCGTTTCGATCCGGAGCGCTGGAACCGCGCTGCCGCGATGCGCATCGAACGGCTGCCGTACCCGCAGGAAGTCGCGCTGGCGGAGGCGCTCGCCCTCGGGCGCGGGGAACGCCTCGACAGCGACGTGCGCGATGAGTTCCGCAGGGCGGGGACGTACCACCTGCTCGTCTTCTCCGGCATGCAGATCGCGCTCGCGGCCGCGCTGCTGACGCTGTGGCGCCGGCGCTCGTCCGACATCCTGCTCGTCGCGTTCGCCATTGTCGCGCCGCTCTTCATCGGACCGACGGCCTCGGTGGCACGCGCGAGCATCGGCATCGGCCTCTACGCGCTCTCGCGATTGCTGAAACGTCCGACGTCGCTGCCGAATCTCTGGTGCGTGGCCGGACTTGTGCGGCTGATCGTCGCGCCGTCCGATCTGACCGATGTCGCCTTCCAGCTCACGTTCGCCGGCGCCGGATCGCTCATCTTCATCGCCCGGCCGTTCGCCGGCCGGCGCCGCTGGATCGCGTATGCCGCCGCGGCCGAGCTGACGCTCACGCCGCTCACGCTGTTCCACTTCCACCAGTACGCCCTAGGCGGCTCGATCGCCACGTTGCTGCTGACGCCGCTGATCTCGGCGATGCTCGTCGTCTCCATCGCCGCGCTCATCGTGCCGAGCGCGAAGCTGATGATCGCGATCGGCGCGCTGAATGCGGCCTGCGGCGCGATCAACGATCTCAGCGCCCGCTTCTCCGGGATCTTCACCGCGCCGCCGCTCGCGGCGATGATCGCCGGCTTCGGCCTGGCCATCCTCGCGCTGGCATTCACGAAAGAACGCCTGCGCGGAGCGGTGATGGCGGCCGCGCTCGCGATCCCGATCATCGCGGCGATCGTGACGCCGCATCCGTCGACGCCGCGCCTCATCGCGTTCGACGTCGGGCAGGGTGACGCCATCGCCATCGTCGACGGCGAGCACGCGATCCTCATCGACGGCGGTCCATCCGCGACGCGTCTGTTGCCGCAGCTCGCCGACCACGGCATCCGCCGGCTCGACGCCGTCTTTCTCACGCATGTCCACCCCGATCACTGCGGCGGATTGCCGGCGGTGCTCGACCGCGTGCCTGCCGATCAGCTCTGGATCTCGCCGCGACGCTTCACCGGAGACTGCGCGCAACGGCTGCTTCCGGCGAGCGTTCCGATTCACCTCGTGCGCGATCACGACACGGCTACTTTCGGCGCGATCCGCGTCGAGGCGTACGCGGTCCCGCACACGTTCCGCCGCTCGTCCGAGAACAACGCCTCGGTCGTGTTGCGCGTGCAGATCGAGCGGCGACGGATCCTGCTCACGGGCGACATCGAGCGCGAAGCGGAGAGGCAGCTGGTCGATCGCGATCTGCGGGCGGACATCCTGAAAGTCGCCCATCACGGCAGCCGGACATCCTCCACTCCCGCGTTCCTGGATGCCGTCCGTCCGCGGCTGGCGGTCATCTCGTGCGGGCGGCACAACCTGTTCGGACACCCCCACGCCGAGGTGTTGGGAACGCTGCGGGAGCGCGGCGTGCGTGTGCGGCGGACCGATCTCGATCGGACGATCGAAATCGAGCTCCGTGCTAGAGTTATGGACACTCACCATGTCCTCGACAGTCCTCCGTCTCGGCCTGTGGATCGTGATCATCGTCCTCTCGGCGTACGTGATCCACGAGAGCTTCGAAGAGCAGCCGGTGGCGGAGATGATTCCGATCGCCATGCTCGGCAAAGCGCTGACGCTCGGCATCGGCCTGATCGGCGCCGGCATCCTCCTGCGGATCTTCGAGAAGGGGGCGAAGAAGGTGGTGAAAAACCGCTGCGCCGTCTGCCGCACGCCGGTTCCGCCCGGCGCGATCTACTGCCGCGAGCACCTCCGCAACGTTCTCTCCGCCGAGGACGAGCGGACGCACATGACGAAGATCCGGTCCAGGTGACGCTCCCGTTGTGAACAAGCCTCTTGTCGTCATCGCCGGACCGACGGGCGCCGGCAAATCCGATTTCGCCCTCCGCCTGGCGAAAGACCTCGGCGGCGAGATCGTCAACTACGACTCGGTGCAGATCTACCGCGGCTTCGACATCGGCAGCGCGAAGCCTTCGATCGCGAGCCGATCGCTCGTTCCGCATCATCTTTTCGACATCGTCGACGCCGATGAGGAGTTCAACGCGGCCGACTACGGCCGGATCGCGCGCGAGGTTTGCACAAGCATCGAGCGGCGCGGTCACGTGCCGATTCTCGTGGGCGGAACATTCTTCTATCTTCGTGCGCTTCTCTCCGGACTTCCGGAGATGCCGGGTCGTGACGTCACGGTCCGGGAGCGGCTGCAACGAATCGCGGCGGCGCCGCGCGGGCAGGCCCGCCTTCATCGCTGGCTGTCGCGCGTCGATCCCGAAAGTGGTAGAAGAATCGCCCCCGCCGACCGGCAGCGGGTCGAACGAGCCCTGGAAGTGTGGATCACGAGCGGAAAACCGATCTCCAGCTGGCGCCCTCCGGCCGCGGGGGTCGGCGAGATTTCGGCGATCAGGATCGCTCTATTCCTGAAGAGGGAACGACTGGTGGAAGCGATCAATGAACGGGTGAACGCGATGTACCGCGCCGGACTGGTCGACGAAACGCGCGGCCTGCTCGAGCGTTACCCCGCCGGCGCCCGCCCGTTCGGGACGATCGGTTACAAGGAGGCGGCGGCCGTAGTCGCGGGAACGATGACGGAAGAAGCGGCGATTGCCGAAACTCAGCGCCGCACGCGTGCGTACGCAAAGAGACAAATGACCTGGCTTCGCGCCGAGCCCGACGTGCAATGGCTCGACGCGGCGGATCCGCGGACCTTCGCCGCGGCGCGGGAGCTGATCGAGGAACGACGTTGAAACTGAAATCGATACTGTTGCTTGCAGTGCTGACAGGCCTCGCCGCCGCGTGTGCGACGGCGCCCGCGCCGCCGCCGATGGTCGAGCCGCAGGGCGACGCGCGGTTCCTGATCGATCCGCGCACCGGCTTCGAGCAGAGCGTGAACCCGGGCTTCGAAGCGGCGTGGCGTTACTACCTCGCGGGAAATGACGCCGAGGCGCGGACGCGGATCGCGGCGATGCCGGGATATGCGCCGGCGTCGCTGCTCGAAGCGGCGATCGAGATCCGCGCCGGACGCCTTGACGAAGCGAGCGCGATCATTTCGAAGCTTCCTTCGTGGACCGCCTCGAACGTCTACGCCGCCGAGATCGCTCTGGCGCGCAACGACGTTCGGACGGCGTATCAGCTCTACCAGCAGGTCGCGAATCCGCCGGAGATCGTCTCGACACGCATCGCCGACATCCGCAAGCGTTTGTACGACCAGCTCGTCGCCGCCGACTCGATCGCTTCGCTGCGCGAGGCGCTGCAGCTCGAGCCGACGGCCACCGCCGCGCGCATGCTCCTGGTGCAGAAGCTCCTGGCGGCGAGGAACTACGACGAGGCGCGCCGCGAGCTCGATCCGATTCTCAACACCGGCGACGTCGATCGCCCCGACGTGCAGGAATCGCTCGCCGAGATCGACGTCGGCCGCGGGCGCTACCAGGAAGCGATCGTCCGCTACGACCGCCTCGCGCGCCGCACGAACGATCCGCGCTACACGCAGCGGCTCAACACGATCAAGGATCAGTTCGCGGCCGCGAACATGCCGCCGCAGGTGCAGCACGCGCTGGAGACGGACGTCATCACGCGCGCCGATTTCGCCGTGCTGCTGTACTGGAAAGTGCCCTCCATCCGCTTCGCGCAGAACGTCGGCGCGCCGCCGATCGCCGTCGATCTCGACAGCGACGTGATCGGCCGCGAGGAGATGATCCGGGCCATCGCCCTCGGCATCTTCCCCGTCGACCCGGTCATGCGGCGGGCGTCGCCGAACCTGACGCTCACCGCCATCGCCACCGCCCGCGCCGCGTCACGCGCGCTCGCCGTGCGCGGCGCGTCGTGCACGCGCGAGGCAGGCAACGATCCGCAGAAGGTGCTCGCCGCGTGCGGCGTCAACGATCCGACGATCGGCACCACGCCCGACGCGCCGGTGTCGGGAAGGCTTGCGTCGACGATGGCGGAGCAGATCGATAAGGCGTTGCGCTAGCCAAACAGCGAAAGCCGCGGCAACCCGAACTTCTCGCGCACCATCCGCAACAGCATCGCCTCCTCGGTGCGCGCCCGCGTTTTCTCATCGAGCTTCGCCCCGGCGAGCGACTGCGCGACTTCCGCGCGCATGGCGTCGAGCTCCGGAACGTCCAGAAGCAATTTGCGCTCGAGCTCGATCAACCGCTCCTCGATCGCACGCGCGCTCTGCTCTTTTGCCAGTCCGCGAATCTCCTCGGCGATCGACGGCGACACCGGCTCGACGGCCGAGGCCAGTCGCACGAGCATGTCCGCCGCGCCTTCCTCCGGCACCGTCGTGCTGGCGCCGATCTGCAGTTCCTTCCGTTCCGCCCACAGCTCCTTCACCGCAATCTTGACGGCGTTCCTCGCCCAGCTGAGGCTGTTCACAACCTTCTCCCTCGCTGCGGCTTTCTCGAAAACAGAGTCGATGGCTTCAATGATGATTGGAAGCGGAATCTCCTTTTCTGCCCATTCGCGCATCAGCGCCCAATCCTTCGCCGAGAGGATGAACGGCGTGCCGCGGCGCATCGCGAAGTGCGACTCGATCTCCAGGAAATAGTCGTCCGGAACGGCCATGGCGCGAGACGGTAGCATGCCGCGCATCGGTTACAATCGGCCGACTCTCGGGAGCCCTTCGGAACCATGGACGCCAACCCGCCGCGCGCGGAAGTGACGATCTATTCGCCATTGTTTTCGCCCTTCCGGCACCCGCTGACGGAAGGCACGATCTCGATCGGCCGCGCGTCCGACTGCTCGATTCCGATCAAGGATCGCTACCTCTCGCGCCGCCACGCCGAGATCATCTCCGCGAACGGCGGCTGGGTCCTCAAAGACCTCGGCAGCGCGAACGGCACATACCTCAACGGCAATCGCGTGGAGCGCGACTCGCAGCTCCGTCCCGGCGATCGCATCCGCCTCGGCGACACCGAGATCGTCTTCGAGACGTCGGAGCACAACACCGACAAGCTGCTGGCCGTGGCCGACTCGAAAGTCAGCGCCACGATCGCCATCCCCATTCACGACATCGATGAATCGCCGCACGCCGTCGACATCGAGAAGCTGACCACGCTGAACCTCCTGGCGCGCGAGCTGATCGAAGACCGCCCCATGGACGAGCTCTTCGGCTTCATCGTCGACCGCGTCATGCAGCACCTCCGCCCCTCCCGCGCCGCGCTCGGACTCCTCGGTCCCGACGGCCGCTCGTTCAAGAACGTCGAAGTGCGGCGCCAGGACGCGAACGACTCCTCGGAACTGACGATCAGCCACACGCTGCTCTCCGAAGTGGTCGAAGAGAAAAAAGCGCTCGCCTACATGGACGTCACGGTCGACGAGAAGCTGAGCCGCGCGCAGTCGATCATCATGCAGGGCATCCACTCCATCCTCTGCGCGCCGGTGATCATCGGCAACTCCGTCGTCGGCGTGCTCTACGTCGATTACCTCTTCAATCAGCGCCAGATCTCCGAAGAAGACGTGAAGCTCGTCGCACAGATCGGTCGCTTCGCCGCCATCAAGCTCGAGACCACGCGGCTCCGCGACGAGGCGCTCGAGAAGCGGCTGATGGACGAGGAGCTGAAGACCGCGTCGACGATTCAGCGCCGGCTCCTCCCCGAGCCTCCGAAAGGGATTCCCGGCTACACCTTCGTCGGCACGAACCGTCCCTGCCGCACGGTCAGCGGCGACTACTTCGATTTCGTCGTCCGGCCCGACGGCAGGGTCTACTTCGTCATCGCCGACGTCAGCGGAAAAGGGATCACCGCCGGTCTGATGATGGCCGGACTGCAGGCCGCCTTCCGCATCTACGCGAAGAGCGATCCGGCGCCGGGTGATCTCGTGTCGATGCTCAACGTGACGCTGAAGGAGAACCTCCCCCAGTCGAAGTTCGTCACCCTTTTCCTCGGCCGGCTCGACACGAAAACAGGGGTCATCGAGTACGCGAACGCCGGCCATACGCCGCCGCTCTGGATCGCGCGCGACGGCGTCACGGAGCTCGGCGAGACCGACCTGCTGCTCGGCATCGTCACGAAGGCCGACTACACGCAGCGGACGCTGCACCTCGACCGCGGCGATTCGCTGATCCTCTTCACCGACGGCGTCACCGAAGCCGAGGACAGCGGCGGAAACGAATTCGGCTCGGCCATCGTGATGGAGAAGTTGAAGACGTACCACGGCTCGCCCGCCGCCGTGATCGCCAAGCTGGTCGATGAATCGGTCATCGCTCACGTCGGCGAGGTGGAAGCGCTCGGCGATGACGTGACGATCGTGGTCGTCAGCCGCGAGGCTTGAGGCAAGGTTTTGAGGGGAGCGGACGTCTCGTCCGCTCAGGGACGACGAGCGGACGAGACGTCCGCTCCCCACTTACTGAGCCACGATTCGATCGCCGCAGTCGCGCGATCGTTCTTGAAGACGTACCACGCCCGCTCCAGCTTCCGATCCTCGGACAACACGCGCCGGAACTCCGCCGGATCACGCGCCGCGCGCAACGCGCTTTTCAACGGTGAGTCTTCGAGCGTCGAAACGAACTCCCGCCGATCAGACGCGTCCGACGCCGCGCTCCGCCGCGGCACGCGCCGGTAACGCGGCTCCGCGTACGTCTCACCATCACGCGCCTCGACCACCTCGCCCTGCTCCGTATCGAAGTAGTAATTGATGCGCCCCGAGTCATCGAGATACGCGACCTGCAGACCTTCGAGGTCTGTTTGTGTAGCGACAGGCGCCCCCGCCTGTCGGGCCGTGGGGACAGGCGAGGGCGCCTGTCCTACACCCCAGCTCGCGTTCTTCGCGACGAACTCCCGCTCCGCGTCCTCGCGCCGCCGTTGCCATCCCCGCCACGCGAGGCGCAGCTTCTGCATCAGACTGACAGCCATGATGCGGATGATATCGTTCGAGCCATGAGTCAGGATCGCCTCGAGTCGAGCATCGACATCGATCAGCGATCGTCGATCGAGATCGTCCGGCTCATCCAGGAGCAGGACCGGCTCGTCGCCGAGGCCGTCGCGGCCGAGGCGGAAAAAATCGCGCACGCCATCGATCAGATCGTCGATCGCCTGTCGCACGGAGGCCGCCTCTTCTACGCCGGCGCGGGAACGAGCGGCCGCATCGCGATGCTCGACGCCTCGGAAATCCCACCGACGTACGGAATCGACGTCGTTCGCGTCCTGATGGCTGGCGGCGAGCGTGCGTTTTTCGCGGCGGCCGAAGGCGCGGAAGACGATGAGGACGCCGCGATCGACGCGGTCAACGAAGCGGTGACGAGCGACGACGCGGTCATCGGCATCGCGGCCTCGGGAACCACGCCGTACACCGTCGCGGCGGTGCGGCGCGCGAACATGCTCGGCGCGCTCACCGTCGGTGTCACGTCGGTTGCCGGATCGCCGCTGGCGCGCGAAGTCGACATCGCCATTGTTCCGCAGACCGGCCCCGAGGTCATCATGGGATCGACGAGAATGAAGAGCGGCACCGCGCAGAAGATGATTCTCAACACGATCTCCACCGGCGTGATGGTCCGCCTCGGGCGCGTCTACTCGAATCTCATGATCGACATGCCGGCCACGAACGAAAAGCTGCGCAGCCGCGCCGTGCGCATGATCGAGCTCGCCGCCGGCGTGACCCGTCCGATGGCCGTGCAGGCCATGCGCGACGCGGGAGGCAACGTCCGCGTCGCCGCGGTCATGGCGAAGAAGCACGTGAACGCCGACGAAGCGCGGCAACTGCTGGACGAAAGAACGTTTCGGGAGGTGCTGCAGTCGTGAACCGCGTCGAGCGGCTCCTCGCCGTCTCGAAGAAAGACGTCCGCCGCATCATCGGCCTGATGTCCGGTACCTCGCTCGACGCCATCGACGCGGCGATGGTGCGCATCAAAGGCCACGGCGCAGACTCCGACATCGAGCTCGAGCACTTCCGCAGCTTCCCCTTCCCACCGAAGATCCGCGGCGCGGTGCGCGATCTTTTCCGCCCCGACCGCGCGCGCGTCGATCAGATCTGCCGCTACGACTTCATCCTCGGCGAGCTCTTCGCCGCCGCCGTGCTGCGGCTGTGCAGGGAAACGAACACCGATCCCGCCGACGTCGATCTCGTCGCCGCGGCGGGACAGACCATCTGGCACGATCCGGAGCCGGTGATGGTGCAGGCGGACGTCGACTGGATCGATCATCCGATCGAGACGCGATCGACGCTGGCCATCGGACAATCGGCCGTCATCGCCGAGCGCACCGGCATCATCACCATCGGCGACCTCCGCGTGCGCGACGTCGCGGCGGGCGGCCAGGGCGCGCCGCTGGTCCCCTACTTCGACTGGGCGCTCTTGCGGCAGAAACGGCGCGGCCGCTGCATGCAGAACATCGGCGGCATCGGCAACGTGACGTACATCCCGCCCAGCGCGACGTGGGAAGAGGTGATCGCGTTCGACACCGGGCCGGGGAACATGATCATCGACGAGCTGGCGTACATGATGACGAACGGCCGGCAGACGTACGACGTCGACGGCGCGCTCGCCGCGCGCGGCACGGTGCGCGAGGAGCTGCTCGAGTCGTGGATGTCCGATCCCTATTTTTCGAAGCGGCCGCCGAAGACGACCGGCCGCGAGCTGTTCGGCGCGCAGTTCGCGCGGCGGATCAGCAGCCAGTCGGATCACGTGCCGATGGAAGACCTCATCGCCACGGCCACCGCGCTCACCGCCGAAAGCATCGCCCGCTCGTATCGCGACTTCATCGCCGATCTCGGCCCGATCGATGAAGTGCTCCTCGCCGGCGGCGGCGCGAACAACCCGACGCTGGTGCAGATGCTGCGCGACCGCCTGCCGGAGATCGAGGTCAAGAAGTACACGGCGAGTGACGCGAAGGAAGCGATGGCCATGGCCATGATCGCCAACGACTCCGTCGCCGGAATGCACACGAATGTCACTGGGGCAACGGGCGGGCAGCCGACGATCCTGGGGAAGATCTGCTTATGAAATTCTTCGGCCGCGCGTTGATCGGCGGCGCGATCCAGGACGACACGCTGGTCGAGACCGTCGACGGCGTGATCGCGACGATCGATCAGGTCGCGAAAGCGCCGGCCGATGCGCAGAAAGTGCGCGGCATCATCACGCCGGGTTTCATCGACGTGCACGTCCACGGCGGCGACGGCGCCGACTTCATGGACGCCAGCGACGAAGCCAACGCGCGCATCCTCGCCTTTCACGCGCGTCACGGCACGACGGCGCTGATGGCGACCACGCTGTCTGCGTCGCGGCATGATTTGCAGTCGGCGGTCGAGACCATCGCCGCGAGCAAGCACGATGACGGCGCGGAGATCGCCGGCATTCATCTCGAGGGGCCGTACATCAACGACGCGCGCGCCGGCGCGCAGAACCGCGCGTCGATCCGGCCGCCCGACATCCATGAAGTCGCGGCGCTGATCTCCGAGGCTCCGCGGATGCGCTGGATGATCACGATCGCGCCGGAGATCGAGGGCGCGCACGCCCTCGTCGCCCACTTCCGCGACCGCGTCCTTTTTTCCATCGGCCACACCAACGCCACGCACGCCGAGGCCGTCGCGGCGCTCGAATGGGGGGCGACGCACTTCACCCATCTCTTCAACGCCATGACGCCGCTCGGGCATCGCGAGCCGGGTGTGGTCGGCGCGGCGCTCGCGTCCGCCGACGCCACGGCCGAGCTGATCGCCGACGGCGTGCACGTCCATCCGGCGACGCTCTGGATCGCGGCGCGGATGATGCCGTACCGCGTCGCCCTCGTCACCGACGCCATCCGCGCCTGCGGCATGCAGGAGGGGACGTACAAGCTCTACGAGCACGACGTGACGGTCGACGACGGCGCCGCGCGGCTCACCGACGGCACGCTGGCGGGAAGTGTGCTGACGATGGATCGCGCGGTGAAGAACATGGTCGAGCTGGCCGGATTGCCGATCGAGTACGTCCTCCCGCTGGCGACCACCGTGCCGGCGAACATCGCCGGCGTCGCCGACCGGAAGGGAAAGATCGAGGTCGATTACGACGCCGATCTGGTCGTGCTCGACGAGCGCCTGGAAGTCGAGCGGGTGGTGGTACGCGGAATTCAGGTGTCATCCTGAGCCGCGTAGACGGCGAAGGACCCGTCGATTCACGCGCCGCGAGATTGCTACGGGTCCTTCGGCGTCTACGCGCCTCAGGATGACACGCGGAACGGACGATGAAGTGGGAAGCGTTTGCTAGCTACGATGCACTCTCCGCGCGCGCCGCGGAGCTGTTCCTGAATGCGATCCACGCCGATCCGCGCGTCGTCTTCGGCTTGCCGACCGGCCGTACGCCGCTCGGCATGTACGAGCGCGTCGTCGCCATCTGCTCGCGCCAGTACCACTGCTTCACCGAGGTGACGACCTTCAACCTCGATGAATACGCCGGCATCTCGTGCGAGCACCCCGGCAGCTACTGCAGCTACATGCGCGAGCATCTCGTCGAGCACGTCGATCTCGATCGGCGGCGCGCGCACATCCCCGACGGCACGGCGCCCGATCTCGAAGCGGAGTGCGAGCATTACGAGCACGAGATCCGCCGCGCCGGCGGACTCGGAATCACCTTTCTCGGCCTCGGACGCAACGGTCACATCGGCTTCAACGAGCCGGGAACGCCGTTCGGATCGCGCACGCGTGTGGTCTCGCTGACCGCGTCGACGCGCACCGCGAATGCCGCTCTCTTCGCCGATGGTCACGTGCCGCACGACGCGATCACGATGGGGATCGGGACGATCCTCGAGTCGAAGTCGATCGTGTTGCTCGTCAGCGGGACGGGAAAAGAGGAAGCGGTGGCGCGATTGCGCGGCGGGGAGATCAACGAGGAGTTTCCGGCAAGCGCGCTGCATCTGCACGGTGACGTGACAGTCCTTGTTTCCTGAGGGGTGTGGACGTCTCGTCCGCACGGCCGGCGCGGACACGAGCGGACGAGACGTCCGCTCCCCTCGTTTGACACGGCATGACGTTAGCTACCGCCCTCGTCCATGTCGAAGCGACGGATCTTCGCGGTTGCGTTCCTGCTGATCCTCCTCGTCTTCACCTATCGCTTCTTCGCGATCTACACCGTCCGTTCCGGCGAGTGCAAACCGCACGCGGGCGGTCCTTATCTGCCCTTCCCGCCGCGGGTCGTCCACCGCACGAAGCCGATCGTCGTCGTCACGTACAACATCGCCGGGCACGACGAGCTGCTCGACGGCGGTCACGTGCGCAAGCTCGCAGAGGCGATCAACGAACTGCATCCCGACGTCGTCGGATTGCAGGAAGTGCATCGCGGGACGTGGCAGGCGCGATTCCACGATCAGCTCGCGGAGCTCTCGCGCCTCACCGGCATGCACGGCTTCTTCGCCCCGAGCTACGTGCAGTACGGCGGCGGATTCGGGAACGCCATCCTCACGCGCGGCGAGCTGCTGGCGGAGATCGCCCACCCGCTGCCGAGCGTCGGCGAGCCGCGCACGCTGATCGAAGCGTTGATCCGCATCGACGGCCAGCCGATCAACGTCTACGTCACGCACCTCACGACCTGGGGCTCGCTCAACGAGAAGAATCGCGACGAGCAGCTGGAGTGCCTGGCGAAGCATGTCCGCACCAGCCACTACCCCTACATTCTTCTCGGCGACTTCAACAACGTCGCCGATTCTAAGGAAATCGCGAGATTCCGGCATGAGAACGGCTCTCAGCTCTGCGGCGTGAACATCGGAGACACATTCCACTCGATCTTCGGCAATCGCCGCATCGACTACGTCTTCGCCGACCACGGGTGGGCGTGGGCCAATCCGCGCGTGCCGCAGATCGGGCCGAGCGATCACTGGCCCGTCGTAGTCGATCTCTGGTGGAACCGGGAGGATGCACTTGGATCTGCAGCACGTTAAACCGAGCGTCTGGAACAAGCGGGGGACGCATGTCATCCGCATGCCGACCATCGCGGTCGTGGCGATGATCGTGAGCATCATCGGCCTCACCCTGCTTCTCTGGTCCGCGACGCGGGGACGTCACACGCACCTGGCGGTGAAGCAGCCCGGAGAGCTCGGCGCGCTGGTCCCCTCGATCGTCGGACTGACGCAGGGGTCGCTCGACAAAGGGAACCAGGTCACCCTCCTGCAGAACGGCGACGAGCTCTTTCCGCCGATGCTGCGCGACATCGCCGGCGCGCGCCAGAGCGTGCACGTCGAGTCGTACATCTGGTGGGAAGGGCAGATCTGCAATGACCTGGCGAATCTGCTGGCGTTGAAGGCACGCGAAGGGGTCGAAGTGCGCCTGCTGCTCGACGCCTCGGGCGGCCGCAAGCTCGACGCCACACTGGAAACGATCATGCTCGACGCCGGCGTGCAGGTGCGCAAGTTCCATCCGCTGCGCATCAGCAACCTCGGGAAGATGAACAACCGCGATCACCGGAAGATGGTCGTCGTCGACGGCCGCATCGGCTACCTCGGCGGATTCGGCTTCGCCAAAGAATGGACCGGCCATGCGCAGGACAAGGACCACTGGCGCGACATCGGCGTCCGCGTCTCCGGGCCGATCGTCAATCGCCTGCAGGGCGCGTTCTGCGAGAACTGGATCGAGGAGACCGGCGAGATTCCGGCCGGGCAGAAGTATTTTCCGCCGGTGCCGCCGACCGGCACGACCGCCGCGCACCTCGCGTATACCTCGCCCAGCGGCAGCGTCTCGTCGGTGCAGGTGCTCTACTACCTCGCCATCAGCGCGGCTAAACATGAAGTGCTGATCCAGAACCCGTACATGCTGCCGGACGAAGACGCCATCAACGCGATGGCCGCGGCGGTGAAGCGCGGCGTCGACGTGCGGATCATGGTGCCGGCCACCGATTCGACCGACAGCCCGATCGTGCAGCACGCCAGCCATCACATGTTCGGCACACTGCTCAAGAACGGCATCAAGATCTACGAGTACAAGAAGACGCTGCTGCACCAGAAAGTGATGGTCATCGACGGCATCTGGTCCTGCGTCGGCTCGACGAATTTCGACGACCGCTCGTTTCAGCACAACGACGAGATCAGCATGGCCTTCATCGATCCGCAACTCGCCGCCCAGCTGCGCGCGACGTTCGCGGACGACATGCGCCTCACGCGGCAGCGGACGTTCAAGGAGTGGAGCACACGATCGCTTTGGCACAAGACGATCGATGGCATAGCATACCTGGGTCATGGGCAGCTCTGATGATGTCGCGACGCATGGTTGGATGACCCTGACGGTCATCGCCGCGGCCGCGCTCATGGCATTTGGCGCGTTGTTTCTCGGAGCCCGCTGGAATCATCGGTGAAGCATGGCCACACTGCCGGCTGAAGGACGCTGGTCGATCCGGACGCTGTCGGAAGACGGCATCGAACCGGCCCTCGCGTTTTTGCGCCGCGATCCGCTGGTCAACGTCTACCTGATCGCCCGTCTGCTCGAGGAGCGAACGCTCGCGGCGAGCCAGATGGTCGAGATCCGCTTCAACCGCGACATCGTCCTCGTCGCTTCGCTGGCCACGAACATCGTCCTGGGGACGGCGCCGGCCACGCCGCGCGAGATCACCGAATCGGCGGTGGCGGTGATCGGCGACCGCATCATCACGCGCATGCTTCCGGTGCGGGCCATCATCTCGCCGGCCAATCTCGTCGACGAGCTCTGGAAGCACCTGCGCAACCGCGTCGATCCGCCGACGGTCATCCGGATGACGCAGCCGATCTACGCCATGCGCCGGCGGCTCGATTTCCCCGACCTCCACGATGCGCGTTACGCGACGCTGCGCGATCTCGACGCGCTCGTCCCCGCCTGCGCGGCCATGCACAAGGAAGAGGTGGGAATCGATCCGATGGAGCGCGACGCGGTCGGATATCGCGAGCGGATCCGCGAGCTGGTCGACCGCAAGCGCTCGATCATCCGCGTCGTCGACGGCGCGATCGCTGCCAAATGCGAGTTCTCGGCCGTTACGGATGAGGCCGTACAGCTGATGGGCGTCTGGACTCATCCCCGTTACCGCCGCCGCGGTCTGATGCGGGCGTCATTGCGCGAGATTTGCGGTCACCTGTTTCGTAAAGGGAAAACCGTGACTTTGTTCGTCAATGACTTCAACAAGCCGGCGATCGCACTCTACGAATCGCTCGGATTTCAGAGGATCGGCGTGAATCGCGCGCTGATCTGGTGAGATCGGCGGCCCGAACATTGCAGTATTCATGATCGGCCCGGAGGATTCCGACGGCTGGCGCGGCTTGCTTGCGTTTGCTTGCCGCTGCCGTCAACGGGAGGTAGAGAATGCCCGAGATAGGCGTGGTCAAGTGGTTCAACAACGACAAGGGTTACGGCTTTCTCAAGCGTGACACCGGTGAAGACGTGTTCGTTCATCACACCGCGATTCAGGCGTCAGGCTATCGGACGCTGAACGAGGGGGAACGGGTGGAGTTCGAGGTCAAGCAGGGACCGAAGGGACTTCAGGCCGAGAACGTTCACCGAGTCGATTCGCAGCAGCAGGCGTCGTAGACGTAGTCGCGGCGCCTGCCGCCCACGCTCTACTACTCCTCGGTCGCTCCCCGCCGCATCGCGAACGCTCCCAGCGTGGCTCCGATGGCCAGTGCCGGCACCGCGGGTGCCTGGCCTTTGAGTACGAGCAGCACGGCCGAAATCGCGCCGGCGACGACGATGAGTGTGCGAAGGGTGATGTCGTAAAAAGTCATGTTGGGCACCGTTGGACGCGGCTTTGTTATTTTACATCCGTTCCGGCACCGGGATTCCCAACAATTCCAGCCCCGCCACCATCGTCCGCCGGAAGACCTCCGCGCAGACGGCGCGCCGCTGCCGCTCCGCATCGTCCTTCTCATTGAGAATAGGGTACTTGTGGTAGAAGCTGTTGAACGTCTGCGCCAGCTCCAGGAGGTCGTGCGTGACGATCGAAAGCTCGAGTCCGTCGACCGCGCGCCGGATCGCTGACGGCAGCTCGGCGCTCATCCGCACCAGCTCCCACATGTCGTCGTTGATCCCCTCGTGGAGCGTGAGGAGGTCGAGCGCGTCGTCGCCGATCATCGGATCGACTCCCCGCTCCGCCATCTTGCGGAAGATGTTTTTCACGCGGACCGTGGAGTACTGCAGATACGGTCCGGAATCGCCTTCGAACGTCAGCGCCTCGTTGAAATCGAACGCGATGACCTTGTTCCGTCCGAACTTGAGCATGAAGTAGCGGAGCGCGGAGATGGCCACGGTGCGGCCGAGGTTCGCGGTTTCTTCGTCGCTCAGTCCTTCCGCCTTGATCCCTTCGCGTACGGCTTCGGTGGCCTTCTGCTCGAGCGCGTCGATGAGATCGTCCGCCTTCACGCCGAGGCCTTTGCGTCCCGACATCTCGACGTAGGCGCGCGTCGCGTCCTCGTCCGAGATCTCCATCCCCAGCGCCTTCGCCGTCGTCGGCGTGAGCGCCACCATCTCGTACGAAAAGTGAATCGACTTCTCCGCTTCCTTCTCGTGGCCGAGCTGACGCAGCCCTTCCTTCACCACCTTCTGCAGGTACGCCTGGCGGACGTCGATCACGTTGACGACCATCTCCGCGCCGCCGAATTTCGGCGCGCTCACGTCGGAGACATCATCGTGCGTCGTCTCCCACAGCAGATATGGCGCGGGGAACTTGCGGTAGCCGAACGTGCGATCCAGGACGCCGAACTTCCAGAGCTGGTACGCGATGTCCTTGCCGGTGTAGGTGACGGTGCCGTTCGAGCGCACGAGGATCTTGTCCGGCTCGTCCATGCCGGCGAACTCGTCGCGGGCTTCCAGCTTCATCACCCAGCAGCCCTTGTGCTTTCCTTCGTGCTCGTAGGTCACGGCGCCCGAATCCTTGAGCAGCTCGAAGGCGCGATCCCAGAAATGCAGGGCGATGATGTCGCTCTCCTTCGGCAGGAGGTCGTACCGGATACCGAGGCGGAGCATCGTCTCGATGTGACGTTTGACGATGGCGCGGGCGATCAGCGCGGCCATCTTCGACGTGTCGCCTTCCCCGTGCTCCATCTTGTGCAGCGTGTCGCGCCGCCACTCTTTCGATTCCGGATGTTCGGCGTAGTACGTCGCCATCTTCGAATAGACGTCCCAGCAGTAGTAATCGAACTTCGGCTGCCCGGTCAGCGCCTGCACCTCGTCGATCGATTTTTTGTCCAGGTACTGAAAGGCGACGACGACGTCCGCGACCTGCACGCCGGTGTCGTCGATGTAGTTCTGCGTCTCGACGCGATAGCCGAGCCACTTCAGACAGCGGACGAACGTGTCGCCGATGACCGCGTTGCGAATGTGCCCGATGTGCGCCGCCTTGTTCGGATTGATGTTGGTGTGCTCGACGATCACGCGCGCGCCGGTCGCCTTCGCCGGCTCCATCACCGACTTCACGTGCGCCGCCGTGAACGCGCCGCGATCGAAGCGGAAGTTGAGGTAGCCCGCGCCCTCCACGGTCACGGCGGATACGAACAGCGGCAGCTGGAGCCCGTTGGCCAGCGCTTCCGCGATCTCGCGCGGCTTGCGCTTCAGCACCTTCGCCAGCTCGAGCGCGAGCGGCGTGGCGAGATCCCCCATGTTCAGTTTCGGCGGCGCCTGCAGGATCACCCGCTCGAGGGGATGGGCGAAAAGGGCGAGCACGCGGCTGCGCAGCGTGTCGGTGAGTTGCTCAACGATCTGTTCGAGGATCATGACTTGTATCGTTCCATAACTTCAGCACCTGCCGCCCGCCGCGATTTTCGAAGAGGTTGATTGCGGCGTTGTCCTGCGCGAAATGCCGCGAGGCCATGACCGGCAATTCCATCAGGACGGTCGCCGCGATGCGGATGGCGGTGCCGTGCGTGACGACGATCGGCCGCACGGCCTCGATCTGCGCCAGGGCCTCGGCGATCCGGCGCCGGACGTCGTTGTGCGACTCACCCTCGGGGCACGGGCAGTCGCCATCCGCGCTCCAGCGAAGAAAGATCTCGTGATCCGCTTTCCGTACCTCGCGAAACGACTGCCCTTCCCACCGCCCGTAACCCATCTCGCGAAGTCCGTCGAGCGTCCTGATCTCCAGACCGAGCGCCTCGCTGATGATCCCCGCGGTCAACATCGCGCGGCCGAGCGGAGAGCTGTAAAGCGCGTCCGCTCCGTACACCTTCAGACGCTGCGCGGCGGCGCGCACCTGCCGCTCGCCGAGCTCCGAGAGCGCGCTGTCGTTCCAACCCTGCGCGATTCCGGCGGCGTTCTGCACGGTCTCGCCGTGGCGGACGAGGATGAGTTGCTCGATCACGCGACCAACGACCTGGCGGTCATTTCCGCCGGCTGCTCGAGGCCGAGGATCGTGAGGATGGTGGGCGCGACATTTTCGAGCGACCCGGGGCCATCGAGCTCGTAACGCTTCTTCGGATCGAACAGGATCAGCGGCACCGGATTCGTCGTGTGCGCCGTGTGCGGCTGATTCGTCTTCGGATCGAACATCAGCTCGCAATTGCCGTGGTCCGCGGTGATCAGCGCAATGCCGCCAACCTTCTCGACCGATTTCAGAATGCGATCGATCGCCACGTCTGTGTCGTGCACCGCTTCGATTGCGGCCTTCATGATCCCGGTGTGGCCGACCATGTCGGGGTTGGCGATGTTCATGATCACGACGTCGACCTTCCGCTCTTCGATGACCGGAATGACTTTGTCGACCACTTCGAACACCGACATCTCGGGCTTGAGGTCGTACGTCGCCACTTTCGGCGAGGGGACGAGGATCCGCTGCTCGCCGTCGAATTGCGTGTCGGAGCCGCCGTTGAAGAAGAAGGTGACGTGCGCGTACTTCTCGGTCTCGGCGATGCGCAGCTGCGTGAGGCCGTTCCGCGACAGCACCTCGCCGAGGTTGTTGCGGATCGCGACCGGCGGAAAGATCACCGGCAGGCCGAAGTCCTCGCGGTACTGATTCATGGTGATGATGTCGACGCGTGGCGTCATCGCGCGCGTGAAGCCGTCGAAGGCGGCGTCTTTGAACGCGGTAACGATCTGCCGCATGCGGTCCGCGCGGAAGTTGAAGAAGATCAGCACGTCGCCGTCTTCGATCCGTCCCTCGTGCGCGCCCTCGGGCGTGAGGACGGAGATCGGCTCCATGAACTCGTCGGTGACGTCCTGCTCGTAGAAACGGCGGACGGTCTGGAGCGGATCCCTGGTCTCGGTGCCGACGCCGAGGGTCATCAGGTCGTAGCCGCGCTGCACGCGCTCCCAGCGCTTGTCGCGATCCATCGTGAAGTAGCGGCCGACGATCGTGGCGAGGTGCGCCTTCGGCTTCCCCGCGAGAAAACCGATCAGGTCGCCGAGGTACTTCTCGGCCGATTTCGGCGGCGTGTCGCGGCCGTCGAGGATGGCGTGGACGTAAACGTTCTTCGCGCCGCCGTTCAGCGCCACGTCGATCAGGCCGTGCAGATGCGACTGCAGCGAGTGGACGCCGCCGTCGGACAGCAGTCCCGCCAGATGCACGTTCCTGCCGCGCACGTCCGGAAGCGTGACCTCATGCCGTGCGATCGCCTTGGAAATGCGGACGATGTCCTGATCGACGACCCGTCCCGCGCCGATGTTCAGATGTCCGACCTCGGAGTTCCCCATCTGCCCAGCCGGCAATCCGACCGCCAGTCCCGACGCTTCGAGAGTGGTCCAGGATGAGCTCCGCCAGAGGTCGTGAAAGCGAGGGGTGTCGGCCTGGGCGATGGCGTTCCATTCACTGTCTTTGCGACAGCCGAAACCATCGAGAACGATGAGGATCAGGAAGGGACGCTCCGCCATGGCGGCGGGCAAAATATCAGATTACGCGGAGGGCTGCTTTTCGCGCTTGAACACCATGCCGATGTGATCGGTCGCGCCGGTCTTGAAGTTGATGGAGGTGATGCTGACCAGCTCCCAACCGTCGTCGCCGAGGCGGTTCAGCTCTTCGGCGCGCCGCGGATCCATCGAATAGTTCTCCGACCGGACGTTGATGATTTTGTACTCCCAAACCTTCATGGGTCCGCCCCCCTCCCGCGGTGCAATTGCCGATGAGTCGGGCGGAAGTGTAGCAGATGTCTAAGGTTGCGCGGTTTTGCGCAACCACTCCACCGCCTCGGCCGGAAAGTCCGTGATCACCCCATCGCATCCGACGTCGCGCAGCCGTTGCCAGTCGCGCTCGCGGTTCGGGCTCCAGGGGACGACCCGAATGCCTCGCGCGTGCACCGACTCGACCATTTCGGCGTCGACATATCGAAATTGCGGATAGACCCACCTCGCGCCGAGGCGCTCGGCGTAGTCGGCGAGGCCGACGAGGTAGCCGAAGACCGTCAGTCCAAGCGGAAGTCCGGCCTTCCGGCGATGCAGCTCCGCGATGAGCGAGTGATCGAACGACGCCACGACGATGTTGGGCCACCTCGAGACCTGTTCGAGCAGTACGTCCTCCCACTTGCTCCGCTTCACCTCGAGGCACATGTGAGCGCGTCCGGCGAAGCGTTCGAGCGCGCGCACCTTCTCCACTTTCTGCAGGTCTTCGAAGCGGTGCGACTCGCAGGCGATCTCGTCAATTTCGTCATCGTGATAGAGCACCGCAACGCCGTCGGAGAGCAATCGAAGGTCGGTCTCGAAGCCGTCCGCGCCGCTGCGCAACGCCTCCTCGAATGACTCGATCGAGTTCTCCCGAAAACGGGTCGGACTGCCGCGGTGGCCGAGGATCAAAAACTGATCAGACATCGTCGTAATCTCTTGTCCCGTCGCAGCTAACGTGCTACGTTGCTTCGACAACGGAGAGACGATTCCATGCCGAAAAAAATCCTCCTCGCGGATGACAGCATCACCATCCAGAAGGTCGTCGAGCTGACATTTTCGGACGGCGATTACGAGGTCGTGGCGGTCAACAACGGCGCAAAAGCGATCCAGAAGCTATCGGAGATGCGCCCCGATATCATCCTCTCCGACATCATCATGCCGGAAAAAAACGGCTACGAGGTATGCGAGTACGTAAAGTCGCATCCCGAGCTGCGGAATCTTCCGGTCGTCCTCCTCACCGGCACCTTCGAGCCATTCGACCCCGACCGCGCCGAGAAGGCCGGTTGCGACGCCGTCGTGACCAAGCCGTTCGAGTCGCAGAGCCTCATCCATAAGGTCGAAGAGCTGATCGAGGCCAGCCGGTCGGCGGCATCCGCTGCCGCGGCGGCCGCTCCGGTCCCGATGTCGACGACCGAGTCGCCCTGGGAAGAGCCGGTGCAGGAAACCCACGAGGCGCCCTTCGCCGCCCCCGAGCCGTTCGCGCACGGCGGCGACATCTTCGGCGCGCCGCAGGCCCCGACGAACCCGACGACGGAGATGCCGTTCGACGCCCCGGCGGAGCCGGCGTTCGGCGGCGAGACCCGCGCCTTCCCGCAGCTGAATTTCGACGAGCTCCAGCGGATGCAGCAGGAGCCCACGCCGATGGCCGCCGCACCTGCGGAAGAACCGCAGGCCGCGCCCTGGGACGAAGGTCCGGCGTTCGGCGGCGAGACCCGCGCGTTTCCGCGGATGTCTTTCGACGAGCTGCAGAAGCAAATGCAACAGCCGGCCGCAGCCGCCCCTCCACCCGCCGCGGAACCTCCGGCACCGGAACCGTCGCCGTGGGAAGAGCAGGCTCCCGCATTCGGTGGCGAGACCCGCGCCTTCCCGCGGATGTCGTTCGATGAGCTGCAGAAACAGATGGAGCAGCCCGCCGCAGCTCCCGCCCCTCCGCCCCCGGCCCCGGAGCCGTCGCCGTGGGATGAAGGTCCGGCCTTCGGCGGCGAGACGCGCGCCTTCCCGCGCATGAGCTTCGACGACCTTCAGAACGCGCAGCCCGAGCCCGAGCCGGAACCGGCAGCACCGGAACCGTCGCCGTGGGAAGAGCCCGCTCCGGTCGCCGAGATCGCCGCGCCTGAGCCATCGATCTGGGACGAGCAGCCCGCCGCGGAGCCGGAAGCGCCGATGTTCGCCGATTCGCCGTTCGCGGCGCCCGAGCCCGAGCCCGAGCCGCTGATGGCCGAGCCGGAACCGGAGTTTGAACCGGAGCCGGAGCCCGAGCCTGCGCCGATGATCGCGCCGGCGGCGGAACCGATGGTCAACCCGCAGATCACCGACGACCTCGCTCCGGCGATGAGCGCCGGAGGCGTCGACCTCACCGACGAGCAGATCGAGCGGATCGCCAAGCGTGTCGTGCAGATGATGTCCGAGCAGGTCGTCCGCAACATCGCCTGGGAAGTGATCCCCGACATGGCCGAGATGGTCGTGAAGGAGCGCATCAAGCAGCTCGAGGCGGAGTAGCGCCTGAAGATCTACACCCGCACCGGCGATCGCGGCGAGACGTCGCTCTTCGGCGGCGCGCGCGTGGCGAAGAACGACCCCCGCATCGAGGCCTACGGCACGATCGACGAATTGAACTCGTTCATCGGCGTCGCCCGCGCGGCCTGGCCCTCCTCACCGTGCGATGAGGAGCTGGCGCACGCACAATCGGACCTCTTCGACGCCGGCGCGCATCTCGCCTCTCCCGGCACGAGCCGCTTCACCGGCATCGAGATCAGCCGCATCGAGTCGCTCGAGCGCGGCATCGACGCGATGGAAGAGGAGCTCGCGCCGCTGAAGAACTTCATCCTGCCGGGCGGCTCGCTCGCCGCCGCGCAACTCCACGTGGCGCGCTCGGTCTGCCGCCGCGCGGAGCGGCTGGTGGTCGCGCTGCACGACGACTCGGCCCCGACGCAGTCGACGATCGCGTACCTCAACCGCCTGTCGGACTACCTCTTCGTCGCCGCGCGCTTCGCCAATCTGCGGCACGGCGTGCCCGACGTGCCGTGGACTAGTCGGTAGACGACGCGCCCCGTTTCGCCGGCTTTGCCGAGTTCACCCAGGCGCTCCACCAGAAATCGCGCAGCAACGACGCGCCGGCCGCCAGGCGATCGGTGGCGAACTCTTTCCCCTCGGCCGACACCGGCTTGTTGAACAGATCGAAATCGCCTGCCTTGTCGAGTTGATAGACCCGCTCGACGAGCGAGTTCGACGTGGTGATGAACTCGAGCGCCGTGGCGAAGTAATTGGTCCGCAGCACGGGAGCGGCGACCTTCGGGGTCACGTCCGCCGTCACGATGTTCTGCGTCACGAAGTAGAGCTCGAAGCGGTCGTGCGTACCGCAGTCATTCGCGTAGCCGTTCGGATTCGGTTCGTTCCAGCCGTTGTACTTCGTCGTCGTGTGATGGGGATTCGACGAGTCGGCGACGAAGTGCCCGAGGATGCCGGCGATGGAGACGATCTGGCGCTCGATGTAGCGGCGCTCCCCCGCGTTCGGCGGCGTGGCGCGCCAGATGCGAAACTCCGTCGTCAGCTGGTCCTCGAGCTCCGCGATCCGCCACGGCAGAAAACCGGCCGTCGAGTTGTACAGGCCGTGCTTCCGCAGCGTTCCCGACTTGTAGAGCAGATCGATGAAGCGGTAGCGGTCGGCCGGCAGCTTCAGGCCCTCGACGTTCTCGAAATTCAGGTAGTGATCGGGCGGATTCATCGCGTCGAGCGACTCGCCCGTGGCGCGCCAGCGATCGGGCTCCGGCCCGAGGTACGTCAGCTCGCCCGCGGCATCGAGAAAGAACGCCGGCATCTCTTTCGGCAAACCGAAGGCCGCGGCTTCGTTGGAGATCAGGTGGCCCTTCTGGCCCCAGGCGAGGAGGGAAGGCGTTGCGAGAAGGGAGAGGAGGAGGACGAGGGCGCGCTTCATGTCAGCGCGCGATTCTAGTCTTCCTTCTTCTTGATCTGTTCGGCGAGATAGTTCTGGATGCCGACCTGCTCGACCAGCGAGATCTGCGCTTCGATCCAGTCGATGTGCTCTTCCTCGTCCTCGAGGATCTCCTCGAGCAGATGGCGCGAGTTGTTGTCGCCGATCTCGTTGCAGGTGGTGATGCCGTTGTTCAGGCGCTCCACCGCTTCCATCTCCAGGCCGAGGTCGAGGCGGAACTGTTCGGCGACGCTTTCGCCGATGTTGACCTTGCCGAGGCGCTGCATGTTCGGGATGCCCTCGAGGAACAGGATCCGCTCGATGACCTCCTCGGCGTGCTTCATCTCCTCGATGGAGTGCTTGCGGATCATGTGGTGCAGGCGCTCGTAGCCCCAGTTCTCACACATCTCGCCATGGACGAAGTACTGATTGATGGCGGTGAGCTCGGCGGTGAGAACGTCGTTGAGGACTTCGATGATCTTCTTGTCGCCCTTCATGGCGCCGAGGTTATCACGCGAAGGCGAGGGCGCGATCCGAGCAGCAGGCGGCGCAACGGTCGGCGCGGCCGCAGTCGACGGCGTCGTCGATCATCCGCTCCAGCATGTCTTCGCAGCCGCCGCACTGCCCGCCGATGCCGGACTGTTCGAGCTGGCCGAGGCAGGTGGCGCCCTGGTCGATGGCGTTGCGGATGTCGCGGTCGGAAACTCCCTTGCAGAGGCAGACGATCATGTTCGGTCCTGTGGATTTTAATTGAGACTGAGTCTCATTAGCAACATGATCGGACCGGGAAGCTATTTCGGGTATGACGGATGTCACACGTGCGTGTGATCGGAGTGTCGGGAGGAGGGAGATGGTCGGGGCAAGAGGATTTGAACCTCCGACCTCACGGTCCCGAACCGTGCGCTCTAACCAGGCTGAGCTATGCCCCGAAGTACGGCGAGAAGGGACGCGAATTCTAGGGGATTCGCGCCGCC
>Ga0207703_10000248_pt1 | contig 60765 bp, 51 predicted proteins | sample KBSSwiS12_FD_184304 | JGI IMG/M metagenome (GOLD analysis project Ga0207703, IMG submission 184304) | Switchgrass rhizosphere microbial communities from Kellogg Biological Station, Michigan, USA - KBS Switchgrass S1-2 (SPAdes) (version 2) | ecosystem: Host-associated > Plants > Roots >... | reverse complement strand
TCGTCGAGCCCGGCCTCGCGCTATGGGGCCAGCGCTGGCTGTGGACCGGCGGCTACGTCCTCGTTGCCTTGCTCGTCGCGGCCTGCGCGCTGACCTTGCGCCGCGCCCCGCTCACGGTGGTGGCCGAGCCTCGACCGACCAGCCCCGCACCGGCTGCGCGGCGGGTCGCGCACTGGATCGTGCTGGCACTGGTGCCGTCGGGGTTGATGCTCGCCACCTCGACCTACATCACGACGGACATCGTCGCGATGCCGCTGCTATGGGTGCTGCCGCTCGGCCTCTACCTGCTGAGCTTCACCATCGCCTTTTCCGCGCGGCGCGGCGCGGCGGATCTGCTGACCCGTCTCGCGCCGATCGTCATCCTGTTGTTCGGCGGGGTGCTCGTCACCGGCAATCAGGGCATGCCCTATCTCAATGCCGGGCTGGCGCTGGTGCTGCTGTTCGTCGTCGCCGTCGCGCTCCATACCGCGATGTACCGCATCCGGCCGGCGCCCGACCGGCTGACCAGCTTCTATCTCGCCATGTCGATCGGCGGCGCGCTCGGCGGCGTCTTCGCGGCGCTGGTCGCCCCGTTGGTGTTCGACTGGACCTATGAATATCCCATCCTGGTGCTCGCCGCCGGCGCGCTGGTGCCGCAAAGCCCGCTGTTCCGCTGGGTTCCGGGATTGTGGGATGGCTCGGCGCAGCAGCGGCGAGTCGTCGTCATGGCGACGGCGCTGGTCGTCCTGATGATCATCGTGCTGGCGCTGACCTTCCCGGGCACCGCGTCGGAGGCGATCAGCCCGGTGCAGGCCGTGGTCTTTGCCGCGCTCGTTACCGTTGGCGTGCTGGTGATCGGCGCCCGACCCGCCTTCGTCATTGCGCTCGCCGGCGCGCTCATCGCGCTCGGTGGCTATCGTTCGATCGTCCTGTCGATGCAGCCCAACGCGCGGACGCGCAGCTATTTTGGCATCTATACCGTGCTCGGCGGCGAGGCGGTCGGCGTCCGCCAGCTCAAGCACGGCACCACCGTCCACGGCACGCAATTGCTCGGCAGCGCCGAACGCGAGCGCACGCCGACCGCTTATTACGTCCCTTTGTCGGGCGTGGGGCAGGCGATGCAGACGGTGCCGGCGCTCTATGGCGACCATGCGCGCATCGGCGTCGTCGGGCTCGGCTCGGGCACGCTGGCCTGTTATGCGCGGGCAGGTCAGGCTTGGCGCTTCTACGAGATCGATCCGGCGGTGGTGCGCATCGCGCGCGACACCGGCCAGTTCAGCTTCCTGCGCCGCTGCCTGCCCGATCCGCGCATCGAGATCGGCGATGCGCGGCTGAACCTGCTCGCCGAGCCTGTCGGATCGCTCGACCTGCTCGCGCTCGATGCCTTTTCGTCCGACTCGGTGCCGATGCACCTGATGACGCGTGAGGCCTTCGCCTCCTATGCCCGCGTGCTGGCACCCAATGGCCTGCTGCTGGTTCATATTTCCAACCGCTTCCTCGATCTGGAGCCGGTCGTCTCCTCGGCGGCGGTGGCGGGCGACTGGCACGCGGCGCGGCTGCTCTATCACCCCGCGCCCGGCGGGCCGCCGGGCGGCACCCCGTCGCTGTGGATCGCCTTGTCGCACGACGCCAGCAAGATCGCGGCGCTACGCGCGCGCAACGCCGCCTGGGCACCGCTGCCGCGCTATCCCGGCTTCACGCCGTGGAGCGACGATTATTCGACCATCCTGCCGCTGATCAAGGCGCTGCACTGAGGGTAGCGGTCTCTTCTCGATCCCTTCCTTTCAGGAGTCGCCGCAAAAGGCTGGTGCGCGCCCCGGTCAATCTGAACTTGTTGGACATACCCGACCACAAGAAACCGTGTTCCTGCGAACGCAGGAACCCAGAGCCACAACCGTTACGTTTGAGCCCTGGGCTCCTGCTTTCGCAGGAGCACATCGAATTTCACAACGATCCCCTGAAAGGGAGGGGCCTAAAAAGGCGCTTAGTCACGACCAGCCTCACGCCGCCGGCAGCATCGCCTGGATCGCGGCGATTCGCGCGGTTTCGCCATCGAGCGCCGCCTTCACCTTGTCGCGCAGCGTCTCCAGCCCGGGATAATCGGGTTGTCCCGCCGCGGCGCGGTCGATCGCCAGCTGCTCGATATCGGTCATGATCGCCGACAGGTCGGAGCGGTAGGTGTCGAGTTCGGCCAGCGCGGTCTGGGCGTCGAGCCAGGGGTCGCTGCCGACCGCGCCGCCCTGCGCCGCGCGTGCCGCCGCCTCGGCGCGATCCGCCGCGGGGCCGAACGCCTTGTCGGTCTTGTCGAGACTCGCCGCCCAGCTGGCCAGCTTCGCGTCGATCGCCGGGTCGGCGGCAACGGGTGCGGGCGGCGGCGTCACCGGCTCCGCATCGCTGCGCGCCTCGATCGGGCGCGGCAGCAATGAGGGATAATGCGCTGTATCGGCACCGGCGCAGCCGCCGATCAGCAGCGTCAGGACGGCGAGGGGAATGGTTTGCTTCATCGCCGACCCGTCTATTGCGCGCGAAAGAGACAAGCAACGGACTTGCGCCCGCCGAATGTCGCCTCTATGGACCCACTTCCCGCGCGCCCGTAGCTCAGCTGGATAGAGCATCAGACTACGAATCTGAGGGTCGGACGTTCGAATCGTTCCGGGCGCGCCAACATCCCCCGCTTGGGTCATCGACCTGGCGGGGGTTTGTTTTTGTGGCGCCTGTCAGTCCAGCGTCACTGACCGCAGCTCGTCCGAATCGACCGCGCCGCCCGCGCGCCGCGCTACGCCGAGCGTCACCGCGACATCCATCGTCACATTGCCGATGGTTCGGAACAGATCCGGAATGGTCTCGACCGCGATCAGCAGGCCGAGCGGCTCGAGCGGTATGTGCATCGCCGCCGCGACGGGCGCGACCGAGGCGATATAGCTGACTGTGCCTGGCAGGCTGATTGAGCCCATCGTCGTGATCGCGGCGGTGACGATGCCGAAGAACAGCGCGCCCGGGCCGATCGGCACGCCCAGCAGATGCGCGACATAGAGCGCGACGGCCAGGTTCATCGCCGGGCTGGTGGCGCGAAAGATCGCCACCGCGATCGGCAGCACGATGCCCGAGGTGGCGGGCGACGCGCCGAGTTTCTCCGACGCGGCGAGCATGGCCGGCAGGGTGGCGAGCGAGGATTGCGTGCTGAGCGCCATCGCTTGCGCCGGCGCGACCTCGCGAGCGAAGCGCAGCGGCGAGACGCGCCCATAGATCATCGCCACCGGATAGGCGGACAGCAGCACGATGAAGCCGACCGACGAGACGATGATGATATAGTGCAGCAGCGCACCGATCGCCGCGACGCCGGTCTTGGCGCCGACCCCGTAAGCCAGCGCGAACACGCCGATCGGCGCGAGTTTCAACACCCAGCCGATGATGATGATCATCGCCTCGGTGAACGCCCTGATCACGTCGGACAGCAGCTTGCGTTGCGCCGGCTCGAGCCTGGTGACGGCAAAGGCCAGCGCCAGGGCGAAGATCGTCAGCGGCAGATAGGCATCCGACGCCGCCGCCGAGACGACGTTGGACGGCACCACCGTATCGAAGAAATCGAACAGGCTGGGCGGCGCGCCGACCGGCTTTGCGCCGACCAGCGAGTGGCGCAGCGATTGCGCCAGCGAATCCGACAGCGGCCATAGCTTGAGCAGCAGCGGCGTGACGAAGGCCGACATGATCGTGTTGACCCACAGGATGACGACGAAGCTTCCCACCGCGATCGCGGTGATGCGTCCGGCCCGCGCCGCGGCGGCGGTGGCGCCGACGCCCGTCACGAGCAGTCCGACGATCAGCGGCACGATGACCATCTGCAGTCCGTGCATCCAGGCGTGCCCGACAAGGTCGGTGACCTTGGCGATATCAATCGCCCGGTCGGGCATATAGGCCGCTGCGGCCGCGCCCATCAGCAGGCCGGCGATCAGCGACAACAAGATGCGTGTGGCCTGCGACATGCGATCCCCCGGTTGATGATGACAAGCGAACGGCTATCGCGCCGAATGGCAAGCAGATTCTGCGTTGCGGGCGGGTTGCGCCAGCCATTGTGCGGTGCCGGGCCATAGGGCTAGGTTATGGCCATGCCCCTCCCCATCCTCGCGCTCGCCCTCGCGGCGCAGCCGCTCGCGACCGTCCGCGTCACCTTCGATCGCCGTGGCGAGACCTCGGCCCACGCTGCCGGACTCGCCGACATTGCCGCCAGCCGCCCGGTCAGCGTCGATGATCCGGTGCGCGTCGCCTCGATCTCCAAGCTGGTCACCGCTATCGCCGTGTTGCGGCTGGTCGAGCAGCACAAGCTCGACCTCGATGCCGATGTCTCGACGCTGTTGGGCTGGAAACTGCGCAACCCGGCCTTTCCCGACACGCCGATCACGCTGCGGCTGCTGCTGTCGCACCGGTCGAGCCTGACCGACACTATCGACTATGTGCTGCCGCTCGATGCCGATATGCGCAGGACACTGGAAGATCCCAGAGCCTGGGATGCCGCGCATGCGCCGGGTAGCTGGTTCCATTATACCAACTTCAATTTCCCGGTCATCGCCGCGGTGATGGAGCGCGCCACCGGCGAGCGCTTCGACCGGCTGATGCAGCGGCTGGTGCTGGCGCCGCTCAAGCTCGATGCCTGTTTCAACTGGGCGAGTTGTACGCCGGCGACGGCGGCGCGCGCGGTGGTGCTGTATCGCGACGGCAAGGCGGTGCGAGACGACAACAAGGGTATGGCGCGGGCCTGTCCGGTGACGCCGGCGAGCGACGGCGGCTGCGACCTGGCGCGCTGGCAGCCGGGCATGAACGGGGCGATCTTCGCGCCGCAAGGCGGCTTGCGCATTTCGATGCGTGGACTGGCGAGGATCGGGCGGCTGTTTCTCGGCCAGGGCCAGGTCGACGGTGTGCGGTTGCTGACACCGCAGTCGATCGCGCTGCTCGAATCGCCGCTATGGATTTCCAACGGGCAAGCTGGAGCGCGGGCCAATGGCGATACCGACAATGGGTTCACCTGCAGCTATGGCCTGGCGGTGACCTTCCTCGCCACCCGGGCGGAAGGGTGCCGCGACGATCCGTTCGGCGACGGCCATCGCCGCTTCGGCCATGCCGGCGATGCCTATGGCCTGAAGTCCGGGCTGTGGATCGATCTCGCGACGCGCAGCGGCGTCGCCTATTTCGCCACCGACGTCCCGGCGCAGCCGCGCGCCGCGCAATCGGCTTATTCGCCCACCGAGGAAATGCTCGCAAGGGGCACGAAATGAACCTGCGGCACATCGAGATCTTCCACGCCGTCTATGTCAACGGGTCGGTCAGCGGCGCGGCGCGGACGCTCAACATCTCGCAACCCTCGGTGTCGAAGACGCTGCGCCATGCCGAATCGCTGCTCGGCTTCCCGCTGTTCGAGCGCACCGCCGGCGGCCTCGTGCCGACCGAGGATGCCCATATCCTGTTCACCGAGGTGCGGGAGATCCAGGACCGCGTCTATGCGTTGCGCGAGGCTGGGCGGAACTTGCGGCGCGGGACCGGCGGCACGCTGCGGCTGTCGGCCTTGCCGTCGCTGACGCTCGATGCGGTCCCGGTGGCGGTGTCGCGCTTCCTGCGCGCCCATCCCAACGTCAAGTTCGATCTCCAGACGGTCCATCACGACGATCTGCTGCGCAAGCTCTATGAGCGCGAGACCGATGTCGCGATCGCCTATGAGGTACCGCCGGCGGCACCGCTCGGCCATCGCTGGCTGGGGGAGGGCGAACTGGTCGCGCTCTACCGCGAACAGGACATGCCCGACGCGCCGGCGCGGCTGGAGCTGGACTGCCTGCGCGGCCAGCGCTTCATCACGGTCGCGGCGAGCGGGCCGATCGGGCAATTGTTCACCCAGGAGCTGGATCGCCTCGGGATCGAGCTCGACGAAGTGGTGTCGGCGCGTACGTTCCATATCGCGGCGACTTTGGTGCGGCTGGGGGTCGGCATGACCGTGGTCGACAGCTTCACGGCGCAGGCGGCGCTGGCGCCGGGCATGGCGATGCGGCCGCTGAAGCCGCAGATCACCTTCGACGTCCACGCCATGTTCCTGCTCAACCGGCCACCGACCGCGCTGGTGACCGACTTCCTCAAGACGCTCGCCCAGGTGATCGATACGCCATAAATCGAGGCTATGGCCGCGCGCGCACTCACTATGCCTCGCACCGGGGAGGGCGCGCGTACCATCGCCGCGATGATACCCGCACCCTTCCTCCTCTATCTCGGCAGCAGCACCGACTTTGCCGGCATCAAGACCTCGCGCGGTCTCGCGACATTTCGTCCCGCCGACTGCGTCGGCGAGTTCCGCCATGACGATTGCCCGCTGACGCTCGGCCTGCCGCGCCTGACCATCGCCGAGGCGGCAGCCGCCGGCGCGTGCACCCTGGTGCTCGGCATCGCCAACCAGGGCGGCACGATGGGTGATGCGCTGATCAACGACGCCGTCGCCGCGCTGGAGGCGGGGATGAACGTCGCCGCCGGCCTGCACCAGCGGCTGCGCGACGTGCCGCGCCTCGCCGATCTGGCGCGCGAGCGCGGCCTGCAACTGTTCGACGTGCGCGAGCCGCCGGCCGACCTGCCGGTCGGCAATGGCCAGCCCCGTGCCGGGCACAGGCTGCTGACCGTCGGCACCGATTGCTCGGTGGGCAAGATGTATGCCTCGCTGGCGCTGGTCGAAGGGCTCAGGGCGCGTGGCATCAAGGCTGACTTCCGCGCCACCGGGCAGACCGGCATCCTCGTTGCCGGGGCGGGCATTCCGGTCGATGCGGTGGTCGCCGATTTCATCTCGGGCGCGATCGAGGTGCTCGCGCCGGCGCGCGACGACGATGGCTGGGACGTGATCGAGGGTCAGGGCTCGCTGTTCCATCCCAGCTTTGCCGGCGTGTCGACCGGCCTGCTGCACGGCGCCCAGCCCGAGGCGCTGGTGATGTGCCATGATCCGGTGCGCCAATATATGCGCGGCATTCCCGGCCGCGCCTTGCCCGACCTCGTCCAGTGCCTCGCCGCCAACCTCCAGGTCGCGCGGTTGACCAGCCCGCATGTCCGCGCGGTCGGTATCTGCCTCAACAGCTCGCGCATGGAACCCTTCGCCGCGCGTCAGCTGTGCGCGCGGATCGAGGCGGAGACCGGCCTGCCGTGCACCGATCCGATCGCCTTTGGCGTCGAGGCGATCCTCGACGAACTGCTATGCCGCGCACCCTCCACATCCAGCACGATCGCTTCGCACTAACCCGCCCGTTCCGGATCGCGCGCGGCGAGAAGATCGCCGCCGACGTGATCACGGTGACGCTGGAGGAGGGCGGGGTGCGGGGGCGCGGCGAGGGCGCGCCCTATGCCCGCTATGACGAGACGATCGAGAGCGCCTTCGCCCAGATCGCGGCGGTCAGGGCCGCGATCGAGGCCGGCGTTGATCGCGCGGCGCTGGCAACGCTGCTACCGCCCGGTGCCGCGCGCAATGCGGTCGACTGCGCCATGTGGGATCTCGAGGCGCGACTCTCGGGTCGGGACGTCGCCACGATGATCGGGGCACCCGCACCGACCCGGTTGGCCAGCGCGCTGACCATCGTCATCGACACGCCAGAGGCGATGGCCGCCGCCGCCGCGGAGATTGCCGACGCGCCGCTGCTCAAGGTCAAGGTCAATGCCGACGATCCCGCGACGCGCCTCCGCGCGGTTCGCGCCGCCGCGCCCGATGCGGCGCTGATCGTCGATCCCAATGAGAGCTGGGACGAGGTGCTGGTCGTCAGCATGCAGGATCTGCTGGTCGAGCTGCGCGTCGACCTGCTGGAGCAACCCGTGCCGGCCGGCGCCGATGCCTGGCTCGAATGTTTCTCCCCGCGCGTGCCGATCTGCGCCGACGAATCGCTCCACGTCACGGCCGACCTTGATCGCGTCGCGCGGCGCTATCAGGTGGTGAACGTCAAGCTCGACAAGACCGGCGGCCTCACCGAAGCGCTCGCACTGGCACGGGCGGCGCGGGCGCGCGGGCTGGGGTTGATGACCGGTTGCATGGTCAGCTCGTCGCTGTCGATCGCTCCGGCGCTGCACATCGCCCGGATGAGCGATTTCGTCGACCTTGACGGTCCGGTCTGGCTCAAGGAGGATCGCGACGGCGGCGTGCGTGACGATCACGGCTATCTGCTCCCGCCGGCAGAGGGATTCTGGGGAACGCCATGCGGGTGATCGCACGACTGCTCGCCGCCGCGGCGGTCGCCGGCCTGACGCTCGGCGCGAGCGCCGCGCCGGGCCATGTCGACCTGCTGATCAGCGGCGGCACGGTCTATACCGGCGCGGATGCGCCGTTCACCGGCGATGTCGCGGTCAGCGGCGACCGGATCGTCGCGGTCGGCCCGCATCTGCCGGTCGCGGCGACCCGCACGATCGACGCGCATGGCATGGTCGTCGCGCCGGGCTTCATCGATCCGCACACCCATATGGCCGAGGCGCTCGCCTCGCCCGATGCGAAGCGCCGGCTCATCCCGATGTTCCTGATGCAGGGTGTGACCACCGCCTTCATCGGCAATGACGGCGGCGGCGCGATCGACGTGGCCCGGGTGCTGGGCAGCGCCAGGGCCCGGCCGGTCGGCATCAACTATGCGACCTATACCGGCTTCGGCGCGATCCGCTCGGCGGTGATCGGCGAGGCGCGGCGCGACCCGACCCCGGCCGAACTGGCGCGGATGAAGACTTTGGTCGCGCGGGCGATGTGCCAGGGCGCGCTCGGCCTTTCGACCGGCCTGTTCTACGCGCCGCAGAGCTTTTCGAAGACCGACGAGGTGGTCGCGCTGTCCGCCGTGGCGGCGGCGCATGGCGGCTTTTACGACAGCCATATCCGCGACGAATCGAGCTATACCGTCGGGCTGATGGCGGCGATCGACGAGGCGATCGAGATCGCGCGCGACGCGCATATCCCGGTGCATATCTCGCACATCAAGGCGCTCGGCGTGGACGTGCAGGGCAAGGCGCCCGAAGTCATCGCCCATATCGACGCCGCGCGCGCCGCCGGGCTCGACATAACCGCCAGCCAATATCCCTGGTCGGCCAGCGGCACGAGCCTCGTCGCCTCGCTGATCCCGCTCTGGGCGCAGGATGGCGGGCGCCCGGCGCTGCTCAGGCGCTTCGACGATCCGGGCCTCGCGGCCCGGATGCGCGCCGATATCGTCGAGAACCTGCGCAAGCGCGGCGGCCCTGACAGCTTGCTGATCGTCGACGGCAAATACCGCAACCAGCGGCTGTCTGCGGTGGCGAAGGCGATGGGCGTCGATCCCGTCGCCGCCGCGATCGCGGTGATCCGCCTCGCCGACCCCGGCGTGGTGTCGTTCAACCAGAGCGAGGCCGACATCGCCGACTTCATGCGCCAGCCCTGGGTGATGACCGATTCCGATGCCTCGCCCGGCCACCCGCGCGTCTACGGCACCTTCGCGCGCAAATATGCCAAATATGTCCTCGCCGACCATGTGCTGACCTTGCGGGAGTTCGTCGAGCGCAGCTCGTCGCTCACCGCTGACTGGTTCCACCTTACCGGACGCGGCCACCTCAGCCCGGGCGCCTTCGCCGACGTCGTGGTGTTCGATCCCGCCAGCTATGCGGCGCGCGCCACCTATGAGGCGCCGACGCGCTACGCCGCCGGCGTGCGCACCGTGCTGGTCAATGGCGTGCCCGCCGTCGATGGCGGCAAGCTCACCGGCCGCGCCGCCGGTCGCGCCTTGCCGCATATGCCGACGCGGGGAAGCTGCTCGTGAAGGTGCTTCGGCGAGGCCGTCACCACGGATGTGTTCAGCGGTTATTCCTTCCCGACAAGCACCGTGCTCCTGCGCACGCAGGAGCCCAGGGTCCCAGACGCATCGCTCGTGGCCCTGGGTTCCTGCGTGCGCAGGCACACCCGCCTTTGTGTCGATGGAACAAGTGCGGCACGACGGGTAGTGGGTGGCGCACGTAATGCGCCGCTGGTTCACCATCCCCTTGTGGAAACGCGTCCTGGGCGCACTCGCGCTCGGCCTGATCTTCGCGCTCGTCTGGCCCTCGGCAACGCCGGCGGTGGCGTTCATGGGCGATCTCTTCGTCCGGGCAATCCGCATGCTGGTCGCGCCGATCGTACTGGTGACGATCGCCTCGGGCATCACCACGCTCGGCGACCCGAAAAGGCTCGGCGGGCTGGGCGGGCGTACGGTCGGCCTGTTCGCGTTGACCACCTTCATCGCCGTGTCGATCGGTATGATCGTCGCGGTGCTGCTGCAACCCGGCGTGGGCGCCGCGCTCGGCACCGCGGCGCCGCATCCGCTGGGGCCGCCGGTCACGCCGTACGACCAGCTGATCGGCATCATCCCGCTCAACATCGTCGATGCGCTGGCCAGGGGCGACATGCTCGCGCTGATCTTCGTGGCCATCCTCATCGGCATCGCCACGGTCGTCGCGGGCGAGCCGGCCAGGCCCTTCGCCACGCTGCTGCAAGCGACTTCGGCGATGCTGCTCAAGCTGGTGACGATCGTGATGGAGGCGACGCCGTTTGGCGTGTTCGCGCTGATCGCCAATGCCGTTGCCGCCAATGGCGCGGCGGTGTTCGTCCATGTCGGCTGGCTCGCGCTGGCGGTGGTGATCGGCTCGCTGGTGCAGATGGTCGTGGTCCACAGCCTGTTGCTGCGCCTGGTCGCGCGGCTGCCGGTGCGGCCCTTCTTCCATGGCGTCATCGACGCGCTGGTCGTCGGTTTCTCGACCGCATCGAGCGGGGCCAGCCTGCCGGTCGGCATGAGGGTCGCCGGCGACAATCTCGGCATCGCCCGCCCGGTCTATTCGACCGTGCTGCCGCTCGGCGCGAGCATCGGCAAGGATGGCACCGCAATGTATGTCGGGCTGCTCGCTATGTTCGCACTGCAGGCCTTCGGCACACCGCTCACGCCGGCGGTCTACGGCCTGGTTCTGCTGACCGGCGCGCTTGCCGCCTTCGGCACCGCGCCGGTGCCATCGGCCTCGCTGTTCATGCTCGCCGCCGTGCTGTCGGCGGTCGGCGTGCCGCCGGAGCAGACTGCGCTGGTGGTGGGTTTCGTACTGCCGTTCGACCGCCTGCTCGACATGACCCGCACCGTGCCGAGCGTCAGCGCCAACCTCGCCGTGGCGACGACGGTTGCGCGGCTCGAAGGCGAGCTCGACGAGGAAATCTACAGATCGACCCGTGATGCGTAACGATGAAGAAGTGCTCGAACATTACCGTCGCGGGGGATACACCATCGTCCGCGGCTTCTTCTCGCCGGGGGAGATTACCGGGATCGGCGCGGCGTTCGACCAGGTCTATGCCGAGGGGGTCGCGCATGGCCGCAGCTTCCGGAACGGCAACCTGTTCTACAATGTCGCGCCCGGTATGGATGGCGCGCCGGTGGTGCGGATGGCGCAGTGGCCGTCCTATCACCAACCGGTGCTCAACGCCGTGCGCCAGGATCCGCGCTTCGCCGCCTTGTTCGCGAACTGGCTTGGCGGCGATCTCAAGCAGATCATCAACCAGCTGCACTGGAAGGCACCCGGCTCGCTGGGTGATTTCGCCTGGCACCAGGATTCGCGCTTCCGGCGTCCGGCCGAGGCCTATCGCCATCTCGGCACCTCCTATGTCCAGACCGGCCTCGCGATCGACCCGCACAACCGCGAAACCGGCGGCATGCGCTTCATCCCCGGCAGCCATTTGCGTGGCGATCTCAACCTCGACACCTCGATGGACGTGCTCGGCAATGCGATGAGCGATGCGGTGCTCGAAGCGGCGGGCTTTTCGCCGGCCAGCGCGATCGATCTCGATCTTGCGCCCGGCGACCTCGCGCTGTGGAGTCCGTACCTCGTCCATGGTTCCGGCGAGAACCGCTCGACCCACCGACGCCGCCTCTACATCAACGGCTATGTGCGCGCGGAGGACTGTGATCGCGGCGAATGGGCCTTCCGCGACGGGCAGCCGGTGCCGTTCGGCGAGGAGCCCGCATTGGTCCATTACGAGGCGTTGCGCGAGCGCCCGGAGCCGCATTACCCCGACTGACAAAATTCACGCGATCCCAAGGCGCGGACCGGCGTGAATTATGTCAGGGGTCGTCAGTAGAAGCGGACGCTCTTCAACTGCAGCCAGGCCTTGCCGCCGGGGTCGCCCTGCAATTGCACGATCAGCGCGCGCAATTTTGTCAGGTCCAGTGGCGGACCACCCTCGGGTGCGGTGAAGGCGGTGAACGGGATACGGATCTCGCCGTCCTTTTCGGTGGCGGTGAAGCCGGCTCTGGCACGCATGTCGTTATCGACGCCGTAGCTGTCGAACAGCATGACATAATTACCCGCGCCGCGCGCCTCGAAGGCGATGCCGGTGAAGCCGCGGGCGTCGGCGAGCTGGATCGCGCCGCGGGTCAGCGGCAGGATCAGCTGGGCGAAGGGGCGGGGCCGGCTGCCCATGTGGGCGACGAGGAACAGGCGCTTGTCGTCGCCCTCGTCGGGCCTGACATAATCGAGATGGCTGTGGTCGACGCCGGCCTCGGTGCTTTCCACCGGCAGGGTGTCGAGATCGGTGCGCCCGTCGTGCCGCGCGCCGGTATCGATCGGGCCGGGCATCTTGTGAAGCGGCAGCGGCGTCGGCGCGTCGCCGTCGCGCAGCTGGCGCAGCGCGGCGAGCGGTGCCTCGCGGCCCGAGACGAACACGCGGGCGACGGTCCACAGGTCGGCGATGCGCTGGTCGGGCTGGCCGGTGTAGAGGACGAGATCGGCGCGCATGCCGCGGGCGATACGGCCATGGTCCTTGTCCTGGCCGATGATGTTGGCGCTGGTGCTGGTCGCGGCGACCAAAGCCTCTGCAGGGGTGAAGCCGAGCCGGGTCAGCAAGGTGATCTCGCGCAGCGTGGCGGGGCCGTGATAGACGCCCTCGATCCCCGCATCGGTGCCGATGCCGATGCGGATGCCGGCCGCCTTCAGGCGGTGGATATTCTCCTGCATGATCGCCCAGCGCGTCGCCTCATAGGCGGGGATCGGTGTGAGCGGCTTGGCCATGCGCGCCTTTTCCCGCCGCTGTTCCGCAGGGTTGAACGTCGCGAACTCGCGGGGATCAAAGGTGCGATCCTCCTGCGGCTCATAGACGGCCAAGGTCGGGATATAGGCGGTGTGATGCGCCTTCATCAGGCCGATCAACTCGTCATCGACCAGCGCGTCGCCGACGCCGTGGCCGACCGAATCCACCCCCGCCGCGGCCGCGACCTTGGCGCCTTCGAGCGTCACGGTATGGGTGATGACCGGCAGGCCGGCCTTGTGCGCGTCCTCGACGATCGCGGCGAGGGTCGGCTCGTTCATGCTGTTGAGATCGGCATCGCGGCCATAGCGCCAGCCATCGGCGAACACCTTGATGAGGTCGGGATGGTAAGGCAGCGACTGCGCCATGGCGACATGCGCGGCGCGCGGCGTCGCGACCTGCAAGGTGAAGAAATTGCCCCAGCCGAACTCGGTGCCGTGCCCGCCCGGCACGCCGAGCCGGATGGCGAGCTGGAGATGCGGGGCCGGGATGCCGCCGGGCGTGGTCATCTCGCGGATCGGGGCGAGCATCTCGCCCGATACCGAATAGTCGTTCACCGAGGTGACGCCGCTCAGGAGATAGCCGGCCCAGCTCTTGCCGATATCGTCAGGCGCATCATAGGCCGGCGAGCGGAGATGGGTGTGCAGGTCGTGCAATCCCGGGGTCAGCGTCATCCCGCGCGCATCGATCACCTGCGCGTTGCCGGGGACATGGATGCGGCGCCCGACCGCGACGATCCGGTCGCCACGGATCAGGATGTTCTCGACCACCGCTGGCGCGCCGCTGCCGTCGAACACGCGGGCGCCGCGGATCAGGATCGGGCGCCCAGGCGCGGCGCTGGCGCCGATGCCGGTGAGCAGAACGGTTGCCAGGATGATCATATGCAGGATCTTCATGGCAGCGGTTGCTTCCTCATCAGGATGCGATCGAGAAAGACGTCGGCCGCGCGACAGCTCGCGAGCCACTCGTCGTCGCTCACCGGTGCCCGTGCCAGCAGCAGCGCCGGCAGGCACAGCGCGAAGGAGGAACCGTGTCGCCAGATCATCGTGCGATGCTAGGGACTGGCGCCGCGCGGGAGCAAGCGCGGAAAGCATTGTCATGCCCGTCAGTTATGGCCGCGCCAACACTCTGAATGTGCAGGTGGAGATTGCTCGGGCGGCGTTTCGGGCTACCGTTGCGCCCATGATACGATCCGCGCTCGCCCGTCGCGCCATGGCGCCGCTTCTCCTGCTCGGCACGGCTTCGCCGCTCGGTGCGCAACAAGGGCCGTCGCTGACCGACAAGGTGGCGGCGGTGCTGGCCACGGCACCGGCGGGAACGCGCTTCGGGCTGGTCGTGACGGATGCGGACGGGCGCGAGATCGTGGCGCTCAACCCCGATCAGCGTTTCATTCCGGCATCCAACACCAAGATGTTCACCACCGCTGCCGCCTTCGCGACGCTGAGCGGGCTCGACCAGCCCGATCCGGCCGGCGGGACCGGCGTGCGGCTGGAACGGCATGGGCGCCGCGCGCCCGATGTCGTGCTGGAGGGGCGCGGCGATGCGCGCCTGTCGAGCGCGGCGGACTGCAAGGTCGACTGCCTCGCCGAGCTGGCCGACGCGGTGGCGGCGAAGACCCGCCTGGTCGGCGATGTGATCGGCGACGACAGCTGGTTCCCCGACGAGCGCTGGAGCCCCGGGATGAGCTGGAACAATATCCCGACGCGCTCGGGCACCGGCATCTCCGCGCTGACGCTGGATGATAACGAACTGCCGGCGACGGTCAGCGCGGGTGCTATCGGCCTGCCGCCGAGGGTCGAGCTCCCGCCTTATTACACGGTCGAGAACCGCGCGGTGACGGTGGCGTCGGGTGAGACCGATATCGGCTTCGATCGCGACCCCAACGGTTTCGTCATTCGGTTGACGGGTAAGATCGCGATCGGCGCCAAGCCCGAGAAGCTGCGCTTCGGCATCGACGATCCCGCGCGCTATGCCGCCTGGCGGTTTCGGCAGCTGCTCGCGGCGCGGGGCGTGCGCGTCAGGGGCGTGATCGGCGTGCGGCATCGGCCGTTGCTGCCGGCGGACGATCCCGCGATCCGCCAGGGCGCCCCGGCGGCGCGCCCGCCGGCACCCGAGGCGCTCGCGCGGCTGATGCCGGCGCCGCTGGGCGAGGACCTCACCATCATCAACAAGGTCAGCCAGAACCTCCATGCCGAACTGATGCTGCGGCGCATCAGCCGACTGAACGGCAGCGGGTCGATCGCCGACGGTCAGCTGGTCGTGCGGGCAATGCTGGCGGAGGCCGGTGTGGCGCGAACGGCGTTCGATTTCTCCGACGGCTCGGGCATGTCGAGCTATAACCGTGTCGCGCCGCGCGGGGCGGTGGCGATGCTGCGCTGGATCGCCACGCAGCCCTGGGGCGCGGCGTGGCGCGCGACCTTGCCGGTCGGCGGCGAAGGCGGGCTGGCGAAGCGCTATGGCGGGACGGCGCTCGATCACAAGATCTTCGCCAAGACCGGGACGCTTAACGCGACCAATGCCTTGTCGGGCTATATGATCGCCAAAAGCGGGCGGACGCTGACCTTCTCGATCTTCGCCAATGACGTGCCCGATGGGGCGAGCGCGATTGCGGCGATGGACAAGGCCGTGCTGACCGTGGCGGCGGAGAATTAGGGAGCCGGTGCGATGTACATTGCGGGATATGTGATTCCGGTGCCCGAGGAGAAGATGGAGGCCTATCGCCGCTGGGCCGAGAACAGCGCCGCGATCTTCGGTCGCTATGGCTGTCTCGAGATCGTCGAATCCTGGGAAGATTATGTCCCCGAGGGCAAGCACACCGATTTCCGCAAGGCAGTCGCTGCGAAGGAGGGCGAGAAGATCGTCTTCACCTGGCAGGTCTGGCCCGACAAGGAGAGCCTCGATGCAGCCGAGGAGCGGATGCATGTGGATGGCGTGCTCGATGTCGTGGGTGAGATTCCGTTCGATGCGCGGCGGTTGATCGTCGGGTGCTTTACGCCACTCCATGTGATGGGGCGGGAGTAGGGCGCGCGCCGCGTGCGACCGTGGGTTCCCCGGCGGAGGCCGGGGAACTCAACTACGGGGCTGTCCCTAACTTCCCCGCGTCGTCGAACGCCGCGATCACCGCGTCCCCTGTCTCCGGTCGAAGCGCGAAAATGCCGCTGTCGAAATGCCGCGTCGGGTGGACGCGGTTGGTGAGCAGGGTCCAGGCGAGGCCGCGCTCGAAATCGACCCACAGGCCGGTGCCGGTGAAGCCGGTATGGCCGATCGTCTCGGGCGAGCAGGTCTGGCCGCCCGACCAGCCGGCGAAGCGCCGTTCCCAGCCACAGCTGCGGTGCTCATAGAAGGGCGTGCGGATCGCCCATAGCATCGCCTCCGAGGCGCCGCTGCCGTCGAGCAGCCCGGCTGCGAAATCGAGCACGCCGGCGACGGTGCCGAACAGCCCGGCATGGCCGGTCTCGCCGCCCATCGCCGAGGCGTTTTCGTCATGCACCTCACCCTTGAGCACGCGCTGGCGCCACGGGCAGCGCTCGGTCGCGACGGCGGGGCCGGGGGGCGGGCCGTAGCTCAGGCCCGGGCCGAGCGGCCAGGCCGAAAGCGGCTGGCCGGTGAGGCGCTCGATGGCGATGCCGAGCAGGATGAAGTTGATGTCGGAATAGACCGGCGGGCCGTGTTTCCATTCACGCTGCAGCACGAAGGTAAGCAGGCGTTGCGGGTCATCGCCATAGGTGTAGATCGGCTCGACCGCGGGCAAGAAGGTGCGGTGCGAGAGGCAGTCGCGAAAGGTCAGCTTGCGCTCCGCCGCGTTGGCGACGTCATATTGGCGCAGGTCGGGGATGGCATCGGTCAGCGGCCGGTCGAGATCGAGGCGGCCCCGGTCGGCGAGGTGCAGGATCATCGTCGTGGTGGCGATGACCTTCGACACCGAGGCGAGGTCGAACCAGTGATCCTCGGTCAACAGCTCAGGTTCGGGCACCAGCGCGGCGTGCCCGGTCAGCTTGACCGCGCGCCGGCCATCGGCGGTGACGATACCGAGCGTGGCGCCGGGAATGCGACCCTCGGCGACATAGCTTGCGGCGGGCGCGAAGGCGCGGTCGATATCGATCATGCGTCGTCCGGCCGGGGTTTCGCGCCCGCGATAAAGGGCAGGAAGACCACCGCCGCCAGGCTCAACGAACCGGATAGCCAGAAGAAGCCGTCATAGTCGATCGCCTTGACGATGTTGCCGCCCGCGCCTTGCAACAGCCGGGGCAGCAGGAAGGCGAAACCGGACAGGAAAGCATATTGTGCCGCCGGATACTTCGGGTTCACCAGCAGCGAAAGATAAACGACGAAGATCGCGCCCTGGAACCCATGGGCGAACTGGTCGAGCGCGGTGGCGGTATAGATGGCGAGGCCGCTCGGCGGCGCGTACCACAGCCACACGAAGATCCAGTTGCCCAGCGTGGAGCCGACCGCGCCGATCGCCAGCGCCCATGTCATGCGCACCCGGACCGCCAGCAAGGCGCCGAGTGCGACGCCCGCCATGCTCGATGGCGTGGTGATAAAGCCGTCGGCGATACCCATCGTGGTGAGGTCATATTTCGCCGCGATCTCGAGCGGCTTGACGCCCCACAGGGTCAGCACGTCGCCCATGCGGTAGAAGGTGACGAACCCGAGCAGCGGCAGCACGGCGTAGCGAAAGCGCCAGAAGATATCGATATACGGCCCGAGCCAGGTCGAGCGCCGCGCCCAGTGGGTCGATGGCAACGCGACGATCCATGGCAAGGCGATGGCCATGGCGACGAAGGGCAGCAGGCACAGCACCAGCACGGCGGTCTTCGCATCGGTCTTGGCGCTGATGCCGATCGCTGCCGCGCCCCGTAGTACCAGCGAGCCCACCACCAGCGTGAGCAGGAAAGAGCCCAACAATATCACCGCGCTCGCCACCATGCCGGCTGCCAGCGCGCCGCCCCGTCCACCGCTCATATTGTTGGTGTCCGTACGGCGCATGCCGGCGAGGATGGGTAGCGGCAGAAACGCGCCCACCGCCACCGCCAGATAGCCCCAGCGCCAGCCGGCATGGTCGGCCACCGCCAGCGCGGCGAGCGACGAAATCGCCATCGCCGTGCGATAGCCCCACAGATTGGCGGCGGTCAGCGGGCCCTGTTCCTCGGCGGTCGGTGCAAGTTCGATGCGCCAGCCGTCTGCCGAGACCTCGAGCGTGGTGGTCCAGAAGGCGAGTAGCACCGCGAACAGCGCGACGACCGGCAGATTGGTGTCGGCGGCGGTGAAGGCCATCGCCACCATCGAGAGGAAGATGCCGAGCTGCGACACCATGATCCAGCCGAGCCGTTTGCCGAAGAAGCGTGCAAAGCCGGGGACCGGGAAGCGATCGAGCAGCGGCGCCCACAGGAATTTCATCGTCGGGAGCAGCGACACCCAGCCGAAAAAGCCGATCAGGACGATGTCGACGCCATGCTTGGCCAGGCGCGCCGAGAGCACGGTCGAGAACATGTAGAAGGGCAGGCCGGCAGAGAAGCCGAGCAGGAGGTAGAGCAGGAGGCGTGAGGTCGGCGCGCGCGGCGCTGCAGCGATGTCGTCGCCTATCGTCATTGGCTCGTTCGCCGCCGCCGTCATTCACCCGACCCCCTGCGTCGATATATGCTCGACCTGTGGACGGTGCGGGTCAATGGTTTCCCCTATGCTTTTGTAGGCGTCAGTATGGTGTGGCTCACCGCATGCGCATCGACCGCCGCCTTGCTGAACCACAAAGGCTGCATGTTGCCGGTGAGCCAGTGCTCATACCAGTCGTGATAATGCGGCGAGCGCGGGTCGGCGGACTGGCCCGGGAGCAGTAGCACGCGACTATTGTCCCACGCGCCGACATCGGCGACGAGGAGGTAGCTCGCGCCGTGCATGACGTTGAAGTTGCGCGCCGGACTGACCCCGCGCGCCATCGGCGTGGTGCCGTCGCCACCCGACATCCCGCCCTCAATTTTGGGAAAGGCCGCGGCGATGGCCGGCAGGGCGGAGAGCGGGTGCGCGATCACCACGCGATGCAGCTCGCCCCAGCGCCACTGCGCCGGATCGGCACCCTGCAGCTTGACGGCTTTGGCCCACCCCTTCGCCAATGCCTTGTCGATCAAGGCATCGCGCGCAGCCCCGGGGTCAGCACCCAGACGCGTGTCCGGCGCGGCGAGCAGCTTCAGCATCTGGGACAGATTAACCGACTTGATGAGATCTCGCGCCGCCGGGGGGATGACCAGTTCGCGGAACGCCCAGGACAGTTCGGGTATGATCTGCTCGTAAAGCAGGGCCGCCGCGCTGCCCGCCTCGATCCGGCAGTTCCAGCGGCGCAGCAGGGCGGCAGCCGGCGCCGCTTCGGACGAAAGCGCCGTGGGCAGCAGCTTTAGCAGCGCGCGCGCCGGCAAGGACTGCACGTCATGCTGGAGCGCGATGCTGTCCTCCAGCCGGTGCTTCGGCTGAACGCTCAGCACCTCCGCGATGCGATCATAGCGGAACGGGTCGCTCCAGCTGAAACTGATATTGCGTTCCTTGTAGGGATAGTCGGGCGGCAGGTTCATCTGGTTGGCCGAGGCGAACCAGCCCGGCTTCGGATTGAGGATGTGGGGCATTTCCTCGACCTTGAGGAGGCCGGTCCAGTCGTAGCTGCCGTCGCCCGGCGCGGGGAACAGGCCGTCATGACGCGGCCGTTTGGGCGTGAAGCCGACGGCATGCCAGCCGGTATTCCCCTCGACATCGGCATAATGGATGTTGGTCGGGGAGACGTGGATCTCGAAGGCCTTGCGCAGCGACGCCCAGTCATGCGCCAGATTGATCGCGATCATCGCGAACCGCATGTTGGCGCCCGGCAGGAACGATACGCTGGCGAAGGCGACGGCGCGGTGGCGCGACGGATCCTGCGAGACGATCGGCCGGCCCTGCGCATAACGCAACACCACGTGCTCGGGCGCGGCGCCCTTGACCGCGATTTCCTCCTCAACCGTCTCGAAGCGCTTCCACTCGCCCTTGTGCCAATATTGCCCGGGATCGTCGTCGCGGGTGCGCAGGATGAACAGATCGGTCTGGTCGATGTGGAAGTTGGTGCGGCCGAAGGCGAAGCGATCGGTGTGGCCCTGCATGATTCCCGGCAGGCCAGGCTCGCCGCCGCCGATCACATCGAGGCCGGGCGCGGTCAGGTGGGAGATATAGCGTGGGCTCGCGCCGCCGATGCCGAGATGCGGGTCGTTGGCCAGGATCGGGCGGCCGCTCGCGGTGCGCGCGCCAGCGACGGTCCAGGCGTTGCTGCCCTGGGCGGCGAGTGCGAGGCGATCGAGCTCGCGATCATAGGAGGCGGCCTTTCGGTCTCCCCAGGGCAGCGGCTCGGCTGCATCCCGTAGTGCGCCCAGATCCGTCTCCGAGACCGCCGCGCAATCCAGCCCCTCGGGTACGGCAAACCGCCATGCCGGGCGCAGCGGATCCATGAACGCGTCGAGGTGGAGAAGACCGCGCGCCTGGAGCTGCGCGTGGCGTATCTCATCATCGGCATCGCCCATGCCGTCGCTGCGCACACGCACCAGATCGCGCAGGTCCCAGCGCAGTGGCGTAATGCCCAATATGCCATATTCGAGCGGCAATAGCGTCGGGTCGGCCTCCAGTTCGGCGATGCGGGCGTTGACGCCAGCGACGTATCCGCGCGCGCAGTCCAGCACTTCCGGTGGCAGCGAGGCGAGTTCGGCGTCGATGTCGCCGCGGTACTGGAAAAGCCGTGCGGCGCGGTCGGCAGCGATGAAGCGGGGCCCGAACGATTCGGCCATACGGCCCAGTTCGCGGCGGTGCGACAAGTCGATCTGGAACAGCCTGTCGCGTGCAACGACATATCCCTGGCCGAAGAACGCATCGTGCTTGGACCGGGCGCGGATATGGGGAATACCCATTTGATCTTCGAGAATATCGATTGGCGCTTGTGCGCCCGCCAGACGAACATTCCGCCTGCGGCCGGCAGCAGTGTTATTCGTCTGCCGCGCCAGCGCACCGCCGGTCAGGGACAGAATCGCAGCCGAAGTCAGCAGGAACGCGCGCCGCTGAATCACCAAGGCAGCCTTTCGATGTCGTCACCAGGAATCTGGAACCTATTGCGCCGGGCCAACGACAACGCATAGCAAGCCGATCGTGGTCCATAACCGCGCATTATCGGCCTCGGGCGCGGACGTTTTCGCGAGGCTTGGAGGCTGGATTTCCCGCCATTCCTTCCGGCTATACCCAAGCAAAATCAAAGTAGCACCGACGCTATTGACCACTTCCGGGTACCTTGTAGCCTGTCGTCATGGAACTGACATGTTCCACCGCGCGAGTGGTTGTGTGATCACCTGCAAAACGGGCTCAGATGACGGAAGAAAAAGCCGCAACAGCCGCCCGTCCATCCCGCTGAAGAAGCAGGCGGAGCGCATGTGCTGAACGGCGATGAGATAGTTGAAATCTAGAAGAGAGCGCCGGTGTGCTAGGCGCAGGGAAGTCAATTCCGCATAAGTATGGCGGCAAGTCAAAGGGGGGAAAATGATTACTTTCGGACTAGTTCATCCGCGGATCAGTCGCGTGGGCGCAGCCGGTCTCGCCATGACGGCGCTGGCCGTGGTGCATAATGCGCCGGCTTTCGCACAAGCGGCTCCTACCACGCCAGCGGAAGCGGCGAATGCCGATGGCGATGTCGTCGTCACTGGGACGCGCATCGTGCGTAATGGTTTCTCGGCGCCGACGCCGCTCACTGTCCTGACCCAGCAGGAAATCGAGTCGCAGTCGCCCTCCAACAACATTGCCGATTTCGTAAACCAGCAGCCCGCGCTCGCCGGTTCGACGCGGCCCGCGAACTCGCGCCTCAACCTCAGCAGCGGTCAGGCGGGCATCAACCAGCTCAATCTGCGCAACCTCGACAATCAATCGACCGGTACCCGGACGCTGGTGCTGATCGACGGTCATCGCTCGGTCGGATCGACGGTCAACGATATCGTCGACATCAACACCATTCCGCAGGGTCTGGTGCAGAGGGTCGAGATCGTGACCGGCGGCGCCTCGGCCGCCTATGGCTCGGACGCGGTTGCCGGTGTCGTCAACTTCATCCTCGACAAGAAGTATACCGGCCTCAAGCTGACCGCAGACAGCGGCGTCACGACCTATGGCGATGGCGGCAACTACTCGGGCAGCATTACGGCCGGCCTGCCGTTCGCCGGCGGCCGGGGCCATGTGCTGTTCAACGCCAATGTCGCGCATCAGGACGGCATTTTCTATGTCGATCGTGACTGGAACGCGACCGGTTACGTCCGGATCACCAACCCCGCCTATTTGGCGGGGGTAGCCGGACCGCCGCAGTTCCTGACGACGCTCCGTCAGGTCGGCGCCTCGAACTCGACACCTGGCGGCCTCATCACGGGATCGGCCGGCGGCACCGCCAACAGCCTGCGAGGCACTTATTTCGGCCAGGGCGGGTCGGTCAATCAGTTCAATTTCGGTACCTACACCTTCCCGGCGGTCACCGGCGCCTCCGGGCCGTCGCTGACCCAGGGCGGTGACTGGCGGGTCAACGACTCGGGTCGTCGCATCGGCTTGATGCCGGCAGACAGCCGCTACGGCTTTTATGGAAGGTTGAGTTACGACGTTGCCGATAACGTCGAGATCTTCGCCGAAGGATCGTATAACCACGACCATGTGATCTTCAATGCCGGGCCGAACCTGCAGACCGGGATCACCTACAAGCCCGACAATGCTTATCTGATCAACGCCCTGGGCGCAGCGCGGCTCGCCGGCATCACCAGCGTCACGCTCGCGACGACCGGGGCGGACATGCCCTATCGTGGCGTCAACAACACGCGCTCGGTCCAGCGTTACCTGATCGGCGCCCAAGGTACGTTCGAAGCCTTCGGCAAGACCGCTCACTGGGATGTCTACGGCCAGTATGGCCGCACCTATATGCATGAGCAGCTGACCAACATTCAGAATACGCAGAACCTGTTGAATGCGACCGACGCGGTGTTCGCACCGGCGGGCAATGCGCTGGGTGTCGCGGCCGGGACGATCGTATGCCGGTCCAGCCTGACTGCGCCGACCAACGGTTGCATCCCGCTCAACAGGCTCGGTATCGGCGTGGCTAATCCGGCGGCCTTTGGCTATGTGCTCGGCAACCCCGAGCGGACCGAGATCGCGCAACAGAAGGTCGCGGGCGTCAACCTCGCGGTCACGCCCTTCGCAACATGGGCGGGTGATGTCAGCGTTTCGGTCGGCGCCGAATGGCGCGAAGAGAGTGTCAGGGGCTCGGTTCCGCTGCAATATCAGCCAATCATTAACCGCGACGCGAACGGTGTTGCGATTTCAACTACGAACACCTGGTCGGTGGGCAATTATTTGCCAACCAACGGTCGGTACAATGTGAAGGAAGCCTATTTCGAGACCGTCGTGCCGCTGGGCCTGGGGCTCGAATTCAATGGCGCGGTACGCGCGACCGACTATTCGACCGCGGGCTATGTGACGACCTGGAAGGCGGGTGCGACCTGGCAGCCGATCAAGGATATCCGCTTCCGCGTGACGCGGTCGCGCGATATCCGCGCGCCGAACCTTGCCGATCTCTACGCGGCGGGGTCTTCGAACAGCGACTCGGTGACCAACCCGTTTTACAGCGCTACCGATCCGACCAAGGGGCCAGCGACCTATGGCTATTCGGCGACGATCATCGGAAATCCCACGCTCAAGCCCGAAAAGTCAGACACTTGGAACATCGGCGCGGTCCTCACGCCGACATTCCTCCCGGGCTTCAGCGCGTCGATCGATTACTTCCGGATCGAGATCAAGGACGCGATCGGATCATTCGGCGCGCAGGACATCATCAACCTGTGCCAGCGCGGCAATGCGGCCTTCTGCGCCCTTTATACCGTAGACCCGAACAACTCCTCTCGACTGTTGTTCCGCAGTGCACCGGTCAACTTCTCGCGGCAGATCAATCGCGGTATCGACTTTGAGGCGGCGTATCGCGTACCGCTGGCTGACAAGACCGCAGTAACCCTGCGCGGCATGGCGACCCGATACATCGACAATCTGGTGTATACGGGCGTCGCGGGCGCGGTGACCGTCAACACTGTCGGGGTGAATGGCGGCCAGGGTAGCACGCCGAAGTGGGTCTTCCACTTCAGCACGACGCTGGATCTGCCGACCACCTCGATCACGGCGGTCGGGCGTGGCGTCAGTTCGGGTAAGTATTCGTCGACCGGCGTCGAATGCGCGTCGAACTGCCCGATTTCGACCACCGCCGCCCCGACCTACGACAACAACCATGTGTCCGGGCTGTTCTACGCCGACCTCAACCTCACGCAGCATGTGAAGTTCGGCAACAGCAAGGACGCGCAATTCTTCCTCAACATAACCAACATCTTCAACCGCTGGCCGTTGCTGGTTCCCGAGACGGGCCTCGCTGCCAACACCACCTATTCGGACATGCTCGGCAGAACCTTCCGCGCCGGTGTCCGGATCAAGCTGCGCTGATCCAGCGCGCCTGCAGGTGTCACGAAAAGATCGTCGTGCGGCTCGATCGCCGCACGACGCTCTTGTTATCTGGGCCCCCTGATTTCCCCGGATAGCAACCTGTGGCGCGCGTTCCTCCCGGAACGCGCGCCTTTTTTTGTCGTGTCACGCGGTCGGCGGTGTGCTCGGCAGGATGACGGTCACGCGCAGGCCGCCGAGCGGGGAGGGGCTGGCCTCGATCCGGCCATGGTGCGCCTCGACGATCGACTGGGCGGTGGCGAGGCCGAGGCCGTAGGTGGTGACCGATTCGCCGGGCGTCAGCGAGGTGCGGTAAAAGGGCTCGAACAGCTCGCGCGCGAGGTCGATGTCGACGCCCGGCGCGCTGTCGTCGACGATCAGCCGCCATGCGCCGCGCTGCCCCTCCAGGCCAAGCGCGATGCGGCCGCCGGCGGGCGTGTAGCGCAGGCTGTTCTCGATCAGCGCGGTGAACAACTGCTCGATCCGCGCGCCGTCCCATTTTACCGGCACGGTGCTCGCCGGGAGCTGGCCCGGCTCGAGCGTGACGCGTTGTGCCTCGGCGCGGCGCTTGCTGGTCCAGATCGCATTATGGATCAGCGCGACCGGATCGACCGTCGCGAAGGTGACCGGCAGGCGGCCGAGATCGGCCATCGCCACGGCATGGAGGTCCTCGGCCATTTCCGACAGGCGCTGGACGTCGCCGACGATATCCTCGAACGCGACCTGGTCGTCGACCGGCGACGCCTCGTGCAGCGCGATCAGCTTGTCGCCGAGCAATTGCACGGGCTTGCGCAACTCCTCGGAGACGTTGACCAGCCAGGTGCGGCGCGCCGTCTCGAGCCGGTCGAACGAGCGCGCGATGCGGCCGAGATTGCGCATGGTGGCACGCGTCTCCGCCGGGCCTTCCTCGCTGACATCGGCGTCGTAATCGCCCTGCGCGATGGCGCGGCTGGCGCGGTACAGGGCGCGCTGCGGGCGGGTCCAGGCGGCGGCGATATTATAGCCGGCGACGAGCAGGATCAGCAGGATCGCGGCCATCGCGGCGACGATGCCGACGACCTGATCGCGCATGAAGCTGTAGCCCGCGCCATCGGTGGTCGGCGCGCGGACGATGCGCAACTGCGCGACGGTCGCGCCATTGAACCTGACCGGCCGTTCGTCATGCGGGCGTGGCGCATCGGGTGCGGCGCCACCGATCAGGCCGCCGGCGGGGGTGTAGAGGGCGACCCGGTCGATCAGCGGGACGGTGGGGTCGCCGCCGATCTGATCGTCATGGAAATCGCGCTGGGCCGCGGCCAGCGCCCCCGACAGCGGCGTGCCGCTGCGCATTTCCACCGCGATCAGCGCGGTCAGGCCGGCCAGCGCCTGATGATCCTGCGCGGCAACATAACCCTCATGCCCGCGCCCGAGATTCCACACCAGCAGCGCGCCGGGCAGGGCCGCGGCGAGCAGCGCCTGGGCCGTCAATCGCGCGTAAAGGCCGCCGAACAGTCGCAACTATTGTCCCCCTGGTCCCGGCCGCCCCCCGGAGGCCGTGACGTGTTTACCGCAAAGTGTGGAATGAACCAGCCGGATCGGATGTATCTTGGCTCATTTGCCGCTCGCTCCGAAGGCGGCGACCGCGACGAGGGGCGCATTGTCCCCTTCATATTGCCCGCCGGCGTGCTGGTGGATTTCGGCGCGCCCCGCCGCCACGGCCGGCCGCACGACCACCGCCTCCGGTCGAGCGGGCCAGGCGGCGGTCATGCGTCGAGGTTCCGTTCGACCGAATCGAGGATGCGCGCCCCGGCCATGAACACGGCGATCGGGCAAACCGCGAACAGCAACCAGCCACCGGGGCCGGGATATTGCTGGAGATAATGCACACCGCGCTCGACCGCGCCGGTGCCGAGCCCATAGATCACGGCGAACGCCTCGAACTTGGTCTTGATGACGAACAGCCGGGTGATCCTCGTCCACATGCACGATATTAAGCAACGACCGGGCCAAGCGCGGATTCGCGATGTTCCACCTTAACAAACGTGGTTAACTGTCAATTAATCCGACGTTTTGGCGGGGTGTGCGGAGGACCGTGCCGGCAACGCCTGGCTCAGCCCGCTGAACCTCATCAGAGCCGCGCGACGTGGCTGACCTCGTCACCCTCGGTCACGCCGAGCGCGGCGGCGCAGGCGCGGCTCAACGCGATGCCGTCACCGCAGGAACGGATGCTGCCATAGGCGGTGCGAAAGTTGCTCAGCAGACCGCAGGCGACAAGCGCCTGTTCGCCGCCATCGTCGTCGATCGCGACGAGGCGCTGCGTGCGCGCCTCGCGGATCGTGCGGACATTGTCGGTGCGCGCGGTCATCGTCGGGCCGCCATCGAAGATGTCGATATATTGCTCGTGCGCAAAGCCTTCATTTTCGAGCATGCGCATCGCGGCGCGGCCCGAGGGATGGGGCAGGCCGATCGCCGCGCGGGCGGTCTCCGACAGCATGGCGATGTAGATCGGGTGTTTGGGGAACAGATCGGCGATGAACTGGTGGCCATGGATCGCGTTGAACTGGTCGGCGTCCTGGAAGTTCATCCCGAAGAACCGCCCGGCCAGCCCGTCCCAGAAAGGCGAGCCGCCGGCCTCGTCGATGATGCCGCGCAACTCGGCGAGGATGCGGTCGGCGAAGCGCGCGCGGTGCGCGGCGATGAACAGATAGCGACTGCGCGCGAGCAGCATGCCCAGGCCGCCAGCGCGCTCGCCGGGATGGAGGAACAGGCCGCCGACCTCGCTCGACCCTTCGAGATCGGTGGTCAGGCTGAGCATGTCCGCGCGGAAGGTGCGGCCAAGCTCGCGGCTGTGCTGGGTCAGCGTACCGATGCGGTAGCTGTAGAAGGGATATTTTTGCCCGACCCGGGTGAAGAGCTGGCAGGTGCCGCGCACCTCGCCGGTATCCGCGTTTTCGAGCACCAGCACGAAAACCTCGTCGTCCAGCGTGTCTTCCGCGCGCGCGAACGAGGCGCTGCTGCGATCGAGCTTGGCCTTGAGCGCGGTGCGATCGGCGGGCAGGTTGGTGAAGCCGCCGCCGGTCAGCTTGGCCATTTCATAGAGCGGCTGCAGGTCGGTGTCGCGCGCGGCGCGAATGCGGAAGGTCACAGGCCACCTCGTTCGGCGATGCGCAGGATCGTCACGGCGGACAGCGCGGCGCGCTCGGCCAGGCTGTCGACGATAAGGAATTCGTCCGGTGAATGGATCGCGCCGCCGCGCGCTCCCATCGTGTCGACCACCGGCACACCGCAGGCGGCGATATTGTTGCCGTCGCACACCCCGCCCGTGGCGCGCCAGCCGATCGTCAGGCCGAGATCGGTGCCGGCCGCCTTGACCAGGTCGAGCAGACGCGCCGCGCCGGGGTCGATCGGCTTGGGCGGGCGGTTGAAGCTGCCATGCAGCGCGATCCGCACCTCATGCTCGGCGGCGACGGCGGCGATGGCGGCATCGATCAGCGCCCGGGCGCGGACGATCTCGTCTTGCGTCGCGGGGCGGAAATTGACGCGCAGCAGGGCGAAGTCGGGCACGACATTGTTCGGGCCGCCGCCCTCGATCCGCGCCGGGTTGACCGCCAGCCCCGGGCTCCGCGCCCGGCTGAGGCGCAGCGCGAGGTCGGCGGCGGCGACGATCGCGTTGCGGCCGTCGTCCGGGTTGCGGCCGGCATGGGCGCTGCGGCCGTGCACGACGATCGAGAAATTGCCCGTGCCGCCGCGCGCGCCGGCCAGCGTGCCGTCGGGCAGGGCCGGCTCATAGGTCAGCGCGGCGACCTTGCCCCATGCGGTACGGGCGAGCAGCGCGGCGGAGGAGAAGGAACCGGTCTCCTCGTCCGAATTGATCACCACCTCATAACCCAGGCGCGGCGCCAGCGGGCTGGCCTCGACGGCCTTCAGCGCGGCGAGCATCACCGCGAGGCCGCCCTTCATGTCGGCGACGCCGGGGCCGTGGAGCGTGCCGTCGTCGCGCATCGCCAGTGTCTGGAACGGATGATCGACCGGGTAGACCGTGTCCATATGACCGGTGAGCAGCATCCGCACGGCTGCGTCGGGGCGGACGTTCAGGTGAAGGTGCCGGCCATGGTCCAGTTGCGATATGGCGCCATCGGCGGCGATGCTCTCGACCGGCGCGGCCTCGACCAGATCGATCGCCCCGGGCAGCACGGCAAAGGCATCGGCCAGCACGTTCGCCACGCTGTTCAGACCGGCAAGATTGCGCGTCCCGCTGTTGATTGCCGCCCAGCTGCGCACCTGGGGCAGCATCGGCTGGTTGTGGACGGTCTCGATCGCGGCGGTTTCGATCGGCGATAACTGGGTCATGAGGATGTGGTAGCCCGGCGCGTCGGGATTGGGAACCGACCGGCTGATCCGGGGCGGATAGCGCGCGGTTATGGTCGCGGCGGCGGCTAGAAGCTGTAGAGGAGCGACGCGCGACTGGTGGTGTCAGTGCTCACACCACCGACCGGCGGCATGCTTTCATATTGCACATGGTATGACAGCTGGGCGGCGAGCGGGCCGATCAGCCTGGCATTGAGCGCGGTCGTGCCGCTGACCGTGCTGTTGTAATGCTGCAGATAGGCCGAGGCGATCTGGCTGACGGACGCCGACCTGGTCAGTTGCCAGCCGAAATTGACCGACCGGCGCGCGGCCTCGCTGCTTTCGACCGTCGCATCGGTGAAGGCGGTGTGGCGGAGGGTCGGCATGCGCCAGGGTTCATCCCACATGCTCGGCGAACGCCGCCAGCACCTGCTCATAGAGGAGGCGTTTGAACGGCACGATCACCGCCGGCAGATCGCGCGGTGCGAGCCAGCGCCACGCGCGAAACTCCTGATGTGCGGTCGCGATGTCGATGTCGTGGTCCTGGCCGAGAAAGCGATAGAGGAACCAGCGCTGCGTCTGGCCGCGATACTTGCCGTTCCATACCTTGCCGACCAGCCCGTCGGGCAGATCATAGGTGAAGGTGCCAGGTGCGACGGCGACGAGTTCGACCTTGTCGGGTGCGATGCCGGTCTCCTCGCGCAGTTCGCGCAAGGCGGCGGCCTCGGCATCCTCGCCTTCGTCGATGCCGCCTTGCGGCATCTGCCAGGCCTCGATGCTGCTATCCATGCGCTGGCCGACAAACACCAGGCCATCGCGATTGATCAGCATCACACCGGCACAGGCGCGGTAGGGTAGCGAGGTCGCGTCGATCATGCCGCCGCCTGGGCCATGACACGTTCGCCCTCGGCCTCGACGATCACGCCCTTGAGCGCGGCCAGCGCGGCGGCGATGTCGCCGATCGAGGAGGGGATCGCCTTGCGCAGGTTGATGAAGCCGTGGATGTTGCCGGCCGCTTCGCGGAAAATCACCGGCACGCCGGCCCGGGCGAGCGCGGCGGCATAGGCCCGTCCCTGGTCGCGGATCGGGTCGAGGCTGGCGGTAACGACCACCGCCGGGGGCATTCCGGCAAGATTGCCGAGCAGCGGCGAGGCGCGGACATGGGATATGTCCGGGGCATAGCTCTCGTTGAACCAGTCCATGCTTTCCCTGGTGAGCAGGTAGCCGTCGGCGAAATCGACATAGGAGGGATATTCGACCGTCGCGTCGGTCGCCGGATAGAAGGGTAGCTGGGCGATGACCGGCACCCGGGCGGGCGTGTCACGCAGCGCCATCGCAGTCACGATGGTGAGGTTGCCGCCCGCGCTGTCGCCGCACAGGACGAGCGACGTGACGGTGCGACCGAGTTCGGCCGGGCTCCCCGCGACCCAGCGGGCGGCGGCTTCGCAATCGTCGGGCGCGGCGGGCCAGGGCGCCTCGGGGGCGAGCCGATAGTCGACCGAAATCACCGGCAGATCGAGCACGCGCGCGATCTCGGCGCAGATGCTGGCATGGCTCTCGACGTCGCCGATCACATAGCCGCCGCCATGGTAGAAAACCATCGCCGGACCGGGCTCGCGGCTGATGCGCGGATCGAACAGGGTTGCCGGGATGTCGCCACCGGGGCCGGGAATAGCGAGGTCGAGTCGCGTGCCCAGATCGCCCACCGGCAGATCCGTCATGTCGCGCATCGCGCCATAGACCTGGCGCGCCGCGATGGCGCCCATCTCGTGCATCTTCGGGCCCGGCATCGCGTTGAGGAAATCGAGAAAGGCGCGGGCGTCGGGGCGGACAAAGGGTTCGGTCATCGTCGTTCCTTCGGGCGAGGCGGTAGCGCCGGCCGGTGTCGCGCCCTAGGTAAGGAGCGTGATCGCCGTCGTCCATCACCCAAACTATGTCGCCGAGGCGCCGTCGCAAAGCGCCTATCGCTGGGGCAAGAATGGCCTGATCCGCGACCTGTTGCTGGCGGAAGGCGCCATGATCGCCTGGCATGAGCCGGAGCCGATGTCGCGCCACTGGCTGGAGCAGGTCCATGACGCGGATTATGTCGCCGAGGTGCTGAGCGCCGCAGTGCCGCGCGAAAAGGAGCGACGCATCGGGTTCGCGATCAATCAGGCCGTGGCGCGCCGCGCGCCCTATGTCGTGGGCGGGACGTGGCAGGCCGCCCGGCTCGCGCTCGAACGGGGTTATGCCGCGAACAGCGCGGGTGGCAGCCACCACGCGCTTGCCGCGACGGGCGCGGGCTATTGCGTATTCAACGATCTCGCGATCGCGGCGATGCGGTTGGTCGAGGAAGGTAGCGTGGCGCGTGTCATGATCGTCGATTGCGATGTCCATCAGGGTGATGGAACCGCCGCGCTGACCGCGGGGCGGCCGGGCATCTCGACCTATTCGATCCACGCCGAGAAGAATTTCCCGGTGCGCAAGGCGCGCTCGACGCTCGATGTCGCGCTGCCCGATGGAACCGGAGACTCCGCCTATCTCGACGCGCTGGAAACCACGCTGGCGCCGATGCTGGACCGCGAGCGGCCTGATATCGTGTTGTATCAGGCCGGCGTCGATCCGTTTGGCGGCGACCGGCTCGGACGGCTGGCGCTGAGCGAGGATGGCCTGATCGCGCGCGAGCGATTAATCGCCCGCTTGATGATCGCGCGGCGCATCCCGCTCGCGAGCACGGTCGGAGGGGGCTATGGCGACGACGCGCTGGCCATCGCACGGCGCCATGTCGCGGCCATTCTGACCCTAAGCGAGGCATATGGCGGGAAAGTAGCGGTTGCACCACCCGCGCATGAAACTAGGTTGGTCGGCAACCGCCCAGCGCATAAGGACGGCACAATGAAATCTACGGGAAGATGCTGATGGCGACCGCCGCCCACACGATCACGCCGCAAGAGGCGTCCGCCAACCCACCCGCCGAATCGATCGTCGTCCGCTTTGCCGGCGATTCCGGCGACGGCATGCAGCTGACCGGGGGGCAGTTCACGCTGTCGACCGCGCTGGCCGGTAACGACCTCGCGACCTTCCCCGATTTCCCGGCCGAGATCCGCGCACCGCAGGGCACGCTGTTCGGCGTCTCGGCCTTCCAGATCAATTTCGGCTCGACCGCGATCGAAACCGCCGGCGATGCGCCCGATGTGCTGGTCGCGATGAACCCGGCGGCGCTCAAGACCAATGTCGGCGACCTCAAGCCCGGCGGGCTGATCATCGTCGATTCCGGCGAGTTCGGCGACCGCAACCTCGCCAAGGCGAAATATGCCGTCAATCCGCTGACCGATGGCAGCCTGGCCAAATGGCAGATGCTGGCCTTCGACATCTCGCAGCTGACGCTCGAATCGGTCAAGCCGTTTGGGCTGGGCAACAAGGAGGCGCTCCGCTGCAAGAATATGTGGACGCTCGGCCTGGCGCTGTGGATGTTCGATCGCGGGCGTGAACCGATCATCGCCTGGCTCAAGGCCAAGTTCGCCAAGAACCCGACTTTGGCCGAGGCCAATATCGCCGCGCTCAACGCCGGCCATGCCTATGGCGAGACCGCCGAGTTATCGGGCAGTGGCCTCGGCGACGCGCGGCTGCGGCAGCATCATGTCGCCGCGGCACCGGCCGAGCCGGGCCTTTATCGCACGGTGACGGGCGCGGAGGCGATTTCGCTCGGGCTGGTGGCGGGCGCGCAGCTGGCCGATCTGCCGATGTTCTTTGGCGGCTATCCGATTACCCCGGCCTCGGCGATCCTGCATCATCTGTCGCGGTTGAAGGAATATCGCGTCACCACCTTCCAGGCCGAGGACGAGATCGCCGCGATCGCCAGCGCGATCGGCGCGTCCTATGCCGGTCAGCTCGGCGTCACCTCTTCATCGGGGCCGGGCATCGCGCTCAAGGGCGAGGCGATGGGGCTGGCGATCATGACCGAGCTGCCGCTGGTCATCATCAACTCGCAGCGCGGCGGCCCCTCGACCGGCCTGCCGACCAAGACCGAGCAGTCGGACCTCTATCAGGCGGTCTATGGCCGCAACGGCGATGCTCCGATGCCGGTGATCGCGGCCTGCTCGCCGTCCGATGCGTTCGAGGTGGCGATCGAGGCGGTGCGCATCGCGACGCAATATATGACGCCGGTGATGGTGCTGACCGATGGTTACATCGCCAATGCCGCCGAGCCGTGGAAGGTGCCGTCGATCGACAGCTTCGCGCCGTTCCCCGTCGAATTCATGGACGCGGCGCCCGAGAGTGGTTTCCTGCCCTATGGACGCGACGAGAAGCTCTCGCGGCCCTGGGTGAAGCCGGGCACGCCTGGCCTGCTCCACCGCATCGGCGGGATCGAGAAGCAGCTCGGCACCGGCAATATCGAATATGGCGCGGCCAACCACCAGGCGATGACCAATATGCGCCGCGACAAGGTCGCCAATGTTGCGGTGCCGGATCAGGTCGTCGCGATGGGCGAAAGCTCGGGGAGGCTGGCGGTGGTCGGCTGGGGCTCGACCTTCGGGCCGATCCATCAGGCGGTACGGCGCGGGCGGCGCAAAGGACTGGATGTCAGTCATATCCATATCCGCCACATCTGGCCGATGCCGAAGAATATGGAAGCGTTGCTCAAGAGTTACGACAAGATCCTCGTACCTGAGATGAACACAGGACAGCTGAAGACGGTGCTGCGCGACCAGTTCCTGGTCGACGCGAAGCCGCTCAACAAGGTGTCCGGCCAACCGTTCCGCATCTTCGAGATAGAGCAAGCCATCGAGGAGATGCTCGCATGAACGACATGACCCCCATCGCCAAGACCACGCCCAAGGATTGGGAGACCGACCAGGAAGTGCGCTGGTGCCCGGGTTGCGGCGATTATGCCATTCTCAAGGCGGTGCAGCGCACCATGCCGGAGATCGGTGCGCGCCCTGAGAATACCGTGTTCGTCAGCGGCATCGGCTGCTCGTCGCGCTTCCCTTATTACATGGAGACCTATGGCTTCCACACCATCCATGGCCGCGCGCCGGCGGTGGCGACGGGGGTCAAGCTGGCCAATCCCGAGCTCGACGTGTGGATCATCACCGGCGATGGCGATGCCCTGTCGATCGGCGGCAACCACACCATGCACCTCATTCGCCGCAATCTCGATTGCCAGGTGCTGCTGTTCAACAACGAGATCTACGGCCTGACCAAGGGGCAGTACTCGCCGACCAGCCGCGAGGGCACGCGCTCGCCCTCGACGCCGTTCGGTTCGGTCGATCATCCGGCCAAGCCCTGCGCCTTCGCGCTCGGCGCCGGCGGGCGGTTCATCGCGCGGGCGATCGACGTCAACAAGAACCTGCCGGCGGTGCTCAAGGCGGCCTATGCCCATAAGGGTACGGGCTTCGTCGAGATCTTCCAGAACTGCATCGTCTACAATGACGAGGTGTTCGGCGCCTTTACCGAAAAGACCAACGCCGCGACCAACCAGCTATGGGTAGAGCATGGCAAGCCGCTGCTGTTCGCGAACGGCACCAAGGGGCTGGCGATGGACCTTGCGCGGCTGACGCTCAAGGTCGTCGACGTGGTCGATGGTGACTGGGAGGCGGTCGGCGTCGCGGTGCACGACCAGACCAATCGCGGTCTCGCGCACATGCTGGTCGAGATGCCGTTCGGCGCCTTCCCGATGGCGCTCGGCGTGATCTATGATGATCCTGCGCCGACCTTCGAGGAAGCCGTGATCGCGCAGAATACCGCCGCCGCGCAGGGCAAGACGCCCGATCTGCAGAAACTGCTGAGCCAGGGCCAGACCTGGATGGTCGACAAGCAACCGCACGAGATTTGACGGCACCGACGTTACTCTGGTTTCGCCGCGACCTGCGCCTGTCCGATCAGGCGGCGCTGGTCGCCGCGGCCGGGGAGGGGCCGGTCGTGCCCGTCTACATCCTCGACGACGAGACGCCGAAGCACCGCCGCATGGGCGGGGCCTCGCGCTGGTGGCTGCACCACAGCCTAGTCGCCCTTGATGCCAGCCTTCGCGACAAGGGCTCGCGGTTGATCCTGCGGCGTGGCCGGTCGGACGCGGTGCTGGCCGCGCTGGCCGACGAACCGGTGCGACGCGGGCCCATGCGGTCCGGCATTATGAGCCGTGGTGGCGCAATGCCGAGCAGGCGGTGGCGAAACGCATCGACCTCGTCCGCCATGACGGCAATTATCTCGCGCCGCCTGGCTCGGTGACGACCGGGACGGGGCAGCCGTACAAGATCTACACGCCCTTCTGGCGGGCCTTGCAGCAGCGGATGCCGCCGCCCACGCCATTGCCGTCGCCGCGCGAGATACCGGTGCCCGCGGCCTGGCCAGCAAGCGACAAACTTGCCGATTGGGACCTGTTGCCGACCAGGCCGGATTGGGCCGCTGGTCTTGCCGCTTCATGGACCCCGGGCGAGGCCGGCGCGCATGCGCGACTGGAGGACTTTCGCAACCATGCCGGGCGCTATGAGGCGACGCGCAACCTGCCGTCGATCGAGGGCAGTTCGCGGCTTTCGCCGCATCTGCATTTCGGCGAGATTTCGGCCGCGCAGGTCTGGCACCGCACCACCGATCTCGGCGGCTCGGTCGGCACGTTCCTGGGTGAGGTCGGCTGGCGTGATTATGCGCAGAACATCATCCTGCAATTCCCCGATTACGGCACCCGCGACGGGCGCCAGGCAATGGACGGCCTGCCGTGGCGATCAGGCGGGCACGCCGACAGCGATCTGCGGGCGTGGCAGCGCGGGCTGACCGGTTACCCGATTGTCGATGCCGGCATGCGGCAGCTCTGGGCGACGGGCTGGATGCACAATCGCGTGCGGATGATCGCCGCCTCCTTCCTGATCAAGCATTTGCTGATCGACTGGCGGCAGGGTGAGCAATGGTTCTGGGATACGCTGGTCGATGCCGATTATGGCAGCAACGCGGTCAACTGGCAGTGGACAGCGGGGACGGGGGTCGATTCAAACATGTTCGTGCGGATCATGGCGCCGCTGAGCCAGTCCGTGAAATTCGACGCGGCCGGCTATATCCGGCGCTGGGTGCCCGAACTGGCATCATTGCCCGATGCGGCGATCCACGATCCCGATGGAGCCGGATGCCGGCCCGACGATTATCCCGCCATGATCATCGGCCACCGCGCGGCACGCGAACGCGCGCTGGCGGCGGCGCGCGCGGCGCGATAAGCGAGGCGCGGTTTGTTGTGGGGTTTCGAATGATGGCGCCGATTGGCGACCGTGTGCTCGCGCGGATCGATCGTGGGCTGGCAGAAGGATCGATCGACGCCACATTGCCGGGCGGGGAGAAACGCATCATCGGCGGCCATGCGCCGGGGCCGTGCGCGGTGGTGCATGTCGTGCGGTGGCGGGCCTTGCGGCGCCTCGCCGCTGGTGGCTCGGCGGGTTGGTACGAGGCATGGGCGGCGGGCGACTGGACCAGCCCCGATCCGGTCGTGCTGTTCGAACTGTTCATGCGCAATCGTCGCACGCTGGGCAATGTCGGGCGCGCGCGCGGCGTGTCTAGGCTGGCGCGACGGGCCTGGCACTGGCTGCGGCGCAATCACCGCGCCGGGGCAAGGCGCAACATCGCCGCGCACTATGATCTGGGCAATGATTTCTACCGTGAATGGCTCGACCCCTCGCTGACCTATTCCAGCGCGCTGTTCGATGAGCCGATCTCGCCCGCTCAGTCGCTCGAAGCGGCACAGCAAGCCAAGCTCGCGGCGATCCTTGGCCGTGCCAGCGTGGAGGCCGGCGACACGATCCTCGAGATCGGCTGCGGCTGGGGCTCGTTCGCCGCCGCGGCGTCGGCCTCGGGCGCCAGGGTCCATGGCATCACGCTCTCGGCGGAGCAGAAGGCGTTCGTCGATTCGCGCGACCTGCCGGGTGTCACCGTGTCGCTGACCGATTACCGCGACGTCATCGGGCAATATGATGCGGTCGCCAGCATCGAGATGGTCGAGGCGGTCGGTGCGGAATATTGGCCGGCCTATCTCCACGCCGTCGCTGGCGCGCTCAAGCCCGGTGGCCGCGCCGCGCTGCAGCTGATCTCGATCGATGACGCGATCTTCGAATCCTACGCGTCGAGCGTCGACTTCATCCAGCGCTACATCTTTCCCGGCGGCTTGCTGATCTCGGAGAGCCGCTTTCGTGCCATCGCCGAGCGCGCGGGCCTGACCTGGCAGGATCGGCGCGGGTTCGGCCTGCATTATGCCGAGACATTGCTGCGCTGGCGTGGCGCCTTCGACGCGGCCGTCGCCGAGGGACGCCTGCCGGCGCGCTTCGACGCCGGCTTTGCCGCGATGTGGCGCTATTACCTGATGTACTGCGAGGGCGGCTTTCGCGGCGGTGGGATCGACGTGGCGCAGGTGACGCTGGTGAAGGCCTAGCCCTCGACGCGCTCGAAATGGCCGGTGGCGAAACCTGACATCGCCAGTTCCGCGATCCGCTCGGCGACGACCGCCGGTTCCTTGACCGACTTGGGATCCTCGCCGGGATAGGCGCGGGCGCGCATCACGGTGCGAGTCGCGCCGGGATCGATCAGCGCGGTGCGCACCTTGCTGATCTGCGACATCTCCGCGCCATAGGCGGCGAGCAGCGTCTCGAACGCCGCCTTGGAAGCGCCATACAGGCCCCAATAAGCCCGCGGGCTACGTGCGACGCTGGAGGTCAGCCCGATCACGCGCGCCCCGGCCGACTTGCGCAGCATCGGGTCGAACGCCGTGATCAGCGCCGCCTGGGCGCTGACGTTGAGCGTCATGATCGTCGCCAGTTCCTTGGGCTCGATCGCCGGCACCGCGCCGAGGCTGCCGAGCGTGGCGGCGTTGAGCACCATGATGTCGAGCGCCTGCCAGCGTTCGCCCACGGCGGTGGCGAGGCGGGCGATGGCGTCGGTCTGGGTCAGGTCGAGTGGCGCGATCGTCGCCGAGCCGCCGGCATTGAAGATCGCTTCCTCGATCTCTTCCAGGCCGGACGCGGTGCGCGCGGTCAGCACGACGTGCGCGCCGCGCGCGGCGAGCGCGAGCGCGGTGGCGGCGCCGATACCGCGGCTGGCGCCAGTGACGAGGGCTGTCTGGTTCGAGAGAGGTTTGTCGGTCATGGCCGCGCGCTTGCCCCAGCCGCGCGGCCGGGACAAGCCCGACTTAACTTACCCGTTCGGCTAGCAGCGCGAACTGGTCGACCGAGGCGACATCGTCCTGGTCGGTCAGCGTCGTCGGATAGTCGCCGGTGAAGCAGGCGTCGCAATGGCTCGGGCGGATATCGGCGCGCTTGGGTTCGCCCAGCGCCTTGTACAGCCCGTCGATCGACACGAAGGCGAGGCTGTCGGCCTGGATGAAGTCGTTCATCTCGGCGACGTTCATCTTGGCGGCGAGCAGCTTGGCGCGCTCCGGCGTGTCGACGCCGTAGAAGCAGCTGTGCCGCGTCGGCGGCGAGGCGATGCGCATATGCACCTCGGCAGCACCCGCCTCGCGCATCATCTGCACGATCTTGAGGCTGGTCGTGCCGCGCACGATCGAATCGTCGATCAGCACGACGCGCTGCCCCTTGATCAGCGCGCGATTGGCGTTGTGTTTCAGCTTGACGCCGAGGTGGCGGACCTTGTCGCCCGGCTGGATGAAGGTGCGGCCGACATAATGCGAGCGGATGATGCCGAGCTCGAAGGGAATGCCCGATTGCTGGGCATAGCCGATCGCGGCCGGCGTGCCCGAATCGGGTACGGGGATGATCAGGTCCGCCTCGACCGGGCTCTCCATCGCGAGTTGCGCGCCGATCGCCTTGCGCACGGTATAGACGCTGCGGTCTTCCGAGATCGAATCGGGCCGCGAGAAATAGACATATTCGAAGATGCACGGCCGCGGGTTGACCGGTGCGAACGGGCGGTGCGAGCTGATCTCGGTGCCCTTGACCATCACCAGTTCGCCGGGATCGATCGAGCGCACGAAGGTCGCGCCGACCACGTCGAGCGCCACCGTCTCCGAGGCGAAGATCACCGCATCGTCGAGCTTGCCCATCACCAGCGGGCGGATGCCGAGCGGATCGCGGCACGCGATCATGCCCTCCGGCGTCATCACGATCAGCGAATAGGCGCCCTCGACCTGCTTCAGCGCATCGATGAACTTGTCGACCACCGTGCGGTAATTGGACGTCGCGACGAGGTGGATGATCGTTTCGGTGTCAGAGGTCGACTGAAAGATCGAACCGCGCCGAACGAGGTCGCGCCGCAGCCGCATCGCGTTGGAAATATTGCCGTTATGCGAGATGGCGAAGCCGCCCGAGGCGAGATCGGCATAGAGCGGCTGGACATTGCGCAGCGCCGTCTCGCCGGTCGTCGAATAGCGAACATGGCCGCAGGCGACGTTGCCGCGTAGCGCGTGGATGATCTCGTCGCGGTCGAAATTCCCCGCGACATGGCCCATCGCGCGGTGGGTATGGAATTCGGCGCCATCGAAACTGGTGATGCCGGCCGCCTCCTGCCCACGATGCTGCAAGGCATGGAGGCCCAGCGCGACCAGCGCGGATGCGCTGGCGCTGCCGGATACGCCGAAAATCCCGCACTCCTCGCGCAGGTGATCGTCATCGAACGGGTGTGTCGTCAGCATGGCGCCCTTCAGGGAGGTAGCGTCGCGACTGGCCTATAGAGCGGCCAATCGGGTTTGTCGCCTGTTTGTCATCAATCTTTGCGATCATTTGTCTCAGGCCTCGATTTTTACCGCGAGGTGACGCGGCGGGGCAGGCACGCTACAGGCCGGATTATGTCCGATCCCCGCGAAACCGGCCTCACGCTCGACCCTAAATTCGACGTGAATGGCCTGATCACCGCCGTCGCCACCGATCGCGTCAGCGGCGATGTGCTGATGCTCGCCCATATGAATGCCGAGGCGCTTTCGTTGACCGTCGCCACCGGCGAGGCGCATTTCTGGTCGCGCAGCCGGGAGCGGCTGTGGAAAAAGGGCGAAAGCTCGGGCCATGTCCTGCGCGTCGCCGAGGTGCGAATCGATTGCGACCAGGATGCCGTGTGGCTGATCGTCGATGCCCAGGGGCCGGCCTGTCATACCGGGGAGCGCAGCTGCTTCTATCGCCGCATCGACGGCGCCGGCCTGGTGCCGGTCGCGTGAAGCGTCTCGCGCTGGTCGCGCTGTTGCTGCTCGCGGCCTGTTCGCGCGGCGCGGCACCGGCGGAGAACAAGACCGGCAACGCGGCGACGGGCCTCGAGGCGGCGGCGATCCAGGCCGGGGTGATTCCCGATCCCGACGATACCGATATTACCGGCCTCTATGCCCGCGACACCGACCGGGTGTGCATCGTGCCGGGGGCAAGTGCTTATCGGATCGGCGTCTATGTCTCCTATGACGAGCGCGAGAATTGCGGCGGCTCCGGCACCGCGACGCGTGTCGGGCAGAATGTCCATGTCGAGATGGACGGAGCGGAAGGCTGCGGCTTCGACGCGCGCTTCGAGGGCGATCGCCTCGTCTTTCCCGCCCGCGTGCCCAATGGCTGCCAGAAGATCTGCTCGCACCGCGCCTCGCTGGCGGCGCTGGACGTCGACCGGCTGAGCGAATCGGTCTCGGAAGCCGCGACGCTGCGCGACGGGAAGGGCCGGCTGCTGTGCGCTGCCGGCGGCTGAGCTTGACGCTGACGTAAAGGGAAGTTAATCCGGTCGCCATGTCGAGCGTCGCCGCCTATGCTTCGATCGAGCGTCATCCCGACCGCGATCATTTTTCGATCTCCGATCTGTCCGCCGAATTCGGCGTGACGGCGCGCGCGTTGCGCTTCTACGAGGATGAGGGGTTGATCGCGCCAGAGCGGCGCGGCACCGCGCGCATCTATTCGCATCGCGACCGCGCCCGACTGGCCTGGATCCTGCGCGGCAAGCGCGTCGGCTTCAGCCTCGCCGAGATTCGCGAGATGATCGACCTGTACGATCTCGGCGACGGGCGACGCAGCCAGCGCGCCGTCACCATCGAGCGTTGTCGCAACCGCATCGCGCTGCTCGAGACCCAGAAGCACGATATCGATGCTGCGATCGGCGAACTGGTCGCGTTCGTCGCGCTGCTCGAACAGCAAGTTTGAGAGGAATCCGAAATGCCGCAATATACGCCGCCCGTGCGCGATACGCGTTTCATTCTCGATCATGTCGTCGGTCTGACCAGCCACGCCAACCTGCCCGGCTTCCAGAACGCCACGCCCGACATGGTCGACGCGGTTCTCGACGAGGGCGGCAAATTCGTCGCCGAAGTGCTGTTCCCGCTCAACCATAGCGGCGATCTGGAAGGTTGCACCCGACACGAGGATGGCTCGGTCACCACACCCAGGGGCTTCAAGGAAGCCTATGCCCGGTTCGTCGAATCGGGCTGGGGCACGCTGTCGGCGCCTGAGGAATTCGGCGGGCAGGCGATGCCGCATGTCGTCTCGACCGCGTTCCAGGAATATATGATCTCGTCCAACATGGCCTTCGCCATGTATCCCGGCCTGACCCATGGCGCGATCGCCGCGCTGCTGGTCAAGGGCAACCCCGAGCAGCAGGCGAAATACGTCCCCAACATGGTGTCCGGCAAATGGGGCGGCACGATGAACCTGACCGAGCCGCAATGCGGCACCGATCTTGGCCTGATCCGCACCCGCGCCGAGCCGCAGGCCGATGGCAGTTACGCGATCACCGGCACCAAGATCTTCATCTCGTCGGGCGAGCACGACCTGACCGAGAACATCATCCACCTCGTCCTGGCCAAGACGCCGGGCGCGCCGGAAAGCTCGAAGGGCATCTCGCTGTTCGTCGTGCCCAAGTTCATGGTCAATGACGACGGCACGCTTGGTGCGCGCAACGCGGTGTCGTGCGGTTCGATCGAACACAAGATGGGCATCCATGCCAATTCGACCTGCGTGATGAACTATGATGGCGCGAAGGGCTGGCTGGTCGGCGAGGAGATGAAGGGACTCGCCGCGATGTTCATCATGATGAACGCCGCGCGGCTCGGCGTCGGCCTCCAAGGTCTCGCCGTTGCCGAGACGGCGTACCAGAATGCCGTGCAGTATGCGCACGACCGCCGTCAGGGCCGCGCGCTGACCGGTGCCAGGGAGCCGCAGGAAAAGGCCGATCCGCTGTTCGTCCACCCCGATGTGCGTCGCATGCTGATGGACGCCAAGGCGCTGACTGAGGGGCTGCGCGCGCTGTGTCTGTGGGGTGCGCTGCAGGTCGATCTCGAACATGCCGCGCCGAGCGAGGAGGAGCGTCAGCTCGCCGCCGACCTGATCGGGCTGCTCACACCCGTCATCAAGGGCTACGGCACCGACAAGGGTTACGATATCGCGACCAACAGCCAACAGGTCTATGGTGGCCATGGTTACATCGCCGAATGGGGCATGGAGCAATATGTCCGCGATGCCCGCATCGCGATGATCTATGAGGGCACCAACGGCGTCCAGGCGATGGATCTGGTCGGCCGCAAGCTGGCGATGAACGGTGGTCGCGCGGTGCAGGCGCTGTTCCGCATCGTCGGCGAGGAAGTCGCCGCGGCCAAGGGCGACCCGGCGACCGCCGATTTCGCCGCGCGGCTGGAAAAGGCCAATGGCGAGCTGCAGGCGGCAACCGTCTGGTTCATGCAGAACGGCCTGCAGAACCCCGACAATGTCGGCGCCGGTGCGCACCCCTATATGCACCTGATGGGGATCGTCGCGGTCGGGCTGATGTGGCTGCGCATGGCGGTCGCCGCGGCGAAGCTGAAGGCGGCAGGCGAGGGCGACATCGCTTTCCTCGACGCCAAGCTGGTCACCGCGCGCTATTTCGCCGAACGGATCATGCCCGAGGCGGGTGCGTTGCGCCGCAAGATCGAGGGCGGGGCGGAGGCGATGATGGCACTGCCGCCGGAGATGTTCGTCGCGGCTTGAGGTAAGAGGGTGAACCCTTACTTCCGTTCGCCCTGAGCCTGTCGAAGGGCCGTACTTTTCTCCGTCGGTGGAAGAAGAACGGTGCTTCGACAAGCTCAGCACGAACGGTTTTTGCGTCAGTCTTCTTGACGCCCCTCAGGGCGTCGCCTTCGCCACCGGCGTCGTCTCCACCTTGGGTCGCACCGCCGACACCGATCCCGTCAGCACGACCGGCGGCGCCACGGTGCGTCGCGCACCGGGCAGGCTCTCCAGCCTGAAGCCATCGCTCTGCTGGCGCGGCACCGGCACCATCACCTGAAGCTTCATGCACTGGGTGAGGTCGGTGCGGCGGAACTCGGCGCAATTCCACAGCGCCTTGTCGAAGCCGTGCGGACGGTCGCGCAGATAGCTGAACGACATGCTTGCGACCTGCGCCTGTTGCAGCGGCAACGCGCTGGGCAGCTTGGTCCGGTCAGTCCATCCCATCACCTTGCAATAGGGACGGTCGCCACAGGCGCGTGTCGCGATTGCGGCAAAGGCATCGGGCGGCATGTGCGGGTCGAGCGTGACCAGGAAGCTGTTATTGTCGCCCCCCGCCAACGGCGACACCGACCCCGTGACCGCGCTGCTGGTCGCCGTGGCGATCGCCGCCTCGGTCAGCGGCAGGCCGGCCTTGTGCGCGTCGGAATATTGCGCCAGCGCGGGGATGACCGGTTCCTCGGATGAAATGCCCCGGGCGAACGCCGCCGGCGTGCCCCACCAACCGGTCCAGCGGAAGAACAGATGGGTATGCACCGCGACGATCTTGTCGAGGCTCGCCTGCCAATAGGGCACCACCCAGTCGGTGTGATAATGCGTGGCATAACCGACCTGCCGGAACACCGCGCCATCGAGCACGGCGGTGGCCAGCGCCCGGGCCCGCACCCAGGCTGCGTCGGCGAAGTGATGGCGATTCATCGCATCGTCGCAGGTAAAGCTGAACTGACACCCGGTGCTCCGTTCCGAGCCCTGAAAGACCACGCCGCAAATCGTCTTGGGGAAGGCCGGGTGGCGCGCGCGGTTGACGATCACCTGCGCCACCGCGCGCTGTCCGATCGGGTCGTCGCCCGCCTCGTAGAGCATCGCCACGGCAAGACAGTCGCGCGCGCGGGCGCGCTGCTCCTCGCTGCCCGCGAAGATGAACGGCCGCGCCACGGGGTTAGGCCCATCGACGAACGGGATCGAGGCGTTGAAGGCGCGCGCCTCGTCCATCGACATGTCCTCGAAGGCGACCGGTTCGACCGGCGGTAACTCCGCCTTGGGGACGACGCGCGCCGGCGCGAGGCGGCGATGCGGATGATGCGGGATGACCGGTGGCGCGCGCAGCACGATCACCGCCGGCACGACGATCACCAGCGCGGCGATGATCACCAGCAACACGCGCAGGGCGAGGCCAGGTTGGGTGGGAGGGGGCGGCAGGGGCATCAGTGGCGGGACGGGCAACGCGGGCAGGGGATCAACGGCGCCTCCTGGCGGTCGGAACGGGCTCTCTAACCGATCTCTCGCGGAAAGCGAAGTCGCGTCGCGGAGTCTCGAAGCTGGACATTATCGGGACCGCGGGCCCGGCGCACAGGTGACGGATCGTCGGCCAATGGGTCCGATTCGCGAGCGATCGGTGCGGCTCGAATCCGGTCACCGCGCGGTGGTGCGACGCCCGGCGGCTCGCCCGCGGGCGCGTCCCGCGGACGGCGCGCCACAAGCGCGAGAGCCTGTCGCCGCGATGGCACGCACGCGATTCATCCGGACACGGGACGGCGCTGCCCGCAACGCCGTTGCGCGCCGGCTCGCCTTCGCTCGCGGGGCGGTCATGCTGCTATTCGAACCGGGGTCAAGACGCCCGGACGGGGCAACCTAGTTGGGCCAAGTCCCTGTCGCTTCGCACAAATCCCACGCGTCGGCGGCATGCAGGTGGCATGCCCGATCGCCCTTCGCGCAGGCCGAATAGACCGCGCGATAATGGTTGTAGCAGCTTTGCGGCGGCCCAATGGGTGTGCTCGCCGCAGCCTTGATCGGTGCGGCGGACGATGTCGCCACCGCCGCGACCATATGTGGCACGGGCATCGACGCCGACGCCTCGCTGTTCGAATTATGCCCGAAAATGATGGGCCACAGCTGAAACATCGCCAGCGCGACGCTGGCGCAGATCATCCACTTGCGCATCCTCAGTCCCCCACGTCACGCCCCCGCATGACATGGTCAGCATAACGCGCCCGAAGCGCTTACGCGAGATCAACTTTCCGGCAGAAAGTCCGGCACGGAGAGATAGCGTTCGCCGGTATCATAGTTGAAGCCGAGCACCCGCGTGCCCGCCGGCAGCTCGGCCAGCTTCTGCGCGATGGCGGCGAGCGTCGCGCCCGAACTGATGCCGACCAGCATGCCTTCCTCACGCGCGGCACGACGCGCCATTTCCTTGGCGTCGGCGGCGTCGACCTTGATCGCGCCATCGATCACCTGGGTGTGGAGGTTGGCCGGCACGAAGCCGGCGCCAATGCCCTGGATCGGGTGTGGACCAGGCTGGCCGCCCGAAATGACCGGCGATGCCTCGGGCTCGACGGCATAGACCTTGAGGCCCGGCCATTCCTTCTTGAGCACCTCGGCCACGCCGGTGATGTGCCCGCCGGTGCCGACACCGGTGATGATCACGTCGATCGGCGTGTCGGCGAAGTCCTTGAGGATTTCCTGCGCGGTGGTGCGATGGTGCACCTCGATGTTGGCGGGGTTTTCGAACTGCTGCGGCATCCATGAGCCCGGCGTTTCGTCGATCAGTTGCAGGGCACGTTCGATCGCGCCCTTCATGCCCTTCTCGCGCGGCGTCAGGTCGAAGCTCGCACCATAAGCGAGCATCAGGCGGCGGCGCTCGATCGACATGCTCTCGGGCATGACCAGCACCAGCTTGTAGCCTTTGACCGCCGCGACCATCGCCAGGCCGACGCCGGTGTTGCCGCTGGTCGGCTCGATGATCGTGCCGCCGGGCTTGAGCTGGCCGTCACGCTCGGCCGCCTCGACCATCGCCAGCGCGATGCGGTCCTTGATCGATCCGCCGGGATTGGCCCGTTCCGACTTGATCCACACTTCGGCGCCCGGAAACAGCCGCGAAACGCGGATATGGGGGGTGTTGCCGATCGTCTCGAGGATGGTGTTGGCCTTCATGACGCGGTCTCCGCTTGGGGTGGGTCGAAAGTCCGGGCGGCCCGGATACCAGGAAACAGATACGTCCACAGGATCGTTACGACAATCGCCCCGCCGCCGCCGACCAGCACGGCACCAACGGGGCCGAGCGCGGCGGCGAGGAAGCCGGACTCGGCTTCGCCGAGCTCGTTGGAGGCCGAGATGGTCAGTTGCGACACCGCGCCGACGCGGCCGCGCTTGTCGTCCGGCGTGTAGAGCTGGATCAGCGACGATCGGATATAGACCGAGAACATGTCGGCCGCCCCCGCCACGGCGAGCGCCACGATGCCGATCTTGAATGCATGATCGGGCACGAAGAGGTGGGCAACGCCGAACACGATCGTCGCGCTGCCATAGACCAGCACCGCGACGAGCATCTTCGGGCCGACATTGGTCTTGAGCGGCCGGAACGAAAAGAACAGGGCGACGATCGCCGCGCCCAGGGCCGGGGAGGCGGCGAGCAGACTCAGGCCCTGTGGCCCGACCTTGAAAATGTCGTGCGCGTAGATCGGTAGCAGCGCCTGTGTGCCGGCGAGGAACACGGCGAACAGATCGAGCGTGATCGTGCCGAATACCAGCTTGTTGCGCCAGACATAGGTCAGCCCTTCGATGATCTGGCGGATTGGATGGTCGCTCGATCGCGGCGGCTGCGACACCTTGCTGATCAGCATCATGCAGGCCAGCGCGATACCGAACAGTGCGGAAGCCAGCCAATAGGCGCCGGATTGCGCACGGGCATAGGCAAAGCCGCCGATGGCGGGGCCGATGATCGTGCCGACCTGCCACGAGATCGAGCTCAGCGCGATCGCGGTGGGCAATGCTGCGCGCGGGACGAGATTGGGTGCCAGCGCGGAAAATGCCGGACCGGCAAAGGCGCGGGCGAGCCCAAGCAGGACGGCGACGCCGAACAATACCGGCAGAGACATCCACCCGCCGGAGGTCGCCAGCGCGAGAATCAGCGCACACACCAGTTGCAGCGTGAGTGTCGAGCGCGTGATCATGCGACGGTCGAAGCGATCGGCGACCCAGCCGGAAATCGGGGTGGTAACGAACAGCGGCAGGAACTGCAGCAGGCCGACCAGGCCGAGCTGCGCGGCCGCCCCGCTCTGGTTCATCGTCTCGCGCGCGATGGTATAGACTTGCCAGCCGATAACGAGGATCATGGCGTTCTGCGCGACCGTCATGGCGAGGCGCGCCGTCCAAAAGGCCCGGAAATTGGCGATGCGGAACGGGTGATCGGCGGGGGACATTGACCCCGCTTTAGGCGGCTCAACCGGCCGCCGGCAATCACCTTTGCTTTGCCCCGCAAAAGCTTGAGCCCGGCGTGCGCTGCCCTGGTTTGGCGCGAGATGGAAACTACCGCGCTGCAAGATTGAAACCGAGTGTGGAACGCGCCTATAGGCGCGTTCCTCCCTTACGGAAAACGAGGTTTCCTCTTGGCCAAAGCTCCTGCCAAAAAGCGCTCCGCCGAGCCCGCAACCCCCAACCGCGAACGGCCCGACGAACCGCAGCTCTACAAGGCGACCAGGGCCGAGTTGCTCGACTTCTACAAGCAGATGCTGCTCATCCGCCGCTTCGAGGAAAAGGCCGGGCAGTTATATGGGCTGGGGCTGATCGGTGGTTTCTGCCATTTGTACATCGGGCAGGAAGCGGTCGCGGTCGGGTTGCAGTCGGCCCTGTCCGACAAGGACAGCGTGATCACCGGCTATCGCGACCATGGCCATATGCTCCTGTGCGGCATCCCGCCCAAGGACGTCATGGCCGAGCTGACCGGTCGGCAGGCCGGCATTTCCAAGGGCAAGGGCGGCTCGATGCACATGTTCAGCGTCGAGCATAAATTCTATGGCGGGCACGGCATCGTCGGCGCCCAGGTGTCGCTCGGCACCGGCCTTGGCTTTGCGCATAAATATTCCGGTGATGGCGGCGTGTGCCTCGCCTATTTCGGCGACGGCGCGTCCAACCAGGGCCAGGTCTATGAGAGCTTCAACATGGCCGAACTGTGGAAGCTGCCGGTCGTCTATGTGATCGAGAACAACCAGTACGCCATGGGCACCAGCGTCAATCGCTCATCGGCCGAGGACCAGCTGTATCGCCGTGGCGAGAGCTTCCGCATTCCCGGCATCCAGGTCGACGGCATGGACGTGCTGGCGGCGCGCGGTGCGGCGGAAGAGGCGCTGGCCTGGGTGCGTGCCGGCAAGGGGCCGATCATCCTCGAGATGAAGACCTATCGCTATCGCGGCCATTCCATGTCCGACCCGGCGAAATATCGCAGCCGCGACGAGGTCCAGGCGGTGCGCGACAAGTCCGATCCGATCGAGCATTGCAAAAAGCTGCTCGAAGCGGAGGGCGTCAAGGAAGATGAGCTGAAGACGATCGAGCAGGAGATCAGGAAGCAAGTGAACGAAGCCGCCGATTTCGCCGAGAGCACGCCAGAGCCGGAACCCGGCGAACTCTATACCGACGTGCTGGTGGAGACGTACTGATGGCGTTCGAGATCAAGATGCCGGCGCTGTCGCCCACCATGGAAGAGGGCACGCTGGCCAAATGGCTGATCAAGGTCGGCGATGCGGTCAAGTCCGGCGACATCATGGCCGAGATCGAGACCGATAAGGCGACGATGGAGTTCGAGGCTGTCGACGAGGGTATGGTTTCCGCGATCCTCGTCCCCGAGGGCAGCGACAATGTGAAGGTCGGGACGGTCATCGCGACGCTTTCGGCCGAGGGCGAGGATAGCGCCGCGCCAGCCGCGAAGGCGGAACCGGCGCCGGAAGCACCCGCGGAGCAAAAGACCGAGCCGACCCCGGAACCGCATCAGGTCGAGACCGGCGCCCGGCAGATGTATGAAGCCGCCCGGCGCGACGGCGTCACTGATCCGGCGATCCCGGAAGGGACCGAGATGGTCAAGATCACGCTGCGCGAGGCGCTGCGCGATGCGATGGCCGAGGAGATGCGCCGCGACGAGCGCGTCTTCGTGATGGGCGAGGAAGTCGCGCAGTACCAGGGCGCCTACAAGGTCACGCAAGGATTGCTCGACGAGTTCGGCGACAAGCGCGTGATCGACACGCCGATCACCGAATATGGCTTTGCCGGCGTTGGCACGGGCGCGGCGATGGGCGGCCTGCGCCCGATCGTCGAGTTCATGACCTTCAACTTCGCGATGCAGGCGATCGACCACATCATCAACTCGGCGGCCAAGACCAATTACATGTCGGGTGGCCAGATGCGCTGCCCGATCGTGTTCCGCGGCCCCAATGGCGCGGCGAGCCGGGTCGGCGCGCAGCATTCGCAGAATTATGCGCCCTGGTATGCCAGCGTCCCCGGCCTGATCGTCATCGCGCCCTATGACGCCGCCGATGCCAAGGGCCTGATGAAGGCGGCGATCCGCAGCGAGGATCCGGTCGTCTTCCTCGAAAACGAGTTGCTCTACGGCCGCAGCTTCGAAGTGCCGGCGCTCGACGATTACGTCCTGCCGATCGGCAAGGCGCGGATCATGCGCGAGGGCAAGGACGTGACGCTGGTCAGCTATTCGATCGGCATCGGGCTCGCGCTCGAGGCCGCCGAAACCTTGGCCGGCGAAGGCATCGATGCCGAAGTGGTCGACCTGCGCACGCTACGCCCGCTCGACAAGCGGACGGTGCTGGCCTCGCTCGCCAAGACCAACCGCATCGTGGTGGTCGAGGAAGGCTGGCCGACCTGCTCGATCGCGTCGGAAGTCGCGGCGTTCGTGATGGAAGAAGGGTTCGACGATCTCGACGCACCGGTGCTGCGCGTCACCAACGAGGATGTGCCGATGCCTTATGCCGCCAATCTCGAAAAGCTGGCGCTGATCAGCGCGGCGAAGATCGTCGAAACGGTGAAGAAGGTGGTCACGCGTTAGGGTAGGGCCGCTCAGCAGGTTTCGACGGTTACTCCGGTGGTGGGATAAATCTGCGTTAGATCGCGCCGATCGCGTACCGCCATCGAGGCGATCTCGGTGAAAGTCGTGGTCGGCGCGAGACTGCCGAGGCCGACGATCGGCTTGTAGGTGTAGAACACTTCGACGAACATCGTCGCATTGTCGTCCTGTGCCGTGACCTGCCGTCCCGTCGGGCCGATCCCGGTCAGGCCGGTCGTCCCTGAACTGGTCGGGTACTGACGGACGTACGACGTCTTCGCGCCGTAGCAACGCCGCCAGCCGATCTTGTAGGTGCCGGCGGTGTTGGGGTTCGCGGTAGGCTCCAGCTGGGTCAGGATCACCCGGCCATTGGTCTGCAGGTCGAGTTCGCCCGATTGCAGTTGCGCACCGGTGAACAGGTCGCTGATATCGCCCACGCTGACCTGTTTGGCCGAAAGCTGACTGCCCGTGCCCATGCGGGCGGAGTCGTCGGCGATCTGCAGGGCGACCTGGCTGATGCGCATCTTGGTGGTGACGTAGTTGGTCAGTTCCGCGCCGGTCAGGCTCATCGTGATGACCACCGGCAGGACGAAGGCGAATTCCAGCAACGCCAGGCCGCTGGTGTGGCGATGCAAACGTCCCGCCGCGCCGCGCAGCTTGTCAAGCGCGCTCATGGGCAATTCCTCACTGTGGACGCGCCATAGCTGTTCTGGTCCGAATAGGGCTGATTCTCCAGGATCGTCGTTGCGGCGATCTTGGTCGTCGTTGCCCCGCCGATGATCCTGTAGAGCGGAAAGAAGCGCGGATAGGTGACCGTCACCGTGTAGACGGCACGATCCTTCGCGCCACCCTCGCCATCATCGCCACCATCCGCGTCCCATGTGCTGTTGTTGTTGTCGTCCTGATACGGCTCGCCCGCGTCGCACCGGCCATTATGGTTGGTGTCGGTAAAGGCCTCGGCCTGCGCTGCCGATGCCTTGCTGAAGGTGCGATAGAAGCGCCGCGTGATCACGATCGTCGAATTGTTAGCCAGCGCGCGGACCTGTGCCTTGACCTTGTTGTCGAGCGCCGTCTGGGCCGCGCTGTCGGCGGTTTCCAGTGTCGCGTCGCGCGCGGTCTTCTGCACGATACCCTGCAATGTCGCGCGCATGTAGAGCGAGTGCGCGACATCGAACGCGCCGACCAGCATCAGCCCCAGCACCGGCGCGACGATCGCGAACTCGATGATCGTCGCGCCGCGCTGGTCGCGCGAAAGGGTCGCCGGCGCACGCCTCATTTCGTCAGCCTGAGCTGGGATATCTGGTTGGCGATCGAAGCGAAGGTCGTTTGCAACGTGTTCGAATCGCGCGCCGTGAAATATTTGCCGGTGCTCGCGCACGAGGCGAGGCGGGCTTCGGTCGTGGTGTTCGAACCGCTGCCGAACGAGATCACCCACAGCGTGATATTCTTGTTCTTGACCGCCGTGCAGAGCGCGATGAAGCGGTTGTTCACCTGATCATCGAGCGCCGAATATTCGTTCGGACAATTGCCGGCAGTGCTGACGTCGGTGGTTGTCCGCTGGTCCCAGAAGGCGACGCCATAGGCGGTATAGTCGCACGGTGCCGACACCGCGTCGCCGTCGGTCATGAAGATCATGTGGCGCTGGATGTCCGCACCGCCCGGCGTGGTGGCGTTTTCCGAAGCGAAGATGCCGGTCGGCGACATGAAGCGCGCGCCCCACAGCATGCCGATATCGTGATAGGTGTTGCCGGTCGGAACGAGGCTGTCGACATAGGTGTCGAAGGCGGTCGCATCGGGCCATGCCTGCAGCTTCACGGCCTGGGCCGGGCAATAATAGGGCACACCGTTATAATAGTTGGCGGTCGTCGTCGTGCTGGTGCCGTTATAGGCCTCGCTCCAGTAACTCTGGATGTTGCGCAGGAAGATCAGGTCGGGCAGCGCCGGCCCCCATTGCGTGGTCGAATCGCTCGTCGTCGGCACCAGATCGATGTTGAGATCCTTGGCGCCGCTGGGAATCGGGTCGTAGGTCGTCTGACGAACCGTCGGCCGCTCCTCGATGCAGCCGTCCCAGGTTATCGTCGTGTTGGTACCGCTGCTGCCGACCGCCGCCTGGATCGAATCGTTCCAGTTGCTGCCACCGGCCTTCAGGCCGCTGACGTTGATCGGGGCGAGCTTGTAGGTCCAGTCTTTGAAGCTGGGGATATATTGGGTTGTCGTATCGGTGCGCAATCGACGACAGCTTTCGGTCGAGCCCGACGTATCGGTTGCCCCCGACCAGCCCCATTCCCCCGAGCCGCCCTGTGTCGCACTACCGTCGCTGTTGAAGACGACGGTGACGGTCGGCGTCGGGTTCGGGCCGCCGGAACTCGTCGGTGTCGGCGTGAATCCGGTAAAAGACTGGTTGTTCATGTATTTGAGGCAGTCGCTCTGACTGATCGAGCTCCCATAGACCTGCCAATAGGGACCGTTGGTCGTAACCGTCGTCGGATTCCAGTTGGCGACGCGCGTCTGGTAGCTCCAGCTGTCCGCGAAGTAGCTGTTGGGCAGCAGCTTGCCGACATTGACGTTGGTCGAATAGGGCATGAAACCGAAGCGGATCTGCACCTGGCTGCCGGTGCCGCCGCTCGGGGTGCCGGTGGCGCAGACCGCGTCGGTGTCGAGATGCGCGACGATCTCGTAGAAGCATTTGACCGCGATTTTGAGGCTCTGGATCTTGGTCAGCGTGTCGGTCGAGACCGCCTTCTGCCCCATCGATCCCGTGTTATCGAGCACGAACATCACGTCGGTATTGGGCAGGCGCATTTCCGCGTCGCACGTCACCGACAGTGTCTCGGTGGTCTTGCCGAGAACACGCATCAACGTCATGGGCAAGGTCGCCGAGGCGGTACCCGAGACCTTGCCGGCATTTTCGGAAAAGCTGCGCGTCAGCCCGGAGCTGCCATAGGCGCTGGTCATGTAGTTGGCATCGAAGAACTGCTGTGCGACGGCATTGTCGTCGCTGCCCCAGGTGCCGCCGCCTTGTGCCTTGCGCCCGGCAAGTGCGCCAGCGTCACAGGCATGTTGCAGGCGCGTCTTGGTGATGTACATCCGACTGATGTCGATACCGCCGCCAACCAGCCCCGCCATCGGGATCAATGCCGCGGCCATGATCGCCAGGGTATTGCCGCGTACATCGCGCGCGAGCGAGCTCAAGAAGCCGCGCAGCATCGCGAAATGGTTCAGCTTTTCCCCCGGCATTGTGCGGCCCCATATGGAACGGACTGGTCCCTGGACGGCGCTATGCCGCGAAAAGGGATAATGGCTTTTCAAGCAACATGGTTAACACCGCCCTTACGGGGAATTTGCCCGGCAAGTGCGGCGTGAGCGCGGTCGGCCCGATCGCCAACCCCGAGTCGGCATTGGCGCTCGGCTACGCACGCCCGGCTGCCAGACCGGCACTGGTCGCGCTGCTCGACCTCGACGCGGCGCTTGCCGGGGTGTTGCGCACGACTCGTGAGCCGCTGGTCGGGCAGATGCGGCTGACCTGGTGGCACGAGGCGCTGACGCGGCTCGACACCGCGCCGCCGCCGGCCGAACCGGTGCTCGCGGCGCTCGCCGCAACGGTCGTGCCACGCGGGGTGAGCGGGGCGCGGCTGGCGGGGATGATCGATGGCTGGGAGGAACTGCTCGACGACGATGCGCCGCGCGACGAAGCGCTGATGCGTTTCGCCGAAGCGCGTGGCGCGGGGCTGTTCGGCATCGCCGGCGTGGTGCTCGGCGTCCATCCTGGCGACCCGCTGGCGCCGGCCGGATCTGGCTGGGCGCTGGTCGATCTCGCGCGCCATCTTGGAGACCGGAACGCCGGTGAGCGGGCGCTTGTCATGGGACGGATAGCGCTTGCCATCGCGACGCGCACACGCTGGAGTCGCGAGGCGCGCGCGCTCGGCGCGCTGGCGCATCTCGCGCTGCTCGACGCGGCGGTACCGCTCGACCGGCCGCTGCCGATTGGATCGCCGCGCCGGGTCGCGCGGCTGGTCTGGCACCGCCTGACGGGACGGTGATCTTTTCACCGCGCGGCAAACGCGATAGCCTTGATTCGACAGCGAAAGGGCAGGGCGATGTGGCGATATCTGGCGGGCGGTGCGGCGATCTTGTTGTTGGCGGGGGCCGGCGTCACGCTGCTCGGCTCGCGCGGGCATTCGGGTGCGCCCTTGCTCGCCGCCGCCGCACCGGCCGCGCAGGCCGGAACCACCAACGGACCGCTGCCCGATTCCGTCCCCGAGGCCGGCGACCGGACGCGGGAGCAGAAGCGCTTCGACCGTTACGACAAGGACCGCAACGGCCAGGTGACGCGCGAGGAATATCTCGCCCAGCGGCGCAAGGCCTATGCCAAACTCGACACCAATCATGACGGCGTGCTGTCGTTCGACGAATGGGCGGTGAAGGCGGAGACCAAGTTCGCCGCCGCCGATGGCGACAAGTCCGGCGCGATGAACCCGACCGAGTTCGCCACCACCGCCGTCAAGCGCAACACCCGGCCGCGTCCGAAATGCCGCAACACCGACTCCGCGCCCGCGCCGGCCGAGGCGAGCGAGGATAGCTGATCAGGCCGCCAGCCAGCGCTGCAACGCCTCTCGCGCGCGGTCGGTGTACATGCGCTTGCGGTCGGCCTTCTTGGTCTTGCCCTCGATCGGCGGGAACAGGCCGAAATTGACGTTCATCGGCTGGTAGGTCGCCGCCTCGGCCGCGCCGGTGATGTGGTGGAGCAGCGCGCCGAACGCGGTCTCGACCGGCGGCGATGCCAGCGTCTCGCCACGTAGTTCGGCGGCGGCGAAGCGGCCGGCGAGCAGGCCGATCGCCGCGCTTTCGATATAGCCCTCGCAGCCGGTGATCTGGCCGGCGAAGCGGATGTTCGACTTCGACTTCAGCCGTAGCGTTTCGTCGAGCAGTTCGGGCGAGCGGATGAAGGTGTTGCGGTGCAGACCGCCGAGCCGGGCGAACTCGGCATTCTCCAGGCCCGGAATGGTGCGGAACAGCCGCACCTGCTCGGCATGTTTGAGCTTGGTCTGGAAGCCGACGATGTTCCACAGCGTGCCCTGCGCATTGTCCTGGCGCAGCTGCACCACGGCATGCGGCCAGCGGCCGGTGCGCGGATCGTCGAGCCCGACCGGCTTCATCGGCCCGAAGCGCAGCGTGTCGACCCCCCGCTCGGCCATAACCTCGATCGGCATGCAGCCCTCGAAATAGGGCGTGTCCTTTTCCCATTCCTTGAACTCGGTCTTCTCGCCCTCGATCAGGCCGGTGTGGAAGGCGAGATACTCGTCCTTCGACAGGGCGCAGTTGATGTAATCTTTCCCTTCGCCCTTGTTCCAGCGCGACTGGAACCACGCCGTCTCCATGTCGATGCTGTCGAAATAGACGATCGGCGCGATCGCATCGAAGAAGGCGAGGGCGTCGGCGCCGGTCGCCGCGCCGATGCTGGCGGCGAGCGGCGCGGCGGTGAGCGGGCCGGTGGCGACGATGGCGAGACCGTCGTCGGGCAGCGTGTCGACTCGCTCGCGCACGATCGTGATGTTGGGATGCGCGGTCAGCGCCGCGGTCACGCCGGCCGAGAAGCCGTCGCGATCGACCGCCAGGGCCGAGCCGGCGGGGACGCGGTGAATGTCGCCCTCGCGCAGGATCAGCGAATTGAGCGCGCGCATCTCGGCGTGGAGCAGGCCGACGGCGTTGCTCGTCGCATCGTCGGAACGGAAGCTGTTGGAGCAGACCAGCTCGGCGAGGCCGTCGGTGTGGTGCGCGGGCGTCATCTCGCCCGAGCCGCGCATTTCCGACAGGCGGACCTTGAACCCCGCCTCGGCCAGCTGCCATGCGGCTTCCGAGCCGGCGAGGCCGCCACCGATGATGTGAACGTCATGTGTCATGGGCGCGCTGATAGCCATGTCGGCACCGGCTGACAAAGGTCATGCCCGTTATCCACAGCCCTTTGGCAACGATTGGGCCGCAAGCGGCTTGAGGCTGTCGCCGCGACGCGTATGAGGACGTCATGGCCACCATTCTCGCTCACCCCGCGACTCCCGAAGCACAGTCTCTTCCGCAGAATGTCGAGGCGGAAGCGGCGATGCTCGGCGCGATGATGATCGACAACCGGCTGGCCGACGACCTGCTCGACAAGCTCGAGCCCGATCATTTCTTCGAGCCGGTCCATGGCCGCATCTTCGCCGCGATCAAGACGCTGCGCAGCAACGACATGCTGGCGACGCCGGTCACGCTGCGCCCGATGTTCGAAGCGGACGAGGGCATGAAGGAGCTTGGCGGCCCGTCCTATCTCGCCCAGCTGACCGGGTCGGGCGCGGGCCTGATCGGCGCGCGCCAGTTCGCCCAGCAGATCTACGACCTCGCCATGCTGCGCACGCTGGTGACGGTCGGGCGCGGGCTGGTCGAGCGCGCGATGGATACGTCGGAGGAGGTCAATCCTCGCGCGCAGATCGAGGCGGCGGAGGAGGAGTTGTTCAAGGTCGCGGCCGATGGCGGCACCGAGAGCGCGGTCAAGACCTTCGCCCAGGCCACCACCATGGCGGTCAAGATGGCGCAGCGCGCGCTCAACTCGGGCGGTAACCTGTCGGGCATCACCACCGGTCTCGATTCGGTCAACGCCAAGATCGGCGGCATGCATCACAGCGATCTGATGATCCTCGCTGGTCGTCCGGGCATGGGCAAGACCTCGCTCGCCACCAACATCGCCTTCAACGCCGCGCAGCGCTGGATGCGCGACATGCGTGACGGCATCGCCCCGTCCGAATCGGTCGGCGCCAAGGTCGCCTTTTTCAGCCTCGAAATGTCGGCCGACCAGCTGGCGACGCGTATCCTGTCGGAACAGGCGCGCATCTCGTCCGAGGCGCTGCGCATGGGCAAGATCAGCCGCGCCGAGTTCAACCAGCTCGCCGCCGCAGCCGCCGATCTCGAGAATCTGCCGTTGTTCATCGACGACACCGCCGGCCTGACGATCGGCGCGCTGCACACCCGGATGCGTCGGCTGCAACGACGCCACAATAACGAGATCGGGCTGGTGGTGATCGACTATCTCCAGCTGCTGACCGGATCGGCCAAGGCGTCGAGCGATGGCCGTGTACAGGAAATCTCCGAGATCAGCCGCGGCCTGAAGACGCTGGCCAAGGACATGAACGTGCCGGTGATGGCGCTGTCGCAGCTCAGCCGCGCGGTCGAGCAGCGTGAGGACAAGCGGCCGCAGCTGTCGGATCTGCGCGAATCCGGCTCGATCGAGCAGGACGCCGACATCGTCATGTTCGTGTACCGCGAGGATTATTATGTCGCGGCCAAGGAGCCCAAGCGCCCGGTCGAGGGCGACAGCGCGAAGATCTTCGAGGATCACGCGCAATGGGCGACCGACATGGAGCGCGTGTTCGGCCTGGCCGAGCTGATCATCGCCAAGCAGCGCCACGGCGCGACCGGCAAGGTGATCCTCAAGTTCGAGCCGAGCGTGACGCGGTTCAGCGACTTCGTCGGCTACTGAGACAGAAGCGGCGTTGGATCGGCGCGGGGCGTGCCGGCAAGTAACGCGCAAGTCGGGCGCGCGGGCGACTCCAAGTAATCGACCCATTATGACGACCATCCACAAGTGCGATGCTGTTCTTGGCCTGTACTAGCCGGGGTAAGTGACGCATGCGATGCGGGCGCGATATCCAACATCGAAAGCTGACGGTCTTCGCCGGCGCGGCGACGCGCGCACGGCACGATTAGCCAGGCTTTATTCGACCATTTATGGGGAAGCGTGGTTTTTTTCGTAATCGCCATTGTGCGTGTCCGTCTCGCTTTCGATCGTCGATCCAACATCCGGTGAGGGGCGTCGGGTCGAGCGGCGCGAGTATGGCTTGGGAGGCAAGCGAATTGAATCAGGCTGGCCTGATACCTCCGCGGCGCGGGGATCGTTGCGAAATGCCGCCGAACTTCCTCAGCCGTCACCCTGAACTTGTTTCAGGGTCCATGCGCGGTCAGGAATCACAGGAGCGTCGCTCCTGGTTCGGATGACCACGCATGGATGCTGAAACAAGTTCAGCATGACGACCGAATTTCGCAACGCTCCCCGGCACGGGGAGGTATTTTTGGAAAAAGATCAGAAGACCGGTTCTTCGCCCGGTTTCTCCGGCACGTGAATGCCGCACTCGACCTTTTCCCAGCCGCGCCAGCGGCCGGCGCGGGGGTCTTCGCCGGGGAGCACCTTGGAGGTGCAGGGGGCGCAGCCGATCGAGGGATAGCCCTCCGCTTCGAGCGGATGGCGCGGCAGGTCGTGTTCCTCGAACCAGGCGTCGAGCATCGCCTTGTTCCAGTCGGCGAGCGGGTTGAGCTTCAACCGGCCCTCATCCTCCTCGAAGCGCGGCATTGCCTTGCGGGTGCCGGCCTGGAAACCCTTGCGACCGGAAATCCATGCATCGAACGGCGCAAGCGCGCGGCGCAGCGGCTGGACCTTGCGCAGGTCGCAGCAGCCATCGGGATCGTAGGACCAGCGCAGGCCGTTGGCGTCCTTGTCGGCGAGCAAGCGCTGATCCGGGGAGAACACGCGCAGGTCGGTCAGGCCCAGCCGCCTGGACAGCTCGTCGCGATAGGTGATGGTTTCCTCGAACAGCTTTTGCGTATCGAGGAAGATGACCGGGATATCGCGGTCGATCTGCGAGACGAGGTGGAGCAGCACGGCGCTCTCCGCGCCAAAGGAGGAAACCGCGGCGACGCGGCCCTTCAGTTCGCCGCCAAGCAACTCGCGCAGCATGTCGCTGGTACCGACGCCGGCGAAGCGCCGTTCCATCGCCGCCGCATCCTCCCGCGTGAAGGGCGGGGCGGTGTCGATCACGTCGATACGGCGCGCTGCCTCAGCCATGACGCAGTTTCCACACCGGATCGCGACCATCGGCGGCCGGTTGATAGACCTGCTCGTAGCGCGCGAGCGACGCGGCGAGCGTCGCCTCGTCGATCTCCGCCTCGGGCGCAAAGCTGTCGAAGCCGCAGCGCCGCATCAACGGCACCTGGTCGACCAGCACATCGCCGGCCGCGCGCAGTTCCCCGCGATAGCCGCCCTCACGCAGCACGCGCGCGCTGGAATAGCCGCGGCCGTCGCGGAAGGTCGGGAAACTGACCTCGATCAGCGCGAGCTGGTCGAGATGGGGAAGGAGCAGGCGCGCATCGTCGCCGGCCTCGATCCGCACCGAGGTCGCGTTGCTTTGCCCGGCGAGGAACGCGTCGAGCGTGACGGCGGGCTGTTCGTCATCAGCCATAGATCGCTTCCTTGAACGGTTCGAAGCCGACGCGGCGATAGGTGTCGAGGAAGCGCTCGCCCTGTTCGCGCGTGGCGAGATATTTGTCGGTGACGCGCTCGATCGCGTCGACGATGCCGTCCTCGTCGAAGCCGGGACCGGTGATCTTGCCGAGGCTGACATCCTCCGCCCCCGAGCCGCCGAGCAGCAGCTGGTAATTTTCGGTGCCCTTCTTGTCGACGCCGAGGATGCCGATGTGACCGGCATGATGGTGGCCGCAGGCGTTGATGCAGCCGCTGATCTTGAGCTTCAGCTCGCCGAGATCGCGCTGCCGCTCGGGCGAGGCGAAGCGGGTGGCGATCTTCTGCGCCACGGGGATCGAGCGGGCATTGGCGAGGCTGCAATAATCAAGGCCCGGGCAGGCGATGATGTCGCTGATCAGGTCGAGATTGGCCTCGGCGAGGCCCGCCTCGGTCAATTGCTGCCAGATGGCGTAAAGATCGGCCTTGCGGACATGTGGCAGGACGATGTTCTGCGCATGCGTCACGCGCAGTTCGTCGAAGCTGTAGCGCTCGGCGAGATCGGCCATCAGATCGATCTGGTCGGCCGAGGCGTCGCCGGGGATACCACCGACCGGCTTGAGGCTGATGTTGACGATCGCATAGCCGGCCTGTTTGTGCGGCTTGACGTTCTGGTCGAGCCACACCGCGAAATCGGGGTCGCTGCGATCGACCGTATCGCTTGCGGCGATGTCGAAGGCGGGCGGGGCGAACATCGCGGTGATGCGTTCCAGCTCGGCGACCGGCGGGTCGATGCCGAGTTGTTTGACCAGCGCGAACTCCTCCTCGACCTGGCGGGCATAGTCGGCCGCGCCAATCTGATGGACGAGGATCTTGATCCGCGCCTTGTAGATATTGTCGCGCCGGCCGTAGCGATTGTAGACGCGCAGGCACGCCTCGACATAGCTGAGCAGGTCCTCGGCGCCGACAAAGTCCTTGATCTCGGGCGCGATCATCGGCGTACGGCCCATGCCGCCACCGACGAAGATCTTGCCACCGAGCTTGCCGTCGCGCTCGACCAGCTGGATGCCGATATCGTGCAGCCGCATCGCCGCGCGATCCTCGTCGGCGGCGATCACCGCGATCTTGAACTTGCGCGGCAGATAGCTGAATTCGGGGTGGAAGGTGCTCCACTGGCGCAGCAGTTCGGCCCAGGGACGCGGATCGGCGACCTCGTCCGCCGCGGCGCCGGCATATTGGTCCGACGAGATGTTGCGGATGCAATTGCCGCTGGTCTGGATGGCATGCATCTCGACCGTCGCCAGCTCGGCGAGGATGTCGGGCGCGTCTTCCAGTTTGATCCAGTTGAACTGCAGATTCTGACGCGTGGTGAAATGGCCGTAATCGCGGTCATATTTGCGCGCGATATGCGCCAGCATGCGCATCTGGCGGCTGTTGAGCGTGCCATAGGGCACGGCGATCCGCAGCATATAAGCGTGGAGCTGCAGATAGAGGCCATTCATCAGCCGCAGCGGCTTGAACTGGTCCTCGGTCAGCGTGCCCGCCAGGCGGCGTGTCACCTGATCGCGGAATTCGTCCACCCGCGCGTCGACGATCGCCCGGTCATATTGGTCATAGCGATACATCAGATCACATAGCTCCCGGCGGCCGTGTCGGCGGGCTGGATGGCGAGGTCGGGGCGTACCGTCGGGCCGGTGGCGCGGATGCGCTC